>JGI20283J15916_100059_pt1 | contig 34534 bp, 45 predicted proteins | sample Plalitdecfosmids_FD_15916 | JGI IMG/M metagenome (IMG submission 15916) | reverse complement strand
ACCGTCTCGGGGAGCGTCTGCATCTCGTGGTAGATCCGCAGAGTGCTGGCAGGGTCGGTGGCCGAGCCGTTGTCCCGCCATACGAGGCCGGGACCTGCGGGCGCTTCGATCTGCAATCCCACTTCCCGGCCTGGGATGGTTTCACCCGCGCTCACCCCATTGAGCTTGTATTCCAGGATATGGGGCGAACAGGGTGTGCGCACGACGGGACCGCATGCCAATGTCATGAGCATGAGCACGCCTGCCGGATCGATGCCGATGTGCCGACTGAGGGCGTGCGCCACCGGGCAGATGGTGATCTCGTCATACTCTTCCATGACGATCATGTTGAACGGGTCGCCACGTTCGCCGCTCACGACGCTGCCAAGCACTCCGACAAGCTGTTTCGCCGAGACGTTGTTGACATCCAGACCAAAGTGCATGAGCAGTCCGGCGCGCTGGGCCGGCGTGCCGAAGTCGTAAGTGATCTTAATGTCGTCGGTCATCGTGTCGCTCCCGTTATAGCCAGTGCACGGCGCTGGCCATTGCCTCGTCGCTCTGGAGGGTCTCGATCCGCGTGTTCTGCGGGCCCCACAGGGCCTCGAGATGGTTGCGCAGCAGCAGGGAGCCGGGATCATCCTCGAAGACGATCTCGAAGGGTCCCCAGTTGATGCCCTGCGGGCCCTTGTTACAGGAGCCTTCGAGCTTCAGGTCGTAGCCTGCGCGGATGTTGCGCTCGGCGTAGAAGCTGGCGATCTGCCCGATATAGGCCAGCACGTTGTCCATGCCTGCGAGGTCCGTGATGACGATCCGGTCTAGGTCGCCGTCGATCGTGATGCTGGCCGGATCTCCCGGCACGTAGTTCCATTGCATGTGTGACTCCTTTTTTCCGCTGCTACAGAGCCTTATGCTTTAGCCGAGCTGAAGATCGGGACCCAGGCCACGTCGGTGACGATCTCCTCGGGATCCTCCCATGAGGCGATCCGCAGATCATGCCAGTCGAGAACGGGATGGGAGATCACATCGCGCAGCAACCCGCCCTCAGCCCGCGCGCGTGCGATGTCCGGGTATTCGCCATGGTTCTTGAGGAGGATGGCGCCGCCCATCCATGTGCATCCCCTTCCCAGCATCCGCTGGATCTCCAGCACAGGGGGCGAGAGGTCGCGCGTAAGCGCTTCCAGATGTGCATGCGCGTCGATGCTGTGCCCGTTGCGCCGGTGGATCTCGACTCCCAGATTGAAGGAGGAGAGCAGGTATGTCTCGGCTGTGGATATGCCGAGGGTGGTGAGCCAATCTGCGGACAGCGCGTCGATGACGGCGGTGTCGTCCTCGCCGTAGAGCGGGTTGGCACGGAGGAACTCGGCATTGGCCGATGCGCGCCGTGGCGAGAGGTCGCCCAGTGCCGCCGAAAGCCGTGACCGCAGCGCGTTAACATCCTCATGGTGCTTGATTGCCTTGCCGTCGGGCGTCAGCTCGACCGCTTCGATGTCAGGAATGCCCAGATACTCGAACGTCCGCAATGCGATCTCGCGCTGCGTGTCGTCGTTCAGCACGGCCCGCGCCACCCAGACCGTATGGGCGTCGATGATGTAGTCGACATTCATGTCGCGTTCCTCGCGTCTGGTTGGCGCAACGCGGCTCAGCTGGTTTCCATTATGGTCACGCTTCCGCTCACAGTGTCGATGAGCACATGACCGCCGATGCTGATCCTTCCGGAGTCGTCGCATAGTTCGACGCCCTTGTGGAGCAGGCCCTCGGGGATGGTCCACAGTGCCTGGATCAGTTCGCCGAAGGAGGTGAACTGCCGCTCCGCGGGCTTGACCTGCGCCGGCGTCTCGTAGAGTTCGGGCAGTGGGATGGCGATCTCGATGCCCCAGCGCAGCCGGTCGACCTCGATCCTCGACAGGCTGCCGATCGGACGGCCCAGGGTGTAGGCGCCGATCTCCATCGTAACCGGCTTGAGCCATAGCTTCGGTGTCCGGTCTGGACCGCCGATGCCCTTGCTGTGCTCGAGCAGCAGATAGTTGAAGAAGCAGTCGCCGCTGTGGCGCAACGCGACCAGGATGTCGCCATGCTTCAGCCGACCCTTGGCCCAGCAATTACCGATGCGATGGTCATAATCGCCGTCGTCGAGACGGAATAGGTCGCCGACGGCCACGCCGTTATCATGCCAGCTGCGCATGGTGTTTTTCCTTAATGCTGTTGATATCTGGGGGAACAGGTGGTGCTTAGACGATATAGGGGATCCGCGCGCGGAAGCCGCCTTCGCGCTTGCGGTCGGCGACCCACTGCATCAGCGTCATCATTAGCTCGGCGTCGTGCGCGCGCAGGTCGATGCGGTGGCGCAGGATGTCGTCGATGAGTTCGATGTGCTGCGCGGCGATCTCGTCGCGACCGCACAGGCAGTCGGGCAGACGAGCGTTGTCGATGATGATCTGCGGCACGCCAATGGCGGCGCACGCCAGCATCACGTCCGTCTTCCATAGTGAACGGATGGGCTGGAGGGATACCGCGTTGGCACCGATCGAATGCTTGCCTAGCGCATGCTCGGTGGCGTTGACGGTGCCCGACACCCAGTAGGTGTCTCCCGGGCCGCGCGCGGCGACTTGAAGGCGCGCGTCCCGATCGAGGTCGATGTCGTTGTAGGCACGCAGCTGAAGATCGGCCCAGCGCTGGGGGTCGTGGTTGCCTCCCAAGGGCTCCGCGATCTCCAGGCGTGCCTTGGGGTAGCGCTGGCGGACCCAGGGCATTGCCTCCCTCAGGAAGGCGCCCGGACGCTTGTTCGCGCCGACATAGTGGATGCAGTACAGGCGCTCGGGCATGCCGAGGCGCTCCAGGCCCTTGTGGAGCACCTCGAGGGCGACCAGAGAGTCGGTACCCGACAGGCCGACGATGAAGCCCGGGACGGGCGTCTGGCTCATCTCCATCTTGTGGACAAGACGGTCGACGACGCCGTCAATGCGCGCGAGGATGCTCATGGTGTTTTTCCTAAAGTGAAGGATCTGTTGATGCCAGGATCAGTCGGGCCTGACGGCCCCTCTGCCATCAGGCGCCGTGCTCGGTGATGCCGAGATGGCCGGAGACGTCGTCGCCGACACTAACCGCCAGTGCCATGCGGTCGACGAAGACGGTCTCGCCTTCGCCATCGAGCTTGGGAGCCCCCTTGCGGTCGACGAACGTCAAGGGCTGTCCCATGAACGATCCCGATCGCGTCTTGAATAGAAGGCCGCGGCTCTCGAATCCGGCGAAGCGGCGCATCTTGACGCGGTTGCCCTTCTTGCCCTCGAGGAGGCCGACGCCCTTGTCGTCATCCCAGTAGTGACGCTCCCTGAGTACGTCATCGGGCACGATCGAGCCCTCGGCGACATAGATCAGGATCTCGCCCGGCTCCCAGCGCGGCGTGCCGTCGTCCTGGAGGTTGGCGACCACTTCGTGGATCTGGTCACCATCCTTGACGGTGACGATGGTCAGGTTGTCGCCGTGGCGGCGGACGTCGGAGACGGTGGCGATGCGTGCGGTCATGGTAGGTCCTCGATGCAGATGTGAGTGATGGGCTGGCGGCTAGCCTACCTTGAGCGTGAAGCCTGTGGGGCGCGACGTGGCCGCGAGGATCCGGCGTCCGGTGAAGGCGGGATGGGTGAATACGTCGGTGAGCGGGCGGCCCACCAGGCTGTTCTTGATCGCCTCGGGCAGCTGCACCCTGGCGGTCACGCGTCCATCGAGCACGTGCACCTGTGGATCCTTGGAGACCATGATCTTGATCGCGCTCCAGGTGCACCGCGACGTGTCGACCCGGATGTGCCTTCCGGCGTCATGTTCTGCCATTAGCCAGCTGCGATAGTCCCCCCCTATGTCGCGGTTGAAGCCGTGATGCCGTCCATGGATGGTGAGGGCCAGGCGGCCCAGCAGCGCACCCAGACGCTCGCAGGCGTCCGGATCGAGTCCGTCGGCCGCGAGTGCCGTGCGCACGATGTCCGGCAGCGGGGTCACTGCTGGGACGCCCCTGCTCGCGATGCGTCCCAGCAGATAGTCGGCGACATGGTTGTGCACCGGCATCCAGTCATTCCTGGGAACCCCCATGCGGGTATCGGTCAGTCCGATCTGTCCGCCTGGCAGACGGACAGCGAGCGTGCGCTCGGCATGGCCCGGGAAGTTTCCCCATCCGGCCTCGCGCGCCTCCGAGACGCGCAGCATGTCGACATTCAGGAGATCTCCCAGCTCCTTGCTCTCGGCACGCCAGTTGCGCTCCCAGGCTGCCGGATCCTTCCGCTCATAGGCAGGTGGCAGGTAGCCCGCACCCATCCAGGCGATGGACTCCAGCAGGGAGCGCAGGTTCATGATCGGACGCGGGGTCATGCTGCACGCAATGTCGTTGCGATGCCAAAGTCGGCGTGCAGGTCGAAGCGCGGACGCAGCACCTTGGGGAACACCAGGTTGCCGTTGTCGTCCTCGCCGAAGTGCGAGACCTCGACCACGAAGGGCGTCGGCCAGGTGAGCGCGGCACGGCGGTCGAAGCCCAGATCGAACGAGCCGAGTGCGGCCTTGATCGGCGTGATGGTGCCGGTCGCCTCGCAGCGGCGCGAGACCTTGATGGTGCCCACGCCCAGCGCAGGATCCTTGGATGGTGTGACCGCAGTGACCATCAGGTCCTCGACGGTCTTGGGCTTGATCTTCCACGAGCGGCCGCGCTTGGTGTTGCCGTTCGTGTTGACGATATGCGGCGCGGTGGCGTCCCACATCACCACGCCCTCGCACTTGGCCTTTGCGATGCGGGTGAGCACATCGTCATAGGTCGCGGTCTCGGGCAGGTGAAAGAAGACACCGCCGCCATCATGGTCGATGTGGACAGCCTGAGTGAGCTGCATGATAAGGTCGCTGCGCTCGCGGTACGGGCGCATGGTCAGCGAGCCGTCGGTCTTGAGGATGTCGAACGCCGACCAGACGATCTGCTCGGGATCCTTGTTCATCGCCTCCTGGAATGCCCAGGTGCCTTCCTCGGGGGTATGCAGCTCGACGTCGAGCAGCAGGCCCGAGGGCGCCTTGCCGAAGGCGTGGGCGATGTGGGGCACCTTGTCGGTCCAGTCGAGCGTGCCGTTGCGGCTGTAGACGCGTGCCGAGCCGCCGCCGGTGACGATATGCGCCCGGTTCCCATCGCGCTTGCGGGTGGGGATCATATTCCCCTGGCGCCACAGGCGGTTGAACTCGGCGGGGTCGATGGTCTGCTGCGGCTTCATGAGCGCCCAGCCTGCCGGGAATGCGGTCATGGTCTTTTTCCTCACTGGAGAGTTGTTCGTTTCAGGATGACAAATCCTGTCATACCGCCCATGGTGGGGCGGAAGGGATCCTTGCGATGACGACCGAAGTGCTCAACGAGGTGGAGCCGGCTGCCCTGGATCAGGCGTCGGAGGGCATTACCGATTCGCGCGTGCTCAACCGCTTCCTGCCCCTGATCACGCTCGTCATCCTGTGGGCGATCTGCCACATGATGCTGCAGGACGGCGGCTATGGCTACGTGGCGGGATTCCTCGATGGTGCGTTTGCCATGATGGGCGTGCGTGCCGTGGCGATGGTGGCGCGTGAATATCGCGGAGAGAGCGCGCAGGAGATCGCGGAGGCCCGCAAGGCGGTTCTCACCGGGCTGATCATCTCCGCGGGCGTGCTCGTCGCGGCCGCAGGCGCCGTCTGCTACCTTTTGTACCGCTGATCACACCATCTCGAGGGGAGGGGTGACGGGATCGTCGTCAGCATCCTCGTCGCCGTCCCAATGGTGTCCATCCATGTCGATCTCGCCTTCCTCCGGCAGATCGACGGTCACGCGCACCCGGTCGGAGAGCAGCGCGAGATCGATCCAGATGTCGCCGAACGCCAGATTGAGCGTGCACGTCCTCGCCAGCGCAGCGACTTCGGCTGCCGCCTTGACGTGGTGGTTGAAGGCATCCTGATCCTCGATCATGGCATTGGCCGTCTGACGGGCGAGCGCCTCGGCGACCTGATATTCCTGTCCCTTGCCGCGCAGGGTGACGCGGGGTCCGACGCCGCACAGCCAGCTGGTGACCTCGTGGATGGCTGCATCCAGCGCGTCCACGTCCGAGGCGATCGCGGCGAAGCAGCTGACGATGTTGATCACCGCCTCGCGGTGCTGCCAGTCGGCTATGAGCGCATGGGCACGCTCCTCGACGAGCGTATTGAAGGCCTCGATGACCTGGATGTCGGGGAGTTCGTACTCGATGCCCATTCCATCGCCTATGTAGAGGTCGTAGAATTCGGACTGTGACATCCCCATGAGGGCGGTGACGGGGCTCGAGACAGGCAGCAGGCAGATCGGCAGCACGGCGTTCCTCCTGAATTGGTATGGTAATGCAGGTTTTCACCCCCCGCAAAGCCTTTCCCGTCATCCATCCTGACTTGCTCGGCAGGAAGGTCAGAAAACGAGGCGGATCTGAGCCGCCTCGTCGTCATTCGGTTTCGTCGATGCCAGCGTCCGTCGTGTCGGGATCGCCCGATCCGCTTGCGCTCTTGAAGACGTCTGGTCCGCTTGCGCTCTTGAAGATGCCCGGCCCCCCATGGAAGCGGGCGGGCTGGTAGGGCGCATCCTCCCGAATGGTCTTTGGGCTTTCTACGATCGGCTCCGATGTGCGCAGGATCGCGGTCTCGATCATGTCGTTGCGCTCACGCATGGGAGCTGAGAAGCTCTTCTCGATGCCCGGCATGCCGAACACGCTGTCCCAGGTGCCGCCCTGCGATTTGTGGACGGTCATCGGCTCGATCTCTGCGTCCATGGCGATCTCCTCGGGGAGCGCCATGCGCCAGAGCAGGTCGACGGGGCGGCGCCCATAGGGCCGCACGCTTGGCTGGAAGATGCGGCCGGTGTCCCACAGGGTGCCGGCGTTGGCGAGATGGGTGTCGAGGTCCTTGCCCAGCATCGAGACGCTCAGCCCTACGATCATGTCCTCGCGGCTGTCATAGGCCGTGCTTGTCATGATGAAGACCACGTCGTCCAGCGGGATGCGGTCCTTCACAATGGAGCGCAGACAGTTCGACAGGCTGTAGCCCACCTTCTTGCTCATGGTCTTCTCCTCGGCAGGGGATTGTTGCAGACGCGCATCCCCATGGAAATCGTTTTCAGGTGAGGCGGGTGCAGGCGACGAGCGAATTACCAAAGGGCACTGCGCAGAAGGCGTTGCCGAACATGCGCTCGGTTGCGACGAACACCTCGTCCAGGACGGATGCCAGCGCTCCCACGGTCTGCGGGGATGCCAGGCGCTCGTTGCGCCGGGCGATGCCCTGGATCGCGTCATGGATGCACGGCACGTCGTCGACATCGATCAGGCCGAGCTCGTGGGTCTCGCCCAATCCATTGGTGATCGTGAAGGTGTGCGTCTCGAGGCCAGTGGTCATGATCCGTCTCCCGGGTGTGGCGGCGGGGCGGCGGCCCCGCCGTATCGGTCAGGCCGCCTTGGCGGCGGGCGCCTCGGCCATCAGCATCTCGCCATCGATCTGCACGCCAACGATCTTGAGCGTCGGGCCGGTATGGCGCAGGGTGGCGACGATGGCGCCGGTCTGGGCGGCCTGCATGACCAGGCCATATGCCTCGAAGGCCATCACGGTGCGGGTGCTGACCTTGCCCTCGCTGGTGGTGACGATGGCGTCCTTCAGCGTCATGAACGGCTTGCCGTTGGTGCCGGTGTCGGCCTTGACCTGGGTGATCTCGACCGTGCCCACGAAGTCCTGGAGCCCGAGGCGGCTCTTGGGCTTCTCGGCCGGCGCGCCCTGGTCGTTGGCCGGCTTCATCTTGCTCGAGATGGCGCTGAAGCGGGCGACGTTGGCTGCAGTGATCTTGGTCATGGTCATGCTCCTTGGATGAAACTTCGAAATCTTTTCCCCTCCCTCAGGAGGCACACCGCGCAATGCGAGCGGTGGAAGTATCCGGGCCGCCGTAGCGGCTCCGGACAATGTTCAGGCGAGATGGAAGATGGTCCGGTCATCATCGCTTTCGACGGATGCCACGATGCGGTCGCCAGGCAGGCCGGCGTCGTCGATGATCTCGCGCAGGCGGCGACCCGCGGCCGCGGCGCAGACGGTTTCCGGTAGGGGCTGGAGCAGGGTGATCCTCCCGTTCGTGTCCAGGATGATGCCGCCGGCGTTATTGGGTTGCACGGAGATGCTCCCGTCGCGCCAGGCGAAGCCGAACGTCTCATCGTCCTCTATGGAACACATGTCGCTGAGCCAGGGCGTGAGCGCCGCGGCGACATGGGCGTCGATCCCGCCGCAGGTGAAGGCCAGTGTGGCGAGCACGTCCTCATCCATATCCTCCAACCTGCCGCTCTCCTCGTTCTGGAGACGGGCGATCTGGGAAGCCTCGAAGTCGCACCCCTTGAGCGCATCGATGATGATGGCTCCGACAAGGTCGTCGCTCCGCCTGCGCGCGAGGTGCTGCAGGAATACGTCATGATGTGCCTCGTGATCCGGATCGGCGATGGCCTCAAGCAACTGGACGATGGACCAGAGGCCATGTATTCGGATGTGCATGGGATCTGCTCCGTGAAGGATGCGAATCAGGCGGCACGAGGCAGGGCGGAGACGACCTCGCCGAGCGGCATGCCCAGGCGCAGTGGCAGGGGCTCGTAGGCGATCTCGATGGTGCTGCGGTCGTTGCTGGCCTGTGTGATGGTACGCGTCAGCGCCTCGTCGCCGCTGGGTAGGCGAAGGTAGGTCGAGCGGGTTCCCCCGGTGCTGATGGTGAGGCCATAGGCGCGGCCGGCATCCATTGGATCGATTGCGTCCACGGTACCGGTGATGGTGGGCTTGCCCATGTCTTTTCCCCTCAGGATGGAAGTCATGCGGTTGGCGCCTTCAATTCAGGCTGCCATCATCCTCTATGGCCGACCAGGGCAGCCAGTCCGGTTCGAAGCGTATCCGCAGCATCGGGTGCGGTCCTGCGCTATTGTCGCTGTAGGGGTGGGCTTCCGCTACGATGCGCGAATCCAGTGCCGGATGGATGGATACGAGATCGCGCAGCTGGCGGCCTGCCAGGGTCGATGCGACGGTCTCGGGTACGGTTCTGCCCGATATCAGCAGGTCGTTGCCATCATAGCTCGACCATTGCCCAGGGGTGTCCATGCCCCCAGTCAGAGTTATCTGGAAGCCCACTGAGCGGATCATCGGATCCGTGCCCGATTCCAGCAGGTATTCGGCGTCGCCTCTGGTCATGTGGTCGCCTGGATCATCCTCGTCACCGTTCAATATGCTGGTGACGGCCTGGCGCAGCAGATCAGGGAGGTTAGCGGGTGATTCCCGAGGCATGAGTGCTGCCAGTGATGCGTCGACATGGAGGTGCCGCATCTCCAGCCTGTCGGGCTTCGAAAGCCCGTTGGCAACGCGAACCATCGGCGAGAGCGACAGCGGCTGGGCTATCCCATGCGACACCCCGTCGGCGGCACGGGCTTTCTGGCGCCCCATCACGTCGCGTACGCGCGCGAGCACCTCGTTGGCGAACGCCTCCGAGAAGGGGTCTTCCCGGGTGGGGATCTTGACTGCGATCGGGGACTCATGGAGTGTTGGCGCCCATCCCCTGATGAACACCGTGGCCACATGATCACCCGGGAGGGTTCCAGGAAGCACGTCGATTCCCCATCTGCGCACGCCTGGCACGCCATTGACCAGGGTGTGGATCCTGGCCTCCAGATCGGCCGGAATGGCGTTCTGCCCCCGGGACAGGTCGATGGGTTTGCTCAAGGTCATTCTCCAGTCAGCAGGCGGGGATCCGATCTCAGACTGCGCGGAACGAGATGGTGCGGGCGCGCACGAGCACGTCGCCTTCGCGCCCTGGCGCCTCCCGCAGGGCAACGTCGACCTGGGCCTGCCTGATCTCGACATGCTCGACATCGGCCCAGGCGAATTCCAGTACGTCTCCCGCGCTGCGCTCCTTGTCGGCGACGCCTTCGATGCAGCGCGAGAGCTGCATGTGGTGGATGCGGCGCGGCTGGAGTTCGCCTCCATCGGATGCTTCAATCATGCCGTCGGTCGAGACCTCGAAGAGTTCATCGATTGCTTCGAAGAATGCGGATGCCGTGAGTCGGCATCCGTGGAGCGAAGGCTTCACGATCATGGGATTTTCCTCTCGGACTGATGGCTATTCGGATTTCCGTGTGGACAGGAACATACCGCCCGTTCTAAGTCTGTTCCATGGTCCTGCGCACCTTCGTCTATAGGCTTCGGCCGTCCCGGGCCCAGCACGTGGCACTGATGAAGATGCTGATCGACCAGCGCCACCTGTACAACGCGGCGTTGCAGGAACGAATTACCGCCTGGCGGCTGAACCGCATTTCGATCAGCTTCAACGACCAGACCAGGTCGTTGACCGAAATCCGAGCGTTCGACGCCTCCTATGGCGGCGTCGCGTACAACGTGTCCAAGTGGACACTCAAGCGGCTGGACGACGCCATGCAGGCGTTCTTCCGCCGCGTGAAGCGCGGCGGAAGTCCAGGGTTTCCGCGTTTCCGTAGTGCCTCGCGCTGGAGCAGCTTCGGCTATCACCAGAAGGACGGTCTGAGGATCAAGGGCGATCGCCTGCTGCTTGTCGGACTGACCGGCGGTCTGCGCATGAAGATGCATCGTCCACTGCCGGGGGCGGTGCTCAAGTCGGCGGTCTTCTCACTCGAGAACGGCATCTGGCGCGTATCTTTGACTTTGGATGTTGCCACAGCGACCGCCGAATCTAATGGCGGTTCAATTGGAATCGACGTAGGCGTAACGCATCTCGCAACAACCGATGCCGGTGTTCACTACGAGAACCTCCGCCCCCGCTCGAAGCGCGCCAGGGATTTGGCGCGCGCACAGCGCGCGCTTTCCCGGTGCAAGCGGTGCTCCAATGGCAGGCGAAAGGTGAAGGCGAAGCTCGCCACCATCCACCGCTCGATCCGCAACCACCGCACCACCCATCTGCACGATATTGCCAATGCGATCGTGCGCACCGCTTCGACGATCTTCGTCGAGGACCTGAAAATCAAGAACATGACCAGGTCGGCACGCGGCAGCGTCGCCGATCCTGGTGTGAATGTCCGGCAGAAGGCCGGACTCAACCGGGTGATGGCTGATGCTGCACCCGGACGCCTGATTCAGATGCTGACCTACAAGGCTGAAAGCGCCGGTGGGTCGGTCATCAGGGTCGATCCTCGGAACACGTCTACGACGTGCTCCTCGTGCGGCATCGTCGATGCCGCACAGGCAGGACCTGTCCATTACCGGTGTCGGTGTGGGCTGGTCATGCATCGGGATAAGAATGCGGCCATCAACATAAGAAACCGCGGCCTGGCCGCAACGGGGCTGCTAGCGGGTCCTGGGAACGCAAAGCCGTCAAGAGCTTGTTCTGGAAACGCGGAGCCGCTCGCGGCCTAGCCGCGGGCGACCGTACCAGGATATCTAAGTGTGGAAATTTCCACACGGAAATCCGAATAGCCCATGTCTCCTGTGGTCTGTTGGCCGCTGCGCATCACTGCGCGAGCGGATGGTCCGCGATGAGGTCGAGCAGCCGCCGCGCACCGTCGTCGTCGCCCTGGTCCATGGCGGCCAGCGCGTCGCGTGCCATCTGCGCCAGGGTGATTCGCGGCTTCTGTGCGCCGACGTCGTCGATGTCCTTCTGGGTCAGTCCGTCCATGCCCATGAGGCGCTTGAGGCGCCACAGATCGCGCAATGAGAGCCCGGCGTGCAGGTCGGTGTGCACGAGGCGCTTGATGTGGTGCGGCGCGTAGCCACCCCGCTCGTCATCGACGATGGCGTAGCTGTGCCCTGGGCAGTCGGCGTGCCAGGCATCGACTTCGTTGCCGCGGATGCCGTCCGGATCATGGCCGGTGCGCCAGTGGTCGGGATGGTTGTACAGCCAAGGCAGGATTCCGATCTGCGCGAGCTTGTCCAGCAGATTACCGTCGCGGCGCCGCGCGGAGATGATGACGATCCTCGCACCGGTTTGTGCGCACAGTTTGGCGAGCATACCGCCCGCGACAGGGTCGAAGAAGTCGCCGAGCCCGTTGTTCGCCCGGTGCGTGCACACGGGGCCGTCCAGGTCGAGCATGATGATGAATGGCTTGTCCATGGCGGTAATCCTGTTTTTTCCGGTTTCACCGGGATTTCAAAAGGCTAGGGCCTCTCCCCTGCCATCATCAGGCCGACCACGTCGCGTAGACTTCGGCGGGTCCGGGTGAGCACCAGGATGATGTCGCCCGTGACGCCCTGCGTCACGCTCTCCACGATCATGCCCGGGTCGAGATGTGGGTGACCCAGTAGATCTGTCACCGGGCGTCCCTCGATCGTATTGAGTATGGTGTCGGGCAGGTTCGCTGCGATGATCCTCTCGATGCGCACCACGTTCGCCTCGCACCACCAGTCGCCCCTGTCGTCGAGATGACACCCTATGACGCCGTGTCCACCTTCCCGGGAGAAGGTCGCGGGCCGTCCGGAAAGATGGGGTCTGTCGAGGCTGGGAAGCCGCTGGTCGTCGGCTTTCGCCATGCAGCGCACCAAGCGCGCGGCCTCCTGTGCGCCATGTCGATCGAACAGTGCACGCACGCCGATGATGTCGATGGTCTCGAGGAGACCCTGATCCTGTGTCATGTACGGTCTCCTTTTTCTGCGTATTTCAGGATGGCATTGACGTTTTGCCCCGTGTTACCATTGCCACTTGGAATTTAAGCCGAGGATTAAAATGGCCAACTTGAATCCGATCTCCTATGAGAACGTCCTCAGGGCGGGGGCGATCATCAACTCGGCGTCGGGTAGGGAGCATGCGCCTCGTGTCGACTATCCGCCCTTCATAGAGGAGGCGGTGGCCGGTGCGGCCATGGCGCTCGAGAAGGGTCATCCTCATGCGCTCCGTCTGGCGCACAAGTCGACGGCTGAGGAATGGCTGGATCCGAACTCCATGGAGGGCCGTCACTTCCACCGTGCCGTGGCGCGTGTGCTTGGTGGCTACGAGCCGGGGGCTCTGGTCAACATGTCCCCCAAGGGCATCATGGAGCACATCGTCACCGATACCGTGAACACGACGCTCGCCAACCGCATGGAACTTGCGGTCATGCAGCACCATCCAGTGATGGTGGAGGAGATGACCCCGCAGCAGGTCCAGAATGTGGAGATCGCCCGCCTGAATCCCCAGTATGCCGCGCAGATCCAGAACGAGAGCCGCGGCGCCTATGAGGGCGTCTCGCATGCCCGCAAGGTCGCGCTGATCGATGTGTTCCACACCATGGAGAACGTTTCCGACGTGGCCAAGGCGCAGATCGACCTGGCTGCAAAGGACATCGAGGAAATGCGCGTGGGCGCGGCCGAGCGTGGCAGCTACGTCAACGACCGTCTGGCTGACTTCAAGGAGGCCGGCGTGCCCTTGTTTCGTGAGGGAAGGCCTCTCGAGGATCGTCTCGTTGACGCCAACTGGCGCACGCAGGAGCTCGAGCGCGGTGCCGGCGCCGGCCCGATGAACGAGGTGGAGGCCGGTGTGGCGGCTCACATCCTGGTGGCTGGCCCCCAGAATCTGAGCATGAACGACCCTTTGATGCATGACGCTCGTGTTAACGTGATGGCGAACATGTCCATGCTGGAGGAGGGGGCCTCCGCCCTTCGGGATCCGGCGCTGACCTCTCCCCATGCTGTCGCCATGCGCGTTGAGGGTATGTCCAGGCTCATGCGGGAGGCGGACGACTATGGGTACAGCTTCACGCGTGCGGTCGACGATGATGAGGGCAAGGCGCTCGACATGCAGTGCCTGGCCCATGGCGAGCCCTCGTCCATGTCGCCCGAAGCGCAGGTGAGGGTCTTCGAGACGCTTCATAGCGGCGACAGGGTGCCGGCGCTTACCGCGATGAGGCTGCATGAGGCAGTCCGCGATCTATCCGGTGTGTATCAGGCGCAGCTCGACGTCGAGCGGAACGGCATATTGCGCCCGGTGGCGCATGCGGCCGCGCAGGGCAGGGATCAGGGCGCCGGTCTCTGATCGGGTCTTTTCAATTTCAAAGGGTGGAGTGGTGTGATGGCGAAGTTCAGGCAGATTTCAGATGAGGTGTACGGCGAGGCGGGTGCGATCCTGCGCTACGTGCACAAGGGTGGCACGCCTCCGGAGGTCGAGGTCCTCCCCGAGTTCGAGCGCATCGTCGCGGCTTCGGCGCTCGCGTTGGAGAAGGCCGCGCCCAACCTCCTCTACTCCAGTCATGAGACAGAGGCCGAGCGCTGGGTCCAGGAGGGCACCAACGAGTGGCGCATGATGCACCAGGCGACCGCGCGCGCCATCGACATGCACCGCTCGCGCGAGGCCCAGTTCGACGAGCCCAACGATGTGATGACGTACATTCTCGCCGATGTCGCCACGCAGGCCCAGGCGCGCAAGCTTGACCTGGCGATCCGCCTTGGCAAGCCCTTCGAGGAGGGACTGACCGAAAGCCAGGTCAATACGGTGGAATATGCCCGTGGTGACAAGGACGTCACCATGGACATTCGCAACGAGACCGCCGGGCGCTATGAACTGTTGGATAGCTATGCCCAGAGGGACATCGCCTCCGATCTGGTCGCTGGAACCTATCTCTCCAAGGAGCTGAAGGCCGAGATCTCAGCGTCCTATTCCATCATCGACCAGGCGATGCGAGATCGTGGGAGCGATGCGCGCTACATCGACGAGCGCATCGCCGACCTGAACGATTTCCAGCGGCCTCTCTTCAACGAGATCGACCCGGCCAATGTGGCACGGGTCGACTTCCTGTCTCGGGGTGAAGTCCGCACGCCTTCCTCGCAGGAGGCTGGCGTGATGGCGCATGAGCGCCTGTTCCCCACCGAAGGGAAGATCCCCTTCGAAACCCTGGTGGCGCGCGCGCGTGTGCTTGGCGACATGGATGATCGATACGAGACACCATCCGCAGTCGCCATTGCCATCGAGGCTGATCGTCATGCGATCAGCAAGGCACGTGGCACCTTCTCCATCGATGATGGGACGCAGACGCAGCGTGACGAGGTCGTCGGCCACGGTGATGAGCATCACAGGCTGCCGAAGGATCTTCAGGCTGAGCTTTTCCGCGAGATCCGTACAGGTGTGGATCTGCCTATGCTGACCGCCGTCCGTCTGGCGCGTGCGGCCGAGGAGATCTCCGAGGAGGGCCGTACGCTCGACATGGTCAAGGCTCGTCCCGATCGCGCGTTCGACCGTTCGATCACCTACGAGGGCATCGACATCAGCGAGGACGGGGGAATGGCCGAGAACTTCCCGAGCCTCAGGGGTCTCAAGCTGCCGGGCGACGAGGTGCGCATCGATCACGCCCGTCAGGTCAAGGGGCATCCGTCCTCCGAACTCGAGGAGAAGCTGGGATCCGATGTGCTCATCGTATCCAAGACCATCGTGACCGGCACTCAGGAGGACAACGGCATCGGCGGCAGCTATCTCGCCATGCGTCCCGAGCTCGAGTTCGTCGGGCACGAGGGCCGTCATCCGGCCGGCGCGTTCATGGATCATCGCGGCGAGGAGCATGCCTATGGGATGCTCGCAGTCGAGGGCGGCAAACTCTGGATGCTGCCATTCAACGGTGACATCGACCCCAATGTCGCCAGCGAGGTGGTCGGCGCTCCGCGTGAGGTCGTCGGCTTCCTCGAGGGAGAGACGCCCAGGGAGCGCGAGGACAATTTCCTTATCCTCAAGCACGAGATGGAGCAGGAGCCCAGTTCCGGGGAGTTCTACTTCCGCCCCCAGTCATTCGGCGACAAGGCGGGTCCAGTCGAGCTGATCACCTCGCCCTGGATGAGTGGTGCCTGGTCAGGTGAGGTCGAGATGGGCATGCCCATCATCCGCAATGCGGTCGACAATCCTCTCCACTGGTCGCTGGAGCAGGGCAGCGCGGAATGGCGCAGCGAGAATGGAACCCCCAGCATGTTCGCCCGCAACGAGGAGAACAGGATGGCAAGGGTGGAGTTCGATGAAAAGGGCGTCGACGCGTCCCGTGCCGGATTCCGCCAGGAGGTCGAGCATATGCTCAATGGGAGTCTCGACAAGTCGAATGAGGTGAGGGCCGCCGCGGCGATCGCTGCGCGTGGCCGCCCACTCGATGCAGAGGCCGAAGCCAAGGCTCTCATCGGCATCTCTTCGGGTGAGAGGATGATGCAGATGCGCTCGCTGTCCGAACGCAGCATGTGACATGGTTGGGAGGCATCCCCAGGGGACTGCCTCCCAGGAAGGTGAAAAGAAGATGGGGAGGGTGTCGCGCCCTCCCCTTTTTCCGTTCGGGCAATGCCCCTCAGTCACCGTTTAATCGGCAGTGGCTCCAGATCACCCTGGCTCAGATGCCTGTGCATGACGGGTTCCTGCTCGAGTCCGAAGTCGACGAGCAGGACGTCGCCATTTGGCCCCTTTGCGGCGTGTTCGCTTATTTCCGAAGCGCGCAGTATCCGCCTGACAATCGCATCGGTGGGGAGGATTGGATGGGTGACGATTTCGGCGAGGGGTCGTCCCTTGAGGGCTGCCATGAGCGTGTCCGGCATCTCTGGAATTGAGAGGTAGATAGGTTCCTTCATCATGGTGAGGCGGATCCCTGCGCCGAGCGGAATGCCGGCGACCACCTCGCCGTCCTCACTGGCACTGCGGTTCCGCGAATGGTACTCCGCAGCCAGGCGCCCGTGCCTGATCTCCATCTCGACCGTGCTACGGTAGACCGTGGCGATGGCCGCGAGACCGGCCGGGTCCACGCCCGCATGGCGCAGCGCCTGAAGGACGATGGGCCTCATCGGAGGACCTTTCTGCAGGAAGTGCTGCCGGACGCGCAGAATGGCAAGCTTGTCGTCCGAGATCCGCCTTGCGACACCCTTGCGCACGTCCGCGGGGATCAGGGAGAGATCAGGCATGGCGAGGCGTCCATGCATAAGTGTGAGCAGGCGCGCACGTATCGCATCCTGCTTCATCTGCGTCGCCTCCTCAGCGGTGAAGGCATGGTGGGAGGCGGAGGCGAGGAGTGCAGGGGTGATGCCGAGCAGCCCCCAGTCCGCCGACATACTCCGCGGTTTCCCCCGTCCGAGATCCGCCAGCGCCGCGGTGACGATGCTCTGCAGTGGTCTGGTCATGCCGCCTTCGCCAGGGGTGGGAACAGGCGTGCGATCGCCTGGTCGACAGTGAGGTGCACATCGCACGGGAAGGCGGTCCAGGATCCCGTTCCATGGTCATGGAGACGCTCGATGACCAGATCATCGTCCATGATGGCGGGATGTGCCACGATGGTGGAGAATGGCCGCCCTATGAGTGCCGTGGCCACGCTCTCGGGGAGATCCCCCGCAGGGAACACGAGGCCGTACATGTTGAGGTCGAGGTGCTCATGAAGCTTGGTGCCGGCATGCAGCACGCCCTTTGAGATGCGGATCTCAATGGAGCGCGTGCTCAGCCGGTAGCGACTGCCATTGCCATGGTTGATTTCGGTCTGCAGCGTGGAGGCGCAGGCGCCGTAGTGCCGCAGGTGATCGGCCGCGTCCTGCGGACCGAAATAGTGCTCCATGGCGCGCAGTCCTAGCAGCGACACCTTGGGCACGATGTGGGCGATCGCCGAGATGCACTCGCAGCCGGTGTACATCTGTTGCCGCACCGTGCGATTCCCATAGCGGTAGTAGCGCGCGCCTCCCCGCATGGTCGAGCTGTGATTGGTCATCTTGCCGATCTGCAGTCGGACGCGCGCCCCCGGCAGCAGGGTCGTGGTATCGAAGTCCAGCCCCGTCTGCAGCGCGAGGCAGCTCTCACCGCCCTCGTCCCTCATATAGCGCAGCATTTTCGCTTCGGCGTCATAGGTGACGACCGTGCCGGTCTCATGTGGCCGGAAGCGGTTGAAGATGCGGGTCGTGGTCATGAAGATCTCCCTGTGAGAGGCTCAGCGTCTGCGGTCTGCGGCAACGGCTCGGCGCATGCGTGCGGTCGGGCTGTCGTCATCCCCTTCCCTGCGGATTGGCGCCAGGGTGGCTGGCCGTCGAGGCTGGATGGCACGCCGGGGAGCCCTGATCTGCGTGACGAGTTGGGTGACTGTCACCCCGCTCAACGCCAGGCCCATGAGCAGCGTACCGAGCAGCACGTTGTCGGCGCCATCGGAGTTCATGGTGCTGGTCTGGCGTATGACCAGCAGAAATATGGCTGCCGCTAGCAGCACGAGCAACTGGACGCACAGTCCGATTATGCGGGAAGTCATTTCACTTTTCCTCAAGGTCGGGATTCATGCGTTCCCGAATTCCTTGTCGGGTTAGGCTGCGAGCGCAAGGTCGTGCGCCAGGCAGCAGGCGCCACCCAGCAGCACAAGACCCTTCACATGGGCACCACCCCGCACACGCAGGCAGCCGCTTTCCGCGATGCTCGCCTGCCAGTCGGGCAGCTCGGGCTCGTTGTCCTCTTCGCAGAACATCCGGTCCCATGTCGTCATGGGGAGCGGTTCACCCGAGGCGAGGATGTTGGAAAGGCGCGCGGCCAGAAGCGCCGGCCGGTCGAGCATGTCCGCCTTGGCGGAGAAGTTCATCGCATAGTCGAGCGGTCCCCAGTAGACGTGGTTCTGCTCGGGTACAATGTTGAGATGGAGCGAAGGGCATCGGAATCCCTCGGCGAGAATGGCTGCGGCGGCCCACATGCTGGTGCCATGGAAGAGCCACGGGTCGGTGGTCTCCTCGACAAGTCTGCGTGCGGTCGCCTCGGCGTGCGCCCAACTGTCCACAGCCCATTGGCCATGTTCCAGAAGCCGCTGCTCGAGAGGCACGATCAGCATGCGCCATCCTCCTTCGCCAGCGCTTCGACTGCATCCCAATCGAGGATGCATCCGTCCTTGTCGCCCTCGACCCAGGTCTTGGGTTCGCCGATCAGGACGTGGGGCATGTGCCGGAAGGCGACGCCGGTCGTGTCCATGGGATTGGCCAGGCGCGGCTGGCCCGAGACGCCGGCGAACCCGCAGGGGTGGCCGCCACCCAGCGGGGTGTTGCCTGGGCCGCCTTCGAGCAGCACGATGCCCTGCGCCGTCTCCATGAAGTCCAGCGTGCACGAGAAGGTGCCGCGGCCAAAGCCCTGGTCCTCGAGCATCTGCGCGGTCTCGGGATTGCGGCGTCCGTGCTCGACGTCCATGTAGCGGGGCTCCAGCCCCTGTGCGACTGCAGTGTCGACGATGCGCTGCGCGAGGTCTCGCACCTGGCATGCGATGTGGGCGGTCTGCGGCGTCGGTGTCTCGAGCCAGCAATAGTAGGATGAGACGCCTACGACGCGGCGGCCCTTCACGAAGGCGCGCCATTCCGCCGGCCACTGGCCCGGCACGTCGATGGGCGTACCCTCGCGGTGCGGATCACGTCCTTCCACGTAGCGCGAGGCCTGGACCCACGGTCGGGCGACGTAGATGAGGCCGGTGTGCGGCCCCTGTACGTAGCCCTGCATGATGCGTCTATCGCCCGTGTCCACCCGGCGACGATTGCCGTTGCGGACCCAGCCAGGTCCGACTTCGAGCCCTGGGCCGAAGCGCGCTTCAGGAGCGGTTTCCTCAACCAGTCCGGTGCAGGCGAGTGCCTTGAGGGTGGAAGGGCCGGTCTGGTTGGAGCGGACCATCCAGCCCTCGGGAAGGTCGTCCATGCAGGCGTAGACCTTCTCGACGAGCTCCTCCATGTCGACAGGGGCCTGCTGATCTTCGGGTTCGGCGGTCAGCAGGGCGTCGAATGCCTCGCGGTCCTGCTCGATGCCCTGACGCATGCGGCTGCGGATGCGGTCCGGGATGGCGCCGGTGGGGATGCGTGCGATGCCGCTGACGGCTTCGCTCTCCGCATCGGTCAGGCGCAGGATCACCTTGGCGGGGATCGCGGGCACGCCGGCCTTCTTGGCGATCTCGAGCCAGGCGAGCAGGCTGCATGCCTCGAAGGGGCCGCTCTCGCCTGCTGCGATCGCCTCGGGGCTGAGCCAGGTGGAGGTCTCGGCGTCGTGGAAGGCCTGCGTGTCGCCCATTCCCTTGATGGCTGCGACCAGTTCTCCGGGCTTGCGCGCCATGCCGGCGATCTGCAGGCCGAGCTTGCGGATCTGGCCCGCCTCCTCCTGCTGCTGGCCCTGCGTGTTGATGCCGATCATCAGGGTGCGCAGCTTGTCGCCAAACCCCGAGGGCATCCCTTCGCGCAGCTTCTTGAACATGATCGTTTTCCCGTCTGGAATGGAATTCACATAATCTGTCTCAACTGCTCCTTGATAACATTAGTCTCGAAACCGAGACTCTCCCTTACGCTCCCGCCCGTTTTATCACTCTGCACCGCCCCTTGATGGTGAGAGGAATATTCTCTGCGGAGCTTCCTGGCCAAAAATCTGCTCCCTTCACTCCGCATTTGCTAGCGCTGCAACCGCCGCAGAACCCAAAGCCTCATCTGAGTCAAGAATGGCTTCTGTTTTGTTGGGCAACGGAGCGAACCCTTCATTGACTCCTTCATTTCGCATCGGGATCAGCGTCACCTCTGCACTATCACCTGTCTCAATCTCTACGCATTTAGACGATTTTACGAACGCACCGAGCGATTTGACTCCCGCAAGGTCAAGCACAGGATCGAACAGGTTCGCGAACGATTTCGGATGTGGCATGGCCTCACGGGATGCTGCCAAACACTTCCTAATTGAGCGACCAACTTCCTCGACGTTGCCCTTGTCAACGACCAGAACGGGAGCGTTAATAATCCAGACACCAGCCGTACTTTTTGATGAGCTATGGATGTATAGCTTTCCCTTGCATTCATATATTGTTGCAGATTTCATTGGCCAGCCTCATGTAATTAAGGGAAAGTTATTACGTTCACAGTGACGTTCTTAGAGGCTCCATACTTCACCGTCTGACCGATGATGGCATGTTGCGCCGTTGATCCTGCATGGGGGATTGCAAGGTCAAGTGCCCGGCCACCCAAGACCGACGCCAGTCAGTGCGCCCAGGGCGGCATCCTGGCCCACGGAGGACCAGTTTACGCAGCTGAGCCTCACACCGTTATTGTAGAGCTGGAAGGCGAGATTGAATCTTCCGTCGGTGAGTGCGCGGATCGCTACCGTGGCCTCGCCGGCGCTATCGCGGTGCAGTCACGTGTCGTTCAGGTGGATATGAGAATTATTCCATGTTTTTAAGAGATAATTCCCACGTCGTTGATGTTGGCAGACAGTGAACACTACCGTCAAATTTGACAAAAATAGGCCCATTTCCACCAAGAGATGAAACGGGATTTCCAGTCTCTACAAACTCTTTCGAATTATAAAAAAATACCCATCCTGAATCAATCTGTATTGTACTTTCATCAAAAATAACAAACTCATCTCCGGCCATAGATGCAAGCTCGCTTAATCTCATATTAGCCAGAGAAAGAGCTACTTCTAGGGTAAGATTAATCATTTATTTGTCCTTAGAAGCTGGAAGCTATCATAGCCATCAAATGTGGCAGCTCTGCCAGTTTGGCCATCTAAAAATCGTACGGCACCTTTCTGGTTTACAACATTAAACACGTGGCCAACTTGGCTGCCTCTAGACCCAAAAACAATCCCGCGGGCTCCGGATCCTGCATCAGATATTATGCTAGATATGTTGCCAATCGAAGACGGCGGTCCAAATCGTGCGCCGTAGGTTTTTTCGAGAACGTTTGATCCCGATCTGGAGCCTTGAGGTAAAATCGGGAGCAGGGACCGATTCCCATTGGTAGGAGGGATCAAGCCCTCTCCCGATCCATTGTGCCCTGCTCCCCAGGAAGCATGAAAAAAGGCCCCGCCAGGATGCTGGCGGGGCCTTTTTGGGTCTAGCGACGATCGCTGTTACTCGCGGGCATGGCTGAGATTCGGGTTCAATTTGATGATGTGGTCTTTTGGAATTGAGCTTGGCACGCTTTCTCCAGGGCTTCATCAGCGAAACTTTCCTGGTCAAACCACAGCACCGGACGATCGGTTATCTCTCGCTTGGTGTCTTTGTGCCACATGTGGGCCAGTCGGACGACCGCCCTCCGGCGATGATACAGGCTGCCCAGGCGACAATCCCCCACGGTACCATTTTTCCTAACGTTCGGACTGATGCGGTAATAGGCCACCTTGTCCATCTTATACCCGAAGAAGGTCCAGAAGCGATCCCAGAAGGGACGCGGCCAGTCATCTTGCCACCCCTTTTCGATCTTCATGAGCGTAGTGTCATTTGCTCCCTCACGCAGCGAGACCCCCTCGATGATGAATGGCTTTCCATAGGGCTGGATGGGGTTTCGATTATACGTGCTCCATCCATCAGGCTCGTCGGCTTTTGCAGGGTATGAAGCAGCAAGAAGCGCACCCATTGCTGCTATGACCAATCTGGTCCCAATGACTGTCACAAAGAATCCATCAGGCTATGGAGAAATAAGAAGGCCCTGACGAGCATCGCCAGGGCCTTTCACATTCCGATCGCTTTGGATCGCTCATTCGCCGATGTAGTACACCGCCGGCTTACCGCTCTCGGCGGTCAGCACCACCACGCTCGACTCCGGGAAGTTGAGCGCGATGCGCCGCTTGCCGGCCGCGGCAAGCTCGTTGCCACCCAGCAGGGGGTTGTTGCCGCGGAAAGCGACCACGGTGCCCTTGCCGCCGCCCAGCTGTACCAGCACGGCGCTCTGCCGGCTGTTGCGCGCGATGTAGGCAGTGTCGGTCACGCCGTCGCCGTTGTAGTCGACCTGCGCGGACATCTTGTAGCCGCCCTTCTTCGGGCCCGCCGCCTGCGTCATCTCCTGCGCCGTCACCGGACGCCACGGGTCCTTCTTGGCATCGAGGACCGGGACCTTGTGGCCGACCGGCCAGGCCTTGCCCAGATTGCCGCTCTCCAGACCCTCGGCGAAGCTCTGCGCGTAGGCAGGCGTTGCGAGGGCCGAGAGGCCCAGGGCCAGTGCGAAAATGCTCTTCGTCTTCATCTTGGAAAATTCCCTTTGGCACCAAAGTCGGGAAGATCTTTTCATCTCCACCGACCCATAACACCCGATGCGTTTACTTCAAGTGAACGTCTCAGCCCTTCCAGGCAATATGGACGTGGTCGTTGTCGCCGCCATAGTTCTCGAAGATGACGTCGTATCTCGAGCCAACCGCATTGCCCAGCGCGATCACCCACTTCTTGCAGGCGCTGTCCGCGACCGCGTTGCAGCGCAGATCGAGTGCGTCGCCGCTGTAGTGGGACGACCCCTCGGAGTGGCCATCGGTATCGTGGCCTGCGGTGATCACCGGATCAGGCAGGCCGAGCGCTGCCGCGGTCAGGTTGATCTCGTCGATGACGTTGATGATGTGCGGGTCGAGTCCGTTGAGCTTGGTCCCCGCCTTGATCAGGATCTTCTGACCGCCCACCGTTGCGAGGGTCCCGTTGCCACTGGGCGTAGGATAGCTCTTCACCTGGGTGAGGTTCTGCGCCTTTGACGCATCGAGCGGTCCTGGACGGTAGTAGCCGATCGTCTTGGTGCCGCTCTTGCCGTAGGTCACGCGCATGTTGTTGATGTTGCCGTTGGTGACGTAGCCCGTCGTCGACCCCGCGCCACCACCGGTGACCGGGGTCGGAGAGGGTGTCGGCGCTGGAGTCGGAGTCGGCGTTGGCGTCGGAGTGGCGCCGGGGGTGCCGGTGGCACCAGGCGTGGGCGTACCGGTGCCCGGAGTTCCCGTTCCGGGGGTTCCCGTGCCAGGCGTACCCGTGCTGGGCAGGCCGATGTCGCCGCCGGTGCCGGCGGTCCCCGAAGGGGCCGGCGTCGGGCTGGGGGTCGTGGGCTCCCACTGCTCGCAGTCGAGCTGAGGGGTCATCTCGCTGGCGGTCTGCGCATGTACGATACCGGGGATCATCGCGACAACCGCTGCAGAACCCAGGAGTGCAAGCATCTGCTTCATCTGGTCAAATTCCCTGCGCGCCGGCAGGTTCGCGCACCCTCCCGGGCAACCCGGCGCATCGGGTGCCGGAATAGCCTGACGAATGCAGGATTGTAAAGGAGTCATCCTGAAAATTTGCGGTGGTCCGAACAATTTCATGGATCACCGCGCCGTTACCGCCATGCCGCCGAAGCCGAGACCGCGCAGCATCGCCGCCGCCTTCTGTTCGGGCAGCCGGATCGCGACTTCGATGGCCGCCAGTGGATAGTCGCAGGCAAGCGGTCCGGTGCGCCGCGTCGCCGCTGTGACGTCGGCCGGTCCCCATCCCCTGGTGGCGGCGATGTCGACTATGAAGGCCTGTATCTCGCGTGCCGAGGCTGTATCGGTCCTGTCGAGTGCATCCGCGCGCAGCATGTCGCTCAGCCAGGCCGAGGTCTCTTTGGTGGTAAGACCGCGTACGGTTGCGATGTCACCGGCGAGCACGCGGCTGCAGGCGTCCGACCCGGTTGCCTTGGCGCGCGAAAGGAGATCGTGCGTCGCCCGTGCTGACTGGATCACGAATCGGTCGGGAGCATGGGAGAGGCGATAGGCCATATAGGGTTTGAGCACCTTGCCGACGCTCGTCTGCACGTTCTCGACCTTGCTTCCGTGCTTGGATAGGCCCTCTTCTACTGCAGTTCGCAGCTTGGCGCGCATTTGGCGATCCGTGGCGAGGATCGTGGCGGTCGGCTCCTGTCTCTCCATGGCCGCCATGATGATCCGCGTCTGCATTCCGACGGTCGCCAGGCTGGCCACGGCAGCGGTGCCGATGACAGCGGAGACGGCGAAGCCGACTGCCACCGTACGCGCGATGAAGGATGGGCTGCGTCGGAAGATCGAGACCGCACCCCATATGGCGAAGGCGTCGACAACCAGGGCGATCACGATGGCAAAGATCAGCATCAATCCGTTATAGGATCGTGGACCTCAGCGCAGAAGGCGGCAATCCGGCTCTTCATTCCCCATATCCTGCTCCCCAGAGAGTCGAAAAATCCACCGCCCTGCGAACTCTCAAGCTCGCCTAGATCAGGAAGTATGCGGCGTCTTGGTCCATGACCGTGAAGCGGGCGCGACCCTGGAGATTTTGCGCCGTGCGGATTGCTATGTCCAGATGATCGATCTCGGGGATGTACACGATCTCGCGAAGCATCCGCCCGGCAGCCGCGCTCATCATGGTCTCGGGCAGCTCGGTGTCGAGGATCACCTCGTCATGGTGGATCTGGTATCCCTCGCCCTTGGCAGTGAGCCACAGCATCCCGTCACGTGATATCGACACCCGCTCGTCGGCATATTCGTCGTGAGGTAGCGATGCCGATCTCCAATGGTGTGGCCCAGCGGCCCAGCTGCATGCCTTGTCCACATCCACACCCAGCGCCTGCATCAGGTCGAGTGTGGTCTGGGCGATTTTCGCACCGATGTCTCCGACACCCACTATGTCGCAGCCCTTGACGAGGATGCGCGCACGCATGCCTGGTCGCAGGGCAGCATAGGCGTCCGCCATGTGCCCCTGGTCGTTGTCCTTCTTGGTGATGCAGCCCTCCCAACCGTCATCGGCATGGATGCACGTGATCAACGGGTCAGGATGGACGCACTTGAGAACCGTGATGGTCTTCCACTCGGGATTTTCCATTCGCTCAATCCTCCTCGAAGGGGATGGCGCCTCCCTCCGGCAGAATGCGCAGGGCGAGGCCCATCGGGATGGCGATGGCCTCATGGATGGTGAGATCGACGCCGGCTAGTTCCGGGATCGAGACGACCTCCTCCAGCTTCCCTCCACCAAGGGCCGGCAGCATGGTCTCGGGCACGTCATGCTGCAGGATGGTGAGGAAGCCGTCGGCGAGAGCATAGCCGTACTCCAGGGTCGAGAGGGTGACCAGGCCCTCCGGGGCGCTGATCGCGCACTTGCCGCAGTCTTCGCCGATGCTGTGCGTGGTTGTGCCTGTGGAATGGATTGCCGTCCATATTGGAGTGGATAGCGCCCAGTGCCGCACGGCGTCGCGGTCGATGCCGAGTGCCTCCATCAGCATCCCTGTCTCGCGATGCATTCCTGGTTGGTGATGTCCGACGGCTACGATCTGGCCGTCCTCGACCAATACGCGTGGCGCCATTCCAGGTGACACCTCTGCGAGGGCCTTCATCGGATCACCGCCCACGGTCCGCGTGGTGTCCATGTGCAGCATGCGACCATCCGCGGTCCTGATGGTCAACGCTCCCGTTGTCCCAGCCGGCAGTACGCCGGTGACCTCGATGCGTTCGTACATGGGCTAGTCCCTTTGTGAACGGCAGGCTGCGAGCACCGGATCCTCGGGATCGAGGCCGTTGGCGATCGCCATCTCGCGATAGTCGGCGTACAGGTCCTCTCCGCCGGAGCGGTCCATGGGCATGAGTTCGTCCCTGCTGCGCGCGAGGCGCACCGTCAGGTTGTGCTCGGCGCCCCGCTCCAGGAATCCGGCGCACACCAGCGGCACGTCGTTCGTGGTATCGTGGCACTGGAAGATCTGCCGGCTCATGTCGTGCGCGCTGTTGGCCAGGCGCTGGAAGGCCTCGGGAGGGAAGTGTCCAAGTGGCGCGTCACGCCGCCATGGGCAGTCGGCGCACGGCTTCTTTCGTGCGTTGAGCATGTGCATCTCCCTTGGCGGCGTCGATCTTGTGGGTGTTGAGGTTGTCCGCGCCGTACTGGCAGGGGCTTCGTTCCTGGACTTCCATGGCTCTCTCCGTCGGGCCGGCCAGAGGGCTGGCAGGGTGTGATGTTGAAGTCTGGCGGGTGGGCTGGTGTCAGGCGCTCAATGCGGGCGCCGGCGTCGCATTGCGTTCGCCGTCACTGTCGTCGATGGTGTGCATGCCCACCATGACGGGGTCGCGCCGGTGCACCTCGAGGACGACCGAGATCGTCTGCGCATCCTGGATGTCGAAGACCGCATCGGCATTGAAGTCGATGGGCACGACGATGCGCGCCTCCTCGCACTCCTCGCCCATGGCACGGAGCTCCATGACGGCAGCGGCATGGTGGCGAATGTTGCCCATTGCCTTGATCCAGTTGCATGTCATGGCGAGCAGCAGGTCGACTGCCTCGAGTGTCCGACACATCGAGGCGACGGCCGGGATGATCTCGATGGCGATCTGCCGCGAGCGGGTCGCCGGTAGTGCGATGGCGCGGGCCTGGATCATCGCTCCGATGCCGCGGTATTCGGCGGCAGTGAGTAGGATCGAGGCATCATCGTCGACCGCATACTCCTCGGCGACACCTCGGGGATCGCGTCCGATGAGGATGCTGGCGTCGGTGTCGGTAATGGCTGCGATGTTCATGTCTGCCTCCTTCTTCCCCTCTCGAGGTTGGATCTACCCTCAGCCTTCCACCGGCCCTCGCCGCGCGCGGATGCCCACTACCTGCGCACCTGCCCCGAGTTGCTTGAGCACGGCTTCCATCGCCATGCGCGGGCGGTCGGGGCGCTTGAAGAGATCCTCGGCGTCTATCGGCGTCGCGAAGCGCACCACCGTCTCGTCCGAGGGCTCCTCTGTCTTTGCAAGGGGAGTTGGAGTTGGGGCCAGAGCTGGGGCTGCAGCTGGAATCGTGTCAGCGGCCTTGACGGGCTCGTCAGCGTCAGACCTGGGCGTCTTCGCCTTTTCGCTGGGCCGCCGCCTCTCGTCGAGTGCCTGCAGGAGTGCGGTCACCATGCGGATCGTGACGACTGTGCCGACCACGACGTAGCCCATGTCGTCGAGCAGCAGCACGCGCAGGCCCACCATGGTTGCGATCGCGCCGAAGGCGAGGAGCGCGTCTCCCGGATTGGCGCGAGCCCGCCGCCTCAGGATGCTCAGTGCCAGACCGTATAGGGCTGTGACGACGCCGACGAGCAGGAAGGCGCCCGCCAGGATGATCGCTGGTTGGCTGAGGGTCGGGCTCAAGATGGTCTCTCCATGGGGTTGCGCGCCATGCGACTGACCGCATGGCGTCTCAAGGTGCTTCGCCGTGCCATGCTCTAGGCGGCTTCGGCGAGTTCCGGTTCTTGTTGTTCGCTCATGTCACGCCCAGACGCCGGTGTCACGATGTGCGGGGTGATCGTGATGGTCCAGGCGGGTGCGCCATCGACCAGTACGATGTCGGCGCGATGGCGCGTTCCGTCCTGGGTCAGCCAGCCCGATCCGTCGCAGGCGTCGCAGCCGGCGATGCGGCAGCGCAGGGAGTCCAGGTGGAGCATGTCGTTGCGCGCGCCGCGGCCCCGGCATGTCGGGCAGGCCGTGTGGCCCCATACCGGGCGCTGACGGGGCGGGATGCCCGTCAGGGCATGGGGATGGTCGAAGCCGTCGATGAGGATCGGCGGCAGGTGGCTTCTCATGGTCGTCCCGTTCTTTTCCACTGCATCATAGCAAGCTCTCCATCAACCTGATAATCCTGGGAGCCGAAATCACCGGGTCATCGTGCGCGCTTCCTGAGATGCCGACGCACATGGCTTCGCCAGTTGTCCCTGGGACAGGCTAAGAGGAGTACCGCCAACACGCAGAGGAAGATCAGCAGTGGGTACTTGATGCCTGGAAACCTGGATATGGCGACTACAGATCCCAACGCGATCGGCATGCTCGTCATCACGAGCAGCATCAATCCGGTCATGCTGTTGCCCAGGCCGTGGAACCCAGGGGCGAACACATAGCCGCGGATCGCATCGCGGGCGAATGATGCATGCATGGGGATGTCCCGCAGACTCGGCGTCCACAGGTCGCTGCCATCGACATGCCCTGGGCGCGTGCCGACCACTATGCCCTGCTTTCCTTGAGGTCGCTCGTTCACGGTGTCGATGGTGAGATGGCCTGTGGTGGGGCAGTCGATGAGATCAGCCACGGGCCTCCCCGGCAGGGCCGTCCTGATGACATCGGGAAGATCCTGGTCGAGGATGAGGTTGCCGCCATTCCACATGTGCCCGGAGATGGGCATCGTCATGCGGAGTTCCGGCTGATGCGGTGCATGCGTGGGTCGAACTTCTTCGATCTCCCCTCCGCATAGATTCTCCAGGCGAGCCTGTGCCGCCAGACTGCCACGGCATGCGGCGCGGATGATCCTGTCGCCTTCGAAGCCTTGGGCCGCGAATAGTCGGCGCAGTTCGGCAAGGGTGTGCTCCTGGATGAGCATGCCCCTCTTGTGAAGCAGTCGCATGTGGTTCTCTCGGTAAGGCCTCAGTTGAGGCGGTTGGTGGCCCGGGCGATGGCGGTCGCCACCTGTGCGGTGGCGTTGTCCACGCGGGTCTTCAGGTCGTCGCGTAGTCCCTCGTCCTGAGGATCGCGGCGCAAGGCGACGATGATGTCGATCGAGTCGGGGTCGAAGACCCAGGCCCGGTATTCGGCCTCCGTGAAGCCGAGAAAGTCGGCAAGACCCATGCCGTCGTCGCTCTCACGGTCGTGCCACTGTTCGACCCAGTCGTCGATGTCGCCGGGATCTCGTCCGGCCATCAGATGCCCGAGATAGGTCGCGTCATCATCGACCATGGTTCAGCCCTCACTTTCAGCGTGGCGCTCCAAGCCGAAGCGGATCAGCCGGTCGCGCCACTCGTTGCGTCGGATGAACGGCCGGTACCCCGAATGGGAGACGCCGTCGGCGTACATCCGCGCGATCTCGAAGCGCGGGGTGATGAAGCCCAGCAGGTGCGGAGGTAATTGATCGGATGTGCCGCCGGTATGCGCTCGGCGCATCTCCTGGATCTCCGCATGGTCCTCGGTGCACAGCCCCGCAGCGATGACGGAGGAGATCAGGACCTCCACTGGATAGGTCCGCTTGAGTGACAGCCCTTTACGGGTTGCGATATTGACCAGCGCCTTATCGAGCAGCGGCTTGATCCCCTCATGGACCAGGTCGAGTGGACGGTCGCTTGGCGAGTACCCTCCGGCATCGTCGCCCATGCGGTTCAGTTCCTCGAGCATGTCGGAGTAGGTCGCGACCTGTCCGGGGTTGGTCCACCATTCGAAGATCATGGCTCGCAGTGTCATGTCTCTGCGTGATGGCGGTACGGGGCTGGTCAGCAGCGTCCTGTCGTGCGGCTCGGGCCCCACCGTGCCGATACCAGCGACGCTATCCATGGGAAGCGAGACGACGCTGACCTCCCCGCTCTTCTCGTCGAATAGGTCGAACGTGTCCGGTGTGCCCAGGTCACCGTCTGCCACGCGGGATTCGATCCAGGCGCCCTCGAGCATGCCGCCGCCCACCAGCGCCATGCGGACACGCTTCTGGGGGTTGGCCTGGATGCTGAACTGCACATCGAGCAGCAGGGCCGGCGTGGTCAGTGTCGCGTTCTTGTCCATGCGGTGCTCCCTTAAGCTGCGAGGCGTTTGTGCTGATGTTTGTGGGTCGAGTGTCTCCGGGTGTGGTCAATAGGCCATACCTCCTGGCGGCCACCTTCAACTGCACTTTCGATGCGCAGGCGTGGCACTGATCGAAAATTCGGAGGGCGAGCCTGGCTCGTGTAGAGCGGAGAGGCGCTGTTGATCGTGCCGCGCTGATCTCGATACGCACGCAACGAGGAGCGTAATGAACTTGCGCGTGGAACGCTGATAGCCGTCTGGTGCTTTCCTGACACGGGGTCGACCCAGAGGAGCGCTCGGCAGGAAGCCGCCGTGTCAGGAAAGTGCGGGTCGGCTGGCCGTTCAAGAAAGCCGGCAAGTCTGCCTTCGGCACGCTCCTGGCCAACTGGATGACCGGGCTGGCAGGCTCAGGCCTTTAACCAGGTCATCCCACTAGCCTTAATATGGACATGCGAGAACGAGGTAGGTCTTCTTCTTGCACAGCTCCATGGGAACGTTCTTGCCCGTTGCCGGATCATAGCATTCGGTTGCAGGAAATTCCGTCCCCGTCGTATTGGGAACGCACTGGGGCGCACCCGCCGGCCGGACAGGATAGTAATTGCAAAGCTCGTTGACGATGACGCCTGTTTCCTGGCCATCATGAGGCTCGTTGGGGTTGCAGGTGGTTGGCGTGCGCGAGACGTAGGTCCCGTCTGATCGCAGGCACCGGTCCACTCGGATGCGGGTCGCATTCATTGAGCAGTACGAGTCCCACCCCTGCCATATCCCGGGCACCCAGGAATAGGTGCACGCCGAGTAGTTCGATGTGGTGAAGGTGGAGTCGGCTGGTTTCGGAGAGGTGGCAGCACAGTGGCTGTCGGCCACATAGTCCTCTATCTCATAGCTGTAGCACTTCGTGATTGTGCGCCCTTTGGCCTGAGTGCCGCAGCTAGGCTCGACATCCCATTCGGTTGACCATTCCACATCGGTGTAGACAGGCTCCACTGGCGCCGGGGTCGGGGTCGGCGCCGGGGTCGGGGTCTCTCCTGGAGTGGAAGGCGCAGGCGCTTGCACACCACGCTTCACCATTGTGGGGATGGGTCTGCGCATCACCACTACTTCCTCCCGGTCCTGTGCCAGACCCGGCGTGGAAGTCAGGATTGCGGGCAATGCCGAGACTGCGATCAAGATTCTGCGCATTTCGGCCTCAATCCCTTATAGCTATCCTGAAAATCCTTTGCGGTTTCATCCTTAAAATAGCAAGCCCTGTTTTTTTTGGTCTTGTGATGATTCTTATGCTGCCAGGTGCTTATTGCGTTGGCGTTGGCGGATCTGCTGCAGATACCATGGGCGTCACCGCTTTTCCTCAAGCGCCTTCATCAACTGCAACAGTCCTAGGCCTCGGGGCTTGTCGCCCACGATGGCCACACTCATGGTGTCGTGCTGGGTCACCTTCACCATGCTCAGATCGTGCTGGTCCAGGGCTGGATGCGATACCAGGTTTCGCAATGGTCTGCCCATCGCCACCGTCGCTGCCGTGTCGGGTATGCGTGGCAGCATGAGCGTCCCCTTCGAGTTCCAGATCACTCCCTCGGCAAGGGTCACGAGCCAATGGCTCTGTCCCTGCCTCTTGGTGCAGGTGACAAGGGGATTGTCATCCTCGTCCTGGATGATGAGCTGTTCGCGTCCGATGAGTTCGCTCAGCACGAGGGCCGCACCGGGATGGATGCAGAGATGCTGCAGGATGCCGGCAGTGACGATGTCCATGCAATCCATGCAGGGATGTGCGAGCAGTGTGCGCAGGACGTCGGCATCCCCCCTCAGGGCAGCACTGGCACGCTCGTCCATGTCGTTCACCATGTCGACATCGTACTCGTTGTCGTAGATCAGTCCGCCCGCAGCCTTGTAGCCCAACGAGTCGGGCCCTCCGCGCAGTACGGCGCGGAGCAGCGTCTCGGAGTTGTCGCGCTCGAGGAGCGGCTGCATTACAGATCCATCTCAGCAAGGGCTGGGACACCGTGCAGCTTCGGCTTGATCAGGATCTCGAACCCCTCGTCGATGTTCTCGACGTCGGTGCCGGTGATAAGGTGGTCAGCAATGATGGCGGGCACTTCGGCCACCTCTCCCAGGCGGCGCCCCACGACGGCCGCCAGGATCGTGTCCGGCACATCCTGGTTAATCCAGAGCGCCCGTCCGTCGTAGAAGATGTGGTCTCCGACTTTGACTAGGCTGTGGATGACCAGATCCTCTATGCCTTCGTCATTGAAGAGCGCGGAATTCCTGCCGTCGCTCTCCTGGTTGAGGTTGTAGACGGTCTCCCGTGCGAAGGTCAGGATGTCGGTGCCCTCTGCATGGAGTAGGGATGCCAGTCCGTGATCCATCGACAGGTGGCCAACCTCGATCTTGTCGGAAGAGGTCAGGCCAGGGATCGGCAGCGGTGCCGCGATGCCACGTGCGAGCCCCCAGTCCAGGAAGCGCTGCTGCAGCGTCATCTGCCATTTGACGCAGGAGAGTATGTCCTCGACGCGCTGCTCCCCGGTTGCGTCAGGTGTGTCCTTGGCGCTCCAGTGCATGGTGGCCTGATGTAGGGAGGGGGACCAACCCGCCACCCTGATCGAGAACTCTCCCGGACGGTGGAGGATGTTAGCCGCACGTGGCGGGGAGGAGTCCACTGCCAGGACATGGCAGCCCGAGATGGCACCGATGGCACTGCGCACTCTGGCCTCCACGCGTGCAGGAAGCACGCTCTGGTCGGCGAATTCCATGCTTTTCTCCTCTTCTCCTCCGGTCACCACCCTCTGCCCTATCGGGTCACGCAGGCGTCGCGGCGAACTCCCTGACCAGCGCATCGGCGGATTCGACATGTGGATGGATGGTGATCGTCGTCTCTCCATCGTCCTGTGTCGCACTGATCACGAGGCGGTCGGCGATCACGTTGGGCACATCGATCACCTCGCCCAGCTTACGCCCGCCGGCGGCGAGCAGCACGCTTTCGGGCAGTGCATGGCGCATGAGGAGACGCGACCCATCGTAGAAGATGCCCTCGGCGATGGGCACGTCGTGGCGGAATTCGCGGCCCGACAGCATGTGTCGCCCGAACGGCTTGCCATCATCGTCGGTGGACTCGCCTTCAAGGAAGGGCTCCAGACCCGTGCGCACGCCCTGATCGTCCTGATGCAGGTCGAAGACCGTGTCGCTGAGTTCGCGTTCGAGGCTGGCCAGCCTGGGATGCTCCTCGATCAGGATGGCGAGGCCGCGGTCGACTTGGAGGTGGCTCCACTCAGTCTCCTTCCAGGCGTCGGTGTCCATCGTGCCTGTGCCGAAGGGGGCGGCACGCCCCAGGGCCATGCCCTTGGCGAGACGCCCCCTCTGGTTCCGGATGCGGTGCTCGAGCTGGTGCAGCAGGCTGGTCGCCTGGGTGCCCGCGTCGGCATCGGCGTCGACTGTCGCGCCCCAGTGCATCTCGAAGAGGTTGAGCGAGGGCGACCAGCCGGTCAGGCGGATCGTCACCCTGGTGAGTGCAAGCCCCTTGGAATCGGCAGGTGCCATGAGACGCTGGATGGCGACGCCCGAGATGCCGCCGATCTCCGATCGCACGCGCTGCTCGGCTTCGTGCTTCAGAATGTTGGTGTAGGGGTTCACCGGCCGTCTCCGATGGTGCGGGTGATCGAGATGTCATAGCGACTGGGATTGATGGTGGTGCCCAGCATGCCAGCGTCGCGTGTGAGTATCAGGACTGCTCCCCGCGTGGCGGCGCTCAGTCGCTCCAGCACCTCCTCCTCCAGCAGGTCGGCATAGTCGACCATCACCACATCGGCCTCGATCTGATCGAACAGGCCCTTTTCGAATGTCTTCTCGACCGGATCCCAGCCAAGTGCCGCATGCACGGTGGCGCCGGCGAACGGCAGATTGCGCGCCGCCTTGCCAGTGGCCGCAAGCATCAGCACGCTCGCTCCTGCCCGTTCGGCTATCCGGTGCGCGACGATGAGGTACTTCTTCCGCTCATGGGGCTCCCCGCAGAGAACGCTCACTGGCTGCTGCAGAAGGGCGAGCGGCTCCGGCGTGTCGAGGGAGAACGTGAATTCCCTGGATACATCCTGCAGGATGGCGGCGTCAATGCGCGACAAATCTAACTTGCTCATGATGTCTGATACTCCAGAAGGAAGTCGTCGATGGTGGTGATGTGCGGTTCCACGGTGATGATAAGTGCATCGGGGTCGGAACGTGTCTCTGCCGTGGTTATGATCTGATCCGCGATCTCTTCGGGTACATCGGCGATCTCACGCAGCGTACGCCCGGCGCATTGCTCCAGCAACATATGCGGCAGCACGGTTCCCGTGATTTCCAGTTGCTGTCCGTCATAGGTGGACGCTTCACCGACCCTCACGACCTGTCGCCACGTCGTGCCATCGAGGAGGACCTGGA
>JGI20283J15916_100101_pt1 | contig 34718 bp, 30 predicted proteins | sample Plalitdecfosmids_FD_15916 | JGI IMG/M metagenome (IMG submission 15916) | reverse complement strand
GTGAAACCTTAAAAGCTTTAAAAGCCTTATATATTCTTTTTTTTCTTATAAAACTTAAAACCTTAGAGGCTATTTAAGTTGCTGATTTATATTAATTTTATTGTTCAAACATGAGAGCTTAGTACGTGAAACATGAGAGCTTAGTACGTTAGCCATGAGAGCTTAGTACGTTAGCCATGAGGGTTTAGTTCGTTAAACATGAGAGCTTAGTACGTTAAACATGAGAGCTTAGTACGTGAAACATGAGAGCTTAGTACGTACTATCAACAGGTTGAACTGCTGATCTTCGGATGCACGGCAGCCTGCGCGAACGCTCGCTCGTCGCGGCGATGATCTCGCTCGCGCAGGGGCTCGACTATCGGGTCGTCGCGGAAGGGGTCGAGAGTGCGGAAATCCGTGACGCGCTCATCGCGATGGGCTGCGACGAGGGGCAAGGCTTCCTGTTTGCCCGCCCCATGATGCCGGAGGCATTTACCGAATGGTACGCGGCAAGCGACGGCGGCGCGCGGTCGGAAGCCGCCTGAGCCTCAGGCGAGCGTCAGCCGGCGTCCCTCGTCCGCGCTTCCCCGCGCGAGTTCTATGATGCGCAGCCCAAGGATCGCGTCGGACGGTGTCACCGGCGGCGGCGCCCCCGTGATTATCGCCGCCACCACGCCCTCGTAGAAGCGCCGGTAGTCACCTCGTTCGGACACGATCGTTTCGCGACGACCGTCGGCAAGCGTCAGCACACCGTGATCCGCCGCGTCTTCGATGCCATGCGCTGGATCGTCCACCCGGAGCCCGGCGCGCATCGCCGCTTCCTGAGGATCAAGACCGAATTTGACGAAACTGCCCAAGGACCCGTGGAGCCCGAACCGCGGTCGCGGCGCCGCGACCATCCGCGAGGATGCAAGCACCACCCGGCGTTCGCCGTAGTGCAGTGTTAGGGAGAAATAATCGTCCACGGCGCCAAGCGGGCGTTGCACCGCCAGGTCTGCGGTCACGGCATCCGGCGTACCGAACAACAGCAGTGCCTGATCGATCAGATGCGGACCCAGGTCGAACAACTGCCCCCCGCCCGCCTCCGGCGCCTCTTTCCACTGCTGCGAAAGTCCGGGCCGAAGCCGATCCCAGTGCGCCTCGTACAACAGCACCTCGCCCAGTTGACCGGCATCCAGCAGCTTGCGCACGGTGAGGAAGTCGCTGTCCCACCGACGATTGTGAAAGGCGATGGCAAGCCGACCTTTATCGCTCGCGAGATCAGCAACCGACTGGGCTTCGGCCACGGTGGTGGCGAACGGCTTGTCGATGACCACGTGCTTGCCCTGCTCCAACGCAGCACGGGCAAGTTGAGAATGCGTAGCATTAGGCGTCGAAATCACCACCAGGTCGATGGCCGGATCGCCGATCAACGCGTCGGCGGCCATGACCTGGGCGTCAGGGTAAGATGCCCGCACCGCCTCCGTGCGCGAAGAGGCGACCGCCTGGAGTGCCAACCCCTCCACTGCATCGATCAGCGGCGCGTGAAAGGCAGTGCCCCCCAAGCCGAACCCGATAAGCCCTGTGCGGATCATCACGCTCTCTCCGTCAACCAGCGAGCGCCTATAAGCGCGCGCCGCTCCGATGTCAGGTGGCGGCCTCTTCAGATGCCGCGTTGCTTCAGCAGGGGTTCGAGGATCGTGGCCATCGCGTCATAGCCCTGCTGGGTCGGGTGGACGCCGTCAGAGGCGAGCCCGGGCTTCATGCCGCCGCTGCCATCATCCAGCACCGGCCAGTAATCGACGAAGGTCGCGCCTGCGCGCTTGGCATAGCCGCTCAACCATGTGTTCATCGCCCGGATCGGCGCGACGGTTTCCAGTCCTGGACGCCACGGATAGTTCGCCGCCGGCGGGATCGACGCCAGCAGCACCTCGATCCGGTTCGCCTTGGCCAGCTGCGTCATCACCTGGAAGTTGTCGAAGCTCTGCTTCAGCGTCATCTTGCCGGTGTTGCCGGCGATGTCGTTGGTTCCCGCCATGATGTGGAGGTAGCGCGGCTTCAGATCGATCACGTCGGCCATCATCCTCAGCACCATCTGCGGCGTGGTCTCACCGCCGATGCCGCGACCCACGCGCCCGGGCCTGAAGAATTCCGGGCGCGTTTCTCGCCACCCCTGGGTGATCGAGTCGCCCATGAACACGATGTTGATCTTCGCGCCCGCCGCGATCAGGCTGCGGTTCTCCTCCGCATATCGGCCCAGCCCCGGCCAGTCCTCACGGAGCATCCGGTTCCATTTCTGCTCCCAGCTCTCCGCCTCCTGCGCACGCGCCGCGAACGGCAGCAACAGCCCGGCGCCCAGCAATCCGCGGCGAACCCGATCGGTCATAGTTCCTCCAGCATCGAGCAGATCGGCGCGCGCAGCTTCGCGTCCGGCGTGACGCCGCGCGCATCGAACAGCACGTGGCGCTGGTCAGCGCGGGTGAACCGGGGCCATGTCGGAAGCCCCGTTCCGTTGGGATCGCCGGTGACGGCGAAGTTCACCCAGTATCGCTGCAGCGACGCGCCGGTTCCAAAGCGGAGATCGTTCATGACGAACGGTATTTCCGCAGCATGCGACGTTCGTCCGCCATCCTGCGCCAGGTCGAACTCGTACCGCCACACCGATGCGTCGCGTCGCGACAGCAGTTCTGCCACGCGTCCAGCTGGGCAGCGGAAGATCCAGTCGGTGCCATATTCCAGCTCCACCGGTCCCAGCCGCGGATCGTCCTCCCTGCCCGCCTGGTCGATGCGGTAAAAGGCCCGTGCCCTGGCCGCGCCGCGCCCGAACCGCTCCGGAAGCGCGGTGTCCCAAGCGACCGTGCCGGTGCCGAACTCCGCCCGATTGCTGCCGACGATGACCGGCCGTGCCGGGGCGGTCGCCAGCAGCTCGCGCGGCGTACGGGGCAGGAACGCGCCGTCGATCGTAGTGCGCAACCACAGAAAGCCATTGGTGACGATCTTCGGGTCGGCCAGCTTCAGGTCGGCGTCCAGCAGCGCCTGCACCGATCGGCGCCGTAGCTCGCCAATCGAGCCCCCGCTATCCAGCAGCACATCCGCCTGATCCCCGATCGCCAGCCCTTCCGCCAGCGACCTCGGCGCCATCCCGAACCCTGGGGTCCCGCTCTGCAGGATCGCCTTCGCGAAAAGCGCACGCGACCCCGGCGCGGCCAATTGCAGTGAGACATCCTGCGAGCCGGCGGATTCGCCGAAGATCGTGACGTTCGCCGGGTCACCGCCGAACTTCGCGATGTTCTGCTGCACCCAGCGCAGCGCGGCGGCCTGGTCCATCAGCCCGTAATTGCCGGCATGGCCTCCCGCCTCCGCTGCCGCGCCTCGGTGCGGCAGGAACCCGAAGATGCCCAGCCGGTACTGCACCGCTACCAGCACCACGCCGCGATCGGTGATCCGCGATTGCACGGTGCCGCGCGCCGACCCCGCCCGGTTCGATCCGCCATGGATCCACACCATCACCGGCCGCTTGCCCGTCAGCCCGGGGGTTCGCACGTCCAGCGTCAGGCAATCCTCGGCCGAGCGGAGATAATCGCCCCGGTTCCAGCCGCTATCGTTCTGCAGGCATGCCGGCGCATCCGGCTGATCGGGTCGGATATCGGCCCAGGGCTCGACCGGCTGCGGCGCACGCCAGCGCAGGTCGGCCAGCGGCGCCGCGGCGTACGGCATGCCGCGGAACAGCAATGCGCCGCCGCCCGCTGCCGGCATCCCTTCCACGCGGCCGCCGGTCACCGCCACCACTGCGGGCTGCGGCGAACCAGCCTGAAGCGCGAGGGCGAGCAGTGCGGCGATGCTCAATGGATCGACGCCACGCCTTCGCTGCGCACCGCCCCGGATCGTCCTGCCACGACGGCGAACACGAACAGGACGGCGTAGCACAGTGCCGGCACGATCAATGCAAAGGCATAGCCATGAAGGTCGGCGACCTTGCCCACCAACAGCGGCAGAACCGCGCCGCCAACGATAGCCGTGCAGAGCAGGCCCGAGGTCGATTCCTGGCTCGCGGTTGAGCGCTCCAGCGTCAACGTGAAGATCACAGGAAACATGATCGAGTTGAACAGCCCGATCGCCAGCGCGACGAACCCTGCCGACACGCCTCCTACCGCAAAGACATACAGGCACATCGCCGCCGCGACCGCGGTAAACACCGCCAGCAGCACCGGGGCACGCACCCGCGCCAGCAGAACCGATCCGATCGCACGCCCGATCATCGCCCCGCCCCAGTACAGCGCAACCGCCTTGCCCGCCTCCTGCAGCGAAACGCCCGGCACGCCGTCACTACCCATCAGATAGCCGATCAGCGGCACACCGAACGGCGCGTCGGACTGGCCCCAGACTCCATTGTCGTTGAGGAACAGCGCCATCTGCGTGCCGATCGCTACTTCGGCACCGACATAGAGGAAAATCGCCAGCCCGCCGAACAGCGCCCATTTCGACGAGAATGCCGAAAACAGTCCGGCAGTGGCCGCCGGCGCGGGCGCTGCCTGCGACACCACCCGCCTGCTCAGGAAGAAGAACACCGCCAGCGCCGCGATCAGGCCGGAGATCCAGAAATAGGCGCTGTCGATCCCGGCAAGCGCTTGGCTGCGCACCGCATCGGTGACGACCGTGCCTTCCTTCACCTCCAGCCCTTTCAGGAACAGGTGCGCACCCAGCAAAGGCCCCAGAAACGTGCCGAACGAATTGAAGGTCTGACTCAGCGTCAGCCGCAAATGGCTGTAGCGCGGATCGCCCAGCGCCGCCGCAAGCGGATTGGCCGCGACCTGCAGCACGGTGATCCCGCTCGCCAGTACGAACAGGCCGAGCAGAACCAGCCAGTAATTGGCGCTGTTCGCCGCCACCAGCATGACGAGGCAACCGGCGACCATCGTGCACAGCGCCACCAGGATCGACGGCACCGCCTTCAGCCGGCCGACCAGTGCCGCGGCTGGGAACGACATCACGAAATATGCAAAGAAGAACGCCGACGCGCTCGCTTGTGCCTGGAGGTTGGTCAGCGTGAAAACCCCCTTCACCGACGCGACCAGCGGATCCACCAGCGAGGTGATGAACCCCCAGGCGAAAAACAGCGTGGTGACCGCGGCGAATGCCAGGGTGGTCTGCGTGCCGGGGACTGCCCGCGTGAAAGGTGCCGTTGCCAAGAATTCTCTCCCCACCGATGCTGCACGCCGGTTCTGTCGTGCACGCGTGCTGGTCCAAGCCAGCATCGTCGGCGCTTGGACACGTCCTTCAGCGGCCCGCATCTTGTCAAGCACGGGTTGGATGCATTCGCCGCTCGCAACTGCGGGCATCGTCGCCTATGTGGGCGTGAGTTCGGCCGGCTTAACAATCAGGAACCGCGCGGGAATGTACCCAGTAAGCAAGCGTAACCATTTCATTTCCGTTCTGTACCGCGGTGCGGCAGGTGCCGGGCTGCTGAGCCTGGCGGCGGCGCCGCTGCTCGCGCAGCAGGTCCCCGCGCCCGCGCCAAGCGCATCGGCGCCGATGGTGCAGCAGCCACCCGCGCCCACGCCGCTTCCCACGCTCTCGGCGAAGCAGAGCGCGGAACTCGCGCAGCTTCTTTCCGATGCCGGCTACGAACAGGGGCTTCGTCACGACGGCGCCGCGGCGCCGCGCCCGCAGAGCAGCGAGGCGCTGGTCCGCGCCGCGCTGGACTATGCCCGCGCCGTGCATTCAGGACGCCTGGACGAAAGCGATTTTCAGCAGGACTGGGGCCTGCGCCCTGTCGCGTTTGACCCGCTGCCCGGCTTCGCCGACGCGGTGAATCGGGACCGGATCAGTGCCTGGATCCGCACCCTTCCCCCTCCCTATGCCGGCTATGACGGCCTCCAAAAGGGGCTGGCGAAATATCGTGCGATCGAAGCTAAGGGCGGCTGGTCGGCGCTGCCGGCGGGCCCGGACCTGTCGGTCGGCTCGACCGGTGCCCGCGTCGCCGCGCTGCGCAAGCGCCTCGCCATCGAGGACAGCCAGGTCGCGGCCACCGGCACGACCTTCGACGCCGCGTTGAAGGACGCCGTGCTCCGTGCCCAGCGCCGCTATGGACTGCGTCCCACCGGCACCGTGTCGACCGGCACGCTCGGCGCGCTCAACGTGCCGGCCGGCGACCGCGTCCGCCAGATCATGGCCAACATGGAGCGCTGGCGCTGGCTGCCCGCCGAAATGCCCGCCAAGCGCATCCAGGTGAACATCGCCGCCGCTGTGCTGACGGTGTTCGAGGGCGACCAGGCGATTGCCTCGATGAAGGCAGTCACCGGCCGTCCCGGCAACGAAACGCCGATGCTCCAGTCGCGCATCCACTCGGTGGTGCTCAATCCGCCATGGAACGTGCCGGCCGGGATCGCCGCCAAGGAACTGTTCCCCAAGGGCGCATCCTATCTCGCCGCGCACAATTACAAGGTGATCGGCACCGGCACCGGCCGCCGGCTTCAGCAGCAGCCTGGTCCGCAAAGCGCGCTTGGCCGCTATAAGTTCGACTTCCAGAACCCCTATGCCGTGTACCTGCACGACACGCCGGCGCAGGCGGCCTTTTCGGGGTTCAGCCGGCTGGAAAGCCATGGCTGCGTTCGCCTCGAAAAGCCGGGCGAGTTGGCCGAACTGCTGTTCCGCAACGATGGGAATTGGCAGCCCGAGCAGATCAACGCGGCACTGGCTACCGCCAAGACCCAGCGCGTCCAGCTCCAGCCGCAGGACCAGGTCTCGGTCTACCTGCTCTATTGGACCGCGTTCGCCAGCGGCAACGGCCAAATGAACTTCCGCGCCGATCCGTACAGCTGGGACAAGACGCTGGCATCGAAGGTAGAGAACCGCTCGGCAGTCACCGCCGTCGCTTCACGCTAACAGGGGAAATCGGATGAAGACCAATCGCATCGCGCTCACTGCCGTCATCGCCGCGGGTCTTTCGCTCGCCGCCTGCACCAGCGGCGAAGAGACCTCGGACGACACCACCACCAACACCGAGATGACGACCGAGAACCTGACCGTGCCGGAGCCGGAGAACCTTTCCGAAATCCAGACCGAGGCGCCCGCAGCGCCGCGCATCGACAACGCCAATACGGAGGCACAGCCGGACGCCGCGCCGGCGCTGTCCGACGACCAGCAGACCCGCGACGACGCGGACGCGACCGGCATGACGGCCCGCGTCTCGCGCGACGAGGGCGGCAACGAAAGCCAGCCCGCCGAGTAAGGCCGAACCCGGCCGACTGCCCGTTCGGGAAAGCGGCCGGCCGGGAACCGCCATCGGGCTCATGCCGTTATCTGGTCCCGCGCGGCACGCTGCCTGCGCCAGATAGCGAGCCTCATGTCGGACCTGCCAGAAGCCCTCGACCCCTCCGTCTTCGAACCACCCGAAGACGCGGTGGAATTTTATTCCGACAGTCTCAAGCTGCTGAACCAGTGGGACATTCCGTACCTGCTGTCCGGCACCTATGCGCTCACCTGCCATACCGGGGTGATACGCCCGACCAAGGACATCGACGTGTTCTGCAAGGCGGGCGACGCCCCTCGCCTGCTCGCCCGCTTCAAGGAAGCCGGCTATATCATCACGATCGAGGACGACCGCTGGATCGGCAAGGTCTGGCAGGGCGAGAACTTCTTCGACGTGATCTACAACATCTCCTCGGCATCGATCCCCGTCACCGACTCATGGTTCACCGAGACCTATGAGGCCGAGGTGTATGGCAGCTGCGTCCGGATCACGCCGCCGACCGAGTTCATCCTCTCCAAGATGTTCATCCAGGACCGCTACCGCTACGATGGTGCCGACGTTGCGCACGTCATCCTGAAGAAGCATGACGAGATCGATTGGCACCGGCTCCTCTCCGCGATGGAGCTCTATTGGGAAGTGCTATTGATGCACATTCTCAACTTCCGCTTCATCTATCCGACCGAGCGCGACTGTGTGCCTCGCTGGCTGTTCGACCTGTTGATCGAGCGCGTCCAGGCGCAGGCAGAGCTACCGCCAGCGAATGTAAAGGTCTGCCGTGGCAGGCTTTTGTCGCCCCGCGACTATGTCGTCGACATCAGCAGCTGGGGCTTCGCCGACGTCGTCGGCAAGGGATTGGAGGAGAAGCATGAGCGACACTTCTGAGGCACCGATCCGCCTCGCCGCGATCGGCGACCTGCACGTCACCGAGGACTCCGAACATCGCTATCGCGAACTATTCGCAGAAATTTCCGAGAAGGCGGACGTGGTCGCCCTGTGCGGCGACCTTACCAATTTCGGGAAGACCAAGGAGGCCGAGAACCTTGCCGAGGATCTGCGCGCCTGCACCATTCCCTCCGTCGCCGTGCTGGGCAACCATGATTATGAATGCGGCCAGCCCGAAGAAGTCGCCCGCATCCTGCACCAGGCGGGCGTTACCATGCTCGACGACCAGGCCGTAGTGGTGAAGGGCGTCGGCTTTGCCGGGGTGAAGGGGTTCCTCGGCGGCTTCGGGCGCGGCGAACTCGGCGCGTTCGGCGAGACCGGGGTAAAGGCCTTTGTCGAGGAAGCGCTCAACGAAGCGCGCAAGCTCGAAAATGGCCTGCGCTCGCTGCGCACAGACCGTACCGTCGCCGTGCTCCATTATGCGCCGATCGTCGACACGGTGCAGGGCGAGCCCCCCGAAATCTTCCCCTTCCTGGGCTCCTCCCGGCTGGCCGACGCCGTCGATCGCTTCGACAATGTCAAGCTGGTCGTGCACGGCCACGCCCACCGCGGCACCTATGAAGGCCGCACCCGCCGGGGCATCCCGGTCTACAACGTCGCGCAATTCGTGGTGTCCGAAGTCCTCGGCCGTCCCTACGCGCTGTTCGAGGTCTGAGGGCGGCTCAGCCTTCGCTGACGATCGGCTGCTCGCCGCGCATGCGATCCAGGAGCCGTTCGACCGCCGCCACTTCGGCGACACTGCCCGACGGCGCCACCGACCAGTTGCAATGCGGGTGCGTCGCCGGGTCATAGACCCGAACCGCGCCCAGCACCGTCTTCCAGCGCCGGCGGCTGCCGCCCAGCTGGCGCGTCAGAGTGGCGGTCAACAGGTCCTGAAGGTCGCTTGCAGTCATCGCCCGCACGTAGGGTGCGAAGCCGGCCCCTGCAACGTCCTGTCAGGTCTTCTCAGTTCGCGTGGACGCCGAACCGCCAGATCGTGGTGGAGCGAAGGCGCTTGCCCGGTTCCAGTAGCGTCGAGGGGAAGTTCGCGTGATGCGGCGTGTCGGCGAAATGCTGCGTCTCCAGCGCGATGCCGTCGCGCGGGTGGATCACGTTTCCCGCGGCGTCGGAGTCCTTTCCGTCGATATAGTCACCCGTGTAGATCACCACCGATGGCTCGGTAGTCTCCACCGTCAGCGTGCGGCCCGAACCCGGATCGCGGAGCCACAGCACCGCCCGCGGCGCCTGCGTGACCCCGCCCTCGAACGCCCAGCCATGATTATAGCCGCCGCGCGTCGTCATCGCCGGCCCGCCGGCGTCCCAGCGCTCGCCGATCGCATGCTCCGCCCGAAAGTCGAGCGGCGTGCCCGCAACGGGCGCCAACCGGCCCGTCGGAATACCCGCCTGGTCCGCCTCGGCCCAGCGCGTCGCGGCGATCCGCATGCGCTGGCCACTTACCGTCCCGCTCCCCGGCCCGCCCAGGTTGAAGTAGCTGTGGTTGGTAAAGTTGACGTGGGTCGCCTTCGTCGTTGTCGCGTCATAGTCGATCTGGAAGCGGTCATCGGCGAACAAGCGATAGGTGACGGTCACCCGCAGCCGCCCGGGAAAGCCCTGCGACCCATCGGCGCTGTCCAATGTCAGCCGCGCGCCGTCAAAGCCCTTGCCGCTAAACGGCGCCACCGCCCACCGCTGCACATCGAACCCACCCGGCCCGCCATGCAGCGCGTTCTCGCCATCGTTCGCCTTCAGCCGGTATTCGCGCCCGCCCACCGCGAAGCGCGCGCCCTTGATCCGTCCGGCATAGCGCCCGATCAGCGCGCCGAAGCCGTTCTTGCTGTTCTTGTCGCGATATTCCGACGCCGAACCATAGCCGAGCACGACATTGGCCAGCCGCCCCTGGCGATCCGGCGTTTCGATCGCGGTGATCACGCCGCCACGGTCCAGGAACCGCACGGTCATGCCGTGCGCGTTGCGCAGCGTGTATTCGCGGATGTCCGGCGCATCGGCGCGGATCTGCGCGGAAACGGCCGGCGCCCACAGCAGCGCGACCGCGCTCAGCATGGCCAAACGGATCATGGCTTCACCTGCGCCTCGACCAGGGTCGCCTTGCCGCTCAGCGCCGCATCTCCGGCATGATGGCCCACCGTCACCGGATAGGTCCCGGCGGCCACGTGCCAGCGCTTCCCCGCTACGTCATAGTCGGCGATCAGCCGCGGATCGACCGCAACCTGTACCCGCCGCGTCTCACCGGGCTTGAGCGTCACGCGTTCGAACCCCACCAGCCGCACGGTCGGTCCTTCGCGCCGCCCTGCGGTGGCGTAGACCTGCGGCACATCCGCACCCGCAACCCGTCCGGTGTTGGTCACGTCGAAGCTCACCCGCAGTGCACGTCCGCCCTCCACCTTCAGCCCGGCATAGCGGAACTGGGTATAGGAAAGCCCATAGCCGAACGGAAACAGCGGCTTCTGCCCGGTCTTCAGGAACGAGCGGTATCCAACCGCGGCACCTTCGGCGTAGGGCACTTCCGGCGCCAGCTGGCGCTCGACCATCCCATAGGTGCCGCCCGCCTTCTTCGCGGCATCGGCGGCCTTCATCTCGGCAAGCCCCGGCACCGGATGCCGCGGCGCCTGCGCCTCGCTCGCCACGAACGTCATCGGCAGCTTGCCCGAGGGGTTGACCACGCCGAACAGGATGTTGGCGATCGCCTCTCCGCCCTTCTGCCCCGGATACCAGGCCTGGAGCACCGCCGGCACCTTGCCCAGCCACGGCATCAGCACCGGCCCGCCGGTCTCCAGCACCACCGCCGTCCGCGGGTTGGCGCCCGCCACTGCATCGATCAGCGCATCCTGGTTGTCGGGCAACGACAGCGTCTCGATGTCCTGCGCTTCGGTCCGCCACTGCCAGGCGAACACGATCGCCATGTCGGCACCGCGCGCCGCAGCGGCAGCCGCGGCCGGATCGCGCACATCGACATACGAAACCTGCGCCCCCGGCGCCATCGCCCGGATCGCCGCAAGCGGCGACGACGCATGCCAGGTCACCCGCGCGAAGCTGGAGGCCGCACCCTCGGTCAGCGGGATCTCCACCGGCGCGCCGCCGACCGAGCGCACCTGGCTCGATCCGCCGCCCGACAGCACGCCGACATCGGCATGCGCGCCGATCAGCACGATCTTCTTCGCGGTCCGCGCCAGCGGCAGCACTCCGCCCTGGTTCTTCAGGAGCACGCTGCCCTTCTCCGCCACTTCCTGCGCCACCCCCGCATTCGCGGCATAGTCGATCGGCTGCGCGGCAAGCGGCACCGGATGGTCGATCAGCCCGGTGGTGGTCACCCCCCACAGGATGCGCCGGTTCATGTCGCGCAGCCGCTCCGGCGTCACGCTCCCGCTCGCCACCGCATCGGCCAGCGGCTTGCCGAAATACATCGCCTTGTCGAGTTCGCGCCCCGATTGCTGGTCGAGCCCGGCGTTCGCCGCCTTCACCGTGGAGTGCACCGCACCCCAGTCGCTCATCACCCAGCCCTTATAGCCCCAGTCCCGCTTCAGCACCTGGTTGAGCAGCCAGTCATTCTCGCATGCCCAGTCGGTGTTGATCTTGTTGTACGCGCACATCACCGATCCCGGCCGCCCGCGCTCGATCGCGATCTGGAAGGCGAGAAGGTCGCTCTCCCGCAGGCTCGCCTCGTCGATCCGGGCGTCCATGGTGGTGCGCAGCGTCTCCTGCGGGTTGATCGCATAATGCTTCACGGTCGAGACGATATGGTTCGCCTGCACGCCGCGGATCGACTCGCCCGCCATGATCCCGGCCAGCAGCGGGTCCTCGCCCAGATATTCGAAGGTCCGCCCGCCCCAGGGATCGCGCGTCAGGTTGACGCCGCCGGCCAGCAGCACGTTGAAGGTCTTGGCCCGCGCCTCGCCGCCGATCATCACGCCGCCGCGATAGGCCAGGTCGGGATCGAAACTCGCCGCCAGCGCCAGGCTCGCGGGCAGCGCAGTGGCGACATCGCCCTTGCGCTGCTCGACCTGGTTGGCGACACCCAGGCTGGCGTCGCTCTCGCGCAGCGTCGGGATGCCGAGACGCGGAATGCCCGGAACATAGCCGGCCGACGGGATCATGTCGGCGGGCTGCTCCTTGCTCATCGGCGGGAAATAACCGTGGACGTATCGCAGCTGCTCCTCGCGCGTCATCTGGGCCGCAAGGTCCTCTGCGCGCTTTTCGGCGGCAGCACTCGCCGCCGCATCCTGCGGCGCCGGCGCCTGCTGCGCGACTGCCGGGGCGGCCGCCGCCAGCGCGATAGCGGAAACGGCCATCTTCGTCAGGCGCGCACGCGTGGAAACCTTCATGTCCTCTCCCCTCATCCCGGCTTCCTCTTCGGAAAGCACGTCTTTCATGCTGTCATCCCGGCGGGAACGGCGAATGTCAACGCTGTCCGCCACGCAGCCATTGCGCCCCGCTCCCGCTGGCCTGTATCTGCACCCGATGGCGACCTCCGGCGCCAGCCCCGTTTGATAAGGATCGTTACCCTTGGCCACCGCCGCTCCCACGGTTCGCCCCGTCCTCACCAAGCGCGATACCAAGGCCTTCATCGATCTTGCGTATCGCCTGAACGCCAACGATCCGCACTGGGTGCCGCCGCTCAAGCAGGAAGTGGCCGGCACCATCGATCCGAAGAAGAATGGCTGGTTCAGCCATGCCGAAGCGCAGCTGTTCCTCGCCGAGCGCGGCGGCCGGGTCGTCGGCCGCATCTCCGCGCATATCGACCGGCTCGCGCTCGAGCAGCCGCCCGAGCAGGGCTTCGGCCCCGGCACCGGCTTCTGGGGGCTGTTCGAGGCGGAGGATGAGACGGTCGCCCAGGCGCTGATCGCCCGCGCCGAGCAATGGCTGCGCGATCAGGGGATGCGCCAGGCGATCGGCCCGGTCAGCCTGTCGATCTGGGAGGATCCCGGCCTGCTGGTGATGGGCCATGATCACTCCCCAACCGTGCTCATGGGCCACAACTCGCCCGCCTATCAGGCGTGGATAGAGGCGCTGGGCTATGCCCGGGCGAAGAAGCTGGTCACCTACGAAGTCGACATCACCCAGGACTTTCCCCCCTTGGTCCAGCGGATCGTTGCCAATGGCGAGAAGAACGGCCGCATCCGCATCCGCGGCGTCGACAAGTCGCGCTTCGACGAAGAGGCGGCGATCATCCTGGCGATACTCAACGATGCGTGGGCGGACAATTGGGGCTTCGTGCCGCTCACCCCGCCCGAAGTGGCGGATGTCGGCAAGAAGCTGAAGCCGCTGGTGTTCGAGGATCTGATCATGATCGCCGAACTGGACGGTGAGCCCGTCGCCTTCATGGTCACCCTGCCCGACCTCAACGAAGCGGTGAAGCCGCTGGGCGGGTCGCTGCTGCCGTTCGGCTGGGCAAAGCTGCTGCTGTGGCTGCGCAAGCCAAAGGTCCGCACGGTGCGCGTGCCGCTGATGGGCGTGGTGAAGCGGCTTCAATCCTCACGCATGGCCAGCCAGCTGGCCTTCATGATGATCGAATATATCCGTCGTGCCTCGGTCGCCAACTATGGCGCGATCCGTGGCGAAATCGGGTGGATCCTCGACGACAATCAGGGAATGCTCGCCATCGCCGACGCGATCGAAAGCCGCATAAACCGCGAATACCTGATCTACCGAAAGCCGCTCTAAGGGCGGGAGCCTGGCCACGAAAGGGAGTGTTGCGGCGATCTCGCACTGCACCCCTTTCGGGTCCAGGGCTCAGGCTGCCCGAGCCGAGATCGCCGCGGCTTCTGGAGCTGGGATGCCCGGCTCGGCAGGCTGCTCGATCGCAGCCTCTAAGTGCGGCAGCTCGGGCAGGGCGCGCCCGTACAGAAACCCCTGGCCCAAATGGCAGCCCAGTTCGCGCAACAGCACCGCCTGGGCCTCGGTCTCGATGCCCTCGGCCACGACGACCTTCCCCAGCCCCCGGCCCATTCCGATGATCGCCCGCACGATCGCCAGCGTGCTTCCGTTGCGCTCGTCCAGCCCGGCCACGAAGGAGCGGTCGATCTTGATCCGGTCGACCGGCATCTGGCGCAGATGCACCAACGATGCGAAACCGGTACCGAAATCGTCCAGCGCGATGCACACGCCCGCCTTGTGCAGGGTCTTCAGCGTGACCAGGATCGTGTCGGCGGCGCGGTCCAGCATCACGCCCTCCGTCACTTCGATGCACAGCGATGAGGGCGGAACCCCATAATGCGCCAGCCGGTCGAGCACGCGGCGCGCGGCGCGCGGTCCGGCCAACTGCGCCGAAGTGAAGTTAACGCTGAGCATGCGGATCTGGTCGCCATGATCGCGCAGCCACACCAGCGCGAGTTCGAGCACATGTTCCTGGATGCGCGTCCCGACCTTTTCCGCGACCAGCACGTCGGCAAAGCGGTCTGGCAGCATCATGCCGTATTCGGGATGATCCCAGCGCAGAAGCGCTTCATACCCACAGCAATTCTCGGAACTCAGGTTGACGATCGGCTGCAGGTGCAGCCGGAACTCGCCACGCTTTAGCGCCTTCTCGGCATCGGCGGTGAATTCGATACGCATGTCGCGCAATATCCGCAGCAGCGGATCGTACCGGCAGTGGCGGCTGCGTCCGAGCCGCTTCGCATTGTAGAGCGCCAGATCCGCATTCTGGTACAGCGGCTCCGACTGCTCGCCATCCTCGGGGAACCATGCCGATCCGATGCTGAGCGAGATCGCCCGGCCCTGGCTCATATGGTGCCAGGGCTCGCCCTGAAGGTCGGCGATCCGCTCCGCGACGATAGTTTCCTGCTGAAGGTCGCCGGGAAACAGCATCGCGAACTCGTCGCCGCCGATGCGGGCAACCTGTGCCTCGGGCGTCGCGCGCGCAATCTCGGTCAACGCGGCGGCGATGCGCTGGAGCAGCGCGTCGCCTCCGGCATGGCCCAGCCGGTCATTGGCATCCTTCAGGAAGTCGACATCGATCAGGAACAGGCTGAACGGCACGTCCCGCTCGATCATGCCGCGGATGCCATCCTGAAATGCGGTCCGGTTGCCCAGTCCGGTGAGGAAGTCCGTATGGGCCGCGAGGCGAAGCGCCTTGGCTTCGATCCGGTCGATCTCACGGCGTTGCCGCGCCTGGTCGAGCTCGCGCCGCACCAGCCGGAAGCGGTCGGCGATGGCAAGCGACAGCACCAACGCTTCGAACGCCAGCGCGGCAAACGTCGCCATGTCGACGGCATCGAGCTGGGGCATCAATCCCAGGTTGCGGGCCAGGCGTGCCAGGAACACACAGATCACCGGTCCCCAGCCGATCAGATAGAACCAGATCACGCGACTGCCCCGTCGGACGGCAACCGCGCAGGACAACCCGACCCACAGCGCCGTGGCCGCGACGGCATAGTTCAGCCAGCGATCGGTCGAGACGGCGGGAAACGGCCCATCGGCCGCCGCGACACACCCCAGCACCGCGCCCGCCGCTGCCAGCAGATACCCGCCCCGCACCAACCAGCGCGGCAGCAATCCTTCTTCGAGGACGGCGAAGAAGAACATGTTTCCCGCCGCGATCATCAACCCGACCAGAACATAGTCGACCCGTACCGCCGTCGGGCCGACCAGCCCCGGCACCACGAAACTGGCGATGTTCGTCCATGCCATGCCATAGGCGAAAGCAAGGGTTATCCAGAGCAGGTACCAGCGTTGGAAGGCATAACGCTGGCCGGCATGGATCACGATATTATAGAGCAGGGCCGACAACAGCGTCCCGACGAACACGCCCATCAGCACCAGCCAGCGTGCGTCTTCCTCGGTCTGCTGCGAAGCGGTGACTGCTCTGATCTTCCGCATCAGCGACAGATCGTCGATATGCTGGAAGCCGAGATACAGGCCTCGGATCTCGCGCCCCGCGGGATGGATGTCGAACTTGAGCATCCCGCCCGGCGCACCGCGTCCCTCCAACTGGGCTGGCGTGCTGACGCTCCGGCGAACGCCGTCCGCCGCCACTGTCAGGATCGCGATCCGTTCGAACCGGGTCTGGTCGACCAGCAGGTGCCAATTCGGCGGAAGATCGCGCAAGCTGCGCGCATCCAGCCGAAGCCAGATCCACGCATCGGTTCCCGCCTGCGCCTCCGCTCCGCAGCGATACCGTGCCGTCGCCACCGCCCGATCCGATGCACCGTCGGCCAGGGCCGCGCTGCACGCACTGCGGTGAAGGTCCACTCCCGCCGCCATCGCCGTTCCCGGCCATGCACAGACGCAGAGCAGAAGCCCCAGTATCGCAAGAATCTTAAATCGCACGCCCCCGCCTCTGCGAACCCCATCCGTGGGCTGCGATAGCTATCCCTTTCCTAAAAATTTGCCATAACTTGAAGATGTGCAGGAAAAATATTTTTTAGACACTTAAGACAGGCCGAACCTGTCTTGCGCTCCTTCATCGCCTATCGCGTGCCGCTCGGGGACGCCTCTGGGCTGGCCCGCACCTTGCGCAGGGTCCGGAACTCCGATCCCGCCTTCCACACCGGCCAGCCCTTACCCTGCGCCAGCTCGCCGCCGATCGTGCCGACCAGCGCGATGTCCTGAAGCGCGCCGTCCAGGTTCCAGTCGGGGCTCCACGCATCGCATGCCTGGTGGTAGCACGAGCCGGTATAGGCATCGATCCACGCCTGCCCCGCCGCAACGCCGCCCTGCTTCAGGTCCGATGCCCCGGCGATCCCCATGATCAGCAGAACCGGCACACCGCGCTTGGCAAACGAGAAATGGTCCGCACGATAGAACAGCCCGCGTTCGGGCAGGCCCTCCGGTGTCACCCTGCGACCCTGAGTCGCAGCGATCCGCGCCATGTCGTCCTCCAGGCTGTTCTGCCCCTTGCCCACCAGCACGATATCGTTGGCGGGCCCGGCGGTCTGCAGGATGTCGAGCGTCAGGTTGGCGACCGTCTTGTCCATCGGATAGACCGGGTTGGCGGCGTAATATTCCGAACCCAGCAGCCCCCGCTCTTCCGCGGTCCAGGCGGCGAACACGACGCTGCGCGCGGGCGCCGGACCCGCCTTCATCCCCCGCGCGATCTCGAGCATGCCGGCGATGCCAAGCGCGTCATCGTTCGCTCCCGCGCGATAGACCCGCCCCTGCGCATCCGGCGCGCCCTTGCCATAGGCGTCCCAATGCGCCCCGAACATGACGACTTCGTCGGGCCGGCGCGTCCCCGGAATGCGCGCAAGCACATTGTGGCTCGTCACCACTTCATGCGACACCGGCAGCTCCGCCTCAAAGGTCACCCCCTTCAGCTCGACCGGCTTGAAGTCCGCCGACCGCGCCGCGGCCTTCAGCGTGTCCAGGTCCAGCGAGGCCGAAGCGAACAGCCGCCGCGCCGCCGCATCGTCCAGCCAGCCCTGCAGCCGCACGCTGGTGATGTCCTTGGGCTTGCGGACGATGTCGTAATTCTCGCCGCCGGGGCTCACCACGACGTTCCAGCCATAGCCGGCGCCGGCGGTTTCATGGACGATAAGCGCGCCCACCGCGCCCTGGCGCGCAGCCTCTTCGAACTTGTAGGTCCAGCGCCCATAATAAGTCATCGTGCGGCCGCCGAACTTGCCCGCCACCGCCTCGCCAGGCTCGGCATGGAAGTCCGGATCGTTGACCAGGAAGACCACGACCTTGCCGCGAACGTCGACATTCTTGAAGTTGTCCCATCCCCGCTCCGGCGCCTTCACGCCGTATCCGACGAACACCAGCGGCGCATTTACGCGCGCGGAATCGCCGGGGCGGACGGTCGAGAGATACAGGTCCTTGCCCGCCACCAAAGCTGCCGCGCCCTGGGGGCCCTTGAAGGCAAGCCTAGTCGCCGCGCCAAGCCGGGTGTGGAGCAACGGCACCTCCTGGAGCCACTGGCCGTTAGGCCCTGCCGGCTCCAGCCCCAGCGCCTGGAACCGCGCGACCAGATAGTCGATGGTCCGCTTCTCTCCGGCCGTTCCCGGCGCCCGCCCCTCGAACGCGTCGGACGCCAGCGTCTTCACCGTCTCGGTCACCCGCGCCGCTGCATCGTTCGCCTGCGCCAGGACAGGCGTGGACGCGAGGGAGAAAAAGGCGGCGGCGCTCAGCAGCAATCGGTTCCGGTTCATGCCCGAACGGTACGTTCCTCCACCGGCAGCGGCAAGTCTGTCGGCACCCTCAAAGCGCGCGAAAGCGGAAGTCCCGAAACCGCGCCACCCCCGCGCCTGCCGAATAGAGCCCGGGCCGAAGCATCAGGAAACCGCCGCGGACATTGTGGTGATACCCAGACACTTCCATGCCCCGGTCGAAGCGCTTCCAGCTAAGGCCGCCATCGCCCGAGCTATGGAAGGACACGATGTGGCGGTTGTTGGTAACCCGCATCCGCATCCTGCGGCCATGCGGATTGGCGGGCCGTCCGCGCTCGATGCCATATTGGTGCGTGACGAACCGCTTCTCGTCGAACCCCAACCCGCAATACAGCTTCTCGTCATAGAACAGCACCAACCCCGCGGTCCCGCCCGGCTCGATCTCGATGTCGCACTCGAACTGATAGGCCTGGTCGCCGGCGATCAGCAGCAGCGGAGCGGAATTGCTCGGTGCCGATCCCGCGGCGCTGAGCAACAGCGCCGATCCCTCGGTGCGCGCGCGCTTGCTCTCGTCGGGCGACGGCTTGAAGAAATTCCACTTCTGGCCCAGCTGGAGCGGCTTGCCGAAATCGTCGGATAGCGGCTGGCCATGCGGCACCGCAGTCCCGCCGCGCGGCTTGCGGATCGGCTGCGACAGGTCGCCGCCCTTCATCCGGAACCAGCCGTCCTTCGTCCACTCGATGGGATCGAGCAACGCCTGGCGCCCCAGCGTCCAGTATCCGTTCTCGAACCCGTGATAGACAGACCACCAGCTTCCATCGGGCGCCTCGACCAGCGAGGCGTGGCCGCGCGACCACCATTTCTCCTCCAGGCGCGTCGTTCGGACCAGCGGATTGTGCGGGCAGTTCTCCCAGGGTCCATGGATCGAGCGCGACCGGGCGGCGATCACCATATGCCCGGTCGGCGGTCCCGCCGTGCCGCCCACCGCGGTGATCATGTAGAACCATGCGCCGTGCCGGTGGATCTTCGGCCCCTCGGGCGAGAAGCCCTCCACGTCCCAATCGTCGGGGTAGCGCCACGGATCATATACATGCTCCACCGCGCCCACCGTCGACAGCCCGTCGTCGGACAGGCGGATCCGGTCGCCGCCCGACAGGAACAGCCAGCGCGATCCGTCCTCGCCCACCGCGTGGCACGGATCGATATGGTTCGGCAGGTGCAGGTCGACCGGATCGCTCCACGGCCCGTCGATATGATCGGCCCAGATGACGAAGATCGAATTCGGCTTCGCCTTGACGGGCACGTACAGGAAGTAGCGCCCGGCATGCTTCTCCAGGCTAACGGCCCATACCGATCCGATGTTGCGCGTAAGCGCCGCCTTGCGCGGCTGCCAGCTCACCAGGTCGCGGCTGTGCCAGATCGTCAGCCCGGGATAAGAATCGAAGCTGGAAAAGGTCATGTAATAGTCCGCGCCATCCTTCAGGATCGCCGGATCGGGGTGATCGCCCGCAACCAGGGGATTGAGGAACCGCCCGTCGCCCAGGTCGCAGATCCGCTGCCCGTCAAAGCCGCGGCGCCAGTCTCGCGCGGCACCCGTGTCGGCAGCCACTGCGCCATCGGGCACCAGCGCCGCTACCCCCGTCGCCAGCCCCGCTGCAAACGCGTCCCGTCGCGATAAGTCCATGAACACCCTCACCTTCTGTACAGGTTGAAGGCTATCGCCATCCTCCCGAAGGTCAACTGCGCAGCGTTATCGCTTTTTAACCAAGCTGCTGTAGCGCTGCACCATGGTCGCCGTGTCGAGATCGCTCCTTTGGCAGTGCGCCGTCTCGTGCAGCCTCCTCGTGGCGCTGGGGCTGATGATCACCGGAATTCGTGTCGATCCGGGCAGCGCCACGCCCCTGCTCATGACCGTCCTGCCGATGGCACTTATCGCCCCGTTCAGACCGTGGGCGGCAAAGCTGGCGCCCGTTAGGCTCCTGGACACACTGGAATGCGTCGCCCTCCTGTCGCTGCTGGTAGCAGTTGGGGCGGTCGCAAGTTACCTGGTGGCGCTTACCACCACCGGATGGGTCGACGATCGCCTCATCTCGATCGATCGGGCGATGGGGTTCGACTGGCGTGCCGCCTACGGCTTCGTCGCCGCACGACCCATGCTGCGATGGGTCGCGAAGTTGGCGTATCTTTCGATCTTCACGTCTCCGACCCTCGTGCTGATAGTGCTTGCATGGACGGGCCGGGCACCGCGCGCTCGCGCGTTCATTGCCGCACATACGCTGGCGCTCGTGGTTACGCTCGTGATCTTCTGGTGGTTCCCGGCACGCTCCGCCTTGCTTGCCACGGTGGGCAGCGATTCCGGATACATGCCGACGACCGGCATAGGTCATGTTGCGGTCATCGAGGCGCTACGGGCAGGCAAGCTGACATCGATAGACTTGGCACACCTGTTCGGACTGATAACGTTTCCCAGCTTCCATGCCGCATCGGCATTGCTCGTCATCTGGGCGGTGTATCCCCTGCGCTTTCTGCGCATTCCGATCATCGCGCTGAACCTGGGAATGCTTCTCGCTACTCCGGTGGAAGGCACGCATTACCTGATCGATGTGATCGGCGGGCTCGGCGTCGCCGTGCTTGCCATCGCCAGCCTGTACCTGTTGCCCGCCATGATGCGTGCGCGACTTGAGGCACCAGCCCATCTTCAGCCAGCATGAGCGGCCACGCTCCCGAGCTAGCCTGCCCTCGAGCCGATTAAGGTACATGCTCCCGGTTCCGAACGGACGCATCCATTGCGTCGGACCCACCCACGCACCTGCACGTTGACGCCCCCATGGCGCATGTCAGCAATATCGTTCATCCCGCGGGTCCCGACGCGCCGCATGCGTTCGACATCATCCCGCTAAAGCCCCGCAACGGCACCCTGGATGCCCGGTGTCCCGTCTGCCACGGCTATGGCGAGTGGAACACCGAGATCGATCTGGTCAGCTTCCGGTGCAAACGGGCGGTCTGCCCGCGATGCCTGGGGGCCGGCTGGGTGGAGACCGGCAGCGACCCGATCAGTGTCCCCGACATCGAGCTTTCCTCCGAGGGACATCCCCAATGGGTGACGCACCATGTGCCCAGGGAGGATGTGCCGGAGGACGATGTCGCGGGCGGCACCCTGCTGGCGCCTGACGTGTGAATCAGTTCGCCCCGCGATAGCGCAGCGCCTCGACCACCAGCGCGAACGCCGGCGTGTGCTGGCGCCGGCTCGGATAATAAAGATGATAGCCCGCAAAGGGCGGTGACCACTGAGTCAGCACCGCCTCCAGCGCGCCGCTGTCCAGATGCCGCTGCACCAGCGATTGCGGCAGGAAGCCGATGCCGAAGCCTTCCAGCGCCGCGCGCAGGATCGGGAATACCGAGGTGAAGGTCAGCTGCCCGTCCACCCGCACGTGCCGCTCGCGCCCGTCCTGCTCGAACTCCCAGGCATACAGCCCGCCATAGGTCGGCAGGCGCAGGTTGATGCAATTGTGCGCGGTCAGGTCCTCTAGCGTCTCCGGACGGCCATGCGCGGCGAAATAGCCCGGCGAGGCCACTGCGATCATCCGCGCGTCGGGGCCGATCGGGACGGCGATCATGTCCTTGGCGATGATTTCCCCAAACCGCACCCCGGCATCGAACCGCTCGGCGACGATGTCGGTGAGCCGATAGTCGGTCGATATCTCGATCTGGATGTCGGGATAGTCCTTGAGCACCGGCTGCAGCGCCGGCCACAGCACCGTCGTCATCGAATGTTCGTCGGCATTGATCCGCACCGTGCCCGCCGGCTTGTCGCGCAGCGCGCTGAGCGCCGCCACTTCGGCTTCGATCTCGGCAAAGCGCGGCGCCAGCGACAGCAACAGCCGCTCGCCGGCATCGGTCGGCGTCACGCTGCGCGTCGTGCGGTTGAGCAGCCGCACGCCCAGCCGCTCCTCCAGCGCCCGCATGCTGTGGCTCAGCGCCGACGGCGTCACCCCCACCTGTGCGGCGGCGCGGGTGAAGCTGCGCTCCCGCGCCACGGTCAGGAAGGACGAAAGCTCGGCCAGGTGCCGCCGATCCATTGTTGAACCCCACTCACAACTGCATGCAGATCATAGCGGCTAATGCCTCGAGTTCGCCACCGCTATGTCGTCCATCGCAGCACCCACGGCGGAGACGAGCATGAAGGGCATTCTCATCTTGGCCGCGATGCTGGCCGCACCCAGTGCGGCAAACGCCCAGGCATCCAAGCAGGAGCACGTCATGAAGATTCAACGCAGCGGATCGCAGCCTTCGCAAAAGGGCCCGGCGGACTGGTTCACCGGCACCGTGCGGATCGACCCGCTCAATACCGCACCGGCACCCGCCCGCCACGGCGCGGCGAGCGTTACGTTCGAGCCCGGCGCGCGCACCGCCTGGCACACCCATCCGCTCGGCCAGACGCTGATCGTGACCTCGGGCATGGGCTGGACCCAGTGCGAAGGCGAACCGATCGTCGAGATCCGCGCCGGCGACGTCCTGTGGTGTCCGCCCGGGCATCGCCATTGGCACGGCGCGTCCCCGACCACCGCGATGACCCACATCGCCATCCAGGAAGCGCAGGATGGCAAGATGGTCGAGTGGATGGAGCATGTCACCGACGCGCAATATCTCGCAGGACCGGCGCAGGACTGATCCGGTGCCGCATGTAACGCTTCAGCTCTATGCCGGCCGCTCCGATGCGGAAAAGGCGCGTATCGCCGACGCGCTGGCCAAGGCGGTGATGGAGAGCAACGGCTCGTCCGAGGACGCGGTGTCGGTGTTGATCGAGGATGTCGATCCCGCCGACTGGCCGCAGCTCTATCGCTCCATCACCGCCCGGCCCGAGCGGCTCTACAAACCGCCCGGCTACACGATGTAGCCCGCCACCGCGGCCCTCCCAGATCTTCAGAAAAGGAACTTCCCATGGCAACCATCGCCTATGGCGCGCACGCCGCCGACAAGCCGCTCGAGCCCATCACCATTGAGCGCCGATCCCCCGCCGCGCACGACGTCCAGATCGACATCGCCTTTTGCGGTGTCTGCCACTCGGACCTTCATCAGGTCCGCTCGGAATGGGGTGGCACCATCTATCCTTGCGTCCCCGGCCACGAGATCGTCGGCCGCGTGAGCGCCGTCGGGGGCGAGGTCACCCGCTTCCAGGTCGGCGACACGGTCGGCGTGGGCTGCATGGTCGACAGCTGCCAGCATTGCGCCTCGTGCGACGAGGGGCTGGAGCAATATTGCGAGAACGGCTTCACCGGCACCTATAACTTTCCCACCGCGGACGCGCCGGGCCACACCCTGGGCGGCTATTCGCAGCGCATCGTCGTCAACGACAAGTTCGTGCTGAAGGTACGGCATGGCGAGGACCAGCTTGCCGCGGTCGCCCCGCTGCTGTGCGCGGGCATCACCACCTGGTCGCCGCTGCGCCATTGGCAGGTCGGTCCGGGCAAGAAGGTGGGCATCGTCGGAATCGGCGGCCTGGGCCATATGGGCGTGAAGCTGGCGCACGCGCTCGGCGCCCATGTCGTCGCATTCACCACCTCCGAGAACAAGCGCGAGGATGCCAAGGCACTCGGCGCAGACGAGGTCGTGGTATCGCGCAACCCCTACGAGATGGCGGCGCATGCCAACAGCTTCGACTTCATCCTCGACACCGTGGCGGCAAGCCACGATCTCGACGCGTTCACTGCGCTGCTCAAGCGCGACGGCACGTTGACGCTGGTCGGCGTGCCCGAGCATCCGCATCCCACGCCCACGGTGTCGTCGCTGATCTTCCGCCGGCGCGCGATTGCCGGATCGCTGATCGGCGGCATCGCCGAAACCCAGGAGATGCTCGATTTCTGCGCCGAGCACGGGATCGTCTCGGAGATCGAGATGATCGCCGCGCAGGGGATCGACGAAGCGTTCGAGCGGATGCAGCGCAGCGACGTGAAGTATCGCTTCGTCATCGACATCGCGACCATGGCCGGCTGAGGACCGCCGCGGTGACCGGCATTTCCTCGATCGAGACGGTTCGCGTGAACCCCGTGCCGGCACTGCCGGCATGGGGGGCGGTCTATGCCATGACGCTGTGCACCTTCGTGCTGGTCGCCTCGGAGTTCATGCCGGTCAGCCTGCTGAGCCCGATCGCGCGCGAACTCCAGTTGAGCGAGGGGCAGGCCGGGCAGGCGATCGCGATTTCGGGCCTGTTCGCGATGGTCGCCAGCCTGTCGATCGGGCGGCTCATCGGCGGGGTCGACCGGCGCTTAGTGCTGCTATGCCTGACGGCGCTGCTGATCCTGTCCGGTGGGGTGGTGGCGTTCGCGCCCAATTATGCGGTGCTGATGGTGGGACGCGCCATTCTGGGGATCGCGATCGGCGGCTTCTGGTCGATGTCGGCGGCGATCGTGATGCGGCTCGTACCCGCGGACTCGGTGCCCCGGGCGCTGGCTGTGCTCAACGGCGGCAACGCGATCGCAACCGTCGTCGGGGCGCCGCTCGGCAGCTTCCTGGGTGGACTGATCGGCTGGCGCGGCGCGTTCTTCTGCGTGGTGCCGCTCGCGGTCGCCGCTACGCTCTGGCAGGCGTTCTCGCTGCCGCGATTGGCAGCGGAGCCGCGCACCGGGAACAGCGGCATGGCGGCGCTGCTCCGGCGCAAGGCGGTGCTGGTGGGTCTTGGCGGCGCGGCGCTGCTCTTCATGGGGCAATTTGCGCTCTACACCTATTTGCGGCCGTTCCTGGAACAGGTCACCGGGGCGAGCCTGGGCGTGTTGTCCACCTTGCTGCTGGTGGTCGGCGTCTCCGGCTTCGTCGGAACGACGCTGATCGGGCGGCTCATCGGCGCGCGGCTGCACCTGCTGCTGGCGGCACTTCCGGCGATCATGGCGTTGACCGCTATCGGCCTTGCGGCCTTCGGAAGCTCGCTTTGGATCGTTGCCGGGCTGCTCGCGCTATGGGGTCTGGTGGGCACCGCCGCCCCGGTCGCCTGGTGGACCTGGGTAACGCGCGCCGCACCCGGCCATGCCGAGGCTGGCGGCGGGCTCATGGTGGCGGTCGTCCAGCTGGCGATCATGTCCGGCGCGACGCTTGGCGGCCTTGCCTATGACGCGTTCGGTCCGCGTATCGAATTTCTGGGAAGTGCCGCGGTGCTTGCAGTGGCGGGGCTGGTCGCGCTCTGCTGCGATGTCCCCTCGGGCAAAGGCGCGGACGCTTAGAAGCCGCATTGTGGATCGCATGGCCGGAACGCGCTAGGGCTGGCGCATGGCGATCGGCAGGACCCTGGGAAAGACGATCGCGCCATGGCGCTTCATCCTGTTCGGGGCGGTACTGGCCGCCGCCTGCGCGGGACTGATGCCGCTGGCCGGGTGGCGACACGGGATCATGGCGGCGTTCGATCTCGCCACGCTCGCCTTCGTCGCCACGCTGCCCGCCCTTATCCGGCTGAAGCCCAACGACATGCGCCACACGGCGGCGGATAACGACGCCAACCGGGCCGCGCTGCTCATCATCAGCGTGGCGGTCAATCTGGTCGTGCTGGTCGCGGTGGGATCGGAGCTGGCCGACAAGGCCGGGTCGAACCCGCTATCGGTGGCGCTGATCGTCGGCACCTTGCTGCTGGCCTGGCTGTTCGCGAACATGGTCTACGCGCTGCACTATGCGCACATCTTCTACTTGAAGCCGAAGGGCCGTCGCGGCGATCGCGGCGGGCTCCGCTTTCCCGACATCGACGAGCCTGGCTATTGGGAATTCATCTATTTCAGCTTCACGCTGGGCATGACTTTCCAGACCTCCGACGTCGAGATCACGGCCACCGAGGTGCGGATCGTCTCGATCATTCATTGCTTCGCCGCGTTCGTGTTCAACCTCGGCGTGATCGCCTTCACGATCAACATCCTGGGCAGCGGCGGCTGAGGCGCGGGCCTACGCGCCCTCCCCGGCCACGTGTTCCGAATACCGCCGCGCGATGACGGCGCAGGCGATCAACTGGATCTGGTGAAAGATCATCACCGGCAGGATCACCGCGCCCACTTGTGCCGCGGGGAACAGCACCCCCGCCATCGGAACGCCCGATGCGAGGCTCTTCTTCGAGCCGCAGAACAGCAGCACGATCGCGTCCGCCCGATCGAACCCGAGCAAACGCCCCGCCGCATAGGTGACCAGCAGCACGACGCCCAGCAGCACGCAGCAGACCAGCAACAGCAATGCCATGGTCTCGCCCGACACGCGCTGCCACAATCCTTCGACGACGGCGGCGCTGAAGGCGGTGTAGACGACCAGCAGGATCGAACCGCGATCCACCATCGTCACCAGCTTCTTCTGTCGTGAGACGAAGCCGCCAAGCCACGGTCGCAGCCCGTGGCCAAGCAGGAACGGCAGCAGCAGCTGGAGCGCGATCGTCTCGACCGACTCGATGGAAATACCCGCCGATGCGCCGGGCGCGGTCATCAGCAGCGCTACCAGCGCGGGCGTAACGAAGATGCCGAGCAGGTTGGAAAAGGAAGCGCTGCACACCGCCGCCGCCACGTTGCCGCGCGCGATCGCAGTGAAGGCGATCGACGACTGCACCGTGGAGGGCAGCAGCGTCAGGAACAGCAAGCCCGCCGCGATCGGCCCCTGCAGCAGCGGCAACGATACCAGGCCCAGGCCGAGCAACGGAAACAGCACGAAGGTTATGGCGAGCACCGCGAGATGCAGCCGCCAGTTGCGCGCGCCGTCGATCAGCGCCTGGCGCGAGAGCTTGGCACCATGCAGGAAGAACAGCAGCACGATGCCCGCCGTCGTCAGCACATCGAACACCGACGCGGCAAATCCGCGTGCCGGCAGGAACGACGCGAGCAACACGGTTCCCAACAACGCGAGGATGAAGGGTTCGAACACGGCCAGAACGCGACGGAGCATGCGATTTCCCGAATAAGCCTCCCGCAAGTACCGCGAAAATGCCCATTCTTCAAAGAGTAGAGCGCTATCAAACGTTAGGCGCCGACCTTCAGCGAAGCGTCAGCAGCGCCGTCGCGGCGGACGCCGGGTCGGCCCGCTCCAGCAGCGACTGCTCCACCGCGCGCGCCGTCCGGGCGACCTTGCCGGAATAGGCCGCCTTCCCGTTCACGATCACGCGCAGCGGACGATCGAGGTCGATCAGGCGGTCGGAGAGACGCAGCATCGTGCCCGCCGGAACCGCTCCCGTCAGCGTGATCGTCTGCCCCTCGACGGCGGCGGTCATAGTATCTCCCGCCTTGGCTGCCCCTGCGGGGACCTCCAGCCAATAGAAGCGGTCATGGAGCACGTCGTCCTGTTCCCACACGATGCGCTTGGGCCACGGATCGCGGGTAAAGCCCGCCATCCACGGCAGCGCCTCGGCATCCTTGCGGTTCATCCAGTGCGGCAGGCCCGGATAGATCCGCGACATGTGGGAATAGCCGCCGGGATCGGCCGCTTTCAGGCGATCCAGCGCAACGGTCTTCTCCGCCGCGATCCGGTTGCGGTCATAGGCGCCGTCGGCGCCGCCCATGAAGATCGCGAAAGGCAGGTTGCGCAGGCCCAGAAGCGACCCATCGTTCGGGTGACCCGCCATCATCGCCGCGGCGGCGAAGCGGTCGGCCATTCGCGGCGCCAGCTGCCACACCCCGTCGCCGCCGGCCGAATAGCCCATCAGATAGACGCGGTTCGGATCGACGCCGTTCACCGCCACCTGCGCGTCGATCAGTTGCTGGAACAGCGGGTCGATATGCCCCTCATGCCACAGGTTCCAGGTATCGGTCGGCGCGCGCGGCGCGAGGTAAATGCCTTCGGCCGGTTCGTAGAGGCGGATCTGATTCCGCCACTGCTGGTCGTTCACCGCTGCCGACGCGTTGCCGCCGCCGTGCATCGAGATCCAGAGGCTGCGCTTGCCCGGTGCCGCGTCGCCGAAGCGCTTGCTCTCCCATTTGAGCGTCTTGTCGCCGATCGTGATCTGCTTGGTGGCGATCGCCGCTGCCGCCGCCCCGCTGATCGAGCGCATACGCGCCGCGCCCAGCAGAGCGATCGCTTGGTCCGCCTGCGCGCGGGTCAGCGGACGCGCGAGCGCCGGATCATCCAGCCGCCGCGCTGCCTCGGGCTGCTTCAGCCAGGCCTCGAGCGCAGCGACCGGAGCGGGCTTGGCGAGCGAGGCTGGTGCGAAAAGCGCCGGCGCCAACAGGCTGGCGGCAAGTACGAAACGGATCGGAGTGGAACGCATGCCGCTCCTCTAGCGACTTCATGCCCCAGGTCCACCGCCGGGAGCCTGTGCCATGAAGCGCGCTAAGCTTCTCCGCCAACCGCCGCCATCAACGACCGGATCCGCCTCTCCGTTTCCGCAGAGGCCGGATTGTAGACGATCATCCCCAGGTCGGGGCGCCCATCGACCGAGAAGGCCGAGAATTCGAGCTCGATCAGCCCATGCTCGGGGTGGTGGAGCCGCTTCAGTCCGTCGGCGTGCCCGGCCACGTCGTTGTCGCGCCACAGCGCCTCGAACTCGGGGCTTAGCCTCGACAGTTCCTCGACCAGATGCGCGATGTCCGCCCCGGCGCCGGCACGCGCTGCGTCGGCGCGAAATGCGCCCACGACATAGCGCGCGACACTCAGCCAGTCCTCCTGCGCCGCCCTGATCCGCGCGTTGGTGAACATCAGCCGCAGGATATTGCGCTGCTCGCGCGGAAGCTTGCCATAGTCGGTCAGGAGTGCCGCCGCCGCCGCGTTCCACGCCACCACGTCCCAGGTGGCGGTCTTGATGATCGCGGGACTGACCACCAACGCGTCCAGCACCCGCTGCAGCCGCGGCGTGATTTCGTCCGAGGCCTGGTAGTTGACCTCGGGCGGTCGCCCCAGGCCCAGGACGAAAAGATGCTCGCGCTCCGGCTCGGTCAGCATCAGCCCGGCGGCGATGCGGTTGAGAACATCCGCGGAAGGCGCGCCGCCCCTGCCCTGCTCCAGCCAGGTGTACCAAGTCGGCGAGATGTTCGCCCGCTGCGCCACCTCCTCGCGCCGCAGCCCGGGGGTACGTCGGCGTCCCCCGCTGAACCCGAACGCCGCCGGATCCATCCGCGCCCGGCGATCGCGCAGAAAGGTGCCGAGCGGATTGTCTGTTTGGAGCACCATACCGATCCTGTTGCAGTTTATACCATGATACGGTCACTACTTTAACAGGATCGGATCTAGTCCGATCGTCGACTCCGAACAACGTCGGAGACTTTCATGCGCGTATTTTTGACAGGGGCGACCGGCTTCATCGGCTCGCGCGTTCTGCCCGAGCTGCAGGCAGCCGGGCATCACGTGATCGGGCTGACGCGGTCGGACGCCGGCGTACGCTCGCTGGAAGCCGCGGGTGCCGAGGTGCATCGCGGCACGCTTGAGGATCTCGCCACCCTGCGCGCCGGCGCGGAAAAGGCCGATGCCGTGATCCACACCGCCTTCGATCACGAATTCACCAACTTCGTCGCCAACTGCGAAAAGGACCGGCGAGTCATCGAAGCGCTTGGCGGTGTGCTCCAGGGCTCCGATCGTCCGCTGCTCGTCACCTCGGGCACCGGAATGGGCGATGCCGGCCCGGGACAGCTTGCGCGGGAGGATATTTTCGCGGCCGATTACCCCAATCCGCGCATCGCGTCCGAACAGGCCGGCAACGCCCTATTGCAGGCGGGCGTGGATGTGCGCGTGGTCCGGCTTCCGCAGGTTCACGACACCGTGAAGCAGGGGCTGATCTCGCCGTTCATCGACCTCTCGCGAGAGAAGGGCGTCGTGGCCTATGTCGGCGACGGCGCCAACCGCTGGTCGGCGGCGCATGTGCTCGATGTGGCGCGGCTCTACGCCCTCGCGCTAGACCGGGGCGAGAAAGGCGCCCGCTACCACGCAGTCGCCGAGGATGGCATCTCCGCACGCACCATCGCCGACATCGTCGCCAGTGGGCTCGGCCTCCCCACGGTCTCGCTGTCCCCGGCGCAGGCGCAGGAACAGCTCGGCTGGTTCGCGCTCTTCGCCGGGCTCGACATGCGCGCGTCGAGCGCATGGACGCGCGCGCAGCTCGGCTGGGAGCCGACCGGCCCCGGCCTGATCACCGACCTGGAGGCGATGGACTACGCGCCGGCGACGGTCACCGCGTGACGGACGACCGCCGCTAAACTGTGTCGAGGCGTGGGGGCGTGACCGGGCTCCCACGCCCACCCGTCGACTTCGCGCCACACGTCGGGCACAATCCGCTCCGCAATCGCGCGCTACGGCAGCGCCGCGTCGCCAGGATACGGAGCAGACGGATGATCGGCCGGGTAGTGACGGGTCTGGCTTTGGCCGCGGCAAGCGCAAGCGCGGCGCCGGTGACCAAGGCGCCCGACCCTGAAACCCGCGCCTGGTGGGCACTCGCATCGGAGTTGTCGAGCGATGCGATGGAAGGCCGCGACACCGGCTCCGCCGGGTATGACCGCGCCGCGCGGCTGGTGGCCACTCAGTTCGCGGCGGCGGGACTGAAGCCGGCCGGGTCTGGCGGGTCCTGGTTCCAGTCAGTGCCCATGCACGAGCTGGCGATCGCGTCCGCTCGGGTCACCGCCGCGGGCAAGCCCCTGCGGTTTCTCCACGACTTCACGGTCCAGCCGACCCCAGCGATGCCCACCCAGCTCTCGGCCCCGCTGGTCTATGCCGGCTATTGCGCGGCGGACACCCTTGGCGCGGTGACGGGCAAGATCGTCATTTGTCACGGCGTGAACCGCGACGGGCTGCCCTCGGCTGCCGAGCGGGCCGCTGCGGCAAAGGCCGCCGGTGCCGCCGGCATCATCACGATTTCAGATCCGGGCTTCACGGTCGAGCCGCCGCGCTGGCCGTTCGCCTATGCCCGCGCCGTCTGGCTCGCCGGTTCGCCGCCAGCCCCCGATGTGATGCTGCGGATGACGCTGAACGCCGACGCGTTGACCAGCCTGATCGCCGGCAGCGGGCAGGACGCACGCGCGCTGATCGCCACGGGCAGCGCCGGGAAACCGCTCCCGCGCTTCGAAGTCCCGGGAGCGCTCGCAGCCAGCTTCACGCTGCGTGAGAGAGACCTCGCTTCGCCCAATGTGCTTGCTATGCTGCCCGGCACCGATCCCGCCATGGCCGACCAGGCGATAGTGCTGTCCGCGCATCTCGACGGCTACGGCCCCGGAGAGCCCGTGGGCGGTGACGGGATGTACAACGGCACGCTCGACGATGCCGCCTATGTCGCGCTGCTGGTCCAGCTAGCCAAGGCGCGGCACGGGCAAGGCTTTCGCCGGCCGATCCTGTTCGCCGCCTTCACAGGCGAGGAAAAGGGCCTGCTCGGCTCGCGCTGGTTCGTCCAGAACCCCACCGTGGCGAAGTCGGGCATCGCCGCCAACATCAACCTCGACCAGCTGCGGCCGATCTTCCCGCTCGAACTGCTGACCGTCCACGCGCTGGACGACACCAGCCTGGGTGACGACGCGCGGGCAGTGGCCGCGTCGATGGGCGTCGCCGTGCAGCACGATCCGGAGCCGGCGCGCAATCTGCTGCGCCGCGCCGACCAGTGGCCGTTCCTCCAGGCCGGCATCCCCGCGACTGCCTTCGTCTTCGGATATCGTCCGGGCACGCCGAGCGAGCGCACCTACCGGCAATGGTACCGCACCGGCTATCACCGTCCCCAGGACGACTCGAAGCAGTTCATCGACTGGAAGGCGGCACGCGACTTCAACCGCTTCTTCTTCTCGCTGGTCGAGCGGGTGGCCGATCAGGCCCCTGCTCCAAGCTGGAAACCGGGAAGCAAACTGCGTCCCGTCGCCATCCAATAGGAAGCGGCCCCGCCGGGTGAGGCCTGCCCCGCATCGCTGAAACATCAGACCAAAATAGCTCCCCGACAAAGGCCGGGGTCCAGTTGCGGATCAGCCTGAGGCGCAAGCCCGCACGCCCCACTCCGCAGCACCCGGCCCCGGCCCTCGCCTAGCGCCGCGCCGCCTTGCTCTTGTCACGCGCGACGGCGAAATCACTGCCGGAGCGCCATTGCGGCCAGCGCCCGCTGTTCGCGAGCTCCAGCGCGAGCGCATAGACCAGCGCGCCGTCCTGCGCGGCCGCGGCCATGTCCCAGCCCTCCTGAAACTCGTCGCAGCGCTGATGATAACATTGCGCGTTATACTGTTGGACGACGTCGTCGGCACGCCCACCGCTCGTCAGGTCGCGCCCCGCCCGGAAGTACAGGCTCGGCACGCCAGCCTGCGCGAAGGCATAATGGTCCGATCGCTGGTACCAGCCGGCCTCCGGCGCGATCTCCGGCTCGATGCGGCGCCCCTGTGCGGCCGCCAGCCGGGCCAGATCGTCTTCCAGGTCGACGCGGCCCGCGCCGATCAGCTCCACCGACTTGGTCGCGGGCAGCGCGAGATGCGGATCGAGGTTGAACACCGCGGCCGTGGTCTCGAGCGGGCGCACCGGATTGGCGACATAGTGATAGGCGCCAAGCAGCCCATCCTCCTCGGACGTATAGCCGATGAACAACAGCGTGCGCTGCGGCCTGGCTCCGCGGGCAAAGCTGCGCGCAACGTCCAGCAGCGTCGCCGTGCCGACTGCGTTGTCGATCGCGCCGTTGCGGATGCGGTCGCCGCCGGCGTCTGCGGGGCCGACGCCGTACGCGTCCCAATGCGCCCCGAACACCACCGTCTCCCTTGCGCGGGTCGTTCCGTCCAGGCGCGCGATGATGTTGCGGGTGGTCATCGGCGTCGCGGTCACCGTGGCCGACGCGGTCAGCGCCGCGCCGGGAATCGCAACCGGCTTGAAGCCGGGCTGTTTCGCCGCCCGGATCAGCGCCTCCAGGTCCAGCCCGGCGCGTGACATCAGCTGGGCGGCAAGGTCGCTCGTGATATATCCGGTCAGCCGTGCCGGTCCGGTCGGGGCCGGCGCGGAGGCCAGGCGGAACGTGGCGTTCGGGTCCGAATTCCACACCTGCTGCCACGGCCAGCTCGTCAGCGCTTCGCGGTGGACGGTCAGCACGGCCGCGGCGCCACGGGCAAACGCGGCGGCGGCCTTCCCCCCGGCATAGCGGCTCCGCTGCCGTCCGCCGAAGGGCCCGCTGGGCTGGTCATAGTCCGGGTCGTTCGGCAGGATCAGCACCACCTTGCCGCGAAGGTCGGCGCCCGCATAATCGTCCCAGCCGAGTTCCGGCGCGCTGATGCCGAAGCCCGCGAACACGATCGGCGCGTCCTGCACCCGGGCGCTGCCCTCGTGCGAGGCGCCGATCGACCAGTCGCGCGCGCGGGCGGTCGGCACCCGCTCTCCGCCGACAGTGACGTCGAACGCGACGGCATCCTTGTCCATGCGGATAAGCGGCACCTCCTGGAACCAGGAACCGTTGGGCCCGCCGGGTTGCAGCCCCGCCGCCTCGAACTGCTGCTTCAAATAGGCAAGCGTGACCGTTTCGCCGCGTTCGCCCGGACCCCGTCCCTGAAACGCGTCCGAAGAGAGGATCCGCACATCCTCCTTGATCGCGTCGGATTGGATCGGCGACGGGCTGTTCTGGGCCGCAAGCGGTGCCGCACAGGCGAGGAGTGTGGCGAAAGGAACGATGCGCATGACGCCGACGCTAACCGCAGCGCCGCGGAAGTGCCAGCGATCATAGTGGATTAGGCTGAGCGCCTGCTCAATATTGCCCGTACCGTCCACGGACCGCGACCAGCAGCCTGCCGCTGTCGAAGCCCACCCCGTCCTTGAACACGATCTCGACCTTCTCGATGTCGTCGATGCGCGTCGAGGGATCGCCTTCCACCACGACGAGATCCGCGTTCTTGCCCACCGCGATCGACCCGATCCGGTCCGCCAGTCCCAGATAGGTCGCGCCGTTGAGCGTGCCGATGCGGATCGCCTCCAGCGGCGTGAACCCGGCGTCGACCAGAAGCTCCACCGCGCGCTGGTCTCCGAATCCGGGCAGCACGTTGCCCGCGCCGGTCGGGTCCGGCCCCGCGATCAACAGCCCGCCGGCCGCCACGAACGCGCGCTCCATGCGCAGCTCGTTGGCCCAGAGTGCCGCTCGCGTCGCCTTGCGCTCGGGCGCGGCACTCAGCGCCTGGGTTCGCAGATACAGGTAATCGTTGCGCGCCTGCGGGCTCAGCGTCTCGAGCATCTTGGGAGAGAGCGGACGATAGCGCGCAGAACTCGGCTCGAACACAGGCAGTGTCGAAGTGACCGCCACCTTTGCGGCGATTAGTCTGGCGATGAGGTCCTTCGCGTCCGGACCGTCCGGATCCATGCCCGCCAGGGTCGGCGCCCCGACGGTGGCCGGGCACTTGTCCGGCGCCTTCCCGGGATCGTTCTGGGTATTCACCCAGAAGCCATGCTCCAGATTGTCGATGCCCAGGGCCGCGGCTTCCGGGTAGGTCACCGAGCAGAGATGGCCGGTGATCTTCATGCCATGCCGATGCGCTTCGTCGATCGCCGCGCGAAGCTGGGCGCGGGTGATGTTCATATATGCCTTGAAGGACGTCGCGCCCTGGTCTGCCCAGAATACCACGAAGCGCCGTGCATCGGCTGCGTCGCGCAACAGGTGCATCTGG
>JGI20283J15916_100072_pt1 | contig 34755 bp, 41 predicted proteins | sample Plalitdecfosmids_FD_15916 | JGI IMG/M metagenome (IMG submission 15916) | reverse complement strand
ATCCGCCTGATCTGTTCGACGGTATAACCGCTGTGTGCGGCGCTGAGTTCGGCGACACGCGCTTCCAACCGCTGCGCCTTGTCCTCCAGGGCAACGTTCGCATCGGTCAGGCGCGTGACGATGGCCTGCTTTGCCTCCAGGGCCGGGCGATACTCCGATTCGGTGCGATAAAGCGCGCTCTCCTCCCTGATCCGGTCGCCAAGCAGCCAAGTCGCACCGAACAGGATTCCCGCCGAGCCGGTGACTTTCAGCACGCCCATCCGGAACTCCGACCCCTCAGAGCCACCGAGGAAGCGATAGATCAGCGCGGCGACGCACACCGCCGCGAAGAAGGCGATCAAGCTGGATGGAAAGTGCGTGCCCCAGGATTCATTCGCGATCGCCATGAGCAATGTCGTCGAGAAGCTCATCAGCAAGGCCAGGCATATGACGACGTCTTCGATCTTCAGCTTCATCGTTCCCCCTACTCGCGTGCGTGCCGTGAGCGTCGCGCACCTTGCCCGCATTCGAGGCATGGCCGACGAGAGACTGATCCGAACGGGACCAAGATGATGGGGAGGCGCCGCCGGGCCACCCGGCGTGCGCTGCCGCCTGCGCTGCCCGGGGGCGTCCGGATCGCACCGGACCGGTGGCACAACTCGACCGAAAACGGGTTGAATGTGGCCATATCTGTTCTACTTGCGACCACGATACAGAACGGATGGGGTCGAAGGGGTTGGCGGTGATCGAACAATCGCCGGGCGGGGATGAGCCGCCGGGTGCCGGTGAACTGCAATACCGGCTGCAACAGCAATCGGTGCTGGCGAAATTCGGTATCGAAGCCCTTCGAGCCCGCGACCTGCAGCCGATGCTGCAACGCGCCGTCGAACTCTGCGCCGAGGGCATGCGCTCGCGCTTCTGCAAGTTCCTGGAGCATGCCGCGGACGAGAACGTGCTGCTCGTCCGTAACGGCGTCGGCTGGCGCGAGGGCGTGGTCGGCGGCACCGAGATGCGCGCGGACCTCGGATCGCCGGCGGGCTATGCCTATCACACCGGCGAACCGGTGATCTCCAACCATCTCGAGAACGAGACGCGGTTCCGCACCCCCGCCTTCATGGCCGATCACCATATCCGCCGCGCGATCAACGTACTGGTCGAGGCGGGCGGACGCCGTTTCGGCGTGCTGGAGGTCGACAGCCCGGACGAGGGCAAGTTCGAAGCCTCCGACCTCGCCTTCATGCAGGGGTTCGCCAATCTGATCGGCGTCGCGATCGAGCGGCAGGAGGCGGAGCGCCGCCTCAACGATGCGCTGGAGCATCAGGAATTGCTGACCCGCGAGGCGAGCCACCGCGTCAAGAACAGCCTGGCGATGGTATCGGGGCTGCTCAACCTTCAGATGCAGGCCGATCCCGACGAACGCATCGTCCGGCTGCTCGGCGACGCGCAGGCCCGCATCACCGCCATCGCGCAGGCGCATGACCGGCTGTGGCGCGGCGAACAGGTCGGCATCGTCGCGCTGGACGACCTGATCGGCGGCATCGTCGATCATCTGCGCGAACAGGCACCGTTGCACGGGATCAGCTGTGACATCGCGCGCGTCCACATCAGTGCCGACGCCGCGATCCCGATCGGCCTGCTGGTCACCGAACTCGTCACCAACGCGATCAAATACGCCTATGCCGAAGGCGGCGCGATCGAGGTGTCGATCGCGACAAGCGCGGGCGAACTCCACCTCGCGGTGTGCGACCATGGCGCGGGACTGCCAGCCGAGTTCGACCTCAAGGCGGCGTCGCGACAGAGCCTGGGCATGCGGATGATCTTCAGCCTGGCGAAGCAGTTGCGTGGCGAACTGCGCTACGAGGATGCGGCCCCCGGCACCCGCGCCGCACTGACGTTCCCCGACCCGCGCACCACCTGACTTCGGCCCCGCCAGCGAGCGGGACGCGGCGGACTAGATGGTTCGATCGTGTTTTGGGGCGTTTGGGACGGTGGGGTCGGCCTACTTTCGTTATCCTGGCCACTCCATTCGAGTACGGATCTTTTATTCTCCCCCGGCGAAGGCCGGGGCCCAGTCGCAATGAAGCTCGTTGCAACCCCATAGCTCCGCCGCAACCGCGTGCGACTGGGCCCCGGCCTTCGCCGGGGAAGATGCCTGTTTCAGGCCGGATAAGCGCCAATCACGCCCAGGGTGACGTAGAATCTGGATTATCCGGGTATCGCGGGCCCGATTGGCGATCCGGCCTAGCTCCAGTGGCGGACGGCGCCGGTATCGATGTGGACGAAGCCGTCGCTGGGATAATAGCCGACCCCGCCGCCGCGCATCGACAGCGCGGCGTCGCGCAGCCGGTTCAGCGGTACGCCGGGGATGGCGATGTCGGTTGCCTTGCCCAGCATGTGCTGGCTGTTGCTGGCGACGCCATGCGAGCGCGCGTGCATCGCGCCGTTGGTCTTGGGGCTGCGATAGGCGGACACCAGCTTCAGATGCTTATGGGGGGCGACGTCGAGCCGGTCGCGGACCTGCACCAGCAGGTCGAGCAGTGCCGGGTCCATATGCCGCGTCGCCCCGGTGCGCCAGTCGCGCATGGCATGGTCCAGTTCGGCCAGTGCATCGGCGCGGTAGCGCCCGTTGGCGAAATAGCAGGCGTCGTAGCGTTCGCCCGTATTGGCATTGGCGAACGCCAGGCGACGCTCCGGCAGGCGGGCCGACGCGCGCTGCGACAGGGCGACGGTCACCAGCGCCGCTGCGCCATGAACGAAATTACGACGCGACATGAGGAGGTTAGACAAGGTGGGTTCCGGTCCGGGAAGTGGTGCTCGTCTTAGAGCAGCAACCGGTGAACGATCGATTTACTCCGTCCCGGTCCGTCGCACGTGACGAACCGTCCGTCGGATCGTACCGGTTCAGGGTTCGGACACCCGCCGGAGCCGAGAAGGCGCCGGACGCGTTCCGTTAGCGGTCTTCAAGGAGTAGTATGTGCGTTCGAATTTAGGAACATCGTTGACGTTGGGGCTGCTGCTGTCCGCATGCAGCGTGGCAGTGACGCCGGAGCGCCACGAAACGGCCAACAGTGCGGAGGCGGCGACGGCGAAGACGGCGCAGTGGAACGATGGCACCACCAAGCAGCTGCGGGATGCGATCGATGCGCGCGCGGCCCACGGCCTCGATCAACTACCCTTCGCCGCGCCGTCGCAGGGTGACCCGACCGCCCTGGCGCTGGCTTTCGCCGCGGCGCTGGCGCACGGCGCGACCGATCCGACCAAGCTCTACGAACGCTATACCGTGCCGCGGCCGCAGCCCGACCTGAAGGCGGGACTGGCGGCGGCACTGCGCGCCGGCGACGTTGCCGGCTGGCTGAACGGGCTGGCGCCACAGGATGCGAACTACAAGCGGCTGTCCGACGCCTATCTCACGCTGCGTCGACAGCCGAACGCGCCGGTCGCGGGGATCGCCACCACGGGCGAGCCGATCAAGCCCGGTGCGTCCGATCCCCGCATGCCGGCGATCGCCCGCGAACTCGCCATCCTCGACTATCTCGCGCCCGAACAGGCGCAGGGTGGCCTGTACACGCCGGCGATGGTGGATGCGGTCCGCCGGATGCAGGCGGATTACGGGATGAAGCCCGATGGCGTGATCGGCGGCGAGGCGCTCGCGATCCTCAACATGTCGGACGTGGACCGTGCCCGGGCAATCGCGGTGGCAATGGAGCGGCTGCGCTGGCTCGACCGTGCGCCGCCCGCGACGCGGATCGACGTCAATCTGGCGGCGGCGCGGTTGACCTATTGGCGGGACGGCAAGATCGCCGACAGCCGCAAGGTCGTCGTCGGCGAACCCGATACCGAGACGCCGCAATTGGGTTCCCCGATCTTCCGTCTGGTCGCCAACCCCACCTGGACGGTGCCGCGTTCGATCCAGGAGAAGGAGATCGCCAAGAAGGGGGCGGGCTATCTCAAGGCGAACAACATGGTGTGGAAGAACGGCTGGATCGTGCAACAGCCCGGACCCAAGAACTCGCTCGGCCTGGTCAAGTTCGACATGCAGAACGACGATGCGATCTACCTGCACGATACGCCGGCCAAGGCGCTGTTCGCGATGGTGCAGCGTCAGCGCAGCCACGGTTGCGTGCGGGTCGAGGACGCGTTGGGCTTCGCCGAACTGCTGGCGAAGGACGAGGGCGTGCTCGACGCCTGGCATCAGGCGCGGGGAACCGGCAAGGAAACCTTTGTCAAGCTGCCGCGGCAGATCCCGGTCCGCATGCTGTACCAGACGGTGTTGTTCGACGACGCCGGCGAACCGATCGTCCGCAACGATCCATACGGCTGGGACGACCGCGTCGGCGCGGCGCTGGGGTTCAAGGCGGGCAAGGCGCTGCGCGTGCAGAGCGGCGCCGCCGACGTCGGTCCGTGATCGGTTGACGGGAGTTGCGCCATCCACTCGCGTCGTATGCGGGTGGATGGCGTCGCCGGCTTGATCCGTGCGGGGCGTTTCGCCGGTCGTCGGTGCCGTGTTACGGGTGAGGCGATCGTCGCGGGATTGCCGCGCTTATTCAGGAGCATGGCATCCGTGAACGCTGCCACCGTGAACGCCGCCACCGGAAACCCCTGCCCCCTATGATCGTGCCGGACATCTCCGTTCGGCGGATCGGTCGTGAAGGTCAGCCGGTCGTCGTCATCGACGGATTCCATCCCGATCCCGGCGCATTGCGGCAATATGCTGCGGAGGCGGTGTTCGGGCCGGGGGAGAACCATTATCCCGGCTTACGTGCCGCCCTGCCGCCCGCTTATCTGGCGGACGTCATGCCGGCGCTGGCCGCCGGTCTGGCCGCGGCGTTCGACCATGCGGGCGAAACCGCGTTGATCGATGCGAGCTATTCGATCGTCACCACGCCGCCCGATCAGCTCAACGTGCAACAGCGATTGCCGCACGTCGACGCGGTCGATCTCGGCCGTATCGCGCTGGTCCATTATCTGTCGCCGGAGGATCGCGACGGCACCGCCTTTTTCCGTCACCGATCGACCGGGTTCGAAACGGTCGATCGATCGCGGTCATCGATCTATCTGGGGCAGGTCGATGCGGAATTGCGGCATGGCGGACTGCCCGATCCGGGGTACGTCACCGGGTCGACGCCGCTGTTCGAGCAGATCGACCGCGTCGAGGCCCGCTACAATCGCGCCTTGGTCTATCGCAGCGCGCTGCTGCACAGCGGAGCGATCGCACCGGATGCCGTGTTAAGCGCCGATCCCGCGCGTGGGCGGCTGACGGCGACCGCCTTCCTGTCGCTGACCTAGCAGGCGCGACGCTCGCGCTCCGTCCTTGCAGCAGCGGGCGACATCGTTACGTCGGTGTCCGAGAAGAAAACGATGGGAGAGCAAGGGGATGGCATATCCACGGCACGCGTCGCGGCCCAATCGCCGCACGGTCGTCGGCGGGCTGGCGGCGGCGACCGCAGGGCTCGCGTGGATCGGTGAGGCGGCGGCGGCGGGGGCAGCGGACCCCGATCTCGGCCCCCATGTCATGGTGTTCGATCCGAGCATGCCCGCCGCGGCGATTCAGGCGAAGCTCGACGGCGTGTTTCGGGAGCAGGAGCGCGCGCATTTCACCGATGCCCGCTACGCGATCCTGTTCAAACCGGGCCGCTATCCGGTCGACGTCAACGTCGGCTTCTTCACGCAGGTCGCCGGGTTGGGCGTGACGCCCGATGACGTGACGATCGACGGCCACGTCCATGCCGAGGCCGATTGGGCGAAGGGCATGGCGCTGGTCAATTTCTGGCGGAGCGTCGAGAATTGCGCGGTGCGCCCCCGCGATGGTCGCGATCGCTGGGCGGTGTCGCAGGCTGCGCCGTATCGCCGCATGCACCTGTACGGGGATTTGGCGCTCGATGACGGCGGGTGGTCGAGCGGTGGGTTCATGGCGGACTGCCGCATAGACGGCGTGGTACGATCGGGCAGCCAGCAGCAATGGTTCACCCGCAATACCGACCTGCGGCAATGGCAGGGCGCCAACTGGAACATGATGTTCATGGGCGTGCCGGGTGCGCCGCCGTCACGCTTTCCGGAACCGCCCCACACCAGCTTGCCGACGGTGCCGCTGATACGGGAGAAGCCGTTCCTGGCGGTCGATAAGCGCGGGGCGTGGCAGGTCATGGTGCCGCCGCTCCGCCGGCAGGCGACGGGCCCGAGCTGGATCGCCGCCGCGCCGTCGCCCCGCGCGGTGCCGCTGACCCACTTCCTGATCGCCCGCCCCGACACGCCGGTGAGCGCGATCAACGCGGCGCTCGCGGGCGGGCGGCACGTGCTGTTCACGCCCGGCATCTATCGCTTGTCAGAACCGCTGCGCGTCACCCGTCCCGGCACGATCCTGCTCGGCCTGGGCCTGGCGACGTTGCTCGCCGAGCAGGGGACGCAGGCGATCACCGTCGCCGACGTCGGCGGGGTCACGATCGCCGGTCTGCTGATCGACGCGGGTCCGACGATGTCGTCCGTCCTGGTGGAGATCGGTCCGCGCGGATCGTCCCGCGATCACCGTGGCGACCCGAGCCTGCTGGCCGATCTGTTCTTTCGCGTCGGCGGCGCGGCCGTCGGGAACGCGGACACCTGTCTGGAGATCAACAGCCATCACGTGATCGGCGATCATTTGTGGATCTGGCGCGCGGACCATGGGGATCGCGAGGGCGGGCGCGTGCATGTCGGCTGGTCGGAGAGCGTCGGCAATCAGGGATTGGTCGTGAACGGCGCGGACGTGACGCTGTACGGCCTGTTCGTCGAACATTTCCGGCGATATCAGACGCTGTGGAACGGCGAGCGCGGCCGAACCTATTTCTACCAGAACGAACTGCCCTACGACCCGCCGAACCAGGCGGCGTACATGGCCGGTGCGACACGGGGCTGGGCCGCCTACAAGGTCGCCGACACGGTTCGCACGCATGAAGCGATCGGCATGGGCGTCTACGCCAATTTCACCGCCGATCCGAGCATCGTCCTGGAAAGCGCGGTCGAGGTGCCGCGCACGCCCGGCGTGCGGATCGCCAACGTGACCACGATATCGCTGGGTGGCGGCAAGGGGACGATCGCGCATCTGGTCAACGATGCCGGTGCCGCCGCGCGACCGGGTGCGATCCGGCAGACGTTGAACCGTTATCCGCCGACGAAAGAGACACCCTGATGCTGCTGATCATGCTCGCCGCGCAGGCCGTTCAGCCCGCGCCCCCGCCGGCGCAGACGCTCGGCGCTTCCAATCACCGCGTCGACCAGCCGATGGCGCCACCCGCAGCCCGCCCGACCTTTGCCGACGAATTCGACGGTCGCCGCGTCGATGCGGGCAAATGGCGGTTCGATCGGTCGCGCAACGCCGCGGGCTGGTACAATCACGAGGCGCAATATTACGGCCCCGACGATGCACAGGTCACGGGCGGATCGCTGGTGATCGAAGCGCGTGCGGAGGCACCGGCGAAGGCGCGTGCGCCGGACTGGGGTGGCCAGACCTACACCTCGGCCAAGCTCGTCAGCCGGCAGGCGTTCGGCTACGCCTTCTACGAAGTCCGGGCGCGGCTGCCCTGCGGGCGCGGGACGTGGCCGGCGATCTGGATGCTCCCGTCCAGCGGCACGTGGCCGGCTGCCGGCGAGATCGACATCATGGAGATGGTCGGCTGGGACCCGAACGTCGTCCATGCCACGCTGCACAGCGACGCGTACAACCACGCCAAGGGCACGCAGCGCGGCGCTCAGGTCACGGTGTCGACCGCCTGTACCGCCTTTCACACCTACCAGCTCGAATGGCGGCGGGACGCGATCCTGATCGGTGTCGACGGACGCGGCTATATGCGGGTGGCGAACGACCGTCCCGGCGGTGCCGCGGCATGGCCGTTCACCCGGCCCTATCAGCTGATCCTCAACCTCGCGATCGGTGGCGACTGGGGCGGGGCCAGGGGGATCGATGCCGCCGCCCTGCCGCAGCGGATGACGGTGGACTATGTGCGCTATTGGTCCGGCACGCGGTAAAGGAGCTTTGCCGCGCGAGCAGCGGCTTCAATGCCACGCCTTGACGCCGAGCATCCCGAGCCCGCCACCCAGCGTCAGCGCCGCCAGCGTCAGCATCACCGCCCTGAAATCATGCGGCGTCGCCAGCATCCAGGTGAGCGGCGGCCCGAGCAGCGCGGGCAGGGTGTTGGCGAGGTTGAGCAGCCCGAGGTCACGGCCGCGGTGATCGCGACTGGGCAGCAACTGCATCGCGAAGGCAGCCTGGAGCGCGACGAACACCGACGATCCGCTGGTGTAGACGACGAAGGCGGCGGCACCGCTGGTCCAATCGTCGGCGATCGCCATGCCGACGAGGCCCGCCGATGCCACGGCTGCGGCGAGCAGCAGGAACGGCTTGCGCCGGCGCGTCAGATCCGACAGCCGACCCAGGATCAGCGCCATCGGTAGCGGCAGGACGAACGCCAGCGTCAACAGATGGCCGATCCGCGACGGCAGGTCGGATCGCGATCCGTCCGTCAGGATGCTTTCGAAATAATAGAGCAGATAGGCCTGGGTCACGACGCCGGCGACTTGGACGAGCAGCCGCGAGACGCCGGCGATGGCGAGATCGCGTCGGGGGATCGCCGGACCAGAATCGCTCAGGGCGGGATCGCCCTTGGTCGAATCGCTCAAAGCTACATCGTGCAGGGCAGCTAGCTCGACGATCCGCCGCCGGCTGATCAACAGCGGCAGCAGGCATATTGCGACCGCCGCGGGCACCATCGCGAACCGCGCGGCATCCGGCAGCATGGCTTGCCCGACCAACAACGTCGAGACCGCGGAGGCGACCGGCGCGCCGAGCGACAGCAGGCCACCGGCGATACCCTTTTGCGCGTCCGGTATCTCTTCCGACATGATCGCCATCATCGGCGCGAGGAGGGCGTTCACCGCCAGCTGGAACGCCACCACTGCACCGACGATCTGCACCGGCGTCGTCGCCAGCGCGAGCAGCGCATAGCTGGCGGCGGTGCCGGCGAGGCCGCCGGCCATCCAGCGGCGGCGCCCGGCGCCACCCCGAACCGATCGGTCGGACAGCCAGCCGAACAGGATGTTCGACAGACTGGCGGCGACCGCGCCGACAGCGACGCAGGCGGTGAAGACCCCGATGCGCGCGGTGCCGCTCAAGATCTCGATCTTCAACGGCAACAACAAGGTGAGCAACGGCAGATAGGCGACGACGCCACCGACGTTGGCCAGCGCGAAGGCGATCAGGAACAGCGGGGAGCGGCGGTTGGCGAGGGGGGGAGACGACATCGGCCCGCAACCCTGCCCGCGTTCCCCGGTCCCGGCAACCGGTACGCTGCGAACCGCCGCTTCGCTTGCGACGACGTCCCGGTCAGGGCTTCATCGTGGCGGCCTCCAGCGTCGCGGACGACAGCATCGTCCGATCGCCGGCATCGCGGGCGAGCGCGACACGATAACGGCCGGCATCGATCCGCCAGCCAGGCAGCTTCACGTCGTAATCGGCGACGACGCGGGGCTCGGCGGTCAGCGTCACCCGTCGGGTCTCGCCCGGCTTCAACGTGACCCGCGTGAACGCCGCGAGCCGCATCGGATTGCCACCCGCCTCTCGTGCGACGTACATCTGCGGCACGTCCGCACCCTCTTGCGCACCGGTGTTCACCACATCGAAGGTGACGCTCAGCGTCTTTCCTCCGGTGACGACCGGATTGCGATAGGCGAAGCTGGTGTAGGTGAGGCCATGGCCGAACGGGAACAGCGGCGTCATCCGCTTCCGGTCGTACCAGCGATATCCGACATCGGCGCCCTCGACGTAATCGACCGGGAAGCTTTCGAGCACATGCGTCGATGCGGCCCCCGGATCGGCTGCCGCGGCGGCATCCAGTCCGGTCAGCCGATCGAGCCCGACGGGGCGGGGGCGGACCGGCTGCGACGCATCGGCGGGGAAGGTGATCGGCAGGCGGCCCGACGGATTGACCTTGCCGGTCAGGATGCTGGCGATCGCCTCTCCGCCGCGCTGGCCGGGATACCAGGCCTGGAGCACCGCCGGAACCTTGTCGATCCACGGCATCAGCACCGGTCCGCCCGTCTCCATCACCGCGACGGTGCGCGGCTGTGCGGCGGCGATCGCGGCGATCAGCGCGTCCTGATGGTTCGGCAGGCGCAGGTCGGGAACGTCGTCCGCTTCCGTCGTCCATTGCGTGGCGAAGACGATCGCCATGTCGGCACCCCTGGCGGCATCCACGGTCGCGTTGAAGTTGCGGCCGTCCATCCAGGTCACCTGCGCGCCCGGCAATGCCTTGCGTAACGCCGCGAGCGGCGAGGAGGCGTGATAGGTGATGCGGGCGAACGATGCCGACCCGCCATAGGCCAGCGGCGTTTCGACCGGGGCGCCACCGACCGAGCGGACCTGCGACGATCCGCCGCCCGACAGCACGCCGACATCGGCGTTGCCGCCGATCACGACGATCCGCCTGGCGGTGCGTGCGATGGGGAGCAGGTCGCCCTGGTTCTTGAGCAGCACGATGCCGGCTTCCGCGGCGCGCTGCGCCACATCGGCGTTGCGGGCGTAGGGTGGCGTGATCGCCGCGGTGGGCATCGGCGTGTCATAGGCGCCGGTCTGGATCAGCCCGGTCAGGTAGCGCGCCACCATGTCGTCCAGGCGCCGCTGCGCTACCGCGCCCTTGTCGATCGCGGCCTTCAACGGCGCGCCGAAATACGGGCCCTTGTCCAGTTCCTGCCCGGACTGCTGGTCGAGGCCGGCATTCGCCGCCTTGGTGGTGGAATGCACCGCGCCCCAGTCGCTCATCACCCAGCCGGGATAGCCCCAGTCGCGTTTCAAGACGTCGTTCAGCAGATGGTCGTTTTCGCACGCCCAGTCACCGTTGACCTTGTTGTACGCGCACATGACCGATCCGGGGCGACCGCGTTCGATCGCGATCTCGAACGCCAGCAGGTCGCTCATCCGCAGCGCGGCTTCGCCGATCCGCGCATCGACGACCATGCGCCCGGTTTCCTGCGCGTTGAGGGCGAGGTGCTTGACCGTCGAGACGATGCGGTTGCTCTGCACGCCGGCGATATGCGCACCGGCCAGCGTTCCGGCGAGCAGTGGGTCCTCACCCAGATATTCGAAGTTGCGGCCGTTCCACGGATCGCGGGTCAGGTTAACGCCGCCCGCCAGCAGCACGTTGAAGCGCTTGGCGCGCGCTTCCGAACCGATCATCACGCCGCCGGCGCGGGCGATCTCCGGATCGAAGCTCGCCGCGGTGGCGAGGCTGGAGGGAAGGGCGGTCGCTACGTCGCCCTTGCGCTGCTCGACCTGGTTGGCGACGCCCAACGATGCGTCGCTTTCGCGCACCAGCGGCACGCCGAGGCGTGGAATACCGTCGATATGGCCGGCGGACGGGATCAACTCATTCGTGCTCTTGCCCGCCGCCATCGGCGGGAACAGGCCGTGGACCAGCGACAGCTTTTCGTCCTGCGTCATTCGCGCGACGATCGCGTCGGCACGGGCCCGCGCCTGTGCACCTTCGCGTGCCGATGGCCGTGCCGCCGTCGAAGGGGCTGCCGGTTTCGTGGCGGTCGTCTGCGCGCCGGCGCCGGTGTGAACCAACGCCATGGTGGCGGCGCCCGCCAGGGCGGCTTGCAGCAATTTCGACATCGTCTCTCCTCTCGCTCTCGACCACTGGCGGAGCCGGCTGCCGAGCGGTGCAGATTTGTCACACCGTTTCGTCATCAACAGCATATCCGGTGAACGTTCACAATAGCCGGCACAGGCGCTTGACAAGTTTCGACAAAATATCGAAGTGAACGTTCACAGGGAAAGGCACGAGCATGCGTGCCGCATAGGGAGGATACAGGATGCGTGGCTTCACGGCTCGCTCGCTTTCGCGTTTGATCATCGGCACCTCGGTCGTCGCACTCGCCGGCGTCCCCGCGGTCGCCTGGGCGCAGGACGCTGCCGCCACCGTCGGCAACACCGGCCCGTCTGAAATCGCGCCCCAGCCGCAGCAGGCCACGACGGACCCGACCGAGAGCGGCGATATCGTCGTCACCGGCATCCGCGCGTCGCTACGCGCATCGGCCGACATCAAGCGCGATGCGCAGGGCATCGTCGATGCGATCTCCGCCGAAGACATCGGCAAGTTCCCCGACACCAACCTCGCCGAATCGCTTCAGCGCATCACCGGCGTGTCGATCGACCGGTCGAACGGCGAAGGCTCGTTCGTCACCGTTCGCGGCCTGGGGCCGGAGTATAATCTGGTCGTGCTCAACGGGCGCCAGCTGCCGACGTCGGTGATCGGCGACGGCAACAGCGCACCCGGTTCGCGCGCGTTCGACTTCGCTAACCTGGCGTCGGAGGGTATCGCCGCGCTGGAAGTCTATAAGTCAGGCCGCGCCTCGGTTCCCTCGGGCGGCATCGGCGCGACGATCAACATCCGCACCCCGCGCCCGCTCGACAAGGTCGGCACGCGCGGCTCGATCGCGGCGCGTGGCGTGATCGACACGTCGCAGAACGGCAAGAACGACATCACGCCGGAAGTGTCGGGCATCTTCTCGACCACCTTCGCCGACGACCGGATCGGCATTCTGGTAAACGGCGTCTACCAGAAGCGCCGCGCGTCGGTGAACCAGGCCAATGTCGGCTGGCGCGACGGCTATCTCGGGTCTGAGAATAACTGGGGTTCGCTGGCGCAGCCCGGCACGCCCGGCGCGACGCGGATCACCAACCGCCCCGACCCGACCGACGTCTACGAAGTGCCGCAGAACGCGTCCTACGACGTCAACAACATCAGCCGCGAGCGCATCAACGGCCAACTGGTGTTGCAGGCGAAGCCGACCGACGATCTGACCGCGACGGTCGACTACACCTATTCGCGCAACGAGGTGAAGACGCGCAACGCCAACGTCGGGATCTGGTTCAACCACAACGACACCTCGTCGGCGTGGACCGACGGTCCCGTCGCCGGCCCGCAGTTCTACACCGAGCGCTTCACCGCGGCGGAAGCCAAGGACCTGTCCTATTCCAGCGCGCTGACCGCCTATCGCACCGAGAACAAGTCGCTCGGCGGCAACCTGACGTGGGAGGCGCCGGGTGGCGTCACGATCGCGCTCGACGCGCATCATTCGACCGCGGAATCGAAGCCGACCAACAAATACGGCAACAGCAACTCGCTCGGCACCGCGGTGTTCGGCATCGCCAGCCAGACGATCAACTTCGAGAACGACCTGCCGGTCATCTCGTACCAGATGCAGCCGGGCATCAACGCGCTCAACCCCGCGTTGGTCGTGCCGACGGGTAACGCGTTCCGCAATTCCTACTTCAAGGACCGGATCAACCAGGTCCAGCTGAAGGGGCATTACGACCACGACGGCAGCTTCCTCGACTCGCTCGACTGGGGCTTCACCTACACCGACAACAAGGTGCGCTCGGCCTATGGCGTGCTCCAGAACGACACCTGGGGCGGCACCGGCGGCGACAGCCCCGCGCAGCGTGCGGCGGCGGCGGCGCTGTTGCCCGACGACATCTTCAAGGCGATCGACATCCCCAGCAAGTTCAAGGGGGTCAGCGGCGTCGGCAGCGCGGATATCGCCAAGCAATTCTACGGCTACAGCTTCGAACAGGTCGTCGGCCTGCTCGACCAGACCTACAAGATCTGCGGCGGCGACGGCGATTGCCTGACGCCCTACACCACCGATCGCCGCATCCGCGAAAAGACGGTGGCGCCGTACCTCCAGATCAACAACAAGTTCGATCTGTTCTCGAACCCGGCGCACCTGATCGCAGGGCTGCGCTATGAGAACACGACGGTGAAATCGTCGGCGCTGGTGCCGATCCCGACCGGAACGCGCCAGAATTCGCAGAACGAATTCAACATCGTCTATTCGGGCAACAGCGACTTCACGACCTTCTCGGGCAACTATGACGAATGGCTGCCGTCGGTCGACTTCGACGTCGAGCCGATCCGCAACGTCAAGCTGCGCGCATCGTACAGCCACACCATCACCCGCGCCGATTATGGTTCGTTGCAGGGCGGCCTGACGCTCGACCAGCTGTTCCGCGTCGGCGGCGGCACGGGCGCGCAGGGCAATCCCAATCTGGTGCCCTACAAGTCCAAGAACATCGATCTGTCGGCCGAATGGTATTACACGCCGGAAAGCTACATGTCGGTCGGCTATTTCCGGAAGACGGTGTCGAACTACATCGGCAGCACGCAGGTCAACGGGCCTGCGTTCAGCCTGACCAACCCGGCGAACGGGCCGCGGTATCGCGCTGCGCTCGCCGCCTTGGGCGCCGGTGCGACCTTCGCGCAGATCCGCGATTATATCGGCACGAACTTCCCCGGCAGTGTCGTCAACGGCACCATCCTCGGTCGAGCCGATGACGCGCCGGTCAATTTCGTGATCTCGACGCCGTTCAACAGCGACGAGACCGCGACGATCAACGGCTTCGAATTCGCGATCCAGCACAGCTTCTGGAGTACCGGGTTCGGCACCGCGCTGAACTATACGATCGTCAACGGCGACAGCGACTTCAACAACGCCCTGCCGGCCAGCGTCTCGCAATTCGCGGTCAACGGGCTGTCCGACAGCGCGAATGCGAGCGCCTATTACGACAAGAACGGCATCCAGGCGCGCGTGTCCTACAATTGGCGCGCGGAGTTCCTGTCCGGCGGCGGCATCAACCCCTTCTATACCGAGGGTTATGGCCAGGTCGACGCGAGCGCCAGTGTCGAGGTGGTGCCGGGGCTGACCGTCTTCGCCGAAGCGATCAACCTGACCGGCGCGGACCGCCGCGGCCACCGCCGCTCGGATCGCAACGTCACCTTCGTCGTGAAGCAGGATGCGCGCTATTCCGGGGGCGTCCGGTTCAGCTTCTGATCGCGACCCGAACCCGAAGCGGTGCGGAACGAGCCATCTCCGCGAGGAGGTGGCTCTTTTCGTCTTGCCGGGGCGGCAGCGACGGATAGGACGGCAGCATGGCGTCGGAAGCAACGATCGACAGCGTCGTCGTCGTCGGTGGGGGAACCGCCGGCTGGCTGGCGGCATGCCTGATCGCCGCGCGGGTCGGCGAAACCGCGGCGCGCCCGGTCACCGTCACGCTGGTGGAATCGCCCGACGTGCCGACGATCGGGGTGGGCGAGGGCACCTGGCCGACGATGCGGCGTACGCTGGAGCGCATCGGCATCGACGAAGCGACGTTCCTGCTCGCCTGCGATGCGGCGTTCAAGCAGGGGTCGCGGTTCGACGGCTGGCGCACCGGCGCACCCGACGACAGCTATATCCATCCGTTCGTGCCCCCGGCTGCGGGTGAGCCGCGCGCGGTCGTCGCCGGCTGGCGGGCGCACGGTGGCGAGCGTGCCTTCGCCGATGCGGTCAGCGCGCAACCGGCGGTATGCGCGCTCGCACTCGCGCCGCGACAACGGCAGATGCCGGATTATGCCGGCGCGCTGAACTATGCCTATCACCTCGACGCCGGCAAGTTCGCGGCGCTGCTGGCGGACCATGCGGTGCGGCGGCTCGGCGTCCGGCTGGTTCGCGATCATGTCGTCGAGGTCGTGACGGCGACGGACGGCGACATCGCTGCGGTGCGGACGCGCGATCATGGCGCGATCGCCGGCGACCTGTTCGTCGACTGCACCGGTCATGCCGCGCTGCTGATCGGCCAGACGTTGGGGGTGGAGGTCGTCGATCGCTCGGACGTCCTGCCCAACGACCGCGCACTCGCGGTGCAGGTTCCGGTCGCAGCCGACAGCCCGATCGCGGCGCAGACGATCGCCACCGCGCATGCCGCAGGATGGATCTGGGACATCGGCCTGCCGAGCCGGCGCGGTGTCGGTTGCGTGTACGCCTCGCGCTACATGAACGATGCGGATGCGTTGGCGACGCTGACCGGCTATCTCGGCCGGACGGCGGCGGGCATCGATCCGGAAAGCCTGACGGTGCGCCGCCTGGCCTTCCGCTCGGGCCATCGCGCGCGCTTCTGGGTGCGCAATTGCCTGGCGGTGGGTCTGTCAGCGGGTTTCCTCGAACCACTGGAGGCATCCGCGATCGTCCTCGTCGAACTGTCGCTGGAGGCGCTGCTCGCCGATTTTCCGGCGACCCGCGGCGCCATGGACGTGCGGGCGCGGCGGTTCGATACGCTGTTCCGCTATCGCTGGGACCGGATCGTCGACTTCCTGAAGCTGCATTACGTGCTCAGCGAGCGCCCGGAGCCCTATTGGCGCGATCATCGCGCGTCCGACCGGATGCCGCCGCGGCTTGCCGACCTGCTCGCGGTGTGGCGCGACCAGCCACCCTCGACGTTCGACCTGCCGCAGGTCGACGAGGTGTTTCCGCCGGCAAGCTACCAATATGTCCTCTACGGCATGGGCTGGCCGGCACCGCCGTCGCCGGCGATGACCGATGCGGGCGCCATCGAGGCGCTGGCTCAGGTCCGCCAGCGCGCGCGGACGCTCGCCGCTGCCTTGCCGACACACCGCGCCTATCTCGACGCGCTGCGCCGCGACGCCGGCGCCGCACGCCTCATGGGATCAGACTGATATGCCCGACCACGCCATCCTGACCGCCGCGACCCACGCCGACACCCGCATCCGCCACGAACGCGGGCGGGCGATGGGCGATGCGGTGATGAGCTGCCTGATCGTCCCCGACGAATTCCGCCGGGTGCAGAACGACTATCTAATCCTGTTCCGCCGCAACCTGGAGAACGGCTCGACGGTCGCGCTCGCGCTGTTCGGGTTCGAGAACGGCGAGAACCTGTACCTCACCGACGAGCGCTGGGATGCAGGCTACGTACCGCTGGCGATGGAGATCCAGCCGCTGCTGATCGGGGCGACGCAGCCGGGCGCGGAGGGCGGCCAGGTCCATATCGACATGGCCAGCCCGCGCCTGAGCACGAGCGAGGGCACGCGGCTGTTCGACGCCGACGGCCAGCCCTCGACCTTCCTTGAGGATCGCATCGAAAAGCTCGGTGCGCTCGACAGCGGCTATCGCGCCAGCGCCGGCTTCTTCGCCGCGCTCCAGCGCCACGATCTGCTCGAACCGCTGACGCTGGAGATCACGCTGGATGACGGATCGGTGAACCGGCTGGTCGGGTTCCACGTCATCGACGAGGATCGGCTGCGCGACCTCGGCAGCGCGGCGCTCGACGACCTCCATCGCGACGGGCATCTGCTGCCGATCTTCATGGCGCTCGCCTCGCAAAGCAACCTGACCGGGCTGATCGCGCGCAAGAACACGACGCTGGACCGTGGCTGACGCGGCGACCGACATCTTCGCCGGGTTGCCGCCGGTGCCGGAGGTCGCGGTGGCGGACGCCGCGGCACTGGACGCGGCGTTGCAGACCGCGGACCGGCCGTTCGTCGTACGCGGCCTGATCGCCGACTGGCCGTTGGTGCAGGCCGGACGCCGATCGGCACAGGACGCGCGGCGCTACATCCTTGATCACCGCCGCGACGTGCCGTTCACCGTGTCGGTCGGGGCCAACGGCAGTGGCGGACGGTTGTTCTACGATGCGGCGATGGGGATGAACTTCGCCACGTTCCAGTCGAAGCTGGACGAGGTCTTCGCGCACATCGACGCCGCCGAACGGGCCGGCGAGGCCCGCCCGATCTACCTCGCCTCGATCGACTTGCAGGGCTTCTTCAACGGATTGCACGAGGCGAACCACGTCGACCTCGGCAACCGCGCACCGCTCGCCAGCATCTGGATGGGCACGCGGACGCGGATCGCCGCCCATAACGACGTCCCTGACAACCTCGCCTGCGTCGCGGTGGGACGGCGGCGCTTCACGGTCTTTCCGCGCGAACAGTTCCGCAACCTGTACCTGGGCCCGATCGACAACACGCCGGCCGGCCGGGCGGTCAGCATGGTCGATTTCCACGACCCGGATTTCACCGCCCATCCCGGATTTCGCGACGCGCTCGCTTCGGCGCAGGTCGCCGAGCTGGAGGCGGGGGATGCGCTCTACATCCCGGCGTTATGGTGGCACCATGTCGAAGGGCTGGCGGCGTTCAACGTGCTGGTGAACTATTGGTGGCGGACGACGCCGCGGTGGCTGGGTCAGCCGCAGGATGCGCTCAACCACGCGATCCTGGCGGTCCGCGACCTGCCCGAGGATCAGAAAAGGCATTGGCGCGACATGTTCGATCACTACGTTTTCGCAAACGATGCGGCCACGACCGCGCATATTCCGGATGGGGCGCGCAGCATCCTCGCCACCCTCACCGCGGAAAGCGCCGGACGGTTGCGCGCATTCCTGCTGCGGGCGCTGAGCCGATGAGCGGCGAAGCAGCGCCGCGGCGCATCGTCATCGCCGGCGGGGGCACCGCCGGTTGGATGGCGGCGGCGGCGATCGCGCGGACGATGGGGCGGACGGTCGACCTGACCCTGGTGGAATCGGATGCGATCGGCACGGTCGGCGTGGGCGAATCGACGATCCCGCCGCTCGCCACCTTCAACCGCCTGCTCGGCATCAACGAAGCCGATTTCATGCGCGCGACGCAGGCGACGTTCAAGCTCGGCATCATGTTCGACGGCTGGAAGACCGCGGGCGAGAGCTATTTCCATTCGTTCGGGCTGACCGGCAAGGATCATTGGTCCGCAGGGTTCCAGCATTTCTGGCTCTACGGCCGGCACAAGGGCCACGACCAGCCCTATGACGATTACTGCCTCGAACTGCTGGCGGCGGCGGAGGGGCGGTTCGCGCATCTGCCCGACGAGCGGATGAACTACGCCTACCAGCTCGATTCGGCGCTGTACGGCCAGTTCCTGCGGCGCATGGCCGAGGCGGACGGCGCCCGCCGGGTCGAGGGGCGGATCGCCCGCGTCGAGCTGGACGGCGAGAGCGGCGACATCGCCGCGCTGGTGCTCGAATCGGGCGATCGGATCGCCGGCGACCTGTTCATCGACTGTACCGGCTTTCGCGCGCTGCTGATCGAACAGGCGCTGCATGCCGGGTTCGACGACTGGACGCATTACCTGCCGTGCGATGCCGCGATCGCGGTGCAGACCGAAAGCGTGGGGCCGCCGCCGCCGTTCACCCGCGCGATGGCACATGACGCGGGCTGGCAATGGCGCATCCCGTTGCAGCACCGCACCGGCAACGGCATCGTCTATTGCAGCCGTTACCTCGATCACGACGCCGCGCTGGAACGGCTGCTCGGCAACCTGACCGGGCCGGTGCTGACCCAGCCCAACAAGCTGCGCTTCGTGACGGGCGCACGACGCAAGCAATGGCATCGCAACTGTATCGCCATCGGTCTGTCCGGCGGGTTCATGGAGCCGCTGGAATCGACCAGCATCCACCTCATCCAGCGGGCGATCCTGCGCCTGATCCGGATGATGCCCGCCGGGCCGGTGTCGCCCCGCGACGTCGCCGAATTCAACGACCAGCAATATCAGGACATGCTTCAGATCCGCGATTTCCTGATCCTCCACTATAAGGTCACCGAACGCCGCGACAGCCCGTTCTGGCGCCAGTGCGCGGCGATGGAGATCCCCGACACGCTGGCGCAAAAGATCGAGCTGTTCCGCGAGACCGGCCGCGTCTTCCGCCGTAACGAGGAATTGTTCGCGGAAAATTCCTGGGTGCAGGTGATGATGGGGCAGGGGATCATGCCGCAAAGCTGGCATCCGATCGCGACCAAGCTGCGCGACGAGGAACTGGCGAAGCTGCTGGAGGGCCTGCGGGATGCGACGCGGCGCACGGTCGCGGGCCTGCCCGAGCACGGCGCCTATGTGGCCCGCTATTGCGGCCAGTCGCGGTAGCGCGTGGCGATGTCGAAGCGGCGGCGGTCGGTCACGATCAAGCATGTTGCGGCCGACGCCGGCGTGTCGCTGCAAACCGTCAGCCGCGTTGTCAACAAGGCGCCGAACGTGCGGCCGGAAATGGCGCAGCGCGTGCAGGATTCGATCGATCGGCTGGGCTATGTGCCGTCGCTGGCGGCGCAACGCATGGCCGGCGCGCATTCCTATCTCATCCTGGCGCTGAACGATCGCGAACGCACGATAGCGGACTGGCGGCTGCGCAATGGCACTGACTGGGTCGACCAGATGCTGCTCGGCGGCATGCTGACCTGCGCCGAACACGGCTATCGCATGATCATCGAACTGGTCGACACGCATAGCGACCAGCTCGAACGCGAACTGCTCGCCGCGATCGCCGCGGTGCAGCCCGACGGTATCATCCTGACGCCGCCGCATTCGGGCAATCGCCAGATCATCGATCTGCTGGATGCGCAGGGGATTAGCTTCGCCCGGATCGGCTCGGTGTCGCCCGGCGGCGGCATCAGGCTGACGATGGACGACGAACGCGCCGCGCGGATCGCCACCGAGCATCTCATCGGACTCGGACATCGCCGGATCGGCTTCGTCGCGGGTCCTGTCGATTACGAATTGAGCGGTTGGCGGATCGATGGCTGGCGCGCCGCGATGGATGCGGCCGGTCTGCCGACCGACGATCTGCTCGCGGTTGGCGATTTCAGCCAGGCATCGGGCCGCATGGCGGCAGATCACCTGCTCGCGCCGGTGGACCGCGTCACCGCGCTGGTGGTCAGCAACGACCAGATGACGCTCGGCGCGCTGCTGGTGGCGGAGGAACGGATGCTACGCGTGCCCGGGGACCTGTCGCTGGTCAGCTTCGACGACACACCGTCGATGCGCTACGCCAACCCGCCGGTGACGGCGATCGTACAGCCGATCGCCGCCGTGACCGCGCGCGCGGTGCAGCTGATTATCGAGCAGCGGCGGACCGGTCACGTTCCCGCCACGCCGGAGATCGTGCCGGCAGAGATGGTGTTCCGCCAGACCACGGGACCGGTCGCCGCACCGCGTTGACCGGATGATCGATCCGATCACCCGGTCGATCGGTCACTTCTTGCGTGCGCGCTTCGGTGCCGCCGCTGCCGCCGCATCTTCTTCCTCGTCCGGCTGATCTTCACCGGCCTCGGTCAGCGCTTCCCCGAGCGCCTTGAGCTTGTCCTGCGACTTGTCTGCGCGGTCGGCGATCTTCGTCGTCGCCGTGCCCAGCCGGTGCAACAGGGCATGGATGCGATCGGCATCCGGCGCGTCCTTTTCCAGCTGCTTGCGAAGCGCACCCAGATCACGAAGGATGCCCTTGGCGCCGGGTACATCGACCTCGGCGAGCGCTGCCTCCCAATCCTCCACCATGTCCGCGCCCTTGGTGGCTTTGGTGTCGTCCAGACCGCGATTGATCGCGTTCATCGTCCCGGCAAACTTAACGGCCATAAGCCTGATCCTCTCACATGGGATAGTCCCATGGCGCGAACGAGGCATCCGGTGATTGTGTCCGCAGAGTGCCGAACCGTCGTATTGATGCAAGGCAAGTCGGCCAGCATCCGACGGCCGCATATGGGATCCGCTCTACACGTCCCGCGAGATACCCTGTCGGATTTTGCTGCCAGTCACCACGCCGAGTTATGGAAAACTCCAGCGTGGTGACCCCTACGGGAATCGAACCCGTGCTTCAGCCGTGCATTCCACAAATCGCGCGTTTGTGCGGGTTCACACAACGCGAATGTGCGGGAGTTATCCAATGCTGTCCAATGTCGTTTGCGAGTCGTTGTGCGATTCGCTGCAACACTCGGAAGCCCCGGTTCGCTGACGGGATAGCGCCATTTTCGGTGGGATGCGCGGTCTGGAGAAAATAAATATTGACCGGTCGCAGTTTGTGCTTAGTAACACACACATGAGCGGTGACCGAGAGCAAGCGGTCGCAGCGAAGCCTGTAGGAGGGCGACGCTACCGCGAGAGGCAAATGGCAGGAGACAACGTGCAGACTTACGACCCGATCTACAAGCGCGACACGCGGGGCAACCTGCGCGTCTGGTATATGGAGCGCGAAGCCGAACGCTACCGGACGGTCGCGGGCATCCATGGTGGTGCGCTGGTGACCAGCGAATGGACGACCGCGCAGGCGACCAATGTCGGCCGCGCGAACGAGCGCATGCCGGGCGACCAGGCGATCTTCGAGGTCGAGGCTGCGTACACACACAAGCTGACGCGCGAGTATCATCGCACGATCGAGGCGACCGAGGGCGGCGCTCACTTCTTCAAGCCGATGCTGGCGAAGGAGTTCGAGGCCGCGAAGTTCGCCGGCGGCTACGCCCAGCCCAAGCTCGATGGCATGCGCTGCATCGCGACCGCCGATGGTCTGTGGAGCCGGCAGGGCAAGCCGATCACCAGCTGCGCGCACATCGAGGCGGCGCTCAAGCCGCTGTTCGACGCGGACCCCGAGCTGATCCTCGACGGCGAGCTCTACAACCACGACCTGAAGGCCGACTTCGGCAAGCTGATGTCGATGGTCAAGAAGGCGACTCCGACCGCGGCGCAAGCGACCGAGATCGCGGCGAACGTCCAGTATCACGTCTACGACATCCCAAGCTCCGATCTGCCGTTCGGCGATCGTCTGATCGCACTGGTCGCGAAGCTCGCCAGCCAGCAGATGCTGAAGCGCGAGGAAGACGGCACGATCACCTTCAGCGGCCCGATCCATTTGGTCCCGACGAAGAAGATCGAGAACCCCGAGGTGTTCGATCACCATCACGCCACCTGGCTTCAGGCGGGCTACGAGGGATCGATGTGGCGTGCGCACGCACCCTATGAGCAGAAGCGCTCGAAGAACCTGTGCAAGCGCAAGGACTTCGACGACGCCGAGTTCGACGTGGTGGCGATCGAGGAAGGTGAAGGCAACTGGGCAGGTGCCGCGAAGCGTGTGGTCTGCTGGCTGCCGGATGCCGACCGTACCGGCGGGCCGACCAAGTCGAACACCTTCGAGGCCGGCATCCGCGGCACCTACGAGCGCGGCGTCGAGCTGCTGGCCGAGGATCACAAGGTCGTCACGGTTCGCCACTTCGGCTGGACCGACACCGCAATCCCCAAGCCGCGCTTCGGTGTCGTCACCAAGTTCCACGGTGCCGCGCGCACTCTTTGACCAACCAAGCCCCGGCATGGTGCCGGGGCCACAACCCGAGAAGGCCAATGCTGAAGCGTTTCATCAACTGGGTCGCCCGCAAGTCGCCGGAGCACAAGCAGCTCCGTATCGACTTCTGCAATCAGACCATCACCCGCGAGGAAGCGGAGGCGGCTCGCCAGGTGCAGGCTGCGGCTCTGGAAGAGATCATCACCACGATCAACGGGATCACGACGCCCAACGGCACTCTGCGCAAAGTGCGCCGGATCGCCATCACCGCCGCTGCGGCATAGCTGCGTCTGCGGTGCATGGTAAACGACACAACACCCCAAGCCAACCGTGAAGCAGAGCATGCGAAGCTGCTGCGCTACGGTAACCGTCAGGTGCTCGCGTTCTTGCAGCGTGACGAAGCTGACGCGCTCGTCATCGTGTTCCAAATCTGGGTCGCGAGTGACGATCACCAGCTGCGCGCTGCCCTGAGCATGCCCGGCGGTGACGAGGAAGCCCAGGCGCTGTTCGACGGTCTGACCGACGACGCGGTGTCGAAGATCTTCGGCGACATGGGCATCCCCGACATCATCGCGGAATGCCTGTGAAGCGGGTGCTGGTCACCGGCGGGCGGTGGTTCAACGTCGTCGCGGAGGTCGATCGCATCCTCGCACCGATCCACCGCCAGCACGGGATCGAGGAGCTGGGGGAGGGCGGAGCGACCGGCTTCGACGAGCTCTGCCGCCTCTGGGCGCTCTGCAATGGCATCCCGGTCGCCACCTACGAGGCGAACTGGAAATGGCACGGCAACCGCGCCGGCTCGATCCGCAACGGCGACATGCTGCGCCTGTTCAAACCCGACCTCGCGGTCGCTGCTCCCGGCGGGGACGGCACGCAGGACATGATCTGGAAGCTCAAGGAAGCCCAGGTCCCCACCATTGTCGGTCGATGGACCGATGCCAGCGAGACCGCCGTCAGCTGGACCCTCAAGACATGGTACGCCTGATGAAGAAGATTGTGATGACGGCTGCGCTGCTCGCGATGGCGGCATGTGCAGCGAACCAGGGCGACGGCTCGCGGCTGGAAGGCACGGGCAAGACGGTCGCCGCACCGAAGGCCGCGGTCGCATTCTGCGCCGAGAACCAGGGCAACGCGGCATGCTCGCGGTGACCGAGCTGGGCAAAGCCCGCGCGCTGCCGGCCGGACCAAACGGGCTCCAGATGAGCCCCGGCGTGGCGAAGCTGATCCAGGAGGCGCAGGATCGCGGTAATCGCGTCACCTGGCAGGAAGACGAGAAGACCTGGGGCACCGCCGAGAAGTGGGCATACCCCAAGGCCGAGGGTCTGAAGCTGTTCGAGGATTGCGACGGCATCAGCCTGTTCAAGCACCAGCTGCTCGTCAGCGCCGGCGTCCCCGCCGAGGTGTTGGCGATGGCGATCTGCTACGATCCCGAGGGCAACGGTCACGCTGTCCTGTGCGTGCGCACGAACAAGGGCGATCTGATCTTGTGCAACCAGCACGACGAGGTCACCACGCCCCTAGCGATGCGCAATGAGCGCTATCGGTTCGTCTACCGTCAGCAGTGGGGCAAGGGCGTCGACCAGCCCTGGGATGTGCTCGCATGAAGCGGCTCGCGTTCCTCGCGCCCCTGCTCGCTCTGGCAGCGTGCGACATGCGCCCCGAGCATGCCGAATGGCAGGACCGATGCGCCTCCAGTCACAGCGAGTTGATCCCGATGAGCCAGTACGTGCCCAATGGGAACGGCGGCGGCAGCATCGTCATCACCTACATCCCCAATGAGGTCTGCGACCGCTACGAACCGGTCTGCGTGGCCGGCAAGGACGGCTCGACCGGCTGCCCGGCGACCTACTGATGAGCTGGACGAAGCGCTGGCTGGATGCCTGCCGGATGCACGCCAGCTGGTCGAAGGACCCGCGGCGCGGCGTTGGTGCGGTGATCGTCAACGATCGCCAGGTCCAGGTCGCGGGCGGCTGGAACGGGCTGCCACGCGGCGTCGATGATCTGCCGGATCGCTACCACCCTGAAATGAAGGACAAGTGGTGCGAGCATGCGGAGCGCAACGCCATATACAACGCTGCGGCCGAGGGGCATGCGACGCGCGACTGCACGATCTACAGCGATTACTTCCCCTGCTCCGACTGCGCGCGGGGCATCATCCAGAGCGGGATCACGCGGATCGTGACGATCGAGCCCGACTGGAATTATGAGAAGCGCGCCACCGATTGGTGGGTCTCCCACACCATGCTGACCGAGGCCGGCGTCGAAATAGTGTTTGTATAACGACACACACTTTTCTGTTGCGTCTTTGCTGCATGGTAAGTAACACACACTCACAACAAGACGAGGTCTTAATGCGTATTCCCCGACTGCTGCACATCCTGGCCGGGATCGTGCTGGTATCTGTTCCCGTCGCCGGCTGCTCCGACGCCCGGCTCGCCAAGTTTTCTGCCATCGGTACGCCCGCGCGCGTCACCTGCTACTCGGGCGGCAAGGTCATCCTCGACGACTTCTCGACCGGTAAGGTCGCCAACGAAGATCGCAGCGACGGCATCTTTTTCAACAGCCGCACGACCGGCCGCCTGGTCGAAACGAGCGCGGACTGCGTTGTCGATCACATGACCAGCGTCCCCGCTGGCTGGACCCCGGTGCTGCCGTGAGCGCGCCGGCCACCCAGCTCGCGTCGCTGGCTGCGACCAAGAGAACCGCATCGATCGTCCGCGATCAGGTGCTCGAAGCCATCACCAGCTTCGGCAGCGAGGGTCTGACGAGCCACGAGTGCGCCGCGGTGCTCGACATCGTCAAGGAGACCGTACAGCCGCGCATCAGCGAGCTCCACACCGAAGGCCGTGTTCGCGACAGCGGGCAGCGCCGCCTCAACGCCTCCGGCAAGAAGGCGATCGTCTGGGTCGTCGCGTGATGGCGAACAACTTGATCCTCGCGATCGCGGACAGCCCGCAAGAGCTGGAGGTGATCTACACCAACTACCGCGGCGAGACCGCCAAGCGTCGCATCCAGCCGCTCGATCTGTTCTACGGGATGTCCGAATGGCATCCCGGTCCCGGCTACCTGCTGCGGGCGATCGACCTGGATCGCGGCGTCGAGCGTGAGTTCGCGCTGAAGGACATGGTGCCGGCATGAGGATCATCAGCGAGGGCAAGCTGCCCGAGGAAGAGGTCTTCAAGACGACCTGCGGTCGGTGCGGCACCCGCTACGAGTTCGCCCGCAAGGAAGCGAGCTTCGTCAGCGGCGGTCAGCGCGAGAGCGACAGCCTCGTGACGACCTGTCCGCTGACTGGCTGCGGCAAGAACAATTACACCGCGCTGCCGGACGCCAACAGCCAGTGGAACCGCTGACATGAGCACCATCGCCTATCGGGATGGCATCATGGCCGCGGACACCCGCGCGTACAGCGGCGGCGTCACCCCGGTCGGCGAGAAGGCCAAGATCCGCAAGCTCGCGGACGGCACGCTGATCGGGGTGAGCTCCACGGTCCCCGGCGGCGGCGAGACGGTCATCGACTGGTGGGAGAGGGGGCATCCGAAGGGTGAGACACTCCCCAGCAGCTTCACCATGCTTGCGGTCGATCCGAAGGGTCGGGTCTTCTACGTCACGGACGGAACGCACGTCTCTGGACCGCTCGCGGCTCCGTTCTTCGCGATCGGATCGGGGAGCGATTATGCGCTCGGTGCGATGGCGGTCGGTTCGACCGCGCGCGAAGCGCTAAAGGTCGCCATCGAGCTCGACGTATGGACCGGCGGGAGGGTCATGTGGCTGACCCTGTGAAGCCCGGCCCGAACGTCCGGCTGCGCTACAGCAAGCCGTCGACGATGGACGACGGCCGTCCCTGCCAGGTCTATTGCGACGAGGCCGATGCGACCGTCTGCATCGTCGAGCTGGTCGGGCACTACCGCGAATGGCGGTTCGACCGATCGAAGGGCGACCCCACCCGATGGGAAGGTGCCCGCGACGACCTCGTCTACGCGCTCCAGAACGCCTTCGACCAAGGCCGCAACCACCAGCGCCACGCCATCGCATCAACGCTCCGCGAAGTGATCGGACTATGATCGACCCCTACAACGACGCCGACGACATCGACGACATCCTCGCCGAGATCGAGCCGGCCAAGCCGACGATGGATCTGGAGCTGCTGAAGGAGGCCTACGCCAAAATGGCGGGTAGCGGCCTGCTGGATGACGTGATGAAGGAGGTCTACGACCGCACCGGCATCAACAGCTCGATGTTCGGCGGCGGCAGCATGATGTTCCCGACGATGGCGTTCCCCCAGCTGGACGACGAGCCCAAAACCATCGCACCGAAATACCGGGACTATGGCTTCCAGCTCTATCGGCCGCAGTCGGTCGTGAAGATCACCAGCGTCTGATGCGCTTCGAGGAAGATGGCGTCGTCTACGAGGGCGCGCTCGACCAGGCTGCTCGGAAGGTCAAGGTCGCAGCCGTCTGGATCGACATCAAGGGCTACCAGCGCAAGCTGGTGACATCCGAGCCGATCGAATGGGGCGGCAGCAAGGAGGCCGCGTTCCACGTCGCGTGCTTCCGTCTACGCTCCCAGCTGCACAAGACCCTCCAGGAATACGACCCGCTCGACCCTGACGATCCCTGGGTCGAGGCGATGGACGTGGAGTTTCGCGAACAGCTGGAGGCCGATCGCATCGAGAGGGAGCAGCTCCGGCGCGAGATCGACGAAGCCAAGGCAAAACACGAGGCCGAGCAAGAGGCCATGACCAGCAACCCACTGTGGGGACTATTCTGACGCAACAAGTCCGCATAGGCTAACCGCATGATCGTCGAGCCCACCCCAGAGCAAAAGCGTCTTGCCAAGCAGGATGCCCTGAAGACGTCGATCACCGGCGTAGTGATGCTCACCGCGGGCGCATTGACGCTGTGGAGCATCGTCATTGTTGTCAGCCAGGCCGTTCGATGGCTGAAGTTCGGGTACTGGGAGCCGCTATCGATCGCCGAAGCCTTGCGGCGCATGCAGTGGGGCTACCCAACTACGGATTACCGCGGCGTACAGAAGATAATCGACTGGGCAGTCCAGATGCCCCTATCGCTCGGTATATTCATGGTCGCGGCTCTGGGCGCTTTCGCGTGGCTCACCTACGCCGATCATGAGACCGATGAGTTTCGTGAGGCTCGGCGGGTAAATGCGCAGTGGAGGCGCGCGAACAAGAAGTAGAGGTTACACCCCAAGCACTTGGCGGGCATATGTCGCACCGCTATCGAGCTGCGCATGCTTATGACGCTTCTCGCGCTTGCCGCTGCTGCAAGCCCCGCAACCCGCCCCCTCACTCCAGCCGAGCGCACCGTTATCGAGGCCGCGGTGAAGGAAGAGCTGACCGACCCCGAAAGCGCTCGCTTTACCGTGAGTCAGGTGCCGTCGACAGCCGACAAATACTGCGCCTACGTCAACTCGAAAACTCCGCAGGGCGGATACGGCGGCCGGAGCGTCTTCAGCGTCGATCTGGTTCGGAACGCCAAGGGCAGGATCACGGGCGCGAGCAACGCCACGATCATCGACCATGATGACGATTTGACCGCCTACCGCAAGAAGCGCGACTGCGCCGGATACGGCTACCCGGCGCTCTAACCGCGCAGCTGGTTCATCTTTCGCTTCCACTCGCCCTCTGTCTGTGGACCCCACTTCGGAAACGATAGCGGCAGGTTCTTGGGGCAGGGGGCAAACGATACCTCTCCGCGCTTCCTGCATCGTGAGCACCGGAACCGCCGCTGACACACCTCGATCGCACGCGGCCACCTGTGAATCAGGAACCAGTTAGCCGCCTGTCGAGCGCACACCACCCCTGTATGCCCGCACCGGCACTCCACCTGGATGTTGCAGCCGTGCCGGGCAAAATCGTCCACCGATCGGAAGGTCTTCGAGCCCATAACGGGAGGAACATAGCAGGAACGCCGGCATTGTCAGCCACCTATGAATCAGGCCAACGCAGCGCAGGGAGCGACAGGCGGCGAAACTCCCCCGTTGTCAGGTGGTTACGGGTGCGCAAAGAAAGCCCAACGTATGACCATCTGCCCCGTCGATCTGAACGCGCTGCTCCAAAGCGGCGACGTCCTTGAAGCCGCCCGTCGAATGGGGCGACCATTCTCCATGCGCGGGGTGATCGAGCCAGGGATCGGCTTCGGTAAGCAGATCGGCATCCCCACGGCTGACATTCGCGTCGTCGATGAGCTCGTGCCCAAGCACGGCATCTACTATGTCATGGCACACTTCGGAGAGCATCGCTTCTGCCCAGGTGCCGCGTACATTGGTCCGGTGAATGGTCTGCCCGATGGTCAGCTGATCCTCGCGGTTCATCTGCTCGACTGGGACCAGCCGCTCGATGGCACCTGCATGGAGATCGACTTCATGACCTGGCTGCACGAACCAGGCACCCAGCACACGATGGCGTCGATCGCACAGACGGTCTTGTCCGACCTCACCCTCGCACGTAGGCTCTCGGGAAGGGTGCAGGGGGATGGCAATGGTTAGGGGATTGATCGCGATGGCGCTGCTGCTGGTGCCTTGCGCCAGTGGCGCTCAGGTAGGTCGGAGAGTAACGGTCATCGGGCCAGGTAATGTGACCTGCGGCTCGCGCACGCTGGAAGCTAGGCAGCGTCCTCAAGGCAGCCCGCGATCGCTCCAACAGGACGGGTGGATCTTGGGCTATCTAACGGCACGAAGTGCCGTGGTTTCTGGCGACCTTATCGGACCCTATGATGCAGATGGCTTGATCGCGGCGGTTGACCTTCATTGCGCGGCAAACCCGCTCGACACTCTCTACTCTGCCTCCGCGGCAGTATTTGCTCAGATGGTCGCCCGCGCCAATCGATAACCCTGTGGATGGGGAAAGCTGCTCCTGATCCCGGCGGGAGCCGGGGAAGGGGCACGCGTCGCCATCCTATGGGTGTGATCGGACCCTTCCCCCTTTCCCCTCGCTGGCACCAGGTCCCGCTCCCCTCATGGGCTCCGCGGTGGATGGATCAGATGTCCGTTTCCCCTCCCGGCACATGGCACCATGGTCTCGCTGCCCCGAGGGACACGCCGGAGTGCTGGTCGTCGTCGGCTGTGGATGGGTCGGAGTGTTGGAACCACCGGCTGATAGGCGGCATCCGGGTAAGCGCTTGACGCAATTTCTAGGACTTCTGTCTTGACACTGTTATGAGCGAATCACGAGTCGCGGTCGCGAGTCGTGTGTGTTGACAAGCAAACACGACACCGCGTTAAACGCTCAAAAACGCACCTTAGAGCGCGAACAAACAAAAACCGGTGTGTGACACCACACACCGGTCAGATGACGCTAGAAACCGTGTTTCTGTGCGATTTAGCTACGGTCGAAGCGTACCGCGTCGGTGTAGCGTATCATAAGCGCGACACCGTAGGTTGCACCGCACACCGCTAAGAGCATGACACCTAAACCGAACGGTTTAGAGCAAAGACCAGCGACAAAGACCGCAAGCGAAAGAAACAACGCGATAGCGAAAGCGAAAGCAAAGACGCGAAGCTGATAAGCAATAAGAGCGCGCATGACGTGAAACCTAGACTTGCTTGAAAGTAGTGGTGCGGTGTCTGTGACACCGCACCTAGAGCGATCAATTCATGAACGCATCGCGAAAGAGCGCGTAAAAGTCATGATCGCTGTTAATCAAGATACCACCGCGATTGCGACTATCGACGTTCACAATCTCACCGAGACCGAGCACGTCTAGCACGTTGCGTGCTTGCGACGATTGCGTGTCTTTACCACCAGTCATATACTTGTGCTGATAGTCTGCGAGGTATTCAGCAAGGTCGGTGTCGCTGATAATCTTATCAAGCTGAAGGTTTGACAGAAAAGACTTGTTCAGATTGTTACCGATCGCTGCACCGGTGTTGCTTGCGTCGAACAACAAAGCGCAAGCGATGAAAGACAACATAACCTTTTCGACACGTCGGTCACCGGTGACCGCGAAGCGTGCAAGCTCAACAATCTTTTTGAGCGCTTTAGCGTTGAACATACCGGTCGAATTGACCTTGCGCTCAATGACGTTCGCAGGTTCGATGTTGAGCGCGAGAAAGAAACGCGACACCGCGACACCTGCGTCGAGCATGCGCGTCTTTTCGCGCTGATACGAAAGGTCGCTTTTCGTCGCTTCAAAGACGTCGCGACGCTCAAAAGACTTCGCAATCTTTTCGCGCATCGCTGCAACGGTCGCGTCGTCGAACGATAGCGCTACGTCGCGAAGCGACTTGTGTTCAACCGGTTCAACATCGCTCGCGGTCAAGTCGAGCAACACCGCGTCAATGTCGCTTGCGTCAACGATGTTGGTCGGTTCATCTGCGATCACTACCAGCGCGGTGTCGCTGATGCTCTTTGCGACCGTCAGACCGTTCTTGTTCGCATAGCGCGTTGCGAGACCTGCGTTCTTGAAGCTGCGAACCGAAACCGAACCGTTCGCGTCAACCAGATTGAAGTCGATCATGATAAAAACCTTTCGTTCATGTTGAGACCGAAACCGCTTTCGGTCACCGCGTCGTCGCTTGAAGCGCTGCGGTGAAATGACTTTTAGTGTGTGTGAGTTACCATGCAAGCGATATTCCGCTTTTCTTTAAAAATCGCAGAAAACCGTCAGTTTTGCGCGACGTCTACAAGCGTGGTCGTACCTGGTGCGCATGTTTTTTGACGCGACTCGATCGCGACTCGCACCGCGAATCGCTCGATTCGTGTGTGTCGCTGCGCATGCGATTCGCGTCGTGCGACCGCACCGCGACCGGTGAAGCGAACGAACGCGCGCGACCTGCGCGCTACGTGCGCACGTATGCGAGCGCATGCGCGTGCGGTGCGCACACGTATAGGCGCAGGCACGCAGGCGCAGGCGAGTGGCGCGCCATGGCAACCCAACAGCCAATCCCATCAACCAAATACGGAAATGCCGCCGTATGCCGTGGTACGGATTTGCACCCGTACCCCATGGCACCATCAGACCATCAGGCCATCATCCCGGCGGGCGAGGCTCCCCATGGGCGAGGATAACGCACGGAAAGCCCACCGGACCATGTGTCCAGGCATGATCCGATGGGTTCCGAGCGCCCAGGCCTCGGGGGGAGTAAACGGGCGCTCTATCTCGTGGCAGCGATCTTGTGGATCTCGTCCACCTGGGTAGCAATAATGTCAGGCACCATCATGCCAATCACCTGCATCAGCGTGTCCATATGGTCCCAGGGGCAGCGGATCGAGGCACCGCGGGTACAGGAGACCATGAGGAAGGGGATGGCGATGGCAGGCGTACCATAAGCGCCCATGATCGACAGAATGCCCGACCACCGGCACATGGTGGGTTCGGAGAAATAGGCAGGACCCATCTTGTCGGCGATGGTGGCAACGAGGCTCGCGGGGATCGGCTGGCACGCGCTGTGCGCCCACTCCGAGATCAGCGATACGCCATAGGTCGAAATGACAACGTCCATGGATTTGATACCTTCTCGTCTCCGAGCACCGCTGCTCGGTGAGAATGGTATGGTCGCGCGTCTCGTAGGATGCGGCTGGCTTCGTGATCCCATGATGATCGGTGCGTAAGCGCCCATGGGGAGCATATACCCTGATCCAGCGCGGCCGGCACTATCCTGGAGCCATAATCCATGGGAGCCTGTGCCTGCCGGACGCCTGGTGAGCCTGGACCCCATGGACGCCTGAGCCTGATATACCCTGATGCCGGTCACGCCTGGACCCGTGGGAGCCCATGGGCATATCGGGACAAACGGGTGACCCAGGGAGGCATCACACTCCCTGGGATCACGAATGCAACGACCTTATGGGCACATGATCCAAGCCCTTACCTTATCTCATAGGCGGATCATGGCTCCCATATCTTCGAGGGCGATGGAGCCTGCGACGGCGGCGGCAATCAGGGTGAGGATAATGCCCATCAGGCGCGAGCTCCCTTGCGGCGAGCCCAGCGTGCCCGGCGGGCGTTCTTCTCGATGGCGTCGTCGGTGGTATCGAGGCTGAAACCGGTCGCCATCGCGAACGCACTGCGCGCCTCACGATCGCCCAGGCATTCAGCGATCGACATCGAACGATAATCCTTCTGCATGATCTGACCTTTCAAAGCACCGCACCGCTGCGGTGATCTGTAGGTAGACGCTGATCCTGGTGGATGCGGGTGGGCAACGCCGGTGGGCGATAGGGCTCGCATCTTCGTGCTTTCGCACGGGTAACCTCCCATGGGCTCCCATGGGCATGCGTGTGTGCAACCATGGCGCATAGGCACCATGGTCATGGGGGATCAGAAGTCCTTCACGCGCTCATAAATCAGACCAGCCACGAGCATTTCGACAGCATGGGATCGCAGCTCGGTGGGATCAGCGATCATGGTCAGCTTGTCACCGAAGTCCTCGGGCGTATCGTCGCTGGTGCAGTAGGCGAACGTCATACCGTTGATGGCGATCACGTCTTCGCTGGCGCTCTTGGGATCTGCGAGGTCGATGACCCATACCGCGACGCACGGTGCCCAACCGGTGTGGTTCGAGCCATAGAACGCATAGAGCGAGCCATCGGTATGCGTGTAGATGGCGACATCGACGTGCTCGCGCTTGGGGCTGTGAACGTATTCGGTCATGGGATTGCACCTCTTCATCGAGCACCGCTGCTCGGTGAGTGTGTTATCGACCAGCTGCGCGATGGATGCTCCTGGGATCACCGGTGGGCGCATGGCTTATGGTGCGATGGGATCGATGTTGCCCATGGGATCGGTGAGCATGGGAGCGTGCATGCCCATAAGATCAGCTGCTCATATGCCCAATGGGTCTGTATATGCCCATGGAGCCATATATGCCCGCGCAGCCGTGTATGGATTTGCCGCCGTACCCATGGGAGCCCATGGATGATGAGAGCCAAAGAAAAAGCCGACCACGAATGATCGGCTTTATCCCCTCGGCCCGCGGGAAAGGTAACCAGCGGGCGTCGTTGCGGTCTGGGTTATCTAGTGGCTCATGGGATCATGGGCAATGGGTTTGATGGTCCTATCGAACGATGGCTTCGAGGTCGTTGGCGGCCTCTTCGATCTTGCTCTCGATCTCGGACAGCTCCTCATCCAGCTTGTCGCCCAGGATCTCGGCACTGATGGCGGTACGGACCTCCAGAGCGATGCGTCGCAGGTCCTCGATCCAATCCAACTTGCTCTTCTTGAACTCGGTTTCGTCCATGCGTCTCGACCTCCTGATTGCGTGTCGCTGCGTATGCTCAGCTTATGCGAGCAACACCGGCGGGCTGCAAACTGGGCTGTGATGGCTTCGTTGACGGGGACAAGTCCCATGGGTGTGTTGGGGATGGATGGCTCACCGAGAGGTGTGGTGGGTCCTGGCGTGTAGTCAGGAAAATGCGTGCGTTGACTCTCACAGCCTGGGCGCGCGAAATTACCCCTTCGGCATATGCCTATCCATCGACCATCATGAAGAGACCATTGGGCATAGGGATCGAGCCTATAGGGGAGGGTGCTCCCATGGGTATCTATGCCATGGATGAGGTGCTCTTAGGGATGATCGTTCCTATGGTGATAGGTGCCTCTATGGGGATGCCTGCCATAGGGAGGATGCCTGTCTTATCCATGGGTGCCTAGCGTTCGTGCGGGAAGCCTGGGAATGGCAACGTCCCTCCGCACTCTTCCTTGATCTGCGCCCACTGACCGGACGTGGGTGGGTATGAGTCCATCCAGTTATCTCCGACGTCCCATATGGTCGCGTACTTGCCGTCAGCGCTTATCGAGAAGGGCGTCATCGCCGGCCAGCTCTTGCTCTGGTACTTGTCCCAATAGCCGCAGATCATGTCGGGTCGCGTCGGGCTGCGGTGCGCGTTCACGATG
>JGI20283J15916_100020_pt1 | contig 34826 bp, 26 predicted proteins | sample Plalitdecfosmids_FD_15916 | JGI IMG/M metagenome (IMG submission 15916) | reverse complement strand
ATCGCCATCGAAAAGCCGTTCGGTCACGATGCCGCTTCGGCCCAAGCCCTCAACGCCCGCATCCTGGCCCGCGTTGCCGAAACCCAGGTCTACCGCATCGACCACTTCCTCGGAAAGGAGACCGTCCAGAACATCATGACGCTCCGTTTCGCCAACATGATGATCGAGAAGCTGTGGACGAGCGACAGCATCGACCACGTCCAGATCACCGCTGCCGAAACGGTGGATGTCGGCACGCGTGGCAGCTTCTACGACGCGACCGGCGCGCTGCGGGACATGGTGCCGAACCATCTGTTCCAGCTCCTTGCGATGGTGGCCATGGAGCCGCCCATCAGCTTCGACGCCGAAGCGGTGCGCGACGAGAAGGCGAAGGTCATCCGTGCCATCCGCATCTACGAGCCGGACGAGGCGGCCGAAAACAGCGTTCGCGGCGCCTATACCGCCGGTGCGATCGGCGACCGGACCATTCCGGCCTTCAACGAAACGCCCGACGTGCACCAGGACAGCCGCACGGAAACCTTCGTCGCGCTGAAGCTGATGATCGATACCTGGCGCTGGGCCGGCGTTCCCTTCTACCTGCGGACGGGCAAGGCCATGTCGGTGCGCGATACCGAGGTGATCGTCACGTTCAAGCCGGTGCCGTTCGCGCAGTTCCCGCGGCTGCGGGGCCGGCACCTGCCGCCGAACCGCGTCGTCATCCAGATCCAGCCGGACGAGGGCATCAGCATGGACATGCTGATCAAGAGGCCGGGGATCGGCGTTGCGGTCGAGCCCGCCGTGATGGATTTCCGCTACGCCGAACGCTTCGACATCGGACGGCTGAACGGCTATGAAACGCTTCTCTACGACATCTTTACGGGCGACCAGACCCTGTTCCAGCGCGCCGATGCCGTCGAGGCAGGCTGGAGGGCCGTGCAGCCCTTCCTCGACCGCTTTGCGGCAGAAGGCGCCCCGGAACCCTACGCACCGGGTTCGCTTGGGCCCGACGCCGCAGCCGAGCTTCTGGCACGTGACGGCCTTTCCTGGCACGACCTGATCACGCGGTAGCCGGAAGGCCCGACCTCTCGTCTGCCCGGGAACCATCGCGCGTCATCCCGGTTCGCTCCCCCGTGCGGCACGCCTTTCGCCATTGTAGAGGCGTGCCCGATGTGTCGAAGGGAGCTGAACATGGATCATGGCGAGGGCCGCCCCGAAACGGGAAATGTGCGGGGCAACGAGAACGGAGCCGGGGCGGGAGGCGAGCGGACGCTGACCAACCGGCAGGGCCATCCGATCACCGACAACCAGTCCCAGCGAACCGTCGGCGCGCGAGGGCCCGCGACGCTGGAGAACTACCAGTTCCTGGAGAAGATCACGCATTTCGACCGGGAGCGGATCCCGGAGCGGGTCGTGCATGCGCGCGGCTTCGTCTGCTACGGCGAATTCGAGGCGACCGGAAAGATCGGCGACGAGCCCGCCTCCACCTATACGCGGGCGAAACTCTTCCAGGAGAACGGGAAGACAACGCCGCTCGCCATCCGCTTCTCGACCGTGATCGGCGGACGCGACTCATCGGAGGCTGCGCGCGATCCGCGGGGTTTTGCGGTGAAATTCTATACCGAGGACGGCAACTGGGATCTCGTGGGCAACAACCTCGCCGTCTTCTTCATCCGCGACGCCATCAAGTTCCCGGACGTGATCCACGCCCTGAAGCCCGACCCGGTGACCTTCCGCCAGGAGCCGAACCGCATCTTCGACTTCATGAGCCAGACGCCGGAATCGATGCACATGCTCACGCATCTCTTCAGCCCGCGCGGGATACCGGCAAGCTACCGCCATATGGAAGGCTTCGGCGTCAACACCTACAAGATGGTCAACGCGAACGGGGAGACCTGTCTCGTCAAGTACCACTTCCATCCGCGGGCGGGCCTGGCAAGCCTCACGGCAGCCGAGGCCGCCAAGGTCCAGGGCCAGGACTTCGGTTCGGCGTCCAAGGATCTCTTCACGGCCATCGAGCGCGGCGAATTCCCGCAATGGGATCTCTATGTCCAGATCATGGAGGATCACGATCATCCGGAACTGGACTGGGATCCGCTTGACGATACCAAGATCTGGCCCGAGAAGGACTTTCCGCTCCGCCACGTCGGGGTGATGACCCTCAACCGCAACGTCGAGGACTTCTTCAACGAGAACGAGCAGATTGCCATGGGAACCGGGGTGCTCGTGGACGGGCTGGACTTTTCCGACGACAAGATGCTGGTCGGCCGGACTTTCTCCTATTCGGATACCCAACGCTATCGCGTCGGCTCGAACTATCTCCAGCTTCCGGTAAACCAGGCGAAGAACGCGCAGGTCTCCACCCATCTGAGCGGCGGACAGATGTCGTTCCGCCGCGACCTTGCCCCGGGACAGAACCCGCATGTCAACTACGAACCCTCGATCCATGGCGGGCTTCACGAGGCGGAGCGTGCCGAGCCGAACCGTCCGCCGGAGATCCGGGGTCGCCTGACCCGCAGCGTGCTCGAACGCCGCAACGACTATCTCCAGGCCCGCGGGCGGTTCGAGACCATGATGGACTGGGAACGCGACGACCTGATTTTCAACATGGGCGACCTTCTTGGTCAATGCGAGCGCGACGTGCAGATGCGCATGGTCTGGCACTTCTTCATGGTGCACGACGACTATGGCCGTCGCGTCGGCGAAATACTCGGCATCACAGCTGATGATGTTCGAACGCTCGGGGCCCTGCCGAAACAGGTTCTGACCGAGGACGAGCAGCAGCGCCTGCAAAGGCTCGGCGCGAACGGCGACAGGATCGATCCAAGCGTATGGGGGCAATGGACGAGTTCGGTGAAAAACCACCGCGCCACCGCCGAGGAGGTGCTGACGGGGTCGCTACCGGACGAGCGCATGCCGCAGCCGCGCGCGGCCGAATAGGCTCAGCGCGCGACCCGCAGCCGTGATGTCGCCAGAAGATCCGCGAGCGAAACCGGTCGAAGCGCGCGCGGATCGACGCCAACATCGAACTGCCGGGGCATCGGCTTGAGGCGCCCATGCGAATGGCCGTGCAGGTTGATCGACTTCCGGCCCATCCCGTTCCAGGTGCGGAACGCATAGTGGCAGAGCACGAGGTGCAGCCCATCGACGCGCAGCTCGGCATAATGCTGCACGCTGGTCCAGCCGCGCGCCGCCGTCGTCGTCTCCGGATCGTTATTGCCGACGATCAGGTGCTTGCGGCCGCGCAGGCCTGCCAGCAGGGCATCGCAGTCGCCGCGTGACGAGATCACGTCACCCAGATGCCAGACGTCGTCATCGTCGCCGACCACCGCGTTCCAGTTGGACACCAGCGCCGCATCATGCTCCGCCATGTTTGCAAACGGGCGGCGGTCGATCCGCAGGACGCGGGGATCCGAAATATGCGTGTCGGCCGTGAAAAGGATCATTGCTCTCCGTCCACCTTATGCTCCCCCAAGACATAGAACGAGGGACCGCACTTTCATCCGTAGACGCAGAATGACCGAAAATCGTAAGTGGTTTTATTAGATGTTAAGCGACGTCTGTCAGCATCCAGTCGGATTGCGTAGGTTAAGGCTTTCGCAGATACGACAGTGGGGGATGGTGATGATCGACCGGTTGATGTCTCGGATACGGATCCAGACGAAAGTACTCGTTCTCGTGACGCCGTTTGTGCTGAGCATCACCGCGGTGGGGCTGACCGGTCTCTACACATCGGGTCTTCTCCAGGGTCGCATGGAAATTTCCAACAATGTCCTGCAGTCGCTCAGCGGCTTCAAGCAGGTGTTCTCCGCCATGTCGCGCTTCCTGATGCAGCCTTCGGCAGAAACCCATGCCGCAGCGCGTAACGAGCTGAACACGGAGATGGCGGACCTGAAGGCCATGGCCGACGCTTTGCGGGCTGAAACGGATGTCGGCCAGCTGGACGCCGCGCTGTCGCAGTCGGCGACCATCGACGCCAACATCGAGACGCTGTGGGGCCTCCAGCAGCAGATCGAGAAGATCGATACGGATGTGGCCACCAACACCGAGACGTTGCTCGCCGTCCAGGCTGCCGGCGGAAAGCAGGCCTTCGTGCTTCTCGCTGCAGCAAAGACGATCGAGAAGACGGCAAAGACCGGGCTGAAGACGGCCCTGCAGATCGGAGCCTTGAGCGCGGCCGCCGAGACGCTGGTGGCGAAAGCGACAACCATTGCGGACGCCGACAGGGCCGCGTTCGTCTCCGATGGCCTGCCGGCCGTCTCAACCGCGCTTGAAGCAACCGTCAAGGCGCTGGGCAAGACGGCGGTTCCCTCGGTCGAGGCCATGAAGCCGCTTCTGAAGACCCTCGGCGAAGCCGCTGGCGCAGCCAAGTCCGACCCCGGTGCAAACCCGAACCTCATGGCAGCCATGACAGCGCTCGATCAGGCGACGGGCGCCGTGAAGCTCGCCTCGGACGCTGCCCTGCGGGGCGCCGTGGCTGACCTCGCGGCGGCCGAAGGCGAGATCGCCAAGGCGGACAAGGTCGGGAACAAGCTGCGCGCGATCGTCGGCAATGCAAACCAGATCCGAGTCGTCTTCGCCGAACTGGCTGCCAAGCCCGACGATGCCGGCACCAAGAAGGTGCAGCAGGCGCTCTACGCCTATGGCAAGGAACTCGAGGGACTGGCGACCGCCGTTCCAGGTGACGCCGTTCTCGCGGATCTTCCGGCCAAGGCCAAGCCGGCGCTTGCTGCACTCGAGGCCAATGCGGCAACGCTGGTCGACCTGCACCGCAAGCAGCGCACCGAATTCGATGCGGCGGCCGCCCAGATCGACGGCACGTGGTCGCTTCTGTCCGAATTCGCCGAGAGCCAGAAGCAGAGCGCCGGCACGGAACGCGAGCAGGCCAATACGATTTCGCTCGGTGCAACGGTTGTCGGCATCCTCATCGCGCTTCTGGCCGGCAGCGCGCTGGTCATGACCCTGAAAGGCCCGATCGGACAGATCACCGCCAGCATGCGCCGTCTTGCCGATGGCGCGCTGGACACGTCGATCAACGGCGAGAGCCGGTCCGACGAAATCGGCGACATGGCACGCGCCCTCTCGGTCTTCAAGGGTAGCGCGCTTGCCAAGCGGAGCATGGAGGAAGAGGCGGAGGCTGCGCGTCACCGGGCGGAAACGGAGCGGCGGCGCAACGACGCCGAGCGCCAGGAGGCCGCCGGACAGATCCAGTTTGCCGTGGAGACCCTGGCCGCAGCGCTTTCGCGACTGTCGCGCGGCGACATGAGCTTCACCATCGACACGCCGTTCGCCGACCATCTCGATCGTCTGCGCAACGACTTCAACGCATCGGTCGGCGGATTGCGCGACACGCTGACGGAGATCCGCACCATTTCGGGCGCGATCCACCACAATGGACAGCAGATGGCGGATGCCGTCAGCGACCTCGCCAAGCGGACTGAACAGCAGGCTGCGGCACTGGAGGAAACCTCGGCGGCCGTGGACGAGGTCTCCTCGACCGTTCGGGGTGCTGTCGGCCGTGCCGATGCGGTGCAGGGCATCGTCCAGCACGCCAAGCGCAATGCCGATAATTCGGCCGGAATCGTGCAGAACGCCATCTCGGCCATGATGCGGATCCGCGATGCGTCCGACAAGATCAGCCAGATCGTCGGCGTCATCGACGGAATTGCCTTCCAGACCAATCTGCTGGCGCTCAATGCCGGCGTCGAGGCCGCGCGTGCCGGCGAGGCAGGAAAGGGCTTTGCCGTCGTTGCGCAGGAGGTTCGCGATCTCGCGCAACGGTCGGCCCACGCTGCCAAGGAAATCGGCGGCCTGATTTCGCGCTCCTCGACCGAGGTGGCAACCGGCTCGCAATTTGTGGAGCAGACCGGGAGTGCCTTGATGGAGATTGCGCACCAGATCGTCGACATTGCCGGACATGTCGATCTGCTCGCCTCGTCCAGCCGCGACCAGTCGACCTCGCTCGAAGCCGTGAACGGTTCGGTCAACCAGATCGATCACATGACGCAGCAGAACGCGGCGATGGTCGAGGAGACGAATGCCGCTACACTCCAGCTTGCCGAGGACATCGACATGCTGGCAGGCCTCATCGCCCGCTTCCGCCTGGCGGACAACGAGCGCATGGAGCGTGCCCGGGCGGCGTAACGCCCGGCCATGCCCGGCCTCTATCGGCGCTAAGCGTCGATGCGGTGTCCGGACGGATCGAAGGCGTGAAGCGCCTGCGGTGCGGCTGAGACCGCAACGACGTCGTCCATCTGGATCTGCGACCGTCCTGCGACACGGAAAATGATCGGTTGTCCGTCGAACAAATGGCCATGGACATAGCTTTCGGCGCCGACCAGTTCCACGGCGGCGACCTTGACGCTGGCTGAGAAACCGCCGGGCTCCCCCCTTTCTTCCGCCAGATGCAGGTCTTCCGGCCGGATACCGAGCGTGGTCGTGTCCCTCGGCAGTGCGACACCGGAGGAGAGCGCCCAGGCACTGCTGCCGGGACCCGGCAGGAGGTTCATCGACGGCGAGCCGATGAAGGTGGCGACGAAGGTGGTCGCCGGCTTCTCGTAGAGCTCGATCGGGGTGCCGACCTGCTCGATCACGCCGCCATTCAGCACCACGAGCCGGTCGGCCAGCGTCATCGCTTCCATCTGGTCGTGCGTCACGTAGACGCTCGTCGTCTTCAGGGACTTCTGCAGGCGCTTGATCTCGACGCGCATCTGCACGCGCAGCTTGGCGTCGAGGTTGGAGAGCGGCTCGTCGAACAGGAAGGCTGCCGGCTCGCGCACGATCGCACGGCCCATCGCAACGCGCTGCCGCTGCCCGCCCGACAATTGCCGCGGCTTGCGCTCCAGGAACGGTTCGATCTCGAGCGCGCGTGCGGCGTCGGCGATCCGCCGGTCGATTTCGGCCAGCGGCGTGTTGCGGTTCTTCAGGCCGTAGGCAAGGTTCTGCCGTACCGTCATGTGCGGGTAGAGCGCATAGTTCTGGAACACCATGGCGATGTCCCGTTCGGAGGGCTCCAGCTGGTTGACCACGCGCCCGCCGATCGAGATCTCGCCACCGGTGATGCTTTCGAGACCGGCAATCATGCGCAGGAGGGTGGACTTTCCGCAGCCGGACGGGCCGACGAGCACGAGGAATTCGCCATCGGCGATATCGAGCGAGATGCCCTTGATGGCATCGACATTGCCATAGGTCTTGCGGACGTCGTTGAGAACGATGTTGGCCATTATTTTTCCGTCTCCACGAGACCTTTGACGAACCAGCGCTGCATGAGCACCACGACAAGAATGGGGGGAATGATGGCAAGGATCGCCGTCACCATCACATAGTTCCACGGCGTCGAGGCATCGGTGAAATCCACCATGCGCCGGAGGCCGATAATGATCGTGTTCATCTTCGCGTCGTTCGTCACCAGCAGCGGCCAGAGATATTGCGTCCAGCCATAGATGAAGAGGATGACGAACAGCGCGGCGATATTGGTGCTCGACAGAGGCAGCAGGATATCGCGCATGAAGCGGAAGGGGCCGGCATTGTCGATCCGCGCCGCCTCGACCAGTTCGCCCGGAATGGTGAGGAAGAACTGGCGGAAGAGGAACGTCGCCGTCGCCGACGCCATCAGCGGCAAGGTGAGGCCCGCATAGGTATCGATGAGGCCGAGATCGACGATGACCTTGTAGGTCGGCAGGATGCGCACCTCGACCGGCAGCATCAGCGTGACGAAGATCATCCAGAAGAACGCCATGCGGAAGGGAAACCGGAAGAACACGATGGCAAACGCCGACAGGAAGGAGATGACGATCTTGCCGACCGCGATCGCGATGGCGACCACGAAGGAGTTGAACAGTAGCCGCTCGAGACTGACGCCGACCACTCGCTCGACGCCGCCGGACATGGCTTCCGTGTAGTTCTCGACGAAATGGCCACCCGGCAGCAGAGACATGGGCGGCCGGATGATTGCCTCCGACGTCGCTGTGGAGGCGATGAACGTGTAGTAGATCGGGAAGGCGACGATGATGATCCCGAGGATCAGGATGAAGTGGCCGACCAGATTGGCGACGGGACGTTTTTCGATCATGCCAGCGCCTCAACCATAGTGAACCCGCTTCTCGACGAAGCGGAACTGGAAGGCCGTGAGGCCGATGACGATCACCATGAGGATGACCGACTGTGCGGCCGAGGAGCCGAGGTTGAGGTTGACGAAGCCGTCATTGTAGACCTTGTAGACAAGGGTTTCCGTGGCTTTTGCAGGGCCGCCGCCGGTGACGGAATGGATGATGCCGAACGTGTCGAAGAAGGCGTAGACCGTGTTGACCACCAGCAGGAAGAAGGTGGTGGGGGCGAGCAGCGGAAAGACGATCGTCCAGAAGCGCCGCGCGCCGCGCGCGCCGTCGATGGAGGCGGCCTCGATCAGCGATTTCGGGATGGCCTGCAGACCGGCGACGAAGAACAGGAAGTTGTAGCTGATCTGCTTCCAGGCGGCAGCCACCACCACGAGGCCCATGGCCTGCCCACCGTCGAGCAGCGGATCCCAGGCGACGCCGTTGCGGCGCAGCAGATAGGCAAATGTGCCCATGGCCGGATTGAACATGAACAGCCACAGCATGCCGGCAACGGCCGGGGCCACCGCATAGGGCCAGATGAGCAGCGTGCGATAGAGGTTCTTGCCACGCACGACCTTGTCGGCGGCGGTTGCGAGCAGGAGAGCGACCGCCATGGACACGACGGCGGTGAGGATGCTGAAGACCACCGTCACCTGCAGCGCATGGATGTAGTTCGGATCCGCCAGCACCGCCTTGAAATTGGCAAGCCCGACGAAGCCGCTCTTCAGCCCGAACGGGTCTTCGCGCATCACCGATTGATAGAGCGCCTGGCTGGCGGGCCAGAAGAAGAAGATGACGGTCAGCACGATCTGCGGCGCGACCAGCAGGTAGGGCAGAATCTTGTTGGGAAAGGCGACGTTGTGCACCGGGTCCTCCTCGGGGTCACAAGCGCGCGCCGTCGGCCGCACGGGGCGGCCGCCGACACGCTCTCCTGTGGGGTCAGTTGCCGATGGCGTCTGCGATGGCGGCATTGCCGCGCTCGACGGCCTTGTCGAGGGCCGCCTTCGCGTCCTGCTTGCCCGCAAGCATCGCCTCGAACTCCTCGTTCATGATGTCGCGGACCTGCGGCAGGTTGACGAGGCGCACGCCCTTGGAATTCTCTGTCGGTGCCTTGCCCATCATCTGCAGGATCGGCGTCTCGCGGCCGGGGTTCTTGTCGTAGAAGCCGGATTTCTTGGTTTCCTCGTAAGCCGCGTTGGTGACCGGCATGTAGCCGGAGACCTGGTGCAGCCGCGCCTGGATCTTGGTCTGCGAGAGAAAGTGGAAGAACTGGGCGATGCCCTTGTACTCCTCGTCGCTCTTGCCGCCGAACACCCAGAGGCTCGCACCACCGGGAATGGTGTTCTGCGGGCCGTGGCCTTCGTAATAGGGCAACTGGCCGATGCCGTACTTGACGCCGGACTTCACGATGTCGCCGAGACCGCCGGAGGATTCGGTGAGGATCGCGCATTCGCCCGACATGAAGAGCTGCTTGGCTTCCGAGGTGCGCCCGCCATAGCGGAACGTGCCGTCCTTGGCGAGATCGGCGATTGCCTGGAAGTGCTCGACGAAGAGGGGGGCATTGAATGTCAGCTTGACGTCGTTGCCGGCGAGCCCGTTTTCATTGGTGCCGTAGGCGACGTTGTTCCAGGCGGCAAGGTTTTCGGTCTGGATCCAGGTGAGCCACGTGGAGGTGAAACCGCAGGAAGCGGCACCGCTCGCCTTGATCTTCTTGGCGGCATCGAACACCTCGGGCCAGGTCTTCGGCGGCTTTTCGGCGTCGAGCCCGGCCTTCGCGAAGATGTCCTTGTTGTAGTAGAGGATCGGCGACGAGGAATTGTAGGGGAAGGACAGCATCGTGCCGTCGGGCTTGGAATAATAGGCGGCGATGCCGGGGAGATAGTCGGACTTGTCGAAGGTGAAGCCGCCCTTCTGCAGGACATCGGCCGCCGGCATGATCGCGCCTTCTGCACCCATCATCACACCGCTGCCGGCATCGAACACCTGGATGATCGCCGGCGGCTGCTTGGAGCGGAACGCGGCGATGCCGGCATTCAACGTCTCGGGATAGGTGCCCTTGAAAACGGGCGTGATGGTGAATTCGCCCTGGCTCTCATTGAACTCCTTGGCGAGCTGGTTGACCACCTCGTTGTTGGCGCCGGTCATGGCATGCCACCACTGCAGATCGGTCGCTGCATGAGCGGCCATCGGGCCGGTAGCCGACAAAACAAGCGCCAGCGCGGATGTCGTCAGGATCGTTTTCAGCATGGTCGTCCTCCCAATGGGTTCGGAAGCCGGTCGTTGCCGCTTCCTGTTCTTTCTCGCGACGATCCTCCTCGACCGTCATCGGATGATTACATATGCCGCCGTTTTCCGTAGTCGGCAATCGCCAATCGGCAATTTCCGCAGCAAAAGCGAACCCTTATGAAGGCGCGGCCGACGCGGGAGGCCGTGAACAGGCCTGGTGTGGCCGTGGACGTTCGCCGGAGCAGGGTGTTAACTTCAATGCGAAACCGGCGGTTTACAAACACCGGGTAAGGTTCTCCCGAGGAGTCCTCCATGCGTCTGATCACCAAAGTCAATCTTGCCCTGTTCGGCGTCGTCGCCGTCTCGGCTGTCCTGAATTTCGCAACCCTGCGTCTGCTGGTCATGCCAAGCTTTTCGGCGCTGGAGCAGGAGGCTGCGAAACGCAACCAGAGCCGTGTCCTGGAGGCGATCGACCTCCAGAAGGACCAGGTCGCCAACAGTGCGGGGGACTATGCGATCTGGGACGACACGCATGACTTCATGAACGGCAACGGCCCCGACTACGAGGAAAAGAACGTCACGCCGGAATCGCTGAAGACGCTCGGCGTGAACTTCTTCCTGGCGCTTGACGAGGCGGGGAAGGTGGTTCTCGATCGCGGCTACGACTTTACCGGAGACGAGCCGCGGCCGCTGACGCTGCTGTCGGACGGCAGGCTTCCGATCGATGGCCCCTTGTTCGAGCGGGCGGACACGATCGAGATCCGCTCGGCGCTCATGCAGAGCCCCGAGGGACTGGTCGTGGTCGGCTATGCGCCGATCCTGCGCTCGGACAGATCCGGAGCGCGGGCGGGGACGCTCGTTCTCGGACGCCTTCTCGATGCGGAAGCGTTGCGCACCGCAACGCGCGTCGATTTCGACCTTCTTCCGGGTGCGGCTCCGGCTCCCGTGGCTGGTGGCGAGGGCGGAACGCTTGATGTGTCCGACCGGCTTGCCGGACTCGATGGTAAGCCGATCTCAACGGTTGTGTCGCATACCGCGCGCGACATCACCGCTGTCGGACGGAAGACCGTGCTGACGACCATGATGTTCCTGCTGGCCACGGCCGGCGTGCTTCTCCTGTGTCTCGGGCTCCTGCTGCGCGGCATCGTCCTGCGCCGGATCGAGACCCTGCGCTCGCACCTCGTCGGCGTCGGCGTGACGGGCGATCTGCAGCCGATCATGCCGGATGGGCAGAAGGACGAGCTCAGCGAGACCCTGCAGTCCTTCAACGAGATGGCGCGGCAGCTTGGGGAGCTCCGGGACAGGGTGCGCCGGCAGGATTACGCCCATGGCGCCGCCGACCAGGCGGCAGGCCTCCTGCACAATGTCCGCAACGCGATCAGCCCCGTCTCCGTCCTTGCCTGGGATCTCTCGCAGGCAGGCGACGCGCCCTGGAAGCAGAACCTCCTGAAAGCGGTTGAGCAATTGGGAGCCCCCGAGGTCCCGCCCGATCGTGCGGCCAAACTCCAGCAATTCGTCGCCATGTCGGCCTCGCGCCTGATCGAGGAGGATCGAAAACGCCAGGAAGATGTCGGCTCCATGGTCACGATGCTGCGACATATCGACGACATCCTGAAGGAGCAGGACCGTTCCGCGCAGCGCGAGCGCGTCATCGACGTCATTGACGTCGCGGCCGCGCTGCGAAACGCGCTTCCCCAGATCGAGCGGCGCGACGGCCTCCGCATCGAAACAGGGTCGCTCGAAGGCCTTGAAGTCCTCGGCCACAAGGTTCCTCTCGAACAGGTGATCGGCAATCTCATCGTCAATGCGGCCGAAGCGGTCGAAGCCTCGGCGGGCGGAACCGGGCTGATCCGGATCGCCTGCCGAAAGACCGTCTCGACGGATGGGGCGCCCGGCGTCGAGATCACGGTTGCCGACGATGGCGTCGGGATCGACCCCAACAACCTCGTTTCCCTGTTTGAAAAGGGCTACAGCACCAAGGTCGGCGGCACCCGCGGCCTCGGGCTCCACTGGTGCGCCAATGCCGTCAACGCCATGGGCGGTCGCCTGACGGCCAGCAGCGACGGTCCCGGCAAGGGCGCGATGTTCAAGGTCGTGCTGCCTGCAAGTCAATCCATGAGGGAGGCCGCATGATGGCCCTGTCGAACGTAGCGCGGCGTATTCTCGTCTGCGATGACGAAGCCGGTATCATCGAGGCATACCACCGGATCTTCGCCGGCCTCCTCGTCGCGGAAGAGGGCGCGGGTCCGAGCGACTATGACGCACTGTCCGCCGAACTGTTCGGCGACGCGCCGGCGCCGGCGGTGGGCGCCGGGCAGATCGACGACGTCGTCTATTGCCGGCAGGGCGAGGAGGCGGTCGCGGTCTTTGCGGAGGCCAAGCGCGCCGGCACGCCCTTCGGTGCCGTCTTCATGGATGTGCGCATGCCGCCGGGGATCGATGGCGTCGAGGCGGCGAAACGGATCCGCACGGTCGATCCCGCGGTCAATATCGTCATGGTCACCGGTTATTCCGATCATCGACCGGCCGAGATCGCCGATCGTGTCGATGCGACGGATCGCCTGTTCTATCTCGTCAAGCCCTTCAACGCGGACGAGGTGCGCCAGATGGCGACGACCCTCGTCAATCGCTGGGAAAGCGACCGGAAGATCACGCGCGAACTTGCCGAACGGCTCGACCAGCTGGAGCGGATGAACGTTGCGCTTCAGGCGAGCGAGGCCTCCGCCCACGAGGCCGCACGCAGGGACCCGCTGACCGGGCTCCTCAACCGGAAGGGTCTCGAGGAGAGCCACGCATCGGCCCTGGCTGAGGCCGGCGACCGGAAGCTGGCGCTGCTCTATGTGGACCTCGACCGGTTCAAGCTGGTCAACGACACACATGGCCACGGGGTCGGCGACCTGCTGATCCGGGATGTCGCAAGCCGCATCCTGGGCGCGATCGGTGACGACGGCCTGGCCGCCCGGCTCGGCGGTGACGAATTCGCGATCCTCTGTCTGGACGCGCGCAAGCTCGATGCGTTGTTGCACCGGGTGCTGCGCGCAGCCGACACGCCCTTTGTCACGACGTCGCATCACCTGCAGGTCGGGCTTTCGATCGGCTATACGACGTCGGCTGCCGAGGTCGGCCTGCAAGAGGCTATGCGGCAGGCCGACGTGGCGCTCTATGTCGCCAAGGCCGCGGGACGCGGTGTGGCCCGCGCGTTCGATCCGCAGCTGGACGAGGCCTTCCTGCGCAACCAGACGCTTGCGCGCGATCTGGAGGCAGCCATCGCGTCCGATGCGCTCGCTCTTCATTACCAGCCGCTGATGTGTATTGACGGCCAGCGGGTGACCGGCGTCGAGGCTCTCCTGCGCTGGGATCATCCGGAAATTGGCCCCGTTTCTCCGGAGGTTTTCGTGACGGTGGCGGAGGCGAACAATCTGATGGTGCCTCTGGGCGACTGGGTGCTGCGGCGCGCCTTCGAGGACATCCGCGCCTGGCCGGACCTGATCACGTCGATCAACCTGTCGGCCGCGCAGTTCGTCCAGCCGGATTTCGCCGTGCACGTCATCGCCCTCTGCCGCCGGATGGGCGCTCTTCCCGACCGGATCGAATTCGAGATCACCGAGACCACGCTGGCGAGCGACCTTGCGACCTTTGCCAGCCAGGTCCAGGTGCTGCGGGAGGCGGGTTTCCGCTTTGCGCTCGACGATTTCGGCAGCGGCTACGCCAGCATCGGCTATCTTTCCCGGCTGACATTCGACAAGCTGAAGATCGACCGGTCCTTCGTCAGCGCGCTCAGCACGAAGCCCCATGCCGACCGTATGATCCGCTCGATCGTCGGCCTCGGGACGGCCATGGGACTGTCGGTCACGGCGGAAGGCGTCGAGGACGCTCTCCAGCACGACATCCTCAGGTCCACCGGCTGCGACCAGTTGCAGGGCTTCCTGTTCCACAGGCCCTGTCCGCGCAACGTCCTCGAAGACATCCTCAGCCGGCAGCGCCGGATGGACGACGCCGCCTGAGCGGCGATATCAGTCCGTTGCCTGTGTGATCGTGACGGTCACCGGGCCTGGACGATCGAAGATCGACACGTCGCCGGTGACGCGGCCGAGCGGGACGATGCCGGGCGACGGCACGGTCCCGTCGCGGTAGTAGATCACGAAGTCCCGCGCGCTCCAGAGCCCGAGAAGCCCTTTGGAGAATGCGCGCTGGCGGGGCGTTTTGGGCAGGTCGCCCGGCAGCATGCCGGTCTTTTCCTGGCGCAGATGGTCGCTCATGTCGATCGTGAGCGGCAGCTGTGCCACCAGCCCCCGGGCAGCCGCATTGTCCTCCAACTCGGCCGCAACCGACCCCCAGGCCGAGGCAATCACGATCCGTGTTCCGGCCATCGCTCCTTCTCCCTGTCCCAAGATGCCTGCTCCCAACACCACCATTGTCATCATCGCTTTCAGCATGCTGCGCTCTCCAGAAGCTGGATAGGTAAGGAATATCGTTCACGACGTGCCTACCATCGGTAAGCGCGTCATATGTGCATCATAGCATCTGCTGCGGCCGGCACGATATCGGCGCTCGACGGCAAGGCCTGCAGCAATTATCTATAAAACATGACAGCAACGAACGTTGAAACCATCGCCGTGCGGATCTGCAGGGCCCTGGCCGAGCGCATCATCGCCGGCGCACTGGAGCCCGGCTCCCGACTGGCGCAGGATCATGTCGCCGAGGAGTTCGGCGCCAGTCACGTCCCCGTCCGCGAGGCATTTCGGCGTCTGGAGGCGCAGGGTCTGGTGGTCAGCGAACCGCGCCGGGGTGTGCGGGTCGCGAGCTTCACGCTTGATGAGGTCCGGGAGGTCGCCGAAATGCGGGCGGCCCTCGAAGTGCTGGCCTTGCGCCATGCTGCGCCCCATCTGACGCGCGCCATTCTGGATGAGGCGGAGGCCGTCAACAGGGCTGGCGACATGGCGGGGGACGTGCAGGCCTGGGAAAGGGCCAACATGACGTTCCATCGCCTGATCCTGACGCCGTGCGGCATGCCTCGGCTTCTCCGTTCCATCGGCGACCTGCAGGCGGCGAGTGCGCGGTTCCTTCTCTCGGGGTGGCGGGCCGAATGGGAAGCACCGACCGACCGGGATCACCGCGCCATTCTGCACGCGCTGCGGATGGGAGACGTGGATGGTGCGGCAGCCGTCCTGACCCGCCACGTCCAGTGGGTCGGAAGGAAGTCGGGAACGCGGCAGGTCCTGACGGCTGCGGAGCGCTGAACGAACCGCGTTTCGTCTTCCCTCTTGCCACGAGAGACAATCTGTGGATTCTTTTAGCGATAGAAAATATAAATTATAGATAATTTCATCGCGAAGGACATCGAATGACGGATACGATCACCGCAAACGCGGCCACCAGATCCCGCGGCCGCCTCAGCACTCTCACGACCATCATCATGGGCGCAGCCCTCCTGACGCTGGCGGCAAAGCTTCAGGTCCCGTTCTGGCCCGTGCCGATGACGCTGCACACGGTGGCCGTCATGGGATTTGCGGTGGCCTTGGGCCCCCGCATCGCCGGATCGATCGTGCTGGCCTATCTTGCGGCCGGTGCGGCGGGCATGCCGGTGTTCTCGGGCTCGCCGGAGCGCGGCATCGGCCTTGCCTATATGGTAGGGCCGACCGGCGGATACCTCTTCGGCTATCTCGTCGCCGCCTTCCTGGTGGGCGGCCTTGCGGCCGGCCGGGGGACTGTCGGGCGCATCGGGGCCATGCTGGCCGGTCTTTTGCCGATCTACGGCTTCGGCGCGGCGTGGCTTGCGCTTCATGCGCCCGTCGATCAGGTCTTCGCCATGGGTGTCCGGCCTTTCATCCTCGGCGACCTCGTGAAGATCCTCGTCGTCGCAGCGATCGGCAAGGGCCTGGGCGAAGCGCTTGGCCGCTTCCGGAGCACGGCACGATGACGGTGGGAGACAGCGCCATTCGGCATGACTGGTCGGTCGACGACATCGTCGCCCTGCATGACTTGCCGCTGCTTGAACTGGTCGGCCGTGCCAATGGCGTGCATCGCCTTCATCACGACCCCAACAAGGTCCAGAAGGCGAGCCTGCTCTCCATCAAGACGGGCGGATGCCCGGAGAATTGCGCCTATTGCCCCCAGTCCGCGCATCACCGCGACGTCGATCTCACCCGCGACAGGCTGATGGATCCGCAGCAGGTCATTGCACTGGCAAGGACCGCCCGGGAGGCGGGCGCGGAACGCTTCTGCATGGGGGCGGCCTGGCGCGAGGTACGGGACGGCCGATCCTTCGACGCGGTCATCGAGATGGTCGAAGGCGTTCGCGCCCTCGGAATGGAGGCCTGCGTCACGCTCGGCATGCTGAAGCCACACCAGGCCGCCCGTCTCGCAGCGGCCGGGCTCACGGCCTATAATCACAACCTGGATACCAGCCCGGAATTCTACGGACAGATCATCACCACGCGGACCTATGCGGACAGGCTGGAGACCCTGGCAACCGTCCGGTCGTTCGGCATCGACCTTTGCTGTGGCGGCATCATCGGCATGGGCGAGACCATCCGGGATCGGGCTTCCATGCTGCAGGTCCTTTCGGCCATGAGCCCCCATCCGGAGAGCGTGCCGATCAACGCGCTGGTGCCGGTCCAGGGCACGCCGCTGGCGCACCGGCCCCCCATCGACCCCCTGGACCTGGTGCGGATGGTGGCCGCGGCACGCATGGTGATGCCGGCCTCGACGGTGCGGCTCTCGGCCGGGCGATCCGGGCTCAGCCGAGAGGCGCAGATCCTGTGTCTGGTCGCCGGGGCGAATTCCGTCTTCTACGGAGACACGCTGCTCACCACGCCCAATGCCGGCATCGCTGAAGATGACGACCTCTTCACGGCCATCGAGAGACAGGATCATGGCCGCGCCCGGCCGAGCACCGCATCCGACGTCGCCGCCGACGCAGCGTGACGATGCTCGCCGCAGGAAGATCCCGGCCTATACCGGAGACCCTTGACCCGCGCCCGGGTCCATGCGAGGTTTCGCATATTCACCAGGGGGGTCCCGGCAAGGGGCTGAGATACTGCTATCGCGCGCAGTGACCCGTCGAACCTGATCCAGTTCATACTGGCGGAGGGACGGTGCAAGCGATGCAGCCTTCAGCATGGTCCGCTGGCGGCGACCGTGCGTTTTCTCGTCATTCCGGCACCGGGACTGGATCTCCGAACCTTGGAGAGCCTGCCATGAACGTCGCCACGCCCCGACTGACGCCCGTTGTCACCACCGGTCCCCTGCCGGCCTCGACCAAGGTCTTCATGCCCGGCGTCCTTCACCCGGAAATCCGGGTGCCGATGCGCCAAGTCGCGCTTCATCCGACGGCGGGCGAGCCGCCCGTGACGATCTATGATCCCTCCGGGCCCTATACCGACCCCTTGCACGCGGTCGCGATCGACAACGGCCTGCCGCGGATCCGGGACAGCTGGATCCGGTCGCGCGCCGATGTCGTGCCGTATGAAGGCCGCTGCGTGACGGCCGCCGACAACGGCTTCGTCGGCGCCGACCGGCTGACGCCGGAGTTTGCCGTGCGCGCCGCCCCTTTGAAGGCCTCCGGGACGACAGCCGTGACCCAGATCGCCTATGCGCGGGCCGGCATCGTCACGGCGGAGATGGAGTTCGTCGCCATCCGCGAGAACCTCGGGCGCCAGGCGGCGCGCGAGGCGCTGGTGAGGGACGGAGAAAGCTTCGGAGCCCATGTGCCGGATGTCGTGACGCCGGAGTTCGTGCGTCGCGAGATCGCGGAAGGCCGGGCGATCATTCCGGCGAACATCAACCATCCGGAGCTGGAGCCGATGATCATCGGCCGGAACTTCCTGGTCAAGATCAATGCGAATATCGGCAACTCGGCCGTCACCTCCTCGATGGCCGAGGAGGTGGACAAGATGGTCTGGGCGATCCGCTGGGGTGCCGATACCGTCATGGACCTGTCGACCGGGCGCAACATCCACAACATCCGGGAGTGGATCATCCGCAACGCGCCGGTGCCGATTGGAACGGTTCCGCTCTACCAGGCCTTGGAGAAGGTGAACGGCATTGCGGAGGATCTTACATGGGAGGTCTATCGCGACACGCTGATCGAGCAGGCCGAACAGGGGGTCGACTACTTCACCATCCATGCCGGCGTCCGGCTCGCCTACATCCCGCTGACGGTCCATCGCGTGACGGGCATCGTGTCGCGCGGCGGCTCCATCATGGCCAAGTGGTGTCTGCATCACCACCGGGAAAACTTCCTCTACGAGCATTTCGAGGAGATCTGCGACATTGCCCGGGCCTATGACGTGTCGTTCTCGCTGGGCGACGGCCTGCGGCCGGGATCGATCGCCGATGCCAACGACGCGGCGCAGTTCGCCGAGCTCGAGACATTGGGAGAACTGACGAAGATCGCCTGGGCGCGCGACTGCCAGGTGATGATCGAAGGGCCGGGCCATGTGCCCATGCACAAGATCAAGGCCAACATGGACAAGCAGCTGGCCGTCTGCGGCGAGGCCCCGTTCTACACGCTCGGGCCGCTGACGACCGATATCGCCCCCGGCTACGACCACATCACCTCGGGCATCGGGGCCGCGATGATCGGCTGGTTCGGCACGGCGATGCTTTGCTACGTCACCCCGAAGGAGCATCTCGGCCTTCCCGACCGCAACGACGTCAAGACGGGCGTGATCACCTACAAGATCGCCGCCCACGCGGCCGATCTCGCCAAGGGGCATCCCGCCGCCCGCGTCCGGGACGACGCCTTGTCGCGCGCACGGTTCGAGTTCCGCTGGGAGGATCAGTTCAACCTGTCGCTCGATCCGGAGACCGCGCGGGCGTTCCATGACGAAACCCTGCCGAAGGACGCGCACAAGGTGGCGCATTTCTGCTCGATGTGCGGCCCGAAGTTCTGCTCCATGCGGATCTCGCACGACATCCGCGCCGAGGCGCAGAAGGAAGGGCTCGACGCCATGGCCGCCCGCTATCGCGACGGTGGAGACCTCTACATGCCGGTGAAGCCCAAGTCATTCTCGAACCTGCCCTTAGCCGACCTGCCGGAGGATCCGGCCTGACGCCGGCGCGCCTTACATCAGCGCGTCGATTGCCTGCAGGACGTCGTCGGCGACCTCGATGCCTTCGGAGGCGGCGCGTCCGCGCAGGTCGCGGCCGCGCCGTCCGGGAAGCCGGACCCCGTCCTCGGTTGCCATGGCGTCGGCGAGATCGGCCATCCTCTGCAGCGTGCCTGGACCCGTCGCGCCGTCTGGATCGATGGCGATGATCATCTGCCCGAGCGACGGTGATGGCCCCTGATCGTCGAAGAGGGAGCTGGCCTCGTGCGAGAAGTTGGCACCGGTAAGCCCTGCTGCCAGCACCTCGACCATCAGCGCCAGCGCAGCGCCCTTGGCGCCGCCGGCCGGCGCCATCGTGCCTTTCATCGCCTCCACGGGATCGGTCGTCGGACGTCCCTCGGTGTCGAATGCCCAGTCGTCGGGAATGGCGACATTCTTCTGCGCGGCCTCCATGACCTTGCCGCGGGCGACCTTGGACAAGGCGAGATCGATGACGAGGGGGTCCGCGCCCGCAACCGGAACGGCGAATGCGATGGGGTTGGTGCCGTAGAGCGGCTTGCGTCCACCCCATGGCGCCATGGCGGCCGGAGCGTTTGCAAACATCATGGCGACGAGGCCGGCTTCGGCCAGCCGCTCGACCGTCAACGCCATCACGCCCGCATGGTGCGACCGGTGGATCGCAGCAAGCGCGATGCCCTGTTGGCGCACGATGGCCGGCAGCATGGCCACGGCGAGATCAAGGGCCGGATAGGCAAAGCCGCGGGCGGCGTCGATGACGACAATGCCGGGTTTCGGCTGGCTGGCGACAGGCTTCGCTGCGCCGTCCACCTTGCCAGTACGCACCTGCTTGACATAGGCGGGTACCCGCCTCAGGCCGTGACCCGACTGCCCGGCCGCCTCGGACTGCACGAGAGCACGCGCGACAGCGCGGGCCGCTCCCGGATCGACGCGGTTTCCGGTCAGGGCATTTGAGACCAGCTGTTCGGCGTCGCTCAGGGACAATCGCATGGGGCACTCCTTCTTCACCGCGCATCAACGCGGCGAGGCTTACCAAGCAGCGGTCCGCAATGCCATCCGAAACGCCCGGGATGAGGGAGGGTGCGAGGAGGGGACCGCGAGCGCCGTGCCGCTGACGCCAGCGCAGGAAAGCTGTCTGAGACGGCACGACGTCAAGCCAGCCTTGCATATTAGACCTGGGGAAGAGCTGTCCCGGCATCGGTTTCCATCGCCAGAAGAGGAAGGGCGGCATCAACCTTGGGCTTTCCGGCCCGCGTGTTTCTGGAGATCAGCATGGAAGAGCGGCGACGCGAACCCCGGTCGAGAACCCTCAAGGCCGACCGGCTGGTCTTCAGCAACGGAAACTCCACGCTCGACTGCGTCGTCCGCAACCTTCCACCGGACATCCGCGGCGTTGCGGCCGTGGAGTTCGCCCTGTTTACGCCGCTGTTCCTCACCTTGATCGTCGGTCTTGTCGGTAGACGGAACATCCTCGGCAACGGTCTCGGCGGCGCGCGGCGAGACCTGTATGCGGTCGATGGCGAACTGCCGGATCGCGTCGGCCACGTATCTTTACATCTGCGGAAAGGCGAAAATCGCGGCGTGCAAGGCTGAAACCAGATCCACGAGCCTTGCCCCCTATCTCTGCGGAAGCGCGAAGATCGATCCGTCCCTGTCCACGTCACACCCGGCAAGACCAGCATCAACCCCTTGGCGACCGACCCGCGCATCGTCGCGATCAATGCGCGTTTGAGGGCGATGACCGAGACCCTGATCGGCCGGACCTCCCTCGGCGATGCCCGGAACGGGTCGAGTTCCCTCCACATCTTCGGCGGCGCCTTCAGTCTCTACCAGTCCCAAGTGTCCGATGTTCTGTCAGGCATCATCTACGCCCCGGGCACCAACATCTCGATCTATGGCAGCCAGACGGTCACGATACCCAAGGACGGCTGCCTGGAACTCATAGGCAGGGTCGTCGATATCCACCAGACCGCCTCGCTGAAGATGGCGCCGTGCGGTGCACGCGGAATGACGGCGCGGAATGTCTCCCTGACCCGCTAGGGCGCCGTGGGTCCTATCGGACGCACGGCGTTCTAACACGTTGATTCTACGCATCGCCATGTCAGCGTCCGGATGCCTCAGAATTCCTCCCAGCTGTCCGCGGAGGGCTGCGCGGCGGCGGCGGCGGACGCGCGTCCGGAGAAGGCATGGCTGATCTTCTTTGCCATCTGGCGCGGCTGCGACACGAAGGACGCTGGCGCGCCCGACTTGACGCTCTGGACGACAGGCGCCGGGTGGGCGTTTGTCCGCTCGCGTTCGCCCGAGGCGAAGCGGAACTGACCGACGAGGTCCTTGAGGCGGGCGGCTTCCATCGCCAGGGTGGCGCCGGCCGCATTGGCCTCCTCGACCATGGCGGCGTTCTGCTGTGTCACCTGGTCCATCTGGTTGACGGCGGTGTTGACCTCCGCAAGGCCGACGGACTGCTCGCGCGAGGATGTCGCGATCGAGTCCATATGCTGGTTGATCGTGACGATGAAGGCCTCGATGGTGCGCAGCGCGTCGCCGGTCTGCCGCACCAGCTGAACGCCGCTCTGAACCTCGCCGGAGGAGTTGCGGATGAGATCCTTGATCTCCTTGGCAGCCTTTGCGGAGCGCTGTGCAAGCTCGCGGACTTCCTGCGCGACCACGGCAAAACCGCGACCGGCCTCGCCGGCCCGAGCCGCCTCGACGCCGGCGTTAAGCGCCAGAAGATTGGTCTGGAAGGCGATTTCGTCGATGACGCCGATGATGTTGGAGATCTGGCCGGAAGACTGCTCGATCTTGCTCATGGCATCGACCGCATCGCCCACGACGGTGCCGGAGCGTCGCGCGTTCTCGTTTGCCTGGACGGCGACGGCCCGGGCTTCCTCGGCGCGCTTGGAGGCGTTGGACACGTTGACGGTGATCTGGTCGAGTGCGGCCGCCGTTTCCTCAAGCGATGCGGCCTGCTGCTCGGTCCGGCGGGAGAGGTCATCCGCGCTCTGGCTGATCTCGCGCGAGCCGCTGTCGATAGCGGACGTCGCGGCGGCCACGGAGGAAAGCGTCGTGCGCAGCTGCTCGACCGCCTGGTTGAAGTCCGTGCGCAGGCTCTCGAAATCCTGATGGAAGGTTTCGGAAATCTGGAAGCTCAGGTCGCCGGCGGCCAGGTGCTTCAGGCCGCTGGCCAGCCCGTTGGTGGCGCGCGCCATGGCAACGGCCCGCTCCCGTTCGGTTTCGGCGGCGCGCAGGCGCTCCTCCTCGGACTGGTTGCGCTGGCGATCCGCCTGCGCTTCGAGCTCCCGCGTCTTGCCGGCATTGTCCTTGAAGACCTGAACGGCGCGCGCCATGGCACCGATCTCGTCGGGACGTGCGCCGCCCTCGATCTCGGCGGCCAGGTCACCCTTGGCAAGCCGGGTCATGGTGGTGGTGATCCCGCCAATGACGGAGGCCAGCGACCGCGCGAAGAACAGGAAGCCGAGAAGCGAGAGAACCGAGACGATGACGGTTCCGATGATGGTGACCCACAGCGCTTCCGATGCCTCGTCCACCACCGCCGTCACGTCCGAGGCGATCTGCAGGACGCCGATCGTCGCGCCCGAGAAGTTGGTGAGGGGACGGACGTCGACGCGGTAGTGCTTGTCGGCAAGGGCAACGTCGATCTGCGCAGTCTTGCCGGCGAGGGCCGCCTTCAGCGTCTCCTCCGGCAGCATGTCGCCATCAAAGGTGGATGCCTGCCGGACGAGCTTGCCTTCGGTCTCGACGTAGACGGCGATCTGACCGCCGATACGGTCCGCGACAGACGCGAAGTATTCGTTCGTCAGGCTGGTGCCGGCATCGACGACGCCGACGACGGTGCCGTTCTTCTTCACTGGCGCGGAGGCGAACATGCTGACGGCGGTGCGGCCCGGCTCGATGCCGGCGACGAGGTTCCCCGACTGGAGGGCCTGGACGATGGTCTTGCGGCGGCCCTTCATGTCGTCGCCGAATTTGTCCGGCGAATGGATGCGGGCGACGGCTTCGCCGTTGGCATTGGTGACCGTGAGCAGCATGATGCCGCCGTCCTTCATGATGGACGGCATGGCGCCGGCATAGCGGGCGACGATGGCATTCCGGTCGTTGGCCTCGATCAGGCCCGGCATGTCGGGCTCTCCGGCAAGCGCCACGACAAGCGCCGCAGCGGTCTTGCGCTGGGCGGCCATGTCGGTTTCCACCAGGGCGAGGTCCGCGGCGGCCTCGCGCGCCACGGTGTCTGCGGTCGATGCCGATTGACGGTAGGATGCACTGCCGCCGATGGCCACGGCGGAGAACAGGACGGCTGCAAAACCGTAGGCGGTAATCTTTATCCAGAGCGGACGTTTTACATCGGAATGAGCCACAGGATCCTCGGCAGCTAGAGCAATGTAAGGGACCCTAAACGTAAGTCTTAAAATATGAGTGAATCTACAACCTCATCTCGGGCGTGAACATCAGAGTGACCGTCCGCTCTCGCTGTCAAACACGTGGACGAGATGTCGATCCACGCCGGCCCGGAACGGCGTTCCGTGGCGCGCGGGATGATCGCTGTCGACGATCGCCGTCATCGGCTGCCCGGAATAAAGAAAGAGGACGTGCGTCTGGGCGCCGGTCGGCTCCACGAGCAGGGTTTCGCCGACGATGGTCTCGTCACCCCCGGCCGTAAGATGCTCGGGTCGCAGCCCGATCTTGACGCTCTGCCCGCGCCTTGCCCTGCAATTGGGCGATATTGCGATGATCTCGCCGGCCGGAAGGCGCACGACCGGCGCGCCGCCTTCGCCCTCGACGGTGCCTGTAAGGAAGTTCATGGCCGGGGAGCCGATGAAGCCCGCGACGAAGATGTTGGCGGGGTTCCTGTAGAGTTCCATCGGCGTGCCGACCTGCTCGATACGGCCGGCGTTCAGCACGACGATGCGATCGGCAAGGGTCATGGCCTCGATCTGGTCGTGCGTCACGTAGATGCTGGTCGTCCCGACCTTCTGGTGAAGGGTCTTGATTTCGGTGCGCATCTGCACACGCAGTTTGGCATCGAGGTTTGAGAGAGGTTCATCGAACAGAAAGACGGCGGGATCGCGCACGATCGCCCGGCCCATGGCGACGCGTTGGCGCTGTCCGCCGGAGAGCTGGCTCGGCTTCCGGTCCAGAAGGTCCTCGAGCGCCAGCATGCGGGCGGCCTCGTTGACGCGCTTCGCAATGTCGGGCTTGGCGACACCGGCAAGCTTCAGGTTGAAGCCCATGTTCTCGCCGACCGACATGTGCGGATAGAGCGCGTAGCTCTGGAACACCATCGCGATGTTGCGTTCGCGCGGCGTCATCGCGTTGACGACGGTGCCGCCGATCATCACCTCCCCATCCGTGATGTCTTCCAGGCCGGCAATCATCCGCAGAAGCGTGGACTTGCCGCAGCCGGACGGACCGACGAGTGCGATGAAATCGCCGTCGTCGACGGAGAGAGACACGTCGTGGACGACCTGGAGCGCGCCGTAGCTCTTGCGGACATCTCGAAGACCAACCGATGCCATGACCACTGTTCCTTCTGGTTCAGGATTTGACCGCGCCGGCCGTCAGGCCGGCGATAATGTGCTTCTGGGCGAGGAAGAACACGATGATCGTCGGCAGGATCGTCAGCGTGATGAAGGCAAGCACCAGCTGCCAGTCGGTGCCGAATTCGCCCCGGTACACCATGATGCCGAGCGGCCAGGGGTATTTGCTTTCGGTATTCAGCATGATCAGCGGCAGGATGTAGCTGTTCCAGCTGCTGACGAAGGTGACGATGCCGACGGTGGCGACGATCGGCCGCGAGAGGGGCAGCGAGATGTACCAGAAGAAGCGGATGTAGCCGCAGCCATCGACGAAGGCGGCCTGGAACAGCTCGTGCGGGAGATTGCGGAAGTAGTTGCGGAAGAGAAGGATGCTCATGCCGAGGCCGAAGGCGACCTGCGGCAGGATCACCCCCCAGTAGCTGTCGAGAAGACCGAGATCCCGGATGCGGATGAACAGCGGCAGGATGGCCGTCGCTGCTGGAAACATCAGGCCGATGAGGAAGTAGTTCAGTAGCTGCTCGGAGCCGAAGAAGCGGACATGGGCAAAGCAGAAGGCCGCCATCGACGAGACGACCAGCGTCAGGAACACCGTCACGCCGGCGATGATCAGCGAATTCAGCATCTGACGCCAGTAGCGGTCGCCAAACAGGATATCGACATAGTTCGACCACACCCAGTCGGTCGGCAGTCCGAACGGGTTGAGCCTGAGGTCTCCAAGCGACTTGAAGCCGCCGAGCGCGGTGGTGACCAGGGGCACGAGGACGATGGCCGCGACCAGGGTCAGCGAGGCATAGACGTAGAGGCGTGTGCGCGCAGGCATGCGCTCGGCGGATGAGATGTCAGTCATGGCGCATGAAGATCCTCTTGTAGCCGAAGGCGATCGTGACGCAGATGACGAACAGGACGACGCCGACGGCACTGCCGAGGCCGACCTGCATGCGGGTCACGCCATAAGTGTAGAGAAATGTCACCATGGTCTGCGTCGAATTGGAGGGACCGCCGCCGGTCAGCGGCATGATCAGGTCGAAGAGCTGCAGCGAGCCGATGATGGCGAAGAAGACCGAGAGGCGCACGGTGGAGCCGAGAAGCGGCAGGGTGACATAGCGAAACTTCTGCCAGCCGGTGGCGCCGTCGATCTCGGCCGCCTCCATGATGCTCCTGTCGATCGACTGGAGACCGGCAATGAACAGCATCATGTGAAAGCCGAAATACTTCCAGATGATCACCGCCAGCACCGCGTAGATCGCGAGGTCCTTGTCGGCCAGCACATAGGGTGTGGCGACGCCGAGAAACCCGGCAAGGGCGGCAAACAGCCCGTAGTCGCCATCGAACACGAACCTCCAGATGAGGCCGGCTGCCACATCCGCCAGAACATAGGGCAGGAAGAAGATCAGCCGGAAGGCGACGACCCCGGCGATCCGCTTTCCCAGCATCACCGCAAGCCAGATGGCGAGCGGGATCTGCAGCAGGAGCGAGACCACGATGATCAGGCCGTTGTTGATCAACGCCCGCGAGAAGGCGGCGTTGTTGAACAGGACCTCGAAGTTGCGGGTTCCGACCCACTCGGTCGGTGCGCCATAGCCGTTCCAGCGATAGAGGCTGTACCATGCAGCCTCGCCCATCGGCACGATGACGAAGAGCGTGAAGAGGAGCAGGGCCGGCGGCAGAAACAGGATCAGCGCCGGCAGCCGGCCACGGGCCGTCGGGCTCTTGTAGCGGCGCGTCTCGATGGCCCCGGAACCAGGGGCATCGGCGATACTTGCAGTCATGGTCTCCATCCCCTCCGTCTCGTCGGCTCAACCCCTGACCGCTTGCTCCGGTGACGGCAGGGCGCCGTCACCGGACGTTGCGGCTACTCGAGTTCGATCGCGTCCTGGATCGCCTGGGCACCGTCCTGCGGTGTCATCTGGCCGGAGAGGATCTCGACGGAGACGTCGTTGACCACGCGGCCGACGGAGGGCCCGAGGTCCTGATCGAAGAAGTTCTGGTGCCAGGTGGAGGCCGCGAGCTGGTCGGCGGAGGCGCGCATCAAGGGATCCTTCAGCCCGTCCTCCGCATCGGCGGCGGCAGGGATGATCATGCCCTTGGCCGCAAGTTCGCGTTCGGTTTCCTGGCTGGTGAGGAAGCGCAGGAAGTCGACGGCGGCCGGCGAGGCATTTTTGGTGACGCCCCACCCGTTCAGGCCGCCCAGCGTGTCGGTCGCCTTGCCGGCACCGCCGGCCACCGAGGGAAACGAGAAGCGTCCGATATTGTCCGCAGCCAGTCCCTTGCCGTCGCCGGCATTCTTGCGCTGGTTGGGCTCGGTGTTTTCAAAGCCGAGCAGGATGGCGGCCCGGCCATCGCCGAACGTGCCAAGCGTCTGCGACCAGTTGGCGCCGAGATAGCCGTTCTGGAACGGCTCCAGCTTGCCGAGTTCGGCGAGCTGTTCGCCGGCCTTGATCACGGCAGGATCCAGAAAACCCTCGCCTTCCCTGTTCTTTGCGGCCTCGAACACGGCCTCGCCGCCGTTGCGCATGACGAGAAAGCTCCAGTAGAAATGCAGTGGCCATTTGTCGCCGCCGCCGCCGGCAATCGGCGTGATGCCGGCGGCCTTCAGCGTCTTGACCGCGCCAAGGAAGTCGTCCCAGGTCTTGATGTCGGCGGCCTTCACGCCGGCCTTGTCGAACAGGGCCTTGTTGTAGAAGAAGCTGACGTTGCCCATGCGATAGGGGACCGCATAGACCTTGCCGTTGAAGCTCAGGCCTTCCACGGCGGCCGGCTTGTAGGTCTTTGCCCACGCGCCATTGTCGGCGTTCATGGCTTCGGTCAGATCCATCAGGGTCCCGGTCTGGGCCTGCTGGCGAAGGACGCCCCCGCCCCAGCTGTAGAAGAAATCCGGTGCTGCATCGGATTGGAGAAGCGTCGGCAGTTTTGCCTTGAAGGCCTCGTTCTCGAGAAACTGCAGCTGGATATCGACGTCGGGATGCTGCGCCTCGTATTTTTTCGCGACCTCCTCCCAGCCCTCGATGTAGGCAGGCACGGTTTCCACATGCATCCATTTCACGACGGTCCCGGCTGCGGCGGCAGACTGGACATGGCAAAGCGAGGCCAGAGCGGTGGCTGCAGCAAGCGCGGCGAGACGGACGCCCGAGCGGGGCGCCACCTTGTGGTGATCGGTCATTTTTCCTCCTCCCAAGGGACAAACCATCCTCAATTTTTCCCTTATGCGGATTAATTCAGACGACATTCCGCGATATGTCAACTGCTCATGACGCTTTTCTCGGCAGATGGGTTGACATCGGGCGTCACATTGCCGTTATTTAATCCGTACTCCTGCAAATATGGGCACTGAGGGCCTGGTTATCGCGAGCATCCGGAATCCATGAAGACTGCAGATCCAGAGTTGATGCGCGCGATCAACCGCTTCACTGTCCTCGACACGATCCGCCGGCGCGGGTCCGTCTCACGCGTCGAAATCAGCGAGCGGTCCCAACTGTCATCGACAACGGTGTCGGCCATTACCGGGTCTCTCCTGGACGACGGGCTGATCCTGACCCGCCACGAGGGTGACATCCGCAACACGGCGTCTCGGGGGCGCCCGCGGGTGATGCTGGAGCTCAATCCGGATGCGGCCCGTGTCGTCGGGGCCAAGATTGCCGCCAATCGCCTTGTTTTCGTGCTGACGGACTTCCGCGGGGACGTTCTCTCCGAGCTCACCGTCCCCGTGAGGATCGACCGGCTGCCGATCGGCGTGATCAGCGACCTCGTGGAAGACGGTGTTCGCCGATGCGTGGTGGATGCCGGACTGTCGCTCGGCGACATCGATACGGTCTGCCTCGGCCTTCCGGGCCTGGTCGAGCACCGCACCGGCAGGATCCGCTCCAGTCCCGTCTTTCGCGAAACCGACGTGAATTTTGCAGCGGAGATGACGAGCCGCCTGAACCTTCCCACCATCGTGGAGAGCGATGCGCATGCCATCGCTCTCGCCCACCACTGGTTTGGCCAGGCGCGGGATCTCGACGATTTCGTCATCGTGTCGCTAGAGCATACGCTCGGGCTCGGGCTCCTGCACGCCGGTCAGCTGTTTCGCGGTGCGGGCGGCCTCAGTCACAATCTCGGAGACCTGGTGCTCGGCACGGCATCGGAGCGTATTGCCCGGCTTGCGGATATCGCCGGAGAAGCCGCGATCTTCGGCGAGCAGCAGGTGGCCGGCCATTTTGCCGAAGCCGTGCGGCTGGGACGCGGCATGGCGCATGCGAAATCTCTGATCGCTGCGGACGATAGTTCGCTGGCCGCAGCGGCCGTGCGCGCCGGCGAGGCGGTGGGGCTCGCGATCGCCAATATCGTCACCCTGTTCGGCCCGCCGCGCGTCATCATCGTCGGTTCGACGCTGTCGCTCGGCGAGGTCTTCATCGACAGCCTGCGCGGCTCGTATGGGCGGGCCATTCCGCCGTCCATCCGCGAGATCGCCGAACTCGTGTTCGACTCGTCGCCGGACGAAGCCTGGGCACGAGGCGCCGCCATCGTCGCACTGCGCGAACTCTACGAGTCCCCCTGGGGCACGACAGGTCCAGCCTTGAGCCTTTGAGGGCCCGGCACAATCAACATTTGCTCTGGGAGGAGAAAGCATGGAGACGCTCGGAATTGGCATCATCGGATGCGGCAACATCTCGTCGGCCTATCTGAAGGCCATGCAGTCGTTCCCGGTCCTCGATATTCGCGGGATCGCCGATCTCAATGCGGACCTGGCAGAACAGCGGGCCCGCGAATTCGGCCTTCGAGCCCGCAGCATCGATGACCTGCTCGGCGATCCCGAGATCCAGTTGATCGTCAATCTCACGGTCCCAAAGGCGCATGTCGCGGTCGGACTTCAGGCCCTGGCCCACGGGAAGCACACCTATTCGGAAAAGCCGCTGGGGGTCACCTTCGATGAAGGCCGCAAACTCGCGGAGACCGCGAGAGCCGCAGGCCTGCGCATCGGGGCCGCTCCCGATACGTTCCTCGGCGGCGCCCACCAGACCGCGCGGTCAATCATGGATAGCGGCGTGCTCGGCATTCCTGTCGGCGGGACGGCCACCTTCATGTGCCCCGGCCATGAGCGCTGGCATCCGAACCCCGATTTCTACTACGAGGCCGGCGGTGGGCCCATGCTCGACATGGGACCCTACTACATCACCGATCTCGTCAATCTGCTTGGGCCTGTCGCCCGGGTGGCCGGTTTTGCCATTGCCCCGCGCAGCACGCGCACCATCACGAGCGAGCCGCGCAGCGGCGAGACGATCGCCGTGCATGTTCCAACCCATGTCACGGGCATGATGGCCTTTGCATCCGGTGCGGTGGTGCAGATCGGCATGAGCTTCGACATTGCAGGGCACCGCCATGTGCCCCTGGAGGTCTACGGTACGGAAGGCACGTTGATCGTTCCCGATCCGAACCATTTCGGCGGTACGATCGAGCTCCTGAAAAAGGGCGGCAGTTTCGAACCGCAGCCGACCACCGAGCCGTATGCCGATGGCAATTACCGGTCGCTCGGTGTCGCCGACATGGCACATGCCATTCTTGCAGACCGTCCACATCGCGCCAGCGGCGACCTGGCCCTGCATGTGCTCGAAGTGATGGAGGCCTTCGGCAAGGCGTCCGAGAGCGGCACGACGGTGACCATGGTCACGTGCCCGGAGCGGCCCGCGCCGCTTTCGGGATCGATCGTCGATGGTCGGCTGGCACGCTGACCCGATATCTTCAGGAGGAGAACAAGATGCGTGAAGCTTTGATCGTATGGGGCGGATGGAGCGGGCATGAGCCGCAGGAATGCGCCGAAATCATCCGGGACATGCTGCAGGGGGAGGGGTTCAAGGTCTATGTCGAGAACACCACGGAGGCTTTCGCCGATCCGTCCATTCACGACCTTTCGCTGATCGTGCCGATCATGACGATGTCGAAGATCGAGAAGGAGGAGGCGAAGAACCTTGCGGCGGCCGTGGAAAACGGTGTCGGCATTGCCGGCTACCACGGCGGGGCGGGCGATGCGTTCCGGGAATGCGTCGAGTACCAGTTCATCATCGGCGGGCAGTGGGTGGCTCACCCCGGAAACATCATCGACTACACGGTCAACGTCACGCGTCCCGACGACCCGCTGATGGAGGGGATCGGCGATTTTCCCTATACCTCCGAGCAGTACTACATGCATGTCGATCCCTCCAACGAGGTCCTCGCGACCACGACGTTCCGCGGGGATCATGCGTACTGGATCGACGGCGTCGTGATGCCCGTCGTCTGGAAGCGGCAGTATGGCAAGGGGCGCGTCTTCTATTCGTCGCTCGGGCACGTGGCGCAGGAGTTCGACGTGCCGCAAATGCGGACCATCTTCCGCCGCGGCGCGGTCTGGGCAGCGCGCGAGGCCTGACCGCCGCGGCGTCCCGAGGAGGACAATCCATGTCCCCTCACGAAGGGCTCCATCTGACGGCGGCCGTGATGGCCGCCGACACAATTTGTAGTCGAGTTGTGTCGCCCTGATTTTTCTTCCATTGGTTGATCTTGTGTCTTATACACATCCTGCTGCCAGGTGGCGCAGGCCTGCCAGGCCTTTGTTTGCCGCACGGGCTGCACAACCGTGTCAAACCCAGGCATCTGCCTCATTCCCTGTTGCCATTAACCATCACGAATGATCACAGGCGATCAAAACCGTACCTCCGACAGGCCATCTATTGACTCTTGATCGTAAATACTCGCTTACTGCCAATTAACTGTCTGTTTACAAACGTTTCATGGGTTACTTGGAAATTTCTCCGGTCTGCCCCTCGACGTATTCATCTTAAACTATTCGACTATCCATTTTTCATGACGAGTTGGGGAGACGCGCAGGTGAATGCTCCTGTTCAATCTGACAGAATTGATATCCAATCACGGGAAAGTTTTCTCGAGGTCCCGTATACGAATATAGATTTTGAGCAGGTCGTCCGGCTGATCGAGGATGTTCGCGGACTTGACCAGTTCTTTTACATCGTCACGCCGAACGTCGATCATGCCGTCCGGCTGCGGGATAATGTCAATCTTCGTGACATATATCGTGGGGCTTGGTTGTCGCTCTGCGACAGTAAGCCGATCTCGTGGCTCGCCCGGCTGCTGTTCCTGAAGCTCCATCTCGTCACCGGCTCGGACCTGACGTCGCGGCTCTTCCACAAGACGATCCAGCCCGGGGACCGTGTCGTCCTGATTGCACCTTATGCCGAGGTCGGGCGAAAGCTGGAAGAGCGCTTTCCGCACATCGCCTTCCGGTGCCATGTGCCACCGCAGGATGTCTTGCGCACGCCGGCAGCCTTCCATGCCTGTGTTGATTTCGCTGCCGCGGAACGGGCCGACTTCGTGTTCATTGCCATCGGCTCGCCCCAGTCGGAACTCATCGCCCACGAGCTTTCGAAGAGACCCGGCGCCAACGGTGTCTGCGTCTGCTGCGGCGCTTCGCTGGAGTTCATCGTCGACCTGAAGAGGCGCGCGCCGCCGATGATGCAGCGGTTCGGGTTCGAATGGCTCTATCGGCTGATCTCGGATCCGCGCCGCCTGTGGCGCCGGTACGTCTTTGCGGTCCTGCCGCTTCTGGGCATGTTCATGCTGGAAGCCGGCCGTCGGCTGAAGCTGAGCGACCTTGTCTATACGGACAAGCCGAGCTTCATGAGCCGGCTGAAGAAGAAGTGGTTCCTGCTGTTTGTTCTGGCCGGCTTGTTCCTTGGCAGCGAGATCAGCCCTGTCAGTGTCTGATGCGATGTGCCGCTTCTGTCTGCCGACCATGACGGACGGTGATCATGGCGATCGTTGATCTGCGGCAGGAGCCGGATGCGCTCGATGTCGATGTCGATATCTGCATCGTGGGTTCCGGGCCGGCCGGTCTGTCGGTCGCGACCCCGTTTCTCGGGACGGGCGTGCGCGTCTGCATCCTGGAGAGCGGCGGACTGTCGGAGGAGCCGGAAACAGAGGCGTTGAGCGCGTTCGACAGTCATGGCATGCGAAGGGCCGAGAGTACGCGCCGCAGGGGCTTTGGCGGCACGTCCAGCGTCTGGACAGGCCGATGCGGCGTTTTCGACGCAATCGACTACCAGCAACGCCCATGGGTCCCGTTCAGCGGCTGGCCGATTTCGCATGACGATGTCGCCCCGTTCATCGAGAAGGCGGCCCGTCTTCTGGGGCTTGGTCCTGTCCTCACGGAGAACAACTGGCGCGAGATGATCCGCCGGCCGAGCGATGATGCGGCATGGGACCCGCAACTGTTCCAGCCGGCATTGTTCCAGTTCAGCCGCGCGTCTGGTGCCTCGGCCCATGCCCTGCGGACGTTTGCGGAGGGGTCGGCCGATGGCCAGGACAAGCTCGGCGCCCTTCAGCATTCCGGCGCGCCGATGGCTGTGGACTTCGGCAAGGAATATCAGGCGCAGTTCGCGAAGAGCGATAACGTCAAGGTCTTCCTCCATGCGAATGCCACGGAGATCGAGGCCAGCGAAAACGGCGCCCGGGTGACGGGCGTCAGGGTGCGCATGCCGGATGGCCAGGAGATCGGCATTCGTGCAGGGACGGTCGTGCTGGCCGCCGGCGGGATCGACAATGCAAGGCTTCTCCTGGCATCGAGACGCCATGATCAGGCGGGCCTTGGAAATGCCAGGGGCATGGTCGGCCGGTTTCTCGCCGATCATCCGCTGGGGTTCGTGGGTCTTTATGCAGGTGCCGGAAGCCGCACCCTGCGGCGCATGCTCGGCCACCGCTGGCTCGACCAGGGCGGCCGGCGCAAGGTCTACCAGTGCGGGCTGCGGCTCAGCCCGGAACTGCAGCGGCGAGAGCAATTGCTCAACTGTTCCTTTCACCTGATCGAGTACGGCGACAAGGCCCCCGGGATCACCTTTGCCGGGCGCTTCCTGCGCGAGGTGCGCGCCCGCGGCCTGACGGCGCAGGCGCGACGCGACCTGCTCGGCATGGCGCGCGATCCGATCGGCGTGGTGAAGGGCGCCTATGACCGATACGTCGTGCATCAGCCGGCCCTGACCTCTCCGGACACGGTTGCCGTCTGCTGCGCCGTGGAGCAGCAGCTGGATCCGGAAAGCCGTGTCGGTCTGTCCGACCGGCTGGACCCGCTCGGCATGCCGCGCGCGAAGATCGAATGGCGGGTGGCTGACGCGGATTTCCACACCGCGCAGCGGGGGACCCAAGCGCTCGTCGGGGAGATGAGAAGGCTCGGTCTGGAGATACCCGAGATCCAGCCCTGGCTGTCGGAAGGCCCCGATGCCTTTCGCGCCGAGATTCACGACATGGCGCATCCGATGTGTTCGACCCGGATGTCCAGCGACGCCGCAACCGGAACCGTGGATGAAAATTGCCAGGTTCATGGCGTGTCGGGACTTTTCGTCGCCGGCAGCTCGGTGTTCACGACGCCTGGCTACATGAACCCGACATTGATGATCGTGTCGCTCGGCCTGCGGCTGGCGGATCATATCCAGCGCTTCGAGCTCGGTCGATCCCTGCCGGCGCAAGCGGTCGCCGCTTCCGCACAGGATGACGATACAGGAGACGATCGGCCTGACGGGCCCAGGCGTCGGGTGCGGATCGGCCTGATCGGCGCCGGAGACCGCGTCAAGCGGTTCTACCTGCCTGTGCTGCACGCGCTTCGGGACGAGTTCGAGATTGTCGGCTTTACCGGGCGAAGCCGCGAGAGGTCCGTTTCCTTTGCAGAGGAAACCGGGTTGACACAGTATGCGGATGCCGCGTCGCTGGTCGCGCAGGGGCGACCCGACTTCGTCGTGGCAGCGGTTTCCTCCAGCGCGATCGATGCATCCTTTCCGGCCCTCGTGAAACTGCCCTGTCCGCTGCTTCTGGAGACGCCGGTGTGCTGGAGCGTCTTGCGGGGTCGCAAGCTCCTGCGCCGCAACCGCCTGGCCATGCTGAAGGTC
>JGI20283J15916_100017_pt1 | contig 35315 bp, 31 predicted proteins | sample Plalitdecfosmids_FD_15916 | JGI IMG/M metagenome (IMG submission 15916) | reverse complement strand
GGACGCACAGGCCCCGGGCCGTCATCAATTTTGCGGCAGAATCTCATGTCGACCGCTCCATTCATGGGCCCGCAGCATTCATAGAAACTAATATCGTCGGAACCTTCCAGCTTCTCGAAGCCATACGGTCCTACTGGAACGATCTTTCTGCCAATGAAAAAAAGGGCTTCCGGTTCCTGCATGTCTCGACCGACGAGGTCTATGGAAGCCTATCGGCAACGGATCGCCCGTTCCAAGAGACTAATCGCTACGAGCCCAACAGTCCCTATTCTGCGAGCAAGGCGGCATCGGACCATCTGGTGCGGGCATACCACCATACTTATGGCTTGCCGGTTCTGACGACAAACTGCTCGAACAATTACGGTCCGTACCATTTTCCGGAAAAATTGATTCCGCTGTGCATTCATAATGCATTGGCGGGCGAGGACTTGCCGATTTATGGCGATGGGCAGCAAGTCCGTGATTGGCTGTATGTGAAGGACCATTGCGCTGCCATCCGGCGTGTGCTGGAAGCCGGACAACTGGGCGAAACCTACAATATCGGCGGGTGGAACGAGAAGCCCAATCTCGAGGTGGTGCAAACCCTGTGCGCGATCCTTGACGAGCTTGCACCACGCAAGGACGGCGCTACCTATGCCGAGCAGATCACCTTTGTCACGGACCGGCCTGGCCATGATCGCCGTTATGCGATCGATGCGACCAAGATCGAGCGGGACTTGGGCTGGAAGCCGGCCGAGACCTTCGAGACCGGCATCCGGAAGACGGTGCAATGGTATCTCGATAATCAGGGGTGGGTCAGCAACGTGACCAGCGGAGCTTATCAGAATTGGGTTGGCCAGCAGTACGGAGCGCCGTGAATGCGCCTGTTGCTGACAGGAAAGAACGGCCAGGTGGGTTTCGAACTGCAGCGGGCCCTGGTTCCGCTAGGTGACCTTGTTGCACTGGACAGAGCATGTTGCGATCTGGAGGACGAAACTTCGATCCGAAACTCGGTGCGGCGTTTCATGCCTGACGTTATCGTCAACGCGGCAGCTTACACTGCCGTAGACAAGGCCGAGAGCGATGAACAAAGAGCGCGCACGGTCAATGCGCGTGCACCGGCCATCCTGGGCGAGGAAGCGAAGAGAATGGGCGCGCTTGTCGTCCATTATTCGACGGATTACGTCTTCGACGGCGAAGCTGAGGGGTCTTATCGCGAAGTCGATCCCGTCGCACCTCAAAGCGTTTATGGTCAGACAAAGCTGGAGGGAGAGGCGGCGCTTGCTGCGACCGGTGCTCGCCATCTCATCCTGCGGACTAGCTGGGTGTTCGGCGCTCACGGTGCCAATTTTGCCAAGACAATGCTCCGCCTCGCCTGCGAACGCGAAATCCTGGAGGTCGTCTCCGACCAGATCGGCGCACCAACGTCTGCAGCGCTGATCGCCGATGTCACCGGCCACGCAATTCGCGAGATCAATGCCAGGAAAAGCACCGAAATGGACGGTGTCTATCACCTCGCTGCCGCCGGCGAAACAACATGGCACGACTATGCCTCTCATGTCATCGAACATGCCCGCTCGAAGGGCAAGGCCATAAAGGTTCCGCCCGATGGCATCCGGCCGATTGCCACGGCTGATTATCCGACCCCAGCGAAGCGGCCCACTAATTCCCGACTTGACACCCATAAGCTTCGTGAGGTTTTCAATCTCAATCTTCCCGACTGGAAGAATGGTGTCGATCACGTTCTCCAGCAAATCCTGTAAGGCGCACCATGACGAAACGTAAGGGAATTATTCTTGCAGGTGGATCCGGTACCCGGCTCCATCCGGCTACTCTTGCGGTGTCGAAGCAATTGCTTCCGGTCTACGACAAGCCCATGATCTATTACCCGCTGACGACCCTGATGCTTGCGGGAATACGGGAGATCCTCATTATTTCTACCCCCCAAGATACGCCGCGGTTCGAGGCGCTCCTGGGCGATGGAGCAAAGTGGGGCATCCGCCTGTACTATTGTGTTCAGCCGAGCCCGGACGGGCTGGCTCAAGCCTTCATTCTCGGACGAGACTTCATCGGTGATGATCCAAGCGCGCTCGTCCTCGGCGACAACATTTTCTATGGGCATGATTTCCAGAAAGTCCTGCGCAATGCTGCATCCACGGATGCCGGCGCAATGGTATTCGCTTATCACGTTCATGATCCGGAACGTTACGGCGTGGTGGAGTTCGACTTGGATAGACGCGCTTTGTCGATCGAGGAAAAGCCGAAGCAGCCCCGTTCCAACTACGCGGTTACCGGACTTTATTTTTACGATACGCAGGTCTGTGACATTGCCGCGAGCATCAAGCCGTCCGCGCGGGGCGAGCTTGAAATCACGGACGTCAATAGCCACTATCTGACGAGAAATCAGCTCAGCGTTGAAATCATGGGCCGCGGATATGCTTGGCTCGACACTGGTACGCATGATTCCCTGCTGGAAGCAGGACACTTCATCGCAACCATCGAGAAACGCCAGGGTCTCAGAGTCGCCTGTCCGGAGGAAGTCGCATACCGTACCGGCTGGATCAACTCTGCTCAGCTTGAGGAACTGGCGAGGCCGCTGTTGAAAAGTGGTTATGGCACGTACTTGCAGAACCTATTGAAGGACGAAATTTACTGATGAAGGCGGTGCGTTCACATCTTCCTGACGTGATCATTCTGGAGCCGAAAGTGCTCGGGGATGAGCGCGGCTTTTTTTTTGAAAGTTTCAACGCGCGGACGTTCGAAGCTTTGACCGGCGTTTCGAGAACCTTTGTTCAGGACAATCACTCGAAGTCTGCCAGGAAGGTGTTGCGTGGTCTTCATTACCAGATCCGCCAGCCGCAGGGGAAACTGGTTCGAGTTATACAAGGCGAAGTCTTCGATGTCGCCGTCGACCTGCGGCGCTCTTCTCCGAATTTCGGTAGATGGACTGGCGTTACCTTATCGGCAGACAACAAGAAGCAGTTATGGGTGCCGGAAGGCTTCGCGCATGGCTTCGTGGTCTTGAGCGAAACAGCCGAATTCCTTTACAAGACGACCGATTTCTATGCCCCTGAACAAGAGCGAAGCCTGCTTTGGAACGATCCGGCGATCGGCATAGACTGGCCATTTGCTGGTCAGCCCATGCTCGCCGCCAAAGACGCCGCAGCCGTCACACTGGACAAGGCCGAAACCTTCGAGTGATGCGTTCACGAGATCAACGCAATTTCTCGGTAAATGATCTGCAAGTGCTCGGGTGTCTTCGTGGGCTTTACTGAAGAGGCATGAGTCCTGCGCCGTCGAACCGGGTTCCCCAGGCATTATCAGCAGAGAAGCGGCTCTGCGCTCCAGGTGTCATGCGGTAGGACAATGCCTTCTCAGAAAGCTCGGCGAGATCCATTTCCCCGAACAGGAATACACCGTCCTGGCCCTTCCGCTCGGCCATTTCACCGAACGGGGTCGTCAAAATAGCGAGGCCCATTGCGCGGTACTCGTAGTACTTGATCGGATCCACGCAGGCCGTAAGCGGGTTTTGCTTGAATGGAATCAATGCCACGTCGAACTGAGCCATCTGGTTCAAGGCTTCCAAGTGCGGAACAGCCGGTCTTACCTCCACGTTGGGCGGCAGTTCCGTGGCCGGCGGATTGAAAAGCGGGCCTATGATCCGGACAGTGTCCGCGCGCCGGGCGAGTGCCAGTGCACAGACGAGGTCCCAATCGAACCATTGGGCAATGGTCCCCACATAGCCGAAGATCCGCGGTTGTTCTCCATGTTCAACACCGTGTTGCCGTGCGGCGGAAAGCGGAACATCCGGGTCGAGGGCGTTCAAGACCAGCCTAGCGTCCGGCCTCGAGGTTCGCGTCGCCTCAAGAAGCCGAGTCGATGAGCAAAGGACTGTTCCGGCCCGTGTGACGATACGGGCCTCGTTTCGCCGGATGGCACGGGATGAAAGCCCGTCATAAAACGCAGCAAAATTATCCATCATGTCGTAGACTGATTGCAGCTCGGGAAACCGGTCGAGAAGCTCGTTGGCGAAGGCGGAAGGCTTCCCTATCGCCAGCATGGTTTCGCTTTCTCGCGCAAAACGGCGGACGGTTTGGAAAGCATCCCGCCAGAAATAACCGTTAATCGCCTTGCTGCCCGGCAATGGTTCTATTGGAAGGCCGCGAACCTGAAGGACCTCAAGCCAGGCTTCTCCAACGCTGTCAAAGCGGTCCAGCAAGCGCGACTTGCCGAGGTCCGACCACCGGGGGAACCGGGTCGGGTAGGGATTGAGCCACAGGACACGGCCGCCGGTCCGCTGGTGAAACCATTGGACGAACTTGTGCGGGCGCTGCGAGAAACTCTCATGGGGCAAGGGGGACACATAAACCAGGCCACGCTTCGCAAGTGCCCCTTCCTGCTTGTGCCCGCTGCTCGCTCCGGCTTCGCTGTCGATCATTATGGTGTCGTTCTTCTAGAGGTCTGTCCGCAGGGCTTCGGTTTACCCCTTCAGGCCCCTAAGAAGGAAGCGGCCCGCCCCGAAATTGATCAACGTCGTCATACCGACAGTGACGAAAATTGCAATGCGCCCGGGGATCGCTGCACTTTCCATGAGGCTCATCAAAACAAGCCCGATCGCAAAGATCGCGCAGTAGGTGATAACGAGTTGCAGGCGCGCCGATGCGGAGGAGCGTCCCCCGACAAAGACTCGCGATGGATAGATAGCTGCAATGAAGGCGAGGCCGCAGAACCAGGACAGAGCATACGATGTCCTGCTTGACAGCCAGAACAGGAGGATCTGGTAAATGAGGATCGTGAAGCCAGTGTTGATGCAGCCGGCAATCAGGAACCGTAGGATGTCGCCGCCAAAGCCTCCTCCGGAAGGCCCACCGTATTTCAAGATCTACCCTCCTCAACCGTAGATAGAAATTCTGTGTAGTTGCGGATGTAATCCTCGGCTTCATATTCATGGGATGCGGCCACCATCAGCACACCATCGGGGTCGAACTTGTACTGGATACCCCAGACCATCGGCGCGAGGTAAAGTCCAATCGTCGGATCTTCCAGTCGAACCTCCTGCCGGCTTTTTCCATCATCTACGACAACGGAGACGGCGCCGTGAGCGGCAATCAGGAATTGTTCGCACTGGCGGTGCGCATGCTCGCCGCGCACATGATGACTCGATACGCCGTAAACCATGAATATTCGCTTTGGTGTGAACGGCAGCCCTTTACCGAACTGCAGCGGCGTGAGGCTTCCGCGCATGTCGGCGAAATGTGGCAGACGCTCAACCCAACAACCCCGTACACCAAGATCGATCCGCGATCCGATTTCCGAGGGAACCGCCGTTACGGCTGACGCCACCTGCCCTGCGACCGGCGTATTCTGGTAACCGATGATCCTTCCTGGATTGCCGACGACCGTAGCATACGGAGGAACATTTCGGGTCACCACGGCTCCGGCACCGATCATCGCACCCCGGCCGATGGTGATTCCGGGCAGAATGGTTGCATTCGCGCCTACAGAGACGTCATCTTCCAGTGTGGTGGTCAAGAAACGTTCGGGATACTGCTTCGAGCGAGGCATTCGGTCGTTCGTGAAGGTCGCATTGGGGCCAATGAAAACACGATTGCCCAAGCGCATGCCATCCCAAAGCTGCACCCCGCATTTCAGCGTGACATCGTCGCCGACAATCACGTCGTTCTCGACGAAGACATTGTCGCAGACATTGCATCCGCGACCGATCCGGGCGCCGGGAAGGATATGGGCGAAGGCCCACACACGTGTTCCCTGACCCACATGGGAACTTTCACAGATTCCCCTTTCATGAACGAATATGCCGGTTTCGCTGAATGTTGTCACGGGTGGTCCTCGTAAAGTCTCTAACTCAAATCAGCTTTGGAACGCGGTTTGCCCAGCAGGCGTCATGGCCCGCGGAAGCTGGCCGAATCGCTCCCGTAGCGGCCGCTGATGACGCGCAACGGCCTTTGTTTCGTGTTCTCGAAGGTTCGCCAGAGATAAGACCCGATGATGCCCTGCACCGCCAGGATGGAAGACACGCTGAAGGTGATGAGTACAACCAGAGCCGCATAACCAGGGGTCGAGATAAGGCCGAAGAGGCGGCCAATGGCCACTAGGATGCCAAACAGGAGACTGAGAAGGCACCCTCCGACACCAACCCATAGCACGGCAAGGATCGGTAGATCGGAAAATGAGAAAATGCTGTCCATCATGTAGCGAAGGCGCCGCGCGAAGCTCCAGGCGCTTTTGCCCTGCTCGCGCTTGCGCCGCTCGTAAGGTACGAACTCCCTCCGGAAACCTACCCAGAACAACTGCGCGATGAGGGAACTGTTCGGCTCGTGGATTTCTAGAAGAGCTTCAAGGACGCGACGGTTACAAGCAAAGATGTCGACGCCGCCACGCGGCATGTCCTTGCTTACCAGCTTTCGATAGAGGGCCCAAAATCCTTTGGAAGTCGCATCACGGAACCAGCCGTCCTCGCGGCCGGTGCGGATTCCGAACACCACGTCGGCCTTGTCTGCCTCCAGAACCTCGCAGAGTTCCAAGATAAGCTCCGGCGGTTCCTGCAGGTCCGCCGCCATCACGGCAATATTCTGACCCCGGGCGTGCTCGAGACCGGTGCGTATAGCAGTGAAGGCACCGAAATTGCGGCTGTGAAATATGATCTGATAGTGGAAACCAAAAGTAGTGCGGTCAGCAACAAGGAATTCGCCGGATCGATCCGGAGAACCGTCGATGACAAAAACGACTTCGATCGGTGTCCTCGATCGCACGTTGAGGCTCTCGATCGCTGAGATCAAGGCCGCAATATTATCCTCGTTGCGGTATACCGGAATGACGAGGGAACGATTTATTTCCTCCAACTTACCGGCATCCGCCAGATTGGCGTCGGGTGACTGGAACGCAGGGTCGCTCATCGGACCCACGACCTCAGAGCGCCGCAAACAAGCGCAACCTCAGCCTCTTTCATGGTGGGAAAACAAGGCAGGGTCAGAAGATTCGACACGCTGTCCCTGGAAACCGCTATGCCGCTCGGAGCAAGTCGCTGGGGAAGCGTTTTCCAGGCGGCTTGGTCGCAATCCAGGACCGGGTAGTGCACATCGCTCTGAATGCCGTGATCCTTCAGATGCTGTGCCAGTCCGTCGCGGTTTCTGACGAGAAGAACCGCCAGATGTCCAACGGTTCCATTGACGCTTCGCACAACATGAACCCCGGCCGGCGCCGCTTCCCCATAGGTATCGAGGATCGCTACACGTTTCGCATTCGATGCGTCCAAACCGGGCAGAAGAGTCCGGAGGATCGCAGCCTGGACCTCGTCCAACCGCGAATTGCGGCCATAAGGATGAACAATGTGATATTTGGAAGACCAGCCATACTGGTGCAGCATCCGGCAGTGATCGGCGAGCGCCGGATCCGACGTCACGATTGCTCCGCCATCACCGAAGGCACCCAGGTTCTTGGTCGGATAGAAGCTGAAAGTGGCAATATCACCCAAGCTGCCGACCCGCCTGTCGCCAATCCGCGCCCCATGCGCCTGAGCGCAATCTTCCAGGATTGGCACATCGTTATGGCCAACTGCATCCATCATACTGCGCAACTGCGGCACGTCGACGACGCCTCCATAGAGATGCGTGACGATCACGACGGCGGTCTGGTCCGTGAGCGCGCCGACTATCGACGGCAAGGAAGCCAGTTGCGAATTTCGTTCTATATCCGCAAATACGGGAGTGAGGCCCGTCAGGCGACACGCAACCGTGGAATATCCACCAGCATTGGCAACCGTAACGGCTTCCGATCGATTGCCTCCGCGGAGGTCACGAATAGCCCGCAGCGCGATTTCCAGCGCATCCGTGCCATTCGCCACGCCAAGGCAGTTTTGAACGCCCACATAGTCCGCAAACGCCTTGCAGAACTCGCGGACTTCCGTTCCGTTGAGCCACCAGCCGGACGCCAGGGCAGCCCGCGCCGCATCCAGAACGGTCGGATTTTCCTCCACGATCCGCTTCATATCGTTCACAGGGATGAGAGTTTGTGCGGACGACGCTGTCATGTCTCGAGCAGTTCCATCGGTTTGGCCACAGTAAGTCGGTGGCTTTTGAGGCAATAATCAAGCTGGATCTGGTCCTTATCAGCTTTGAATTTCGAAGTCGACACTCGCTCCGGTTGCGCCGCGACGTCCGGCGGCTATCGCCGATCTTAGGGACATCACGCATCACGTTTCTGAAACGCACATTTCCACTCGTCTACATCGACTCTAATACGCTTATTCAGTATGTGGTGCAGCTTCCGAGGGATTTGCCGGATGTTGTCGCCGGGTTTCACGAGAGAGAACGTTGCATGAAGGTAATGACTGTGTTTGGGACGCGACCGGAGGCCATCAAGATGGCGCCGTTGGTCAAGGCTCTCGAAGGCTCCGAAAAGATCCAGTCTGTTGTTTGTTCGACCGGTCAGCACAGGGAGATGCTGTCCCAGGTCGTGTCACTCTTTGGTTTGCGAATCGATCATGATCTGGCGATCATGAGGCAGGGACAGACGCTGACTGAGATTACGGCCAGTATTCTCATCGAGCTCAAGGATGTATTGGAGCATGAAAAGCCAGACTGGGTTCTAGTGCACGGTGACACAACAACAGCGGTGGCGTCCGCTATGGCCGCCTTCTATTCCCGTACCCGTATCGGCCATGTGGAAGCGGGCCTGCGTTCACACGACATGGCGCGCCCTTGGCCAGAGGAAATGAACCGCTGCGTGATCGACCGCATCAGCGACATGATGTTTGCCCCGACAGACAGTTCGAGGGACAACCTGCTGCGCGAAGGCATTGCCAGCGAGCGTATTCTTGTCACCGGGAACACGGTCATCGACGCCTTGCTCGATGTTGCGGGACGACTCCGCGAGGATTCGGCTCTGCGGACGGCGATGGAAAAGACCTTCGCGTCCTTCGATCCGACCAAGCGCATGATCCTGGTGACCGGGCATCGCCGGGAAAGCTTTGGCGGCGGTTTCGAAATGATCTGTCAGGCCTTGGCCACTCTTGCCGAGCGGGACGATGTAGAAATCGTCTATCCGGTCCACCTGAATCCCAATGTCCGCGAACCCGTAAATCGCCTGCTTGCCGGCAAGTCGAACGTACATCTCATTGAACCCCAACCTTATCTGGAGTTCATCTATCTAATGAGTCGTGCCCACATCATCCTCACGGATTCTGGTGGCGTTCAGGAGGAAGGACCATCGCTCGGAAGACCTGTGCTCGTCATGCGGGATGTCACGGAACGTCCGGAGGCTGTTGCTGCCGGCACAGTGGAACTGGTCGGCACCGACAGGGATAGGATCGTGCAGTCGGTGACCCGCCTGCTTGACGATGCCGATCGCTATGCGAAATTTGCGCGTGCGCACAATCCTTATGGTGACGGTTTGGCTGCAAGGCGGATCATGGAGTTTCTGGAAGCCCAAGCCGTTTTGGTCGGGAAGCGGTGACGCAGCTGCCGGTGGCAGCGTAGCGGCATACGGGGAGTGCCCGCGTATCGCCGCAACTGCGGTGGAGTCGGCGGCGTCTTCCGGCGGCCCCCCCAACGAAGTCCCGTTGGTTGACGTTAACCGGTGCGCCTTCTAAAAGGCCGCTGAAGCTCGAAGGCGGGATGCGCTCCATGAGCCACATATTATAAACAGATCCGTGCAGTTTGATGGCCGTACAACTGCTTACCCCTAACTTTGCGGCATGCAGTCATACCCGGCTCACAAACGCCTGTTGTGGACAGATTAAAATGAACAAGCTTCCTGAAGCAGGCATCTACCGTGGTAGCCGCATGAATCTCTTGTTTCCGCTCCTGAAACGGGAGATTGAGGCACGGCACAAAGGCACTTTTGGCGGCGTATACTGGTTCATCATCCAGAACGTGATCATGGTGATCATTTACTCTACCGTCTTCGGGGCGATCCTCGGCGGCAAATGGCACCAGCAGGGGGCAGGCGACGTCAATTTCATGATCGTGCTTTTTGTCGGTCTTATCCAATATAATCTTTTTGCTGAAATCCTGACGCGGTCGCCGCTGATCGTGGTGCAGAATTCCAATCTCGTTACCAAGGTTGTCTTTCCTTTGGAAATTCTGTCCTGCGTACTGGTGGGTGTTGCGCTCTTCAACGCGCTCATAGCCTTCGGTGTTCTTCTGGTGGCGGCCCTGGCACTCGGAGTTTCCCTCTCTCTCAACGGTCTCTGGCTGCCCTTCATCGTGGCGCCTCTTGCGCTGGTCGGATTGGGCTTGAGCTGGATCCTGGCGGCCTTCGGCACCTATGTGCGGGATGCCGGCCAAATCGTGGGTCTTGGCGTGACGGCCATGATGTTCCTGTCGCCGCTCTTCTACCCGATCTCCAGCATGCCGGGTCTGCTCAGAACGCTGGTCGAGCTGAACCCGATCACCATACCCATGCAGCAAGCCCGCGCCGTGTTGATCTTCGGCGAGCAGCCGGACATCGTCCGGCTCGGTATCTACTGGCTCTCCGCCATTATGCTTGCACTTGCCGGGCGGTGGATGTTCGAAAAAATGCGGGGTGGTTTTGCCGATGTCATCTAAGCAAGCCATCTCGATCGAAAACGTCAGCAAGTCATACAACATCTATGCTGCGCCGCATGACCGCCTCAAGCAGATGGTTCTCCCCCGCCTGAGACAAGCGCTTGGCCTACAGTCGGTCAACTATTTCAAAGCCTTTCAGGCGCTCGAAAGCATATCCTTCGAGGTTGCGCGTGGCGAGGCCGTCGGCATCGTCGGCCGCAACGGTTCCGGCAAATCGACGTTACTGCAAATCATCTGCGGTACACTGAGCCCGTCCACCGGTCAGGTGGTGAAGAATGGCCGCACGGCTGCGCTGCTGGAACTGGGTGCCGGTTTCAATCCAGAGTTCACGGGGCGCGACAACGCAGCCCTCAACGCCGCGATCCTCGGATTGTCTCCGGAAGAGATCGAAGCGCTGATGCCGAAGATCGAAGCCTTCGCGGACGTTGGCGAATTCTTCGACCGGTCGATGCTGACTTACTCCAGTGGCATGTATGTACGCGTTGCCTTTGCTGTGCAGGCCCTGATCGAACCGGAAATTCTGATCGTCGACGAGGCGCTCGCGGTTGGCGACGCCGAATTTCAGGCAAAATGTTACGACCACATTCGCAAGCTCAAGGCTGCCGGAACCTCCATCCTATTCGTATCCCATGATATCGGTGCCGTGCGTCAGCTCTGCGACCGCGCGATTTGGATAGATGCCGGCCGTGTCCGTATGAGCGGTTCCATCTACACCGTCACTTCGGAGTATACCCGTCGTCTGTTCGATGGCGAAAAATCTGGCGACCTGCCGGCGCCAGACGACAACGCCCTATCAGTCTTGGACGGTTCGTCAGCGACTTCATCGGGAGGCTGCAGCGAAGCGGACCACGACGATGATGCTTCTCCGGCCCCGTTGAACCACTGGGGCTCGCACTTGGGTACTGTGAAGCGGGTCTATACCTCCAATGGCCGTGGAGATCGTACCCGCTCCTTCCAGGACCGAGATACCATCAAGATTTCAATCGATCTCGATCTTCCAGACGACATTCCACGCGAGACGCTTGCCGTGGCTTTCTCAGTCAAGAACCTCGCCGGATTGGATCTAATCGTCGGTTCGACCTGGAACCGGGACCGTCCTTCCTTTGCAGGCGTAGGGCGTAATGTCACCGTGCATTTCAGCTTCGAGAACGTGCTCAACGCCAACGACTACCTCATCGCGGTTGGTGTTGAGGATCGCTTCAATCCAACGCCAGCCTATTACGAGCATATCGAAGGCATCGCCTACATCCGGATCGACATGTCCGACAATCATCATGGTCTAGTCACACCGGTTATCGACACTATATTAGATCTCGGATTCGTGAGGCGCAGATGAAAACTGGACAGGATATGGAAAAGCCGGCATCCATCAATAGCGAGGAATACTGGTCCTCACGTTTTGACAGCGATTGGCAGGATAAAGGCGGACCAGACCAGACTCTGTTCTTCTACCGTCTCGCACTCGATCTACTTCCGGCATGGCTGACACGCCAGATGCAGGCGGAGAAGCTGTCGATCTGTGATTGGGGCTGTGCGACGGGAGAAGGGACGTCAATGCTAGCGCAGACCTTCTCAGGTTCCGTCACCGGCATCGATTTCGCAGAGCGGGCGATCATCAAGGCCAAGCAACGTTTTTCGCTGCCACGCTTCCTCAGCATCGATCTGATGAGCAGTTCCTGGGACGAGGTCGTCGATGTGTTGTTCTGCTCCAACACGCTCGAGCACTTTCAGGACCCCTGGGGGACACTGACCAAGATTTCGGCCTACGCCCGGCAGACGCTCGTCGTGCTTGTTCCGTTCCGCGAATACCATCGGCATCAGGAACACGAGGTGACGTTCGACGTCCATATGGTGCCAGCTAACATCGCGGACAAGTTTCATCTCGTCTCGGCTCAGGTCGTGAATGCTGCTACGATGCCTGATAGTTACTGGCCGGGTGAGCAAATCCTCCTCGTCTACTCCACGTCAGAGACGATCAAGCGATGCGTGCTGAAGCTTGCTGACCTTTCGGCGATACATGCGCTGACATCAACGACGTCGCCCGAGATCATCCGTCTGCAGACAAAGCTGGAAACGGCCGAGGAAAAGCTCAAAGTGGCAATGGCGGATGCCTTGGAAAGCAAGGCGGAAATCGTGCGCCTGAGGGACGCAGTCGCCGAAGCGCAAGCGAATGGCGTCGAAAGTAAGGCGGAAATCGTGCGCCTGAGGGACGCAGTCGCCGAAGCGCAAGCGAAGGGCGTTGAAATAAAGGGCGAATATGCTAATCAGTTGAATGAAGTTTATAACAGCACATCCTGGCGTATAACCGGGCCCATGCGCAAGGGCATTCTTCACCTGCGGAAACAGAAGGGCAGTCTGCGGTCGAAGGTAAGGGTGATTTACAAGAGCCTGCCACATTCTGTTCAGCGGTGGCTGCGCAACAAAGTGTCAGCTGCAAATCCTGCTCTTTCGGCCGCCCGTTACACTCCCTTGGTCCAAGGCGCCGCTCTGCCGCCACTCTCCGACAAGCCGGACGTCTTCATTTGGGCCGTGATCGATTGGCATTTCAGGGTTCAGCGCCCCCAGCATCTCGCGCGCGCCTTTGCGCACCGTGGTCACCGGACATTCTATTTTTCCGGACACTTCATCGATTCAGGCGAGCCCGGCTTCAAGGTCGAGTCCCTGTCTGATGATGGATCGCTTCAGGTCATCTATCTTCAGGTTCGCGGTGCACCATCTATCTATTTCGGTATGCCCGACGACAGGACGCAGGATGCAATCTTTGCCAGCTTATCACTTTTCCTCCAGTGGGCGAATTCCCGCGAGATCCTGTCGATCGTCCAGCACCCCTTCTGGAGAAGCTTCGCGGATCGCATGAACAATCGCACATTGATCTATGACCTGATGGATCATCATGAGGGGTTTGGCGATAATGCATCGGATGTGATCACCGCAGAACACGCGCTGCTGCGCGACGCCGATCACGTCATCGTCACGTCCACGTTCCTCGAAGAAGTGGCGAGAAAAAGCAACGACCGTGTTTCGATGGTGCGCAACGCCGGAGAGTACAAGCATTTTTCGGTGGCCCCCGCCGAAGTCTATCGCGACGCGCAGGGACGCAAGGTCATAGGGTATTATGGCGCTATCGCTGAATGGTTCGATCTCGATTTGATGGAGCGCGTTGCGCAGGCCTATCCGGATGCTTGCGTGCTTCTGATCGGTGGTGATACCGTGAAGGCCAAGGAGCGGCTGGCGCGTCATCCAAACGTGGTCCTAACGGGTGAAGTGCCCTACGATAAACTTCCCTACTACCTATATGGCTTCGATCTCTGCATTCTGCCGTTCAAGGTTATCCCGCTCACGCTGGCGACTAACCCTGTAAAGGTATACGAATACCTCAGCGCCGGAAAGCCGGTGGTTTCGATCGACTTGCCCGAAATTCAGCAGTTCGGAGATTGTGTCACCAGTGCCGCCACACACCACGAATTCGTCGCGGCGGTCGGCCGCGAATTGAGCGCGCCTGTTAACGCGGAACTTGAGGCGAAGCGACGTGCCTTCGCCGCAGAACAGACCTGGGACCATCGCGTCGATGCGTTCTGCGAAGCGCTCGAAACGTCCCGTCGTCCCATGGTGAGCATCATCGTTGTGACTTACAACAATTTAGACTTTACCAAAGAGTGCCTGAACAGCCTTGAGCTGCATACTGCCTACGATAATTATGAAATCATCGTAGTCGACAATGCATCAAGTGACGGGAGCCGCGAATTTCTGAATGGATGGGCCAACGGGGCGGGGAACCGCACGATCATTCTTAATGATGACAACCGTGGGTTTGCAGCGGCCAATAATCAAGGTCTAGAGTGCGCCCTCGGCGACTATTTTGTCCTCCTGAACAATGATACCTATGTGACGCCCGGCTGGCTTGGCACTCTGCTCCAACATTTGAAGAAGAATGATAAACTTGCTCTCGTAGGGCCCGTTACCAACAATATCGGCAACGAGGCCAAAATACCCATTGCCTATTCCAACATGGACGAGATGCAAAAGGCAGCCCTGCAGTACACTTCCCAGCATCTGGGGCGTTTGCAAAGGGTTGACGCCGTTGCCTTCTTTTGTGTTGCATTCAGCAGAGACACGCTCAACGCGGTCGGCGTTCTCGACGAGGCCTTCGGCGTTGGCTTCTTCGAAGATGATGATTACTGCATGCGAGCCAGAGTGCTGGGGCGGCAGATTGGTATAGCCGACGACGTTTTTATTCATCACCATCTTTCTGCATCATTCGATACACTGAAGGCGAACAGGAAGCGGCAACTCTTCGAAGAAAACAGAGCTATATACGAAGCTAAATGGGGGGCATGGAAGCCGCATAGCTACCGTAACGCTTAAGCGTTTTCGCGTGAGATCAGGCCCATCAGGCTGGTGCGGATCGTGAAGGTTGGTGACAAGTTGCTCTGTTCTTAAAAGGAGCGGCGGTCATCCGTTACACCTTTTGCCCCGGTCACCACCAATCACACGTTCCATGAAAAGGATTAGGTTCATGAGAGAAGTCGGAATGTCCCGGCGGTTCTATTCTGCGGCCATGATCGTCTGTGCCGCAGCCGCTGCCTTGGGCGCGTTCGTCGTCGCCCAAGGATATGAGATCGGGATTCTCCGCTTCGTCACTCCTTTGCACCACGACGACTTTTCTGCGTTGGCAGGGGGGCCGGGATTCGATTTGAACCTTCCGCGCCCCATATCGTCCAACTTCATCTACATGCTGGGATACTATGGCGGGCCGTTTTACTTCCTCGTTTACGCCTGCCTGAACGCTCTTGCCTTGGCGCTGACGGTCTGCTTTACCTATCGGATGTATTCGGTGAATACATCGCCGTGGGTTCTGTGCTGTACTGTATTCCTGGTGTCATTGTCTTGGCTTTACATGCGGCCTTCAGTATACACCTTCCAGTATCTCGGTCTGAGTACGAACCTGATTTCTTATATCTTTGCCGTCCTTGCAGTCATGGTTTTGCAAGGCGGAGTTCTGTCGCATCTACGCACCGCTGCATTTACCGCATTCTGCATACTTACGGCTTTTGCCAAAGAAGACATGGTCGTTTTCATGCTGCTCGCCGCCTCGATCCGGGTGGCGGACGATGCAACAAGAGGGCGTTCCATCCGTGAGGCCGTAAAGGACAATGTGGCACTGTTTGTGATCGTGCTGGCTGCCTACATGGCGTCGGTGCTGCACTCGAAACTGGTAGACTCAGCATTCACGGCAGGGTCCGGTGCCTACGATGTATCGCACCCGCTGGGCAATCTGGTGCAAAACGCAGTGGCATTCTGGACGGCATCTCCGGCAATGAAGGTCGTGTTATCCGCTTCCGTTCTGTTGATTGTTCTCTCATTTGCTAGGTATGCGGTCCTACGGTCTGCAGCTTCACTGCGTGACTTGATGGTTTCCTTGCTGCCACTGGCGGCGGCACTTCCTTATTTGCTGCTGCCGCGTTTCGTGGACTATTATGCCATCAGCTTTGTCCCCATGATCCTTGCATTTGTGGGCCCCTGCCTCGCGACGCTGGTCTCCGTCAAGAGCAGGAACGTACTTGCCGCCGTCACACTCATATTTCCCGTGTCTGCAAGTGCCTTTTTTCATCAGATCGACCAGCAGTTCATGCATTGGGGGATGGGTTGGTACTTGGAGAACCGGGACATCTCGGAAAGACAGATATCGGCTTTTGCAGTGAATCTCTCAAGTGAACTGAGGCAATGCGACACGATTGCGGTGACGGGGCTGGGCGATCCGCTCGGACCTTTCGCGAACAATGGATCCACCTATGTTAATCGCGTGCTTGGCGTCGCGAAATCCTGGCGCATCAGCGCCATGCCGGGCACATCCCTCGCGCAGTTCGTGGCAACGCTGCCACCGAAGGATCCGAAATGGGTCTATGTCGCTTCGGATGCAGAGGCTCTTTCGGAATCCGATTGTGCTTTGGCGTTCGATAATGCAGGCAACGGAACCTTCCGCAAGTTGACGGTCGCTCAATAGGTCTAAGCTGGCATTCCTGCTCGGCGTCTCGTTCGAAGCGGTGGCTTTTCGCTTGATTATGGTTCGATCGGAGCAGCGCTCTCCTTACGGAAAACTTAGGATAGTCGGGTCTGTGACCTGACCGGACACGGGCCAGCATCCAGTATGTAGAAGTTCATGGGAACAACGATGGTGAAACCAGACTCAGCCGGAGCGCGCATGAATGGGTGGGCAGCGTTCGCCCGCCGATATGAAACCACGCTCGCATTTTCAGCTACCTTCCTGCTGTTCCTTTGTGTGCACCAGTATCATGCAGTCTCCAAATTCTACTGGGATGCCGGCGGATACTGGGATCTGAGCGCGCTCAAAAATCTTCTCCACTTTCCAAACGAGCTTCGAGGATATTTTTATCCGGCTTTGCTCGCACCGATACGTCTGCTGGAAGATATGTTTTCAGCGGGAGGGCATATGCCATTTCGTGTCATTTCCTCCGCACTATATGCCTATGTCTTCTCGAGCTTGCTTCCGGAGTTTTTCGTTACGTGTTTCGGGGGGCGACCGAGCCTGCCGAGGCGCCTCGCCGCGCCTCTCCTGTTATCGATCTTCATGCCAGGCGTTCTCATCTATCCGCTCAGCGACCTCCTGGGAGCCGCAACCGCAAGCATCCCGCAGATGCTCATCAACCTAAGGCATCATGACATCGCGTCTCCTGCCGTCGCGACAAGTGGTTCTGGGAGTAACTTGCTTTTCGCTGCGCAATTCCTTTGGGGTATCACTGCGCAGAAGTATGAAACTTCGGTCAATCCTGCATCTCCTGGTGCCGGGCTCTTCTACATGGATAGAGCAGGCGAGAAGTTTTTTGCAGAGCACGAGATCGACGGCAGAAATTTTTCTGTCACGGCCTACATGAAGCTCATGCTTCACAAGCCATTCTAATTCGCTGGATTACTAGGACGTCACTTCGTCAACGGACTGGATGTGAGGGATGGCGTCGTCTATTCACAGGGCGATTCAGTGAACCGCAACATGGTCTCATTCGTCAATTTCTGTGCCGTGTTCTTTGGAGGTGTGCAATCGCCACTCGCGTGTCTTTTTCGCGGAAAACGCTGATGACGTCGATGTGGGCTGCCTATTTTCTCATACCCGTTGCGGCCATCATCCCCAGTGCGTTGGAAACGCGCTTCTTTCTTCCCCTGCATCTCACGCTCTACCTGTTTATTGCTTTCAGGACGGACCTTCAACTTGTTCAGATGATGCGGCGGTACTGGCTGATCTTCATCTTGGGAATTGTGCTATCTGCGGCACAGTTCCAGGCGATTTCGCAGGCCACGATGGCAGGATTGGAATATAGCTATTCCGATGCCTACCGGGGACTCTGAGACTACATTTGCGAGAACCTCCACAATGAAAAAGCAGCGGATTAGTGTCTGCATCGTCACGTTCGAACCCGATTTAACCGCCCTTTCCATCACGCTCTCGAGCTTGCAGGTTGCGCTTGCGCATCTGCAGAACTTTGACCAATCGGTGATGATTGTCGACAATTCGCCTGCGAGCAAGCTTGGACCTTGGCTCCGAGCGCGGTTTCCCGGTTTGCCGGCCCATCTGTTGGTGGGACATGGAAATGTTGGGTTCGGAAGAGCCAACAACATGGCGCTGACCATGGTGGGCGATATTCACCTCGTGCTCAATCCGGATGTGGAACTCGCGCCGACAGCCATTGCGGAGGGCATTCGCTTTCTGACGGAAAATCCTGGATGTGGTCTCGTTAGCCCTTTTTCCTTTTCGCCGGCAGGGAAGAGGCAATACTTGTGCAAGCGCTTCCCGAGCGTCCTCGACCTTGTTCTGCGAGGCTTTGCCCCAGTTTGGTTGCGCCGGATATTTGCACACCGGCTCGCCGCTTACGAGATGCGAGGCATGGAGACAGACCGGGTCTACTGGAATCCGCCGATTGTCGGTGGCTGCTTCATGCTCATAAGAGGAAGCCTCTTTCAAAAGTTACGGGGCTTCGATCCCGACTTTTTTCTCTATTTCGAAGACTTTGATTTTTCGCTTCGCGCCGGCAAACTGGCCGAGATCGCGTTCGTACCCGCTGTACGCATCGTTCATGGCGGAGGAAATGCCGCTCGGAAGGGTTTGTGGCATATCCGTATGTTCCTGCGATCGGCCTGTACATTCTATGCCAAGTGGGGTTGGAAGCTTTTTTAGCGGGTGTAGTTGAAGGCGACGAGCTCGATCTCGATGCGTTCGTTCGGCAGGTGACGTTAACCGAAAAAATTATTCCAGACTGCCTCAAGCAATTCGAAACTAAAACTGTCCGTTGAGTGCAGTCCAGCGGTTGTATCCGCTAACGATACTATTGCGTGCTTTCCATGAAAACCACACCCCCTCCGTCAACGACAACGATGCGCGCATCTTCGGCGGCGGCGACAAGTTCCGATTCCCGAGCAGCAACACCGGTAACACCATCGGTCCTAACACCATCGGGTCGAGCACGCCGTCCGGTCTCCCAGCGCCCGACTGGACAGGCGGACAACTTGACGGTGAGGTCGTTCACGAAGATGGTCGGATACCCGGCGGAAGCGGGGTTGGTGGCACCGGTCAAACCGGGGGTAATGGCGGTAATTCCGGCGGCGATTCCGGCGGCGGCAGCAACGGTAGCGCTCCTGGGACGGGTGGCACCGGAGGAAATTCGGGGAATGGCGGGCCCTCCGGGAGCGGAGGCAATGGCGGCGCGGAAAGGAGTAATCGGCTTCCGGTCTCGGCGGGCCGTTCGATGCTCGCAAACACGACAATGAACGTGTCTGCACTAATTCTGCTCGATGACCTGGTGAGCCGAATTCATGATCCGGATGGCGATACAATGTCTGTCCAGGATTTGACGCGACGCAAGGGCGGATGGAAAATTACGGGCAGGGCCGCTGGCTGTATACGCCGGAGCGCGGGGCGCTTGGCGAAGTCGTGTTCAGCTACAAGGTTAGCGACGGTTATGGCACCATCAACGTTCAGGCCTCCATGGATCTGATCAAGCTAGTTCCACGGGAGATCCTGGGGACCCAAGGCAATGATCGACTGCTTGGAACACCCGTCGAAGACGTAGTCAGCGGTCTCGGCGGTGACGACTTCATCTACGGCCGCGAGGCTGACGACATACTCTTTGGCGGTGACGGAAACGCCACCCTGCTCGGCGGTGATGGCGATGACATCATCTACGGAGAGGCCGGTCGCGACATGCTCTTTGGTGGCGCCGGGAATGACATTCTTTTCGGGGGGGCCGGTGACGACGATCTGTTCGGCGAGGACGGGAACGACAGCCTGATGAGCGGCGATGGCGATGATCTGCTCGCTGGCGGAGCGGGTGATGACAAGCTGTTCGGCGAGGAGGGCAATGACGTCCTGTTCGGGGAGGCGGGAAATGACCTGTTGGAGGGAGGAGACGGAAACGACGACCTCTCCGGCGGCGGCGGCAATGATGTGGTAATCGGCGGCGCCGGCGATGATGTGGCCCGCCTTGGGCTTATTGGCCAGGAAGAGCGGCATGACGACCAGCCGGGCACGGATGGCAACGATAGCTATTCTGGCGGCGACGGTGTCGATACGCTCGACGCCAGCGCGGTCGGTTCAGGGGTCGTGATTGATCTGATGGCCGGAACGTCGACGGGTGAGGAAATCGGCGTCGATAAGGTGGAAGGCTTCGAAAACATTGTCGGAAGTGATTGGGCCGACATTCTCACCGGCGATGGCAATGCAAACGACTTGATGGGCGGAGACGGGAACGATCTTATCGGCGGCGGCGGCGGAGATGACGTGGTCCGTGCAGGAGATGGCGACGACGTCGTAGTCATTACCATGCGGTCTCGCGCTGCGCCCAGCGAGGATAATGAGCAAGGAGATCCCGATCAGCAAGACGAGCAACAAAACCGTGATGGTAACGATGTCTACGACGGCGGGGATGGCATCGACACCTTGGATCTCGGCGCTCTCATCGAAGCCGTGGTCGCAGATCTCAAGGAGGAATATGTCGAAGGATCCGAGATCGGTCGAGATACGCTCGTTAGCTTCGAAATCGTCCGCGGCGGCGGCGGAGATGATCAATTGCGGGGCAGCGACAACAGCGACATTCTTTATGGCGGTGCCGGAAACGATCGTCTGAGGGGGCGCGACGGTGATGATATTCTCATCGGGGGAGACGGCAAGGACCAGATTGAGGGCGATGGTGGAGATGACACGTTCCTCATCCTGGCCCTCTCAAGTGAAAGTCCTGCGGACGGAGACGATAGCTTCGACGGAAACCAAGGGGTGGACACCTACGATGCTTCGGCGACCAGGCTCGGCGTCGCCATCAATCTCTTGACGGGTGTTGCCAGCGGAAGCGAGATCGGAGTCGATCTTCTGACAAATGTCGAAGCCGCGATCGGTGGCACCGGCGATGACGAGCTCACGGATGGTGTTGGCGTCACCATCATGACCGGGGGCGCCGGCAACGACATCTTTGTGTTCGTGCTTCAGTCCCTCGAGGGAAACTCCCGCGATGAGATCTGCGACTTTGCGGCTGGAGATCGTATCGATCTGTCTGCCTTCGGACACCGGATGCTGTTTACCGGCATGGAAGCTGAGGACGACCCGCATGCGGGGCGGGTGACCTTCTATCACCAGCAGTTCGAGGACGGCGATCGGACGATCGTCAGGGCGATTGTTGATCTCGAACACGACGATGACATCGAGATCCTCCTGCATGGGCAGTTTCAGTTGACGGATGAGGATTTCATCTTTGCGGCTCAGGAACTGAGCGCCCAGCAAGGTGCAGCGACATGAGCTTGTTCAACCGAGTAGTCAGAGGGATGCGTTATGGGTAAGGGCGTTGTCGCAGACGAGACCATGAAGAATGGGTATGTCAAGCAGTTCGGGATTTCGTCGAGGGTGGTCTTCTCGGCGGCTCTTGCCGGGCCGCTGGTGGTTGGCATCGGAGGTTGGGCAGCCCACGCGAAACTGGCCGGAGCCGTCATCGCCTCCGGCAATGTCGTCGTCCCGGACCAGGTAAAGGTCATCCAGCATCGCGATGGGGGTATCGTTTCGGAGATTCCCGTTTCCAACGGTGATGAGGTGAAGAAGGGTGACATCCTGTTGCGGCTCGATGATACGCAGACGAGGGTTGAACTTGCCATAATCCAGACCCAGCTGCAGCAACTGTCGGCGATGCAGGCACGGCTGATCGCGGAACGTGACGACCGTTCGTCGATCGCATTTCCCGCGCTGGATCTGGCGGAGACCGTGATAGCCGGCGAAATAAAGCTCTTCAATGAGAACCGTCATATGCTGGCCAGCCAAAAGGAACAGTTGCGCCTCCAGGCGTCCCAGTTCGATGAGCAGATGCGCGGTTTCGCCTCCCAAAGTGAATCAAACAGGCTTGAGGGGACCATTGTCGATCAAGAGATTGAAAAGATGGATCGCTTGTTGGCCAACGGTCTGGTGCCGATTGCTCAGAAACGCGACCTGTTGCGCCAGAAGGCGCGCATCGAGGGTGCGCACGGTGAACTTGCCGCCAAGGCTGCCGAGGCAATGGGGCGGATCAGCGAAGTAAACGTTAAAATCCTGTCGATCGATCAGGCTGCGCGCAAGGAGGCGCAAAGCGCCATCCTGGAGCTCGATGCCAAACTTGCAGAGCTGCGAGAGCGAGCTGTTGCCGCAGGCGACCGCCTGAACAGAATGGACGTGCGAGCCCCTGTCGATGGACTTGTCTACGACCAGCAGATCCACACCCTTGGAGGTATCATTGCTCCCGGGGCAACAGTCATGTCGATTGTCCCCGAGAGCGATGAGTTGAAGGTGGAAGTTCGAATTTCGCCTATCGACATCGACCGGGTCGCGGTCGGTCAGCCGTCGCGCTTGCGCTTCACCGCCTTCAACCAGAGAACCACGCCGGAACTGAGCGGCAAGGTTGAAGTCGTCGCAGCAGCAACCATTGCCGATCGCACGACCGGCCAGCCGTATTACCTCGCTGTGGTCTCGCTCGTCGATGCGAAGCAGCTCGGTAACAACAAGCTTATGCCGGGGATGCCGGTTGAAGTGTTTGTCCAAACAGACGAGCGCACCGCTCTGTCCTATCTCACCAAGCCGTTCACCGACCAGATGATGAAGGCGTTTCGCGAAGATTAGACACCGCAAACATGGAGGACGATACATGCAGAAGATCGGAATCGCCCTGGCAGCCATCCTGGGTTGCCTTGCCACAACAGCAGTTCTTGCACAGCAGGAACCGCAGGCTGTGCGACAGACTCTGATGAAGGGTATCGGCCAGTCGGTCGGAGCGCTGGGCGGTATTGCAAAGGGTGAGCGACCCTATGATGCAGAAACCGTCCGGACTGCATTGACGACCATCGATGCCAATATCAGAGCATTTCCGGACCAGTTTCCGGAGGGGTCGGAACGCGGGATGGACACCGAGGCCAAGCCAGAAATCTGGAGCAACAGAGATGATTTTGAAGCCAAGGCGAGCAAGCTTGAGCAAAGGTCATCTTCTCTGCTAGCCGATCTGCCTCGCGGTCAGCAGGATGTTCAGAAAGCTGTTCAAGCAATGGGTCAAATCTGCAGCGACTGTCATGAGAGCTATCGTGCAAAGAAGTGACCGGTTGATCCGGCTGCTGTCTGACGACGATTCAGCCGACAGGAGCAGCTTTGAAGCGCTGAACTTGTCGCAGCACTCTGGTTGCCTCTGTCCTACCATCGATACAAGGGGCTGCGCCCGCCGACAGCGCCGATCGAGAAAGAGCGTCTTCCGATACCTATGGTCGGACTTTCTCCGGGTCAGCGGATGGATGATAGAGGCATGCGCGTCCGAACCGCTGCTATGGGACCGGCCTCCCAAGAGCTAACTTTGCCCTGAGGCATCGTCAGCGTGCGCTTGCGGACGACATTGCTCCTGCTGACGTTGAGAGTTCGCAGGTCGGAAGATCCGCCGGCGCATCAGCCGAAACGATTCCCGTGATGAGCCTTTGCATCATCGGCGTCCCGGCCACTGTTGATGCGTTTGTGACACGCGTTAGCCGCGGCGTACCCGATTGTGCAGACCAGGCACTCCGCGCGAACAAGGCTGCTTGGTCGCACCCCCGCGCAACCCACCTCCTACAGCGCCACCCCGCTGTCGCGGTCGAACACATAGACGAGGTTGCGGTCGATGCCGGCGTGGAAGGGGGTGCCGTGGCGGGCCGGGTGGTCGCCGTCGACGACGGCGGTGATCTGCTGGCCGGCAAACCGGAACAGCACATGCGTCTGCGCGCCGGTCGGCTCCACCAGCAGCGTCTCGCCGGATATGCCATCGCCGGCGGCGGTCGTCATGTGCTCCGGGCGCAGACCGATCTTGACGCTCTGGCCGCGCTTGACCTTGCGCTCAGGCGAGATGGTGATCGCCGCACCCTCTGCAAGCCTCACCACTGGCATGTCGTTGTCGCCGTCGATGGTACCCTCGATGAGGTTCATCGCCGGCGAGCCGATGAAGCCGGCAACGAACAGGTTGGCCGGCGTCCGGTAAAGCTGCATCGGGGTGCCCACCTGCTCGATACGGCCGGCGTTGAGAACGACGATGCGGTCGGCAAGCGTCATCGCCTCGATCTGGTCATGCGTCACGTAGATCGACGTGGTGCCGACCTTCTGGTGCAGCGACTTGATCTCGGTGCGCATGGCGACGCGCAGCTTGGCGTCGAGGTTGGAGAGCGGCTCATCGAACAGGAAGACGGCCGGATCGCGCACGATCGCCCGGCCCATGGCGACGCGCTGGCGCTGGCCGCCGGACAGCTGGCTCGGCTTGCGATCCAGCAGGTCCTCGAGTGCCAGCATGCGGGCCGCCTCGTTGACGCGGCTGGTGATCTCGGGCTTGGCGACACCGGCAAGCTTCAGGTTGAAGCCCATGTTCTCGGCCACCGTCATGTGCGGATAGAGCGCGTAGGACTGGAAGACCATGGCGATGTTGCGCTCGCGCGGCGTCAGCGCGTTGACCACCTTGCCGCCGATCACCACCTCGCCGTCGGTGATGTCCTCCAGCCCGGCGATCATCCGCAGCAGGGTGGATTTGCCGCAGCCGGACGGACCGACCAGCGCGATGAACTCGCCGTCATCGACGGTGAGCGACACGTCGTGGACCACCTGAAGCGCGCCGTAGCTCTTAACGAGGTGACGAAGACCGACCGATGCCATGTTGCTTGCTCCGTTTATGTCAGGATTTGACGGCGCCGGCCGTCAGGCCCGCGATGATGTGTTTCTGGGCGAGGAAGAAGACGATGATCGTCGGCAGGATGGTCAGCGTGATGAAGGCCAGCACCAGCTGCCAGTCGGTGCCGAATTCGCCGCGATAGACCATGATGCCGAGCGGCCAGGGATACTTGCTCTCGGTATTGAGCATGATCAGCGGCAGGATGTAGCTGTTCCAGCTGCTGACGAAGGTGACGATGCCGACAGTGGCGACGATCGGCCGCGACAGTGGCAGCGAGATGTACCAGAAGAAGCGGATATAGCCGCAGCCGTCGACGAAGGCGGCCTGGAACAGCTCTTCCGGCAGGTTGCGGAAGTAGTTGCGGAACAAGAGGATGCTCATGCCGAGCCCGAAGGCCACCTGCGGCAGGATCACCCCCCAGTAGCTGTCCAGGAGGCCGAGATCGCGGATGCGGATGAACAGCGGCAGGATGGCGGTTGCCGCCGGAAACATCAGGCCGATGAGAAAATAGTTGAGCAGCTGGTTGGCGCCGAAGAAGCGGATATGCGCAAAGCAGAAGGCCGCCATCGACGACACGACGAGGGTCAGGAAGACCGTCACGCCGGCGATCAGCAGCGAATTGGTCATCTGCCGCCAGTAGCGCTCGCCAAACAGGATGTCGATATAGTTCGACCACACCCATTCGCTGGGCAGGCCGAACGGATTGAGCCGGAGGTCGCCGAGCGTCTTGAAGCCGCCGAGCGCCGTGGTCACCAGCGGCACCAGCACGATGGCTGCCACCAGCGACAGCGAAGCGTAGACATAGAGGCGGGTGCCTGCGGAGACACGGACCGTGGATGATGTGTCAGTCATGGCGCATGAAGATCCTCTTGTAGCCGAAGGCGATCGTCACGCAGATGACGAACAGCACGACACCGACGGCGCTGCCGAGCCCGACCTGCATGCGGGTGACGCCGTAGGTATAAAGGAAGGTCACCATCGTCTGCGTCGAGTTGGACGGACCGCCGCCGGTGAGCGGCATGATCAGGTCGAACAGCTGCAGCGAGCCGATGATGGCGAAGAACACCGAAAGCCGAACCGTCGAACCGAGCAGCGGCAGGGTGACGTAGCGGAATTTCTGCCAGCCGGTGGCGCCGTCGATCTCGGCGGCTTCCATGATGCTCTTGTCCAGCGACTGCAGGCCGGCGATGAACAGCATCATGTGGAAGCCGAAATATTTCCAGATGACGACGGCCAGCACCGCGTAGATGGCCAGGTCCTTGTCCGCCAGCACGTAGGGCGTGGCAATGCCGAGGAAGCCGGCGATTGCCGCAAACAGACCGTAGTCGCCGTCATAGACGAAGCGCCAGATGAGGCCGGCCGCGACGTCGGCGAGCACGTAGGGCAGGAAGAACACCAGCCGGAAGGCAACCACCCCGGCGATCTTCTTGCCGAGCATCACCGCAAGCCAAATGGCGAGCGGAATCTGCAGCAGCAGCGACACGACGATGATCAGGCCGTTGTTGATCAGCGCCCGCGAGAAGGCGGCGTTGTTGAACAGCACCTCGAAATTGCGGATCCCGACGAATTCGGTGGGCGTGCCGTAGCCGTTCCAGCGGTAGAGGCTGTACCAGGCGGCTTCCCCCATCGGCAGGATGACGAACAGCGTGAACAGGAGGAGGGCAGGCGGCAGAAAGATGATCAGCGCCGGCAGCCGTCCCCGGGCGGTCGGGCTCTTGTGGCGGATTTTTTCAGGCGTCCCCAGGGCGGCTGCCTCGGTGATGCTGGCGGATATGTTGTTCATCCCATATGTCCTTGTCGCGCGACCTGTCGTCGCCCGCGCCGGTGACGGCGTTAACCGTCACCGGGCGTTGGGCCTACTCGAGTTCGATGGCGTCCTGGATCGCCTGCGCACCGTCTTCCGGCGTCATCTGGCCGGACAGGATTTCGACCGAGACGTCGTTGACGACGCGTCCGACGGACGGGCCGAGATCCTGGTCGAAGAAGTTCTGGTGCCAGGTGGAGGCGGCAAGCTGGTCAGCCGACTCGCGCACCAGCCGGTCCTTCAGGCCTTCCTCGGCATTGACCGCGGCCGGGATGATCATGCCCTTGGCGGCAAGGTCCCGCTCCGTCTCCTGGCTGGTCAGGAAGCGCAGGAAGTCGATGGCGGCCGGTGAGGCGTTCTTGGTAACGCCCCAGCCGTTCAGGCCGCCCAGCGTATCGGTCGCCTTGCCTGCGCCACCTTCGACGACGGGAAAGCCGAACCGGCCGATATTGTCGGAGGCCAGCCCCTTGCCGTCCCCGGCGTTCTTGCGCTGGTTCGGCTCGGTGTTTTCAAAGCCGAGCAGGATCGCCGCACGGCCGTCACCGAAGGTGCCGAGCGTCTGCGGCCAGCTGGCGCCGAGATAGCCGTTCTGGAATGGCTCCAGCTTGCCGAGTTCTGCCAGCTGTTCACCGGCCTTGATCACCGACGGGTCCATGAAGCCTTCGCCCTGCTTGTTCCTGGCCGCCTCGAACACCTGCTGGCCGCCATTGCGCATGACGAGATAGCTCCAGTAGAAATGCAGCGGCCACTTGTCGCCGCCGCCGCCGGCAATCGGCGTGATGCCGGCAGCCTTCAGCGTCTTCACGGCGCCGAGGAAGTCGGTCCAGGTCTTGATGTCCTCGGCCTTGACGCCGGCCTTGGCGAACAGCTCCCTGTTGTAGAAGAAGCTGACCGTGCCCATCCGGTAGGGGACGGCCGAGATCTTGCCGTCGAAGGTCAGGCCGGCAACGGCTGCCGGCTTGTAGGTCTTGGCCCATTTGCCGCCGTCGGCGTTCATTGCCTCGGTCAGGTCCATGAGCGCGCCGGTCTGCGCCTGCTGGCGAAGCACGCCGCCGCCCCAGCTGTAGAAGAAGTCGGGCGCCGCATCCGACTGCAGGAGCGTCGGCAGTTTTGCCTTGAACGCCTCGTTCTCGAGGAACTGCAGCTGGATATCGACATCCGGGTGCTGCGCCTCGTATTTCTTGGCGACCTCTTCCCAGGCCTCGATGTAGGCAGGTACAGTCTCGACGTGCATCCATTTGACGACCGTCTGGGCCGCCGACGCGGCATGGACGCTGAGCAGTGATGAAAGTGCAGTGGCTGCGGCAAGCGCAGTGATCCGGACGCCCCGAAGGGACGTCGCCTTGTGGTGATAGGTCATTCTTCCTCCTCCAAAAGGGAAACAACCATCCTCAATTTTTCCCTTATGCGGATTAATTCAAACGACAACTGCCCGGATGTCAACCACGATCGCTGATTATCTCAGCACATTGGCTTGACAACAGGCAGGGCATCGCAGTTATTTAATTCGCAACCCTGCAAAAATAGGGTGGCACATCACAGCGATCGCGAGCATCCGGCATTACATGAAGACTGCAGATCCAGAATTGATGCGCGCGATCAACCGCTTCACCGTGCTCGACAAGATTCGCAGGCGCGGGCCGATCTCGCGTGTCGAGATCAGCGAACGCTCGCAGCTGTCGTCGACGACGGTTTCGGCCATCACCGGCTCGCTGCTCGACGACGGGCTGATCCTGACCCGCCACGAGGGCGACATCCGCAACACCGCCGCCCGCGGCAGGCCGCGGGTGATGCTGGAGCTCAACCCGGATGCGGCGCGCGTCGTCGGCGCCAAGATCGCTGCCAACCGCATCGTCTTCGCGCTCACCGACTTCCGCGGCGAGGTCCTGTCGCAGCTGACCATCCCGGTGCGCGTCGACCGGCTGCCGATCAGCGTCATCAGCGACCTGGTGGAAGACGGCGTGCGGCGCTGCGTCGTCGATGCCGGCCTGTCGCTGGGTGACATCGATACGGTCTGCCTCGGGCTTCCGGGCGTCGTCGAGCACCGCACCGGCAAGGTGCGCTCCAGTCCGATCTTTCGCGAGACCGACGTCAATTTCGCAGCCGAGATGACCAGCAGGCTCGACCTGCCGGCGATCGTCGAAAGCGACGCGCATGCGATCGCGCTAGCGCATCACTGGTTCGGCCACGCCCGCGACCTCGATGATTTCGTCATCGTCTCGCTGGAACAGACGCTCGGGCTCGGTCTCATGCACAGCGGCCAGCTGTTTCGCGGCGCCGGCGGCCTCAGTCATAATCTAGGCGACCTGGTACTCGGCACCGCCTCCGACCGTATCGTCAGGCTCGCCGAAATCGCCGGCGAATCGGCGATCTTCGGCGAGCAGCAGACGGTCGGTCATTTTGCCGAAGCCGTCCGGTTGGGGCGCGGCATGGCCCATGCGCAGGCGCTGATTTCTGCCGACGACAGTCCGCTTGCGGAAGCGGCGGTGCGCGCCGGCGAGGCTGTCGGCCTGGCGATTGCCAACATCGTCACCCTTTTCGGTCCGCCGCGCGTCATCATCGTCGGCTCGACGTTGTCGCTCGGCGAGGTCTTCATCGACAGCCTGCGCAGTTCCTATACGCGCGCCATTCCCCGCTCGATCCGCGAGATCGCCGAACTGGTGTTCGACGCCTCGCCCGACGAGGCCTGGGCGCAAGGGGCGGCGATCGTCGCGCTGCGCGAACTCTACGAATCGCCCTGGGGAACGACAGGGCCGGCATCGAGCCTCTGAAGGCACGGCCATTTCATCATTCGCTTTGGGAGGAGAAGCATGGAAAAGCTCGGAATCGGCATCATCGGATGCGGCAACATCTCATCGGCCTACCTGACGGCGATGGCGTCGTTCCCGGTCCTCGACATTCGCGGCATCGCCGATCTCAATCAGGGGCTGGCCGAACAGCGCGCCGGCGAATTCAACCTCGTCGCGCGCAGCATCGACGATCTGCTGAGCGATCCGCAGATCCAGCTGATCGTCAACCTCACGGTGCCGAAGGCGCATGTCGAGGTGGGCCTGCAGGCACTGGCGCACGGCAAGCACACCTATTCGGAAAAGCCGCTCGGGGTAACCTTCGCCGAAGGCCTGAAGCTTGCCGAGACGGCGAAGGCGAGCGGCCTGCGCATCGGTGCCGCGCCCGATACGTTTCTCGGCGGCGCCCACCAGACGGCGCGGTCGATCATCGATACCGGCGTGCTCGGCATGCCGGTCGGCGGCACCGCCACCTTCATGTGCCCCGGCCACGAGCGCTGGCATCCCAATCCGGATTTCTACTACGAGGCCGGCGGCGGCCCGATGCTCGACATGGGGCCCTATTACATCACCGATCTCGTCAACCTGCTGGGGCCGGTCGCCAAGGTCGCGGGCTTTGCCATTGCCCCGCGCAGCGAACGCACCATCACCAGCGAGCCGCGCAACGGTGAGAAGATCCCGGTGCACATTCCAACGCATGTCTCGGGCGTCATGGCCTTCGAAAGCGGTGCCGTGGTGCAGATCGGCATGAGCTTCGACGTCGCCGGCCACAAGCATGTGCCGCTCGAGGTCTACGGCACCGAGGGCACGCTGATCGTCCCGGATCCCAACAAGTTCGGCGGCGATATCGAACTGTTGAAGAAGGGTGGCAGTTTCGAGCCGCAGCCGACGACGGAGCCTTATGCGGACGGCAACTACCGGTCGCTTGGCGTCGCCGACATGGCGCATGCCATCCTGTCGAACCGGCCGCACCGCGCCAACGGCGATCTGGCGCTGCACGTGCTGGAGGTGATGGAGGCGTTCGGCAAGGCTGCCGACAGCGGCCAGACCGTCACCATCGCCACCCGTCCGGAGCGGCCTGCGCCGCTTTCGCAATCGATCGTCGACGGCCGCCTGGCCCGCTGACCTGACAGTTTTCTGGAGGAGAATGACATGCGTGAAGCTTTGATCGTCTGGGGTGGATGGAGCGGCCACGAGCCGCAGGAATGCGCCCACATCATCAGGGACATCCTCCAGGAGGAGGGGTTCAAGGTCTATCTGGAGAACACCACGGAAGCCTTTGCCGACCCGTCGATCCACGACCTGTCGCTGATCGTGCCGATCATGACGATGTCGAAGATCGAGAAGGAGGAGGCAAAGAACCTCGCCGCCGCTGTCGAGAACGGTGTCGGCATTGCCGGCTATCACGGCGGTGCCGGCGATGCGTTCCGTGAATGCGTCGAGTACCAGTTCATCATTGGTGGCCAGTGGGTCGCCCATCCGGGCAACATCATCGACTACACGGTCAACGTCACCCGCCCGGACGACGAAGTGATGCAGGGCATCGGCGATTTCCCCTACACGTCCGAGCAGTACTACATGCATGTCGACCCCTCCAACGAAGTGCTGGCAACGACGACGTTCCGCGGCGACCACGCCTACTGGATCGACGGCGTGGTGATGCCGGTCGTCTGGAAGCGCAAATACGGCAAGGGCCGGGTGTTCTATTCGTCGCTGGGCCACGTCGCGAAGGAATTCGACGTGCCGCAGATGCGCACGATCTACACGCGTGGCGCAAACTGGGCGGCGCGCTGAAGCGCCACCCGTTACCGCCCGCCCACCGAGTGTCTGAACCAGTGGCCTGTGTCTCATGAAGATCACCGCGATCAAGCCGTACGTGGCAAAGCTCGGCGTGCGCAACCAGCTGCTCGTCAAGGTCGAAACCGATGCCGGCATCCATGGCTGGGGCGAGTCCGGCCTGTCCTACCGGGAAAAGGCGGTGATGGGCGCCATCGACCACTACAGCCGGTTTCTCATCGGCCGCGATCCGATGCAGTGCGCCGCGCTCTGGCAGGAGATGTACCGCAGCCAGTATTTCGAGGGTGGCCGGGTGCTGACGGCGGCGATTTCCGCCCTCGACATCGCCTTCCACGACATCCGCGGCAAGGCGCTTGGGGTGCCCGTGCATCAACTGCTTGGCGGGCGCCAGCGCGATCTGGTGCCGGCCTTTGCCACCACCTCCGCCGAGCCTGGGCCGGAGATGGTCGAGCAGGCGCTGCTGCTGAAGAAGGAAGGCTGGCGCTGTATCCGCATGATCGCCACCGGCCAGGAGAACCAGGAACGCTTCGAGCCGCGCCAGTCGATCGCAACGACGGCCGAATGGGTGCGGCGGGCGCGCGAGGCGGTGGGCGACGAGATCACGCTCGGCGTCGAATACCATCATCGGCTGAGCGTCGCCGAGGCGGCGAGCTTCTGCCAGAAGCTGCCGAAGGGGACGCTCGATTTCCTTGAGGAGCCGATCCGCGACGAGGCGCCCTCGGCCTATGAGGCGCTGCGCCGGATGACCGACATTCCGTTCGCCATCGGAGAGGAATTCTCTTCGAAGTGGCAGTTCCTGCCCTATGTCGAGCGCGACCTCATGCAGTTCTGCCGCATCGACATCTGCAATGTCGGCGGCTTTACCGAGGCGATGAAGGTCGCCGGATGGTGCGAGGCGCATTACGTCGATCTCATGCCGCACGCGCCGCTCGGTGCCGTCTGCACGGCAGCCTCCGTACATCTGGGTGCGGCCGTTGCCAACTTCGCCTGGCTGGAATGCCGCGCTTCGCCGACCGAGCAACTGGGCTTCGGCGACCCGGCGATCTACCCGAAGCAGACCCGCATGGACGGCCCCTTCTACGTGGTGCCGGACGAGCCGGGGCTGGGGGTCGAGGTCAACGAGGATCTGCTGGCTGCCGCCGCGTTCGAATATACCGAGCCGCCGCACCTGCGCCGGGACGACGGCTCCTTCACCAACTGGTAGATCTGTAACCGGAGCAACTTGGCGCCGCCGGTCTATCGGCGGATCTCCTCCATCACGCGGACGATGCAGTCCCGCCCGGTGCAGCGTGTGCAGCGGAAGGTCAGAAGTTTGGGGTCACGCCCGAACCCTTTCGTGCGGGCCAGATCGCGCGCGGTAAAATTTCCCGCATGGCCGCAGCGTCTGCAGGTGACCTGCAGGATCATCCGGTGGCGGGCAGCTTTGCCGAGCGTGTCGATCGTGATGGTCATATCAGCGAGATCGAACATAACGTGAACAAACGCAAGCGGATTCGGTCGCGATCCACAGGCGGGTGCCAGGGTTCGATGCAAAGGTGCCCCGGAAACGAAAGAAGGCGGAGCCGTCGGGCTCCGCCTTCTCGATAGGTGCGGCGAGGTCTGGCTTATTCGCCGACCAGAAGCTCCGCGCAGTAGCTCGGGCCGCGGGCGCCCGGACGGTCGGCAACGATGCGGATCTGCTGGATGCGATAGTCGGCATCGGCGGTGATCTGCGCCGAGCAGCTGACGCGCATCGAGCGGCCGTCCTGCGTCTTGATGCGATTGTAGCCGCCGCGCCAGTTGTAGATGGTCTGCGAACCGACTTCGGTGTCGCTCACCGGCGGCGCGAAGCGGGCGAAGAAGGTGCCGGCGGACTTGCCCTTCCAGTAGCTTTCGACGGGATTGCTGGCGGGGCCGACCGTGGTGGCGCATCCAGACAGCATGCCGGCAATCGCCGCCAGCGCAATCAAGCGGTAGTTCATGGTTTTCCTAATCCTTTATGCAGGAGGTGCGGTTGACCACCGCACGAAATACGGCGCGTCGGCGAACAGGTCTTGGGAACTGAACTGCGCGGCCGGCCCTGCCGCACTATCAGGTTTTTGAATGGCTTCGAGGGGGGAGGGCCGGTTGCGCTGCGAAAAAATTGCCGGATTGCCTTTTCTGCCACGCTTTCCGCGGAAAACGGGAGGTTTATCCCCGTCACAGGCGGCTGTTTCGATTGTCGTGAGGGACTGCCGGGTGTAGCCTGATCCTCTGCTGCGTCGCCGGGGAGGGCGTCACGGCACCAAGTGCGAACGGTATCTGGGAGGATGTCACCGTGAAGCAGGACAAATGGCCTTTTCTTCTGTCACTCGAACTGTCGCTGGCGCTCTGGATGATGATCGTCGGACTGGTCTACGTCGTCACCGCCTGACGCCATGCCGGTTGCTCTAGCGATTGCCATGTATCGTCTCCTGGGAGACGCTGCGACAGATTGCCTCCATGCTGGGTTGCTTATATGTTGCGATCCGGTGCAGGTGGGGCATGGCGCGGTTGTGGACTGCGTGCCGATTTTGGATTGGGCAAGGCAGAATTGAAGCGCGGACGCGGTGAGAGAACGACGCTGCACGACGTGGCGACCAAAGCCGGTGTCAGCGCCATTACCGTGTCGCGCGCCTTGCGCGAGCCGGAGAAGGTGACGCCGGAGCTGCGCAGCCGCATCCTGCAACTGGTCGAGGAGATGAGCTACGTGCCCGACCAGGCGGCGAGGGCGCTCGCCAGCCGCCATAATTCCACCTTCGGCGTGCTGGTGCCGTCGCTCAGCAACCGGGCCGTCATCGGCCTGATGCAGGGGATCGAGGAGCGGGTGCGCGATACCACCTTCCGCATCCAGTATGCCAACACCCACAATTGCGTTCAGGAAGAGCGCCGTCAGGTGCGGCTGCTGCTGTCGCAGAATACCGCCGGCATCGTGCTCGGAGGGCTGGAAGGCCTCGACGATCTGCGCGAAACGATCGAGCGCGCCAACTGTCCGATCATCCAGGTGGTCGATGTCGGCCTGCCGACGCCGGGCACGGTGATCGCACTGGATCATTTCGAGGCCGCCGCCGCCGCCACCCGCCATCTGATCGCCTGCGGCTACCGGCGCATCGCGCTGATGGGCGCGACGATGGCCGAGCGCAGCCGCCGGCGTACCGAAGGCTACAGCCTCGCCATGCACGAGGCGGGCCTCTTCGATCCGGGCCTGATCCACCACGAGAACGCCACCAGCAGCACCCAGATGGGCTCGCGGATGCTGCACCGGGCGATCAGCATCGCGCCGGATCTCGACGGCGTCTTCTGCCAGAACGACGACATCGCGCTCGGGGTGCTGTTCGAGGCGCGGCGGATGGGCAAGCGCGTGCCGGACGATTTCGGCATCTGCGGCTACAACGATCTGGATTTCTCCGCGGTGATGGAGCCGCCGCTGACGACGATCCGCACGCCGCTCTTCGAGATCGGCTACCGCGCCGCCGACATGATGATCCGCGCCGCCGACGGTAAGCCCGCCCCGCAGCAGGTGATCAACCTCGGCTTCGAACTGATCGAGCGGCGCACCACCCGCCGGCTGCCGCAGTGACTCTTGCTCAAACCCGTCCTGCTGCCGCGGTCTCAGACGCCTGAGAACGGTTCCTGCCGCTGGTGATCTCCCCACCTGCAGGGATGCCGGCAGGGCAGAGAGATGGCCAGCGGCAAGAGATCGCGGACGAGAACTGAGGCGGCGGCATTGTTGACAACCAACGTCTGCAGCCGCCTGCACTTCGCTATTCGATGTCGCCCAACAGCTCGGCGGCGCGGCCGGCGCTGACCCGGCGGATGTCGGCCTCGTCGCGGCGGGCGGCAAAAGCTTCGCTTGCCATCAGCTCGTCGGCGAGATCGGCCGGCAGCGACAGGATCACCCGCTGGCCGTCGCGATGGATGCCGCCGAGGTCGGAGCGCCGTCCCGTCACCATGCCACCGGCAACCGTGTTGTTGGTGTCCGGGTCGATGATGATGAAGGCGCCGGTGGCGCGGTTCTGGTCGTAGGGATCGAAGATCGCCGCCTCGTCGAAGGAGAGGTGAAGGAAGCCAGAAGGAGGAGCCAGGAGGAGCCAGGGTGGGCCCACACCCTAGGGCGGCGCGGCCCAAGCCCTGGCCGCGCCGCCACGTGGTGTGGAGGGCCCACGACCCCTTTCGCCTCCTTTTCTTCGCGAAATCC
>JGI20283J15916_100106_pt1 | contig 35484 bp, 30 predicted proteins | sample Plalitdecfosmids_FD_15916 | JGI IMG/M metagenome (IMG submission 15916) | reverse complement strand
CGCCTTCGTAGCGCGGGCCGACGGCGCAGCCGGCAAGCGCAAGCACGACGGCGAGAACGACCGCCGTTTGCGCGCCCACCGTTCGGGCTGAGCCTGTCGAAGCCTGCAAATTCCGATCACCCTGAGCCTGTCGAAGGGCAGGCTCAGGGCGAACGGATTTGGTTGGAGAGTGCAGCAGCATAAGCATCAGGCAGGTTGGGGTTCTTGGTGCCGGCTCAGGTGCCGCTCCTGCGGCCCGCGCCGGCGCAGCTTGTCCAGCAGCAGGTAGACCACCGGCGTCGTCAGCAGCGTCAGCACCTGGCTGGCGACCAGGCCGCCGATGATGGCGATGCCCAGGGGCCGCCGCAGCTCGGCGCCCTCGCCGAAGCCGACGGCCAGCGGCAGCGCGCCCAGGATGGCGGCGAGTGTCGTCATCAGGATCGGGCGGAAGCGCAGCAGGCAAGCCTCGCGCACCGCCTCCACCGCGCTCAGGCCGCGCGAGCGTTCGGCGTCCAGCGCGAAGTCGATGATCAGGATGGCGTTCTTCTTGACGATGCCGATCAGCAGGAACACGCCGATCAGCGCCATGATGGAAAAGTCGAGCTTGAACACCAGCAGCGCCAGCACGGCGCCGATGCCGGCCGACGGCAGCGTGGAGAGTACCGTGATCGGGTGCACCAGGCTCTCGTACAGGATGCCCAGCACGATGTAGACGACGATGATGGCCGCCATGATCAGCAGCGGCTGCTGGCCTTGCGACTCCTGCGCGGCGCGGGCCGTGCCCTGGAAGCTGCCGCGCACGTTGTTGGGCATCGCGATCTCGGCCTCGGCGGCGCGCACGGCGGCCTGGCCGTCGGCCAGCACCTTGCCCTCAGCGAGGTTGTACGAGATGGTGGTCGCCAGCTCCGCGTCCTGGTGGTTGACCGAGCTGGCGGTGGGCCGCTCGGAGAATTTCGCGATGGCCGAGAGCGGCACCATGGTGCGCGGCTCGCTGCTCACCGGCGAGCCGGTCGCCTCGTTGCGCAGCGCCGGGTTGATCGACACGCTCACGGCCGTCGTCCCTGCCGGGCTGGTCGATGGCGGCGGCTTCGCCGGCACGTAGATGTCCTTGAGCGCCTCGGGACTGCGCGTGTAGCGCGGCGCCACGCCCATGATCACGCGGTACTGGTTCAGCTCGTCGTAGATGGTGGCGGCCTGGCGCTGGCCGAAGCCGTTGTACAGCGCGTTGTCGATGTCGCGCGAGCTGATGCCCAGGCGCGCGGCGCTGTCCTTGTCGACCTCGACGTAGCTTTCCACGCCGTTGTCCTGCTGGTCGGTGTCCACGTCGACCAGCGCCTCCTGCGTCTTCATCGCCTCGGCCAGCCGCCTCGCCCAGAGCTTGAGGTCGGCGACGTTGTCGCTCTTCAGGGTGTACTGGTAGGTCGAGTTGCTCTGCCGCCCGCCCATGCGCAGGTCCTGCACCGGGTTCAGGAACAGGCTGATGCCGGTCACCGTGGCCAGCTGCGGCCGCAGCCGCGCGATCACGGCCTGGCCCTTCTCGGTGCGCTCGGAGCTCGGCTTGAGGTTGATGAACATGAAGCCGCCGCCCGCCCGGCCGCCGCCGGTGAAGCCCACGACCGTGTCCACGGCGGGGTCGGCGCGGATGATGTTGACCAGGTCGCGCATCTTGTCCTGCGTCGCCTGGAACGAGATGCTCTGGTCGGCGCGCATTCCGCCCTGGATCTGGCCGGTGTCCTGCTGCGGGAAGAAGCCCTTGGGAATCTTGATGAACAGGTAGGCGTTCAGCCCGACAAGCAGCACCAGCGTGAACAGCACCAGCCAGCGCGCATGCAGCGCCCAGTCCAGGCTGTGTTCGTAGCCGCGCTGCACGCCTGAAAAACCTTTCTCTGCCCAGCGCGCCAGCCGGCCCGGCGGCTTCGCGTGCTGGCCGGGCTTGAGCAGCCAGGCGCACAGCATCGGCGTGGTGGTGAGCGAAATGACCAGCGAAATCATCACCGCGGCCGACAGCGTGACGGCGAACTCGCGGAACAGCCGGCCCGTCTGCCCGCCCATGAACAGCAGCGGGATGAACACCGCCACGAGCGACACGCTGATCGACAGCACCGTGAAGCCGACTTCCTTGGCGCCCAGCAGCGCGGCCTTGAAGCGGTCCATGCCGGCCTCGATGTGGCGGCTGGTGTTCTCCAGCACCACGATCGCGTCGTCGACGACGAAGCCGGTGGCCACGGTCAGCGCCATCAAACTCAGGTTGTTGAGCGAAAAGCCCATCAGGTACATCGCGCCGAAGGTGCCCAGCAGCGACACCACGGTGGCGATCGCCGGGATCACCGTGGCCCGCGCGCTGCGCAGGAAGGCGCTGACCACCAGCACCACCAGCGCGACCGAAATCAGCAGCGTGATCTCGACCTCGTGCAGCGCCGCGCGGATGGAGTTGGTGCGGTCCGACGCCACCTGCAGCTTGATGTCCCTGGGCAGCTGCGCCTGCAGCTCGGGCAGCAGCGCGCGCACGCCGTCCACGGTCTTGATCACGTTCGCGCCGGGCTGCAGCGTCACCAGCACGATCACCGCCGGCTCGCCGTTGAACAGGCCGATGGTGTTGATGTTCTCGACGCTGTCGCTCACCTCGGCCACGTCCTGCAACCGCACCGCCGCGCCGTCGCGCCAGGCCACGACCAGGCCGCGGTAGTCCGCCGCCACCGGCTTGCCGCCGCCGCTGGCGCCCGAGCCGGTGTAGATCTGCAGCCGCTGGCCCGCCACTTCGATGTCGCCCTTGGGCCGGTTGGCGCTGCCGGCCTGCAGCGCGGCGCGCACGTCCTCGGAGCTGATGCCGTACTTGTTCAGGGAGAACGGGACCAGGTCAACCCGCACGGCCGGTTGCGAGCCGCCGCCCAGCTCGACGTCGCCGACGCCACCGACCTGCGCCACCTTCTGCTGCACCACATTGGACACCGCGTCGTAAATCTGGCCCGGCGTCCGCGTCGGCGAGGTCAGCGCCAGGATGATCACCGGCGCGGCCGAGGGGTTGGCCTTGCGGTAGGTCGGGTTGCTGCGCAACGTCGACGGCAGGTCGGCGCGCGACGCATTGATCGCGGCCTGCACCTCGCGCGCGGCGGCGTCGATGTTGCGGTTCAACTCGAACTGCAGGCTGATGCGCCCCGAGCCGTTGCCGCTGTTGGAGGTCATCTCGTTGACGCCCGCGATCGTGCCCAGCCTGCGCTCCAGCGGCGTCACCACGCTCGACGCCATCGTCTCCGGGCTCGCCCCCGGCAGGCTCGCACTCACCGAAATCGCCGGATAGTCCACCTGCGGCAGCGACGCCACCGGCAACAGGAAAAACGCCCCGATGCCGGCGAGCGCAATCCCGATCGTCAGCAGCACCGTGGCGACTGGCCGGCGGACGAATGGCTCGGAGAGGTTCATTCTTCGTGGTCCTGTGCTGGCTGGGGATTTTTGAACGCAGAGGGCGCAGAGATGTCGCAGAGGGCGCAGAGGAAACAGCCGGAGAAAGCCCCAAGGTGTTTCTCTGCGTCCTCTGCGCATCCTTTGCGCCCTCTGCGTTCAAAACTCTTCCTCACGCCACCACCTCCCGCCGACCCCGGGACGTCCACCGCCGCGCAAGGCGGTCGAAGCCGAGGTAGATCACAGGGGTCGTGAACAGCGTCAGCATCTGGCTCACGATGAGGCCGCCGAAGATGGCCAGGCCCAGCGGGCGGCGGAGTTCGGCGCCTTCGCCCCAGCCCAGCATCAGCGGGACCGCCGCGAACAGGGCGGCCAGGGTGGTCATGAGGATGGGGCGGAAGCGCAGCAGCGCGGCCTGGCGGATGGCTTCCTCGGGCGGCTTGCCCTGGTTGCGTTCGGCGTCGATGGCGAAGTCGATCATCATGATCGCGTTCTTCTTGACGATGCCGATCAGCAGGATGATGCCGATGATGCCGATCACGCCCAGGTCGTTGCCCGTCACCATCAACATCAGCAGCGCGCCGACACCGGCGGACGGGAGCGTCGACAGGATGGTGAGCGGGTGGACGTAGCTCTCGTACAGCACGCCCAGCACGATGTAGACGCAGACGATGGCGGCGAGGATCAGCCAGAGCTGGTTGGTCAGCGAGGCTTCGTACGCGCCCGAGGCGCCCAGGAAGGTCATCGTCACGCCGACCGGCAGCTTCATTTCCTTCGCCGCATCGCGGATCGCATCCACCGCGTTGCCCAGCGACACGCCGGGCGCGGAGTCGAAGCCGACCGTGGTGGCCGGGTACTGCGCCACATGGGTGATCTGCAGCGGCGCGCGGCGCTCTGTGATCTTCGCCACCGCCGACAGCGGCGTCGGCTCGCCCGACGAGGTGCGCAACTGCACCATCGCCAGCGAGGCGGGCGTGGCCTGCGCATCGGGACGCGCCTCCAGGATCACGCGGTACTGGTTGGTCTCGGTGAAGATGGTCGAGACGATGCGCTGGCCGAACGCGCTGTAGAGCGCCTCGTCGATGCTGGCGGCGGTGATGTTCAGCCGGGCCGCGGTGTCGCGGTCGATGTCCACGTAGATCGCGGCGCCCGAAGCATCGGCATCCGACACGACGTTGCGCACTTCCTTCACCGAGCGCAACTTCTCGGCCAGCTTGCCCGCCCACTCGACCACGGTCGCCGTGTCGGCCGATTCCAGCGAGAGCCGGAATTGCGTCGGCCCGGACTCGGCGTCGATGGTCAGGTCCTGCACCGGCTGCAGGTAAAGCGTGATGCCCGCGACTTCCTGCGCGCGGCGGCGCAGCCGCTCCATCAGCTCCTGCTGGCTACCGCGCGAGCCCTTCAGGTTGATCAGCATGCGGCCGGTGTGCAGCATGGTGTTGTTCGCGGCGTCCACGCCGACGAAGCTGGACAGCGTGCTGACCTCGGGGTCTTCCATCAGCCGGCGCGCCACCTCCTGCTGCAGCTGCGCCATCTGCGGGTAGGACACGGACTGGGTGGCTTCCACGCGCGCCTGCAGCTGGCCGGTGTTCTGGGTGGGGAACAGGCCCTTGGGAATCCACAGGTAGAGCAAGGCCGTGAGCACGAGTGTGGCCAGCGCGACCAGGAGCGTGAGGCCCTGGCGGGCGAGCACCCAGCCGAGGGCATCGTCGTAGCGGGCGATGATGCGGTCGTTCCAGCTCGGCGGCCCTTCGACAGGCTCAGGGCGAACGGAATTTTTTTCCGCCTGGGCCGAGCCAGGCTCTCCCGTTCGGGCTGAGCCTGTCGAAGCCTTGAGCCACCGCGCCGACATCATCGGCACCAGCGTCAGCGACACCACCGCCGAAATGAGGATCGTGATCGCCAGCGTCACCGCGAACTCGCGGAACAGCCGGCCCACCACGTCGCCCATGAACAGCAGCGGGATCAGCACCGCGATCAGCGACACCGTCAGCGAGATGATGGTGAAGCCGATCTCGCTGGCGCCCTGCAGCGCGGCCTCCATCGGCCTGGCGCCCTCTTCGATGTGGCGCGAGATGTTCTCGATCATCACGATGGCATCGTCCACGACGAAGCCGGTCGCGATGGTCAGCGCCATCAGGCTCAGGTTGTTCAGGCTGTAGCCGAGCAGGTACATCGCGCCGCAGGTGCCGATGAGCGAGATCGGCACGGCCAGGCTGGCGATGACGGTCGCGCGCAGGCTGTGCAGGAAGGCGAAGATCACCAGCACGACGAGCACGACGGCGAGCAGCAGCTCGATCTGCACGTGGTGGACCGAGGCGCGGATGCCGGTCGTGCGGTCCGACAGCACGTCGACCTTCAGCCCGGCGGGCAGGCCCGAGGTCAGCTCGGGCAGGCGCTGCTTGATCGCGTCCACCGTGGCGATGACGTTGGCGCCGGGCTGGCGCTGCACGTTCAGGACGATCGCGGGCCTGAGCTCGCCGGTCACCACCGACCAGGCGCCCAGCTTGGTGTTCTCGGCGCTCTCCACCACGGAGGCCACGGCCGACAGGCGCACCGGCGCGCCGTTGCGGTACGACACGATCAGGTTGGCATAGTCCTTCGCGGCGACCAGCTGGTCGTTGGAATTGATGGTGTAGGCCCGCGTCGGGCCGTCGATGCTGCCCTTGGCGGCGTTGGCATTGGCGCCGCTGATCGCGGTGCGGATGTTGTCCAGCGACAGGCCGTACGAGGCCAGCGCGCGCGTGTCGGCCTGGATGCGCACGGCCGGCCGCTGGCCGCCCGCCAGCGTGACCAGACCGACGCCGGTGACCTGGCTGATCTTCAGCGCGAGCCGCGTGTTGACGAGGTTCTGAACTTCCGTCAGCGGCATGCTGTCGGAGGTGATGGCCAGCGTCAGCACCGGCGCATCCGCCGGGTTGACCTTGGCATAGACCGGCGGCGCCGGCAGGTCCGCCGGCAGCAGCGAACCACCCGCGTTGATGGCGGCCTGCACCTGCTGCTCGGCGACGTCCAGCGCCAGGCCCAGGCCGAACTGCAGCGTCACGATCGAGACCCCGGCCGCGCTGGTCGAACTCATGCGCGCCAGCCCCGCCATCTGCCCGAATTGCCGCTCCAGCGGCGCCGTCACCGTCTGCGCCATCACCTCGGGGCTCGCGCCGGGGTACAGCGTCTGCACCTGGATGGTCGGGTAGTCCACCTGCGGCAGCGCCGACAACGGCAGCAGCCGCAGCCCCACCAGCCCGGCCAGCACGATCGCCAGCATCAGCAGCGACGTGGCGACGGGTCGAAGGATGAAGGGACGGGATGGGCTCATGCTCTGCCTCCGGCGGGGGAGGCTGATGCGCGCGTCTCGCTTTTGAACGCAGAGGGCGCAGAGGATGCGCGGAGGACGCAGAGAAAACCTTTGGATGTTTCCTCTGCGTCCTCTGCGTGATCTTTGCGCCCCCTGCGTTCAAAATTCCTCGCCACGCCCACCCCTTCCGCAGACACCAACGCCCTGCTGCGCGCAAGAAACCTCACTGCCCACCCCCGCCGCCATCGCGCCGGCGCTGCTGCATCTGGGCCCAGCGCTCGAGGGCGGCGGGGTCGCCGCGGTCGAGGGCTTCGAGGAACTTCTTGCGGCGCTCCAGCTGCTCGGGATCGTTGGCGGCCGAGTCCAGCAGGCGGCGGCGTTGTTCGGCGTTGGGTTTGACGGTGGCTTCCGCAGCGACGGGTGGCGTGGCGGCGCGGGGCGCGGGGGACGACGCTTGGGGGGCGGGCTGCATGGCCGAGCCGGGGGCGCCGATGGGGGCGTCGGCGCGGGGGCCCGATGCGGGGGCGGACGCAGCGTCGCCACGCGGCGCGGAGGCGCCGTCGCGCCGGCGGCCGGCGCCGGGCGCGTCACCGGGCAGCGTCACGCGCGAGCCTTCGCGCAGGCGGTCGGCGCCCTCGGTGATGACGCGCTCGCCCACCTGCAGGCCGCTCGCGATCTGCACCTTGTCGACCGTGGCCATGCCGCGCGTGACGGTGCGCTGCGTGACGGTGCGGTCGGGCTTGAGCACGAAGACATAGTCGCCGGCCGCGCCGGTGCGCAGCGCGGAGACCGGCACCACCACCGCGTCCTCGATCGTGCGCAGCTGCAGCCGCACGTTGACGAACTGGCTGGGGAACATCGCCAGCTTCGTGTTGTTGAAGCGCGCCTTCGCGCGCACCGTGCCGGTCTGCGTGTCGACCTGGTTGTCCAGAGAGGCGAAGACACCGGTGTCGAGCAGGTTGACCCGGGTGCGGTCGTAGGCGCGCGCCTCCATGAAGGCGCCGGCGTTCTGCTGCAGCGCGGGCGCCATGTCCTGCGGCACGGCGAACTCGACGTCGATCGGCGAGATCTGCGTGACCACGGCCACGCCGTTGGTGTCGCTCGTGCCGACCACGTTGCCCACGTCCACGGTGCGCAGGCCGACGCGCCCCGCGATGGGCGAGACGATGCGCGTGTAGCCCAGGTTCAGCCGCGCCGTGCCCTCGTTGGCCTTGGCGATGACCACGGCCGCTTCCAGCTGCTTGACCAGCGCGGCCTGGGTGTCGACCTCCTGCCGCGCGATGGAATCCTGCTGCAGCAGCGTGCGGAAGCGCTCGAGCGTGACGCGCGCCGCCTCCAGCTGCGCCTCGTCGCGCATGCGCTGGCCCAGCGCCTGCTGCAGCGTCGCCTCGAACTGGCGCGGGTCGATGGTGGCGAGCAGCTCGCCCTTGCGCACCATCTGGCCCTCCTTGAACAGCACCTGCTGCAGCACGCCGCCGACCTGCGGCCGCACGCGCACGGTCGCCTGCGGCACGGCCGTGCCCAGCGCCTCCAGCACCACCGGCAGGTTGGCGCGCTCGGCGGCGGCGACGCCGACCGTGGTGGCCGGGCTGCGGCCGCCGGGGCCGCCACCCCCACCGGGGCCGCCGGCCCCCTGCCGTGCGCCGCCACCCGGCCCCGCTCCCGCCGCCGGTGCATCCTGGTGCGTCAGGCTCCACGCCAGCCAGCCGACACCGCCGACGACCAGCAGCGCGATGAGCGTGCCGATCAGCGAAGCGCGGCGGCTGATGCGGCGGCGCGGCGCCACGGGCACGAGCGGGCCGTCGACGAATTCGGCTTCGGGAAGCGGTTTCTGGGGGTCCATCACTGTCCTTGTTCTTCGGTCGCGTGCGCCCTGCGGGGCCGCGTCATTGTCGGTGAGCGTGCCTTGCCGTGCTGTAGGAATGATGCCCGGGCGATGTGTCTGTTCCGTATAGTTGCGCGGCGCTTTTGCAAAGGCGCGGCCCGCTCCCCGCCCCGCGCCAGGAAGGGAAAACGGCTGCAGCCCGCACCAGGAGCGGGCTTGCAGCTATCAAATCGATAGCATCAGGGGGACTGCAGCGGCAGCGGCCGGCCTTCGGACAAGGCCGGCGCGGGCACGCCGAGCAGCAGCGCCAGGGTCGGCGCGAGGTCGACCACTTCCACCCGCGTGTCGATGCGCCCGGGCTTGAGCCACTTCGGGCCGTACAGCAGGATGGGCACGTTGGTGTCGTACGGATGCGGCGAGCCGTGCGTGGCGATGGAGCTGCTGGAGGTCATCATCCAGTACGGCTTGAGCGCGTACTGCACGTCGCCCGACAAGCCCTCGTTCCACGACTTGCGCATCTGGCCGAAGAACGGCGCGCCCGCGCGGCTGCCCGCGGCAAGCTCGGCACGGGTGTAGGCCGCAGCGATCGACGGCTCCGCGGCCAGCACGCCGCGCGCCGCCTCGGCGACCGTGTTGAAGTCCAGCCCGCGCTGGGCGATCAGCGCGCGGTCCAGCACCAGCGCCGATGCCGAGAAGAAGCGCGCCAGCTTCGGCACGCCGAAGCGCTGCTCGAGCGCGGCGTTGACCTTGCCCAGCGTCTGGCTGCCGGAGAGGCGTCCCGCGTCGCGGCCCTGCGCGAGGCTGACCTCGGGCGCGGGCATGAAGCCGTGGTCGGCGGTGAGCACGGCGACGTAGTTGTCCTTGCCGACGCTGGCGTCCAGGTCGCGGAAGAACGCCTGGAACAGCCGGTCCAGCTGCAGCATGTGGTCGTGCGACAGCCGCGACTCGGCGCTGTACGCGTGGTTGACGTAGTCGTGCCCCGACAGGCTGACCGACAGGATGTCGGGCGCGTCGTCCTTGCCCAGGCCCTCGCCCGCCACGGCCGCCCGCGCGAAGTCCAGGGCCAGCGTGTCGGCGAACGGGCTGCGCAGCAGCGCGCCGTAGTACGCGGGGCCGGGCGCCTCGTCCGCGGCCACGCCCATCAGCATCGGCAGCTTGCCGCCGCGCGGGCCGAACCAGGCCTGGCTGTCGGGGATGGACTTCGCATAGGCCGCATCGTCCAGCAGCGGCTTCCACTCGGTCTTGAAGTAGCGGTCGGCCGGCTTGCCCGCGTTGAAGGCGTTCACCCAGGCCGGGTGCTCCTTCATGTAGTAGGTGGTCGACGCGAACTGGCCGGTGGCGCCCATGTACATGTAGGCCGTGCCGAGCTGTCCGCCCGGCAGGATGGCGCCGCGGTCCTTGCCGGAGATGGTGACCACCTTCGACGCCGGGTTGGCGCGGCGCAGCACGTCGCCCACGGTCTCGGCCTTCAGGTTGCGCGGGCTGGTGCCGTCCAGCGGCCGGGTCGTGTGGCCAATGTACGTGTAGGCGGTGTCGCCGGTGTTGTACACGTCGGCGCCCGTGGTCGTGTCCTTCCACTCGTTGCCGATGATGCCGCTGCGCTGCGGCGTCGCCCCGGTGAGCATGGTGGCGTGGCCCGCGGCCGTCACCGTGAACGCATAGGGATAGTGCGCGTCGCTGAACCAGGCGCCCCGGTCCAGGAAGCGGGCCAGGCCGTCGGGGGCCAGCTGGTCGCGGTAACCGGTGACCTGGCGCATCGGCAGGCCGTCCACCACCAGGAAGACCACCAGCTTCGGCTTGGCGGCGGGCTCGCGCGGGCCCGCGCAGCCGGCGAGCAGGGACACGGCGAGGGCGGACAGGAGGAGGCGGTGCATCTTCATTGCGTGATCACCACCAGCACGCTGCAGGGCGAATGCTCGATGAGCGCGCCGGAGATGGAGCCGCGCCACCAGCGCGCGGCCCAGCTGTCCAGGTGCTTGTGCCCCACGACGATGAGGTCGGCCTGCGCCTTGCGCGCGGCCTTGGTGATCTCGTCGATCGCCTCGCCGGTGACCACCTCGCCATGGGCCGCGTAGCCGGCATCGGCCAGCTGGCGCAGGCCCTCCTGCAGAACGGCCTGGTACTTCTTCTTCTCGCGTTCCTCGAGCTCGATGTCGTAGACGCCGCCCTCGAGGCCGACGAAGCTCATGGCCGACGGCATCACGGCCACCAGGAACAACTCGGACCGGCTCCAGTTCGCCAGGTCCTGGCAGTCGAGCAGTGCTTTCTGGCCGGCGTCGGAACCGTCGTAGGCCAGCAGGATGCGCTTGTACATGGGCGAACTCTCCAACGAAATGGTCAGGCTTGTGCGGCAAGCATAGACGCTGCCGCGCAGCCAGACAACAGGGGCAACGGCAGGCGCGGTGCGGCGCCGTCGCCTACACTCAGCCCCTTTCGCCCCGCCCTCCATGCGCCTGCTCACCCACCCCCTCGCCGCCCCCGGCCTCGCCTTGCTCATCCTTGCGGCGGGCATCAGCGCATGGGCCGGCTTCCCCACGGACGTGGTGCGCGAGTGGATGGCCGAGACCGGGCCGGTCGAGATGGGGACGCTGGCCCTTTACCTGGCCGCGCTGGTTGCCGTCGTGGCCAACCGCCGCTTCAACCCCGCGCCGGAGTGGCCGGCGCTGCTGCTCGTCATCGCCGGCTTCTGCGCGCGCGAGATGGACATGCACAAGTACTTCACCGACGTCAGCGTGCTCAAGATCAGCTACTACAGCGGTCCCGCGCCGCTGGCGCACAAGCTGATGGCCCTGGCCGCTTGGACGCCGCCGGCGCTGGCCGCGCTGTACCTGGCGGCCCGCTTCGCGCGGACGCTGTGGCGCGGGCTGCTCACGCGCCGCGCCGTCGCGGTGACGGTGGTCACCGTCCTGGCGAGCATCGTCGTGTCCAAGCTGTCAGACCGCTCGCTGGGCGTGCTGACGCAGGACTACGGGATGGCGTTCAATGTCTCGGCGCGCGCGCTGCAGCTGGCGATCGAGGAGCCCGTGGAGATGGGCATCCCGGTGCTGGTGATGCTCGGCCTGCTGCAGCAGCGCCTGGAAACCTAGCCCGGGCTGCGTCCGGCGACGCCGGCGGACGCGAAGCTCGCCATGTCGCGCAGCAGCGCGCAGGCGGACACCAGCAGCGGCCAGGCCAGCGCCGCGCCCGACCCCTCGCCCAGCCGCAAGCCCAGGTCCAGCAGCGCCCGCGCCGGTGTGCGCGCGTCAGGGCCGAGGTGCCGCAGCAGCACGCCATGGCCGCACTCGCCCGAGCGGTGCGAGAACACGCAGCGCTGCACCACGTGCGGCTCCAGCCGCTGGGCCACCAGCACGGCCGCACTGGCGATGAAGCCGTCCACCACGATGACGCGCCGCTGGCTCGCGGCCTGGAGCACGGCGCCCACCATGGTCGCGATCTCGAAACCGCCGAACGCGGCCAGGGCATCGAGCGGTTCACGGGCGGCGCCGTGCAGCTGCAGAACCTCTTGCAGGATGGCATGCTTGCGCACCAGTCCTTGCGCGTCGAGGCCCGTGCCCGCGTCCACGCAATCGGCCAGGTCCTGCCCCGCCAGCCGGGCCAGCAGCAGCGAGGCGGCCGAGGTGTTGCCGATGCCCATCTCGCCCAGCAGCAAGGCGTTGCCCGGCAGGCCGTCGACGATGGCGCGGCCGTTGGCAATGGCCTGGTCGCGCTGCGCGGCGCCCATGGCCGGGCCCGCGGATGCGTCGGCGGTTCCGGGCGCGATCTTGTGCTGCAGCAGGCCGGCGCGCGGCGCGAAGTCGTGGCGCACGCCGCAGTCCACGACGGTGAGCGCCAGGCCATGCTGGCGCGCGAGCACGCTCACGGCCGCGCCGCCGGCCAGGAAGTTCTCGACCATCTGCCAGGTGACGTCGCTGGGATAGGCCGAGACACCGCGCGCCGCCAGTCCGTGGTCGCCCGCGAACACGACGAGCTGCGGCTGCAGCAGCTCGGGCGTCTCGGTGCCCAGGATGAGGCCGATCTGGAGTGCCAGGGATTCGATGCGGCCCAGCGCGCCGAGCGGCTTGGTCTTGTTGTCGAGCCTGGCTTGCAGGCGGGCGGCGAGGGAAGGGTTGTGGAGGTCGAGCACAGTTGTCATTGCGGGCTAAGTTGTCATTGCGGGCTCGACCCGCAATCCAGGCCGTTGGCGCGCAGCGATGGATCCCGGATCAAGTCCGGGATGACACCGGGCGCGAAGTGGAGGTCGATGAAATCTGCGAGGCCGTCGAACACGCTGTCGAGCGTCGGCACCGCAGCGCCGAACAGCGCCTGCAGCACGGCGGGGTCCTCGAACAGGCCATGCAGGTACACGCCGAGCACGTTGCCTTGCTGCCAGCCCAGCCCGTCGGGCAAGACGGCGCGCGCGGGCGCCATGCCGGCGTGCTGCGACGTGCGGCCGTGGTGGATCTCGTAGCCGCGCACGGCCACAGCGGACAAGGCCTGCCACGCACCATCGAGCGTGCCGAACGCCGTGCTGCTGTGTCGCACCGTCTTGTCGCGCTCGAACACCGTCACCAGCGGCAGCAGGCCGAGGCCCGGCGCATTGCCGTCGATGCCGTGCGGGTCGATCAGTGCCTCACCCAGCATCTGCAGGCCGCCGCACACGCCGAGCACCGCGCCGCCGCGTGCCGCGTGCTGCGCGATCGCGCGGTCGAGGCCCTGCGCGCGCAGCCAGGCCAGGTCACCACTCGCGTGTTTGGAGCCCGGCAGCACGACCCAGTCGGCCTGCGCCAGCTGCGCGGGCGTGCGCGCCCACACGAGGCGCACCCCCGGCACGTTGAACAGCGGCTGGAACTCGTCGTGGTTGCTCACGCGCGGATAGGCGACGACGGCAATGGTCGTGGCCGCGGCGCCGTGCTCGGGCGGCGGCGCGATGCCGTCTTCCTCGGGCAAGCCGTGCTGCCACCACATCGGCAGGGTCGCGACGGTGGGGACGCCCGTGAGGTCCTCCAGCTGCTGCGGCCCCGGCGCCAGCAAGGCGGCGTCGCCCCGGAATTTGTTCAGCACGAAGCCGCGCAGCAAGGCGCGTTCGGCCTCCTCTAGCAGCGCCCAGGTGCCGTACAGATGGGCGAACGCGCCGCCGCGGTCGATGTCTGTCACCAGCAGGCAGGCGGCGTCCGCGTGCATCGCGACGCGCATGTTGACGACGTCGGCATCTTTCAGGTTGATCTCGGCCGGCGAGCCCGCGCCTTCGATCACGACCACGTCGTTCTCCGCGCGCAGGGCGTCCAGCGCCTGCGCGATGGCGGGCCAAACGCTGGCGCTGCGGCCGCGCCAGGCCATGCGAGACAGCGCCTCGTCCACCTGGCCGAGCAGCACCACCTGGCTGTGCGTGTCGCGCTCGGGCTTGAGCAGCAGCGGGTTCATCCGCACCTCGGGCTGCGCGCGCGCCGCCAGCGCCTGGAAGTACTGCGCGCTGCCGATCTCGCCGCCCGCCACGACGCGGGCGTTGTTACTCATGTTCTGCGCCTTGAACGGCGCGACCTTCAGGCCCTGGCGGGCGTACCAGCGGCACAGCGCGGTGGTGAGCCAGCTCTTGCCCGCGCCGCTGGTCGTGCCCAGCACCATCACGCAACGCGCCGTCATGCGAAGCCTCGCCACACGAGGAACTGGATGGCCAGACAAACAGCAAGCAGCAACAGAAGCGCGCGCCCCGCCAGCACGATGGCCCGCACCGTGTCGGCCGCCACGGGCGCCCTGCCCTGCGCGAGCAGCGCGTAGACGCCCGGCTTGCGCAGCCGCACGCCCAGCGCCAGCGCCATGGCCGCCATCGGCCAGCCGCTGTTGGGCGACGGCGTGCGCGCGGCCTCGGTGCGCAGCGCGCGCAAGGAGACGCCGCCCGCCACCGCGGCGAGCAGCAGCGCGCTGATGCGCGCCGGCACCCACGAGAGCACGTCGTCCGCGCGCGCAGCCCACTTGCCCGCCCACTCCCAGTCCAGCCCGGCGCGAAAGCCCCGGTAGCCCCACATCGCGTCGGCCGTGTTGGCGAAGCGGTACAGCACCGCGCCCGGCAGGCCCGCGACCACAAACCAGAATAGCGGCGCGACGACCGAGTCGTTGAAATTCTCTGCCAGCGATTCGATCGCGCTTTCGCGCACCTGCCCCGCATCCAGCTGCATCACCTCGCGGCTGACGAGCCGGCCCAGCTGCGCGCGGCCTGTGTCCAGCGACTGGCCCAGCGCCGACTCGACCGCGGCCACCTCGTCGCGCAGCATGCGCCAGGACAGCATCGGCTTGAGCAGCAGGCCCAGCGCCAGGCCGGCCAGCGCCTCGTGCCATTGCAGCAGTGCCGACTGCAGCAGCCAGGCCAGCAGCGCGAACAGCACCGCGCCGCCGTACCAGGCCATGCCGCCCGCCCAGAACGCCGTCCAGTTGGGGCCGGGCAGCTTCTCGCGCGGCGCGATGCGGCTGCCGATCCAGCCCAGGTAGCGCCCCATCCACACCACCGGGTGCCAGCGCGCCGGCGGCTCGCCGAACGCGCGGTCGAGCAGCAGCGAGAACAGCAAGGCGATGGCGAACACCATCAGTCTTCGATGCCCCGTTGCGCGGGAACACCTGCGTTGAACGCGTGCTTGACCTTCACCATCTCGGTCACCGTGTCGGCGAGTTCGATGATCTCAGGCGGGCAGCGGCGGCCAGTGATGGCGACGTGCACCTCCTTCGGCCTGTCCTTCAGCGTCTGAAGCACGTCGGGCAACGGCAGCCAGCCGTAGATCAGCGGATAGGTCAGCTCGTCCAGCACGACGAGGAAGTAGTCGCCGCCCAGGATGGCTGCCTTCGCCTTCAGCCAGCCGTCGCGTGCGAGCTGCGCCGAATGCTCCAGGTCCTGGCTCTTCCAGCTGAAGCCGTCGCCCAGCCCCTCGATGGGGATGCCGATCTGCCCGAACATGCGGTGCTCGCCGAAGCGCGCCGTCGGCACCTTCATGAACTGGTAGATCTTCACCGCCTTGCCGCGCCCGTGCGCGCGCAACGCCAGCCCAAACGCCGCCGTGCTCTTGCCCTTGCCGTCGCCCGTGTTCACGATCACGAGCCCCCGCCTCTCGCCCTCGGGCTTCTCGTACGGCTTCTCCGACGGCGGCGTTTCCAGTTTCATATTCGGGGTCAGATTCCAATTAATTCGGCAGGGCAACCCACTGGCCGTCCAGCGCGCGCACGGCGATGCGCCCGCCGAACACATGTTCCAGCGCGCGGTGCGTGGCCGGGTCCGCGCAAGCACCCTGGTGCACGACCCTGCCCGCATCCACCACGACCAGCTCGTCGGCATGCAGCGCCAGCGAGATTTCGTGCAGCACGCTGACCACCGTCTTGCCGCTGCCGGCCAGGCCGCGCACCAGCGCCAGCCAGTCGGCCTGGTGCGGCGGGTCCAGATTGGCCAGCGGCTCGTCCATCAGCAGCACGTCGGCCCGCACCGCCAGCGCACGCGCCAGCAGCACGCGCTGCCGCTCGCCGCCGGACAGGCGGCCGAGCAGGCGGTCACGCCATTCCCAGGCCTGCGTCGCGCGCAGCGCCTGCTCCACCGCCGAGCGGTCGGCGGCGCTGGGCGAGGCCAGCCAGGGCTGGTGCGGCAGGCGGCCCAGCATCGCGACGTCGTGCACGCTCAAGTCGTCCGCCGCCGATTCGTTCTGGCCCAGCCAGGCCAGGCGGCGCGCGCGCTCGCGCGCCGTCAGCGCGCCGATGCGCTGCCCTTGCAACAGCACATCGCCCGAACACGGCAGCAGCCCCGCGAGCACGCGCAGCAAGGTCGATTTGCCCGCGCCGTTGGGGCCGACGATGCTGGTCCAGCGGCCGGCCGGCAGGCGCAGGTCGATGCCGTGCAGAATCTCGGTGGCCTGGGAGCCATTTCCGAGCGCAGCCCGCACCCCGCTTGCCTCGAGTGCTACGGAATTCATAGCATCCCACCCCGCGCGCTGCGCTTGTGCATCAGCCACAGCAGGTAGCTGCCACCCAGCACCGCGGTGAGCACGCCGACCGGCAGCTCCTGCGGCGCGATGATCCAGCGCGCCAGCACGTCGGCCACCATCAGCAGCAGCCCGCCCATCAGCGCGCTCAGCACGACCAGCCGCCCGTGCGTCACCGGCGCGATCGAGCGCACCAGGTGCGGCGCGGCCAGGCCGACGAACGCGATCAGCCCCGTCTGCGCGACCGCCGCGCCGGTGGACAGCGCCAGCACCGCGACCAGGGCGGCGCGCATCGCGGCCAGCGGCACACCCAGGCTGGAGGCCGTGGATTCGCCAAGGGCCAAGCCGTCGAGCATGCGGCCCAACGCCCAGGCGATGGCCAGCATCGGGACCAGCACCGCGGCCATCACGCCGCAAGCCGTCCAGCCGACGAAGCCCGTGCTGCCCAGCATGAAGGCCTGCATCGCCTGCAGGATGTCCGGCACCGCAAGAGTGACCAGGTCGCGCGCCGCGCCGAGCACCACGCCGACGATCACCCCCGCCAGCAGCAGGCGCAGCGTGTGCAGCACGCCGTTGGCCAGCGCCAGCGTCAGCAGCACACCGCCCACCGCGCCGACGAACGCCGCGCCCGTCAGGCCGAGGCGCACCAGCCATTGCGTGGCAAACGGCGACGCGCCGAACAACGCGAGCGCGAGGCCCACGCCGAGCGCCGCGCCCGAGGCGCTGCCCAGCAGGTAAGGATCGGCGAGCGGGTTGCGGAACAGCCCCTGCGCCACGGCGCCCGCCAGCCCCAGCAGCGCGCCCGCCATCCAGGCGCCCAATGTGCGCGGCAGGCGGATGTCCCACACGATCTGCCAGGCGATGGGATCCTGGCGCGCGTTCAGCACGCTGCTGAAACCGGTGCTTCCGACGCCCGCACCGACCAGCAATGCGGAGCCGGCCGCGAGCAGCAGCACGAGGCCCAGAGCGATGCCGCGCCGCGCGCTCATGGGGCCTTCTCGGTCACGCACCGCACCATCAGCCGCGCCGCCTCGGCCATGCGTGGCCCCGGCCGCACCAGCACGTCGGACTCGTCGGCCGTGAACACGCAGACGCGCTTCTCGCGCACCGCGCGCATGCCGGCCCAGCCCGGGCGCTGCTCCAGCCCCAGCGCGTTGCGCGAGCCCACCATGATGATCGCCGGGTCGGCGCGCACCACGTACTCGGGGTTGATGCGCGGGAACGGCCCCAGCTCGCCGGCGACGATGTTCTTCAGCCCCAGCCGCTGCATCAGCTCGCCGATGAAGGACGTGGTGCCCGCCGCATAGCCGCCGGTGCTGACCTCGTAGTACACAGTGGTGTTCTTCGCGCGCGCCGGCAGCGACTGCGCGGCAGCGGACACACCCGCATCGATCGCGCGCCAGATGCGCCCGGCATCCGGCACCTCCAGCAATTGCCCCAGCTTCCCCATCACCCGCCGCGCATCCGCGGCCGTCTTCGGCTCCATGGCGACCACCTTCAGCCCCAGCGCCTCCAGCCGCTGCGCCCCGCGCGACGAGGTCGCCATCAGCACCACGTCGGGCCTGAGCGCGACGACGGCCTCGATGTTCGGATCGATACCGCCGCCCACCTGCGGCAGGGTTCGCACCTGCTGCGGAAAGTTCGAATACCGGTCCACCCCCACCAGCCGCCCGCACTGCCCCAGCTCGCACACCGTCTCCGTCAGCGACGGCAACAGGCTGACGATGCGCTGGGGGGATTTCTCGAGCGTGACGTTGATCCCTCGGTCGTCGGTGATGGTGAGGGCGTGGGCGTTGAGGGCTGCGGCGAGGGAGGCGACTGTGAGCCAGCGGATGATTGAACGCAGAGGGCGCGGAGGATGCGCAGAGGACGCAGAGAAAACCTTTGGATGTTTCCTCTGCGTCCTCTGCGAAATCTTTGCGCCCTCTGCGTTCAAAACGACCTCACGCATGCAAGCCCTTCACTGCCACAGGCAGCCCAGCCACCATCAGCGTCACCCGCTCGCAGGCCGCGGCGGCTTGTTGGTTCAGGCGGCCGAGGGCGTCGACGAAGGCGCGGACTTCGGGGCCGAGGGGGATGACGCCCTGGCCGATTTCATTGCTGACGAGGACAAGCGGCCCTGGGCAGTCTGCTATCGAAAACATAGCTACATCCCCTTTATTCACGCGGGCTGCAGCCCGATTCTCCTCTGGTGCGGGCATCAAGCGGTTGGTCAGCCAGAGCGTGAGGCAGTCGACGACGACCAGGGTGCCGGGCGTGCTGTGGGCACGCAGCGCGTCGGCGAGGTGCAACGGTTCTTCGGCCGTGCGCATGCGGGGCGCGCGGGTGGCGCGGTCGGCGCGGTGGCGGGCGATGCGGTCGCGCATCTCGGTGTCCCAGGCTTGCGCCGTGGCGATGTAGACGGCCTCGTGCGAGGGGGACGCGGCGAGCCAGGCGGCGGCGAGGGATTCGGCGCGGGCGGTCTTGCCGCTTTTCTGGCCGCCGAAGATGAGTTCGGATCTGGCGATGGACAGCTCAGCCATAAGCGCGGCTCCAGTCCATCACGATGCGGTGCAGTTGCTCGACGCCGTCGGTCAGCGCGGCGGGGCCGGGCTGCAGGATGTCGGCGGATTTGATCTCGAAGATCTGGCCGTTCTTGACGGCGTTCACGTTCTCCCAGCCGGGGCGCGCCGCGACTTTCTCCGGGCGGAATTTCTTGCCGCACCAGGAGCCGATGATGATGTCGGGATTGCGCGCCACGATGGCCGCGCCATCGGCAATGATGCGGTCCTTGCCCAGGGATTGCGTGGCGAGCTCGGGGAAGCAGTCGTCGCCGCCGGCGATGCCGGTCAGCTCGCTCACCCAGCGGATGGCGCTGATGTGCGGCTCGTCCCACTCCTCGAAATACACGCGCGGGCGGCGCGGCAAGGCCTGCGCGGCGACGCGGATCGCTTCCAGCCGGCCGCGCATCGCCGCCAGCAGGTCCAGGCCGCGCTGCGGCTGGCCCACCATCGCCGCCACCTGGTACAGCACCGAGACAATCTCGCCGACGCTGCGCTGGTTGAAGACGGTGACCTGCACGCCCTGCTTGATGAGCGCGCTGGCGATGTCGGCCTGCAGGTCGGAAAAGCCGAAGACGCAGTCGGGCCGCAGCGCGAGGATCTTGTCGATCTTCGCGCTGAGGAAGGCGCTGACCTTGGGCTTCTCCTCCCGCGCACGGCGCGGCCGCACCGTGTAGCCCGAGATGCCCACGATGCGCGCCTCCTCGCCCAGCAGGTACAGCCACTCTGTCGTCTCCTCGGTGAGGCAGACGATGCGTTGCGGGCCGAGCGTGTTCAGCATGGTGCGAGGTTAATACGCCGGCCGCCGCGCCGGGCCGCCCCAAGCAAGGCCAGCCCCTTCGGGGGGCAGCGCAGCCACGCAGTGGCAAGCGTGGGGGCCAACATTCACTTGGGCTGCCACCGCAGCGTGACGAAGACACCTCGCCCGGGCTGGTTGTAGCCGCGCACCGTCTGGTAGTCGCGGTCGCCGGCGTTGCGCAGGTTGGCCTGCACGCTCCAGTCCTTGGCGAGCGCGTAGTCGGCGTACAGGTCGACGGTGGTGTAGCCGCCGATGCGGAAAGTGTTGGCAGCATCGTCGAAGCGCTCGCCGGCGTGCACCAGCGAAGCACCGAACTTCCAGGCGCCGGTGCCGTAGTCCGCGCCCAGCGTGAGCTGCTCGTCGCTGCGGCGCGGCAGCCTGCGTCCGGTCACCTCGTTGCGCGGGTTCAGCGTGTCGAACGACGCGCGCAGCGCAAGCGCGCCAAAGGTGCCGTCGTAGCCCAGCGTCCAGCCGTCGATGCGCGCGCGCGGCACGTTCGCCGGCAGCGGGCCGCTCGGGATGAAGCCGCGGATGCGGTTGTCGAAGTGCACCAGCTTCACGGTGTGGCCGGCCGCGCTCCAGGTCACGCCGATGTCGGTGTTGCGGCCCTTTTCAGCCTGCAGCGTCGGGGTGCCGAACCCGGGGTAGTAGAGCTGGTTGAACGACGGCGCGACGAAGCTGGTGCCGTGGGACGCATGCACGCGCCAGCTGGGCGTGATCTTGTAGCCGTAGCCCGCGAAGCCGGTGGTGCTGCCGCCGAACTGCGAGTTGCGGTCGCGGCGCAGGTTGGCCTGCCAGCTGTGCGGGCCCGACTCGCCGTTCAGGCCGAGGAACGCCGAGGTGATGCTGCGCTCGCTCACCGTGTAGGCGGTGGAGCCGTCGACCTGCTGCTCCAGCCGCTCCAGCCCCGCCAGCAGCACGCCCAGCGGCGTGTCGATGTCGTTCTGCCAGAACAACTGGTTCTGCGTGGTCTTGAAGTCGCTGGGCAGGAAGCTGGAGACCGTGGCATTGGAGGTGTCCGAGCTTTGCGAGGCCTGCAGCTGTGTCTTCCAGCCGGGCAGGAACTTGCCGCTGAGCGCCGCGCGCAGCGTCGTGCCGCGCACGTTGTTCTGCGTGTCGCGGCCGGGACCATCGTCGTAATGCGAGACGCCTTCCGCATGCAGCACGCCGCCATCGAGCTTCCAGTCGGGGCTGATCTGCCAGGCCGCGCCGGCATTGAGCGAGCGCTGGCGGAACGGGTCGCGGTCGGCGTTGTAGTTGCCGAACGGCACCGAGGGATTGGTGCTGGAGAACCCGCGGTCGTTGAGTGCCTGCAGGCCCAGCGAATAGGTCAGCGCGCCCTGCCCGCCGGTGAAGCCGCCGCCCGCCTGGCCATACGAATCGCTGCCCGCGCCGATCTGTGCGTACGGGTGGAAGCCCGCCTGGCCCTTGCGCGTGAAGATCTGCACCACGCCGCCGACGCCGTCGCTGCCGTACAGCGAGGAGCCGGGGCCCTTGAGCACCTCGATGCGCTCGATCGCGTCGAGCGGCAGGTTTTCCCAGACCGGCGTGCCGGCCGTGGCCGAGCCGTAGCGCACGCCGTCGATCAGCAGGATGGTGTGGCGCGCCTCGGTGCCGCGGATGTAGATGTTGCTCACCTTGCCGCGCCCGCCGTTGGCGCTGAACTGCAGGCCGGCGGCGCGCGTCAGGATCTCGGGCAGTGTGCGGCCGGCCAGCTTCTCGATGTCGGCGCGCTCGATGACGACGACATCGCTGACCAGGCTGTCGGCCCGGGTCGGCGTGCGGGTGGCGGTGACCACGGTGTCCGCGAGGGCGGCGACCTGGGTCTGGGCGTGGGACGGGAATGCGGCGGCGAGCGCCAGCGACAGCGCGGCGAGGCGCGCGGGATGCACAGGAGTTGTCATGGACTGAAAAACGAAGCGAACGGCCCGAACCGGCTTCCCCGCCGGTCGTTGGGCATCACGGCCGCGCTTTTGCACAAGGCATGGCGCGGCCACCTCGTTGGCCGGTATCCGGGCTGGCGCGTCGTCTTCCATCGCCTTCCCAGGCACGCCGTGTGACGGCGGCCCAGTGGCTTGCTGATGGAAGCGGAATGACCGTGTCGGGGCATTCTTGCGCTTACCGTTGCGGGGGCAGCGCAGGTTAGGCAGGCCCTGGCGGGCCGTCCCTCCTGCTTCCCGTTGAACTGCGGCATGCGAACCACACCGCGAGCACCAACCCCTTGATTTTAGACGGGAAACTGTAAACAAAACCCTACAATCCCCGGATGCCCAGTGCCTCCCAGATCGACCAGATTGCGGAACGCGTCGAGCGCCTGCTCGTGCGCTACGAGGAACTGCAGCGCACCAACGAGCTGCTGGCGCAGCAGGTCGAGGTGCTCACGCACGAACGCGACTCGCTCAAGTCGCGCCTGTCGGCGGCCCGCTCGCGTGTCGATGCGCTGCTCGAACGGCTCCCGGACATCAAGGCAGCATGAAACAACTCGAAGTGCAAATCATGGGACAGAGCTACCTGCTCGGTTGTCCCGAAGGCGGCGATGCGCGCCTGCTGGAAGCCGTCGAGCGCGTGGACACCGCCATGTGCAAAATCCGCGACGCCGGCAAGGTCAAGGCGCGCGACCGCATCGCCGTGCTGGCCGCGCTGAACCTGGCGTTCGACGTCAGCGACCGCGCCGCGCCGGTGTTCTCCTCCAGCATCGGCACGCCCCTGGCGTCGGCGCAGCCGGTGCAGGCGGCGAACAGCCCGGAGGCCGCCAACAACAGCGCCCACGGCGACGCGCCCGACCCGCGCCTGGCCCAGCTGATCGGCCGGCTGGACAGCGCCCTCGGCGACGACGGCCGGCTGATCTGAGAGCCGCACACGCCGGCGCGCAAGCGCCTACAATGAGGGCGTGTCTGCAGTGCATGCCGGGCTTTATATTTCCTTGAACCAATGCTCATTGAGCACGGGCTTGGAACATCCCCTGGTGAGCGTGATCGTCTCGCGTCAGACGAACCCAACGCCAGGTTGACCTCGCCCACCTGAACCCCTGGTTCAGGATGCCGGTCCGGTGGCACCTGCAGACGCCTTTTTTCCAGTGTCATCCCGGACCCGATCCGGGATCCACGCCCCGATAACAACAACATCGCAAAGCGCGACGATGGATTGCGGACCAGGTCCGCAATGACATCCCCTTCATGCTCCTCGAACCGCAGCTCATCCTCGAACTCCTCCTGGTGGGCACATGCACCGGCTTCCTCGCCGGGCTGCTGGGCATCGGCGGCGGGATGCTGATGGTCCCCTTCGTCACCTTCATCCTCACCTCCAAGGGCTACCCCGCCGACTACGTGGTGAAGATGGCCGTGGCCACCTCGCTGGCCACGATCTGCTTCACCTCGCTGTCGTCCGTGCGCGCGCACCACAAGCGCGGCGCCGTGCTCTGGCCCATCGTGCGCGTGCTGGCGCCGGGCATCCTGCTCGGCTCGCTGGTGGGCGCGCAGGTCGCGGTCGCCCTTCCCGGCCGCGCGCTGTCGGTCCTGTTCGCGGTGTTCGTCGCGTTCTCCGCCACGCAGATGTTCCTGAACCGCAAGCCCAAGCCCACGCGCACCCTGCCCGGGCGGCTGGGCACCTTCGGCATGGGCTGGGTGATCGGCATGCTGTCGTCGCTGGTCGGCGCCGGCGGCGCATTCGTGTCGGTGCCGTTCATGACCTGGTGCAACGTGAAAATCCATGACGCGGTGGGCACGTCGGCGGCGCTGGGCTTCCCCCTGGCCTTCGCGGGCACGCTGGGCTACGTCTGGGCCGGCCAGGGCCTGCCGCAGATGCCGCCCGGCTCGTTCGGCTACCTGTACCTGCCGGGGCTGGTGGTGATCTCCATCGCCAGCATGTGCACCGCGCCGCTGGGCGCGCGCACCGCGCACCGGATGGACATCCGGCCGCTGAAAAAGGTGTTCGCCTGCGTGCTGTATTGTCTGGCCGCATATTTCCTCTTTCGCGCACTGCCATGAAAATCGCTTTCATCGGACAACAGGAGTTCGGCAAGGCCGCCCTCGAGGCCTTCATCGCCCGCGGCGACGAGGTCGCCGGCGTCTTCTGCATGCCCGAGAAGGCCGGCGCCAAGCCCGATGCGCTGCGCGAGGCGGCGCAGGCGCGCAACCTGCCGGTCTACCAGTTCAGCAGCCTCAAGAGCAGCTTCGCCGAGGAGGCGATGCGCGGGCTGGATGCCGACATCGGGGTGATGGCGTACGTGGTGCAGTTCGCGCCGCAGGCGTTCGTCAACATCCCGCGCTGCGGCACCATCCAGTTCCACCCGTCGCTGCTGCCGCTGCACCGCGGGCCGTCGTCCATCAGCTGGCCGATCGCGCTGGGCGCCGCCGAGACCGGCATCACCATCTTCCGTCCCACCGACGGCCTGGACGAAGGCCCGGTCATCCTGCAGAAGGCCTGCCCCATCGGCCCCGACGAGACGCTGGGCGAGCTGTACTTCAACAAGCTGTTCCCGCTGGGCGTGGCGGCGCTGCTGGAAGCGGCCGACCTGGTGGTGGCGGGCCGCCACACCGAGACGCCGCAGGACGAAAGCCGAGCCGGCTACGAAGGCTGGTTCCACGAGGACGAGGCGCGCATCCACTGGCATGCCCACGTCGACCAGGTCTACAACCTGATCCGCGCCTGCAACCCCGCGCCCGGCGCATGGACGCTGCTGGGCGGCCAGAAGGTCTGGCTGTACGACTGCCGCAAGCACACCACGCGCGTCTTCGCGCAGGTGCGCGGCAAGCCGGGCGAGGTGGCGGCGGTGACGCCCACGTCGATCTTCATCAACGCCCAGGGCGGCCAGATCGAGGTGCTGCGGCTCAAGCCCGAGGGCGGCAAGAAGATGCCCGCCGGCGACTACGCGCGGCTCAACCCCGCCCTGGCGCCAGCGCCTTCGCCCTGAAGCCCATCGTCTGCTCGATCAGGGCGGAGCCGTCGCGCAGCAGGAACTGGCGGAAGGCCTGCGCCACCGGCGTCAGCCGCTTGTTGCGGCGGTGGACCACGTACCAGTTCAGCATCAACGGGAAGCCTTGCACGTTGAGCATGGCGAGGTGGCCCGCGCGCAGCTCGCGGCTGATGGTGTGCGCCGACAGGAAGCTGATGCCCATGCCGGCCATCACCGCCTGCTTGATGGTTTCGGTGCTCTTGATCTCCATCGCCACATTCAGCTCGTTGAGGTGGCCGCCGAAGCCCTCCTGCATGGAGGCCCAGGTGTCGGAGCCCTTCTCGCGCACCACGAACGGCTCGCGCGCCAGGCGTGACACGGGAATGCGCTTCTTGCCGGCCAGCGGATGGTCGGGCGCCGCAACGATCACGTAGGGGTGGGGCGCGAACGCCTCGTTCACCGTGTCCATGTCCAGCGGCGGCCGCACCATGATCGCCAGGTCGGTGCGGTTGTCGCTGAGCTGGTCCAGCAGCTCCTCGCGGTTGCACACGCCGAAGTTCAGGCTGACGCCGGCGTGGCGCCGCGCGAATTCGACCAGCAGCCGCGGGAAGAAATAGTCGCCCGCGCTGATGACCGCCACGTTCAGCGCGCCGCCCGAGACGCCCTTGAACTGGGCCATCGCCTCCTCGACCTCCTTGAACTGCTGGATGATGAGCCGGCTGGAATGCAGCATCTCGCCGCCCGCCGGCGTAAGGTGGATTTTCTTGCCCAGCTGCTCGAACAGCGCCAGCCCCGCGTGCTCCTCGAGCTTGCGCACCTGCGTCGAGACGGCGGGCTGCGTCAGGTGCAGCTCCTCGGCCGCGCGCGAAAAACTCAGGTGGCGGGCCACCGCCTCGAACACCTTCAACTGGCGCAGGGTCGCATTTTTCACGGCGGTCCGATCATTACTGCAAGGTAATGGATCCTATCAAATACTTTAACTATCATTAATCGTTCTTCCTTCTTACATTGGCATCAAGCCACACGAAGGAGAGACAGCGATGAGCCACACCGAAGACCACCGCCATGCCTACAACGCCGCCTTCGGCGAGCTGGGCCTGCCCTGGTACTGGGACGCCAAGACGTTCGCCACCCTGCAGTCCCACGGCCGCGATGCCGTGCGCTTCTACCTCCAGGCCGAGCAGTCGCACCTGCTGCGCGCGTACGAAGCCGACTTCCTGGTGAACGCCATCGAGGCGGCCAAGGCGCGCTGCCACGCCGGCATCACCGCCGGTGCGCAGGCCTACGCCAGCCATCCCGGCGAGCGCAGCCGCATGGCGGCCTGATCGGCGCGCCATGCCGAAACTCTGGGTCCGATTCAAGGACGGCGGCACCGGCCGCTTCGGCATGCTCGAAGGCGGCCGTGTGCGCGTCTGCGAAGGCGACATGTTCGCCAACCCGCGCCCGACCGACCGCTGGCTGCCGCTGGAAGGCCTGCAGCTGCTGGCGCCCGTGGCGCCGACCAAGGTGATCGCGCTGTGGAACAACTTCCACGCCCTGGGCGAGAAGCTGGGCCTGGCGGTGCCGGCCGAGCCGCTGTACCTGATCAAGTCGCCCAACACCTACCTGGGCCCCAACGAGACCATCCGCAAGCCGGCCTGCGACGGCAAGGTGGTGTTCGAGGGCGAGCTGGGCATCGTCATCGGCAAGACCTGCAAGCAGGTGCCCGAGGACCAGGCGCTGGCCCACGTGTTCGGCTACACCTGCGCCAACGACGTGACGGTGGCCGACATCCTGAACCGCGACGCGTCGTTCGCGCAGTGGGTGCGCGCCAAGGGCTTCGACACCTTCTGCCCCTTCGGCCCGGCGGTGGCGACCGGCCTCGACCCGGCCAAGCTGGTGGTCAGGACCATCCTCAACGGCGACGTGCGCCAGAACTACCCGATCAGCGACATGCGCTTTCCGGTGCAGCAGCTCGTCAGCCTGATCTCGCAGGACATGACGCTCTACCCCGGCGACATCATCCTGTGCGGCACCTCCGTCGGCGTCGGCTCGATGAAGCCCGGCAGCACGGTGGAAGTCGAGATCGCGGGCATCGGCAAGCTCAGCAACCGCTACGAATAAACCGACACACAACAATTCTGGAGAAGCGCGCGTGAAGATTGCGATCATCGGGGCCGGGGCGATCGGCGGCTACGTCGGCGTGAAGCTGGCGCTGTCCGGCGAGGACGTCACCTTCATCGTGCGGGGAGACAACCTCAAGGCGATCCGCGCGAACGGCATGAAGCTCATCATGCACGACGGTACCGAGCACGTCGCCTCCGGCGTGAAGGCCACCGACGACTACACGGCCGCCGGCCCGCAGGACCTGGTCATCCTCGCGATGAAGGCGCACCAGGTCGAGGCCGTCGCGCGCGAACTGCCCAAACTGTTCGGCCCCGACACGGCCGTGGTGACGATGCAGAACGGCATCCCGTTCTGGTACTTTCACAAGCACGGCGGCCCGTTCGAAGGCAACCAGGTGCGCAGCGTCGACCCCACCGGCATGCTGACCGAGATGATCCCGCCGCGCCGCGTGATCGGCTGCGTGGTCTATCCCGCCTCGGAGCTGACCGCGCCGGGCGTGGTCAAGCACATCGAGGGCGACCGCTTCCCGCTGGGCGAGCTCGACGGCGCCAACAGCGAGCGCATCCGCGCGATCTCCGAAGCGTTCACCCGCGCGGGCTTCAAGGCGCCGGTGCTGGACAACATCCGCTGCGAGATCTGGCTCAAGCTGTGGGGCAACCTCACCTTCAACCCGATCAGCAGCCTGGCGCATTCGACGTTGGTCGACATCTGCCAGTACGAACCCTCCCGCGCGCTTGCGGCCAGCATGATGCTGGAGGCGCAGGCAGTGGCCGAGAAGCTGGGCATCACCTTCCGCGTCTCGCTCGACAAGCGCATCGCCGGCGCCGAGAAGGTGGGCAAGCACAAGACCTCGATGCTGCAGGACATCGAAGCAGGACGGGCACCGGAGATCGATGCGCTGGTCGGCTCGGTCGTCGAACTCGGGCGCCTGACGCAGACGTCGACGCCGCACATCGACACGGTCTACGCGCTCGTCAAGCTGCTGGCACGGACGATGGAAGCTGAGGGTGGGCAGGTGAAGTTGCAGGCTGCGGCGGGGTGATGCGATGACCGGCGCGTCTTATCACGCCAGCAACGGCTTTGCCGTCATCCCGGACTCGATCCGGGATCCACGCCGCGCTGGACTAGGCGTGGCAATCGGCGCATGGATTGCGGGTCAAGCCCGCAATGACAGTTGGGGTCGGCACGCAATGACAGTCCGCGTCAAACGTCCGCACGCCCAAAGCCTGACGCTGCGGTGGGGCGCCTGCGCCACCGATCAAGAGTCTCGGGCTCGAAGCACGGAGAACGGGCTGCGCGGTTGCGACGCACTACAAAAGTCAAACCCAATCCTCGCGGCTCGCCCGTTCGAGTACTGCAGATGCTCACCCGAAGGGGCCGAGGCTCTGGTGGCGCAGGCGCCCCGCCGCAGCGGCAGGCGTCTCAAGTCAAGGCGACTTGTCCGCAAGAGCCTTCTTCATCCCCTCCACCGCGCTATCAGAGGGAGTGGCGAACTCATACGTCTTCCCAAGATCCAACGCCTTGAGCAGCAAAGGATTGCTCGTCTTCAGCCCGGTAAAAAGCGCAATCGCCTTCTTCTGCGCATCGGCGGAAACTTCAGGCCGGACGTACAAGCCGTAGCCCCAGCTCGGGTTGCTCGCCGGCACGATGACCAGCTTCGCCAAGTGGATGCGTTCGTCGGTGCCGTGGTGGCTTTTCATGGTGGAGGCCTGCGCGCTCTGCAGGCGCGTGATCAGGCCCACCCAGCGGTCGGCCTGCCAGTGGAAGGCGGCTTTGGTGGGCAGGTAGCTTTGGCCGAGTCCCTGCTGAGGCACAACCTCCTCCACCTTGCCGCAGAAGCCCTCGGCTTTGACGAGCGCGGTGGTGACGCCGCTCTTCATGCCGAAGCAGCTGGTGGTCTTCAGCCGCGCGCGGATCTTGGCCTGTTCGTCGGCGGGCAGCTTGCTGATTTCGACCGGCTTGCCGTCCTTCTCGGTGCCGACGTCGGCGAGGATCAGCACGGCCGACTGGATGGGGTCGGTGTTGATCGCCGCGGGCCGGTACCCGGAGGCGAGGCCGACCACAGGGTTGCCGTAAATCCAGCACGGCGGCGTGGGGCGCTTGATCGCCGTCACCACGTCCTGCGTTTCCTTGATGTTGAGCACGGGCGCGGTCGACAGGCCCGTGGGCCGGATGAACTCGATCAGCTCGCGCAGCGCGCTTTCGGTCTGCGATGAGCCCTCGCCACGGATGACCTGGGGGTTGAGGTAGAGGCCGCCTTCGCAGCCTTGCGCCTGCGCCAACGCCGCGCACGACAGGGCCAGGCCCGCAACCAACATCTGCTTGTGCATGTCCGTCCTCTTGAGTTGTGAAACCAGAATACGTTTGCCGTGGAAAAAAGCTTTAGGGACATACGCTGACCCATGCAAGTTGTGTAGGTCACCCTTCTCTCAGGACAAACCCTAGGCGCCCTCCAAAAACGCGCAAAGTTGATCAACGTCAAGAGACTTTTTGCCGAGATGGGCAGACCATGCGCCCTGTGCACGCTGCGAGCGGGTGAACCGTTGAGACCGCAGGCGCAACCCGTTACCAACAGACCAACAGGAGACAACGTGATGACAAAGAGATTCGCGAAATTCGGAAATCAAGTGGCCAAGGCCGCCCTGGGCACCGTCGCCGCGGCCGTCCTGGCGATGCTGCCCGCGCACGCCGCCTGGGAACCCACCAAGCCGGTCGAGTTCGTGGTCCCCGCCGGCACCGGCGGCGGCGCCGACCAGATGGCCCGCTTCATCCAGGGCGTGATCATCAAGCACAAGCTGATGAAGGAATCGCTGGTGGTCGTGAACAAGTCCGGCGGCGCCGGCGCCGAGGGCTTCCTGTCCGTCAAGGACGCCAAGGGCGACCCGCACAAGATCATCATCACGCTGTCGAACCTCTTCACCACGCCCCTGGCGACCGGTGTGCCGTTCAACTGGCGCGACATGACGCCGGTGTCGATGATGGCGCTCGACCAGTTCGTGCTGTGGGTGAACGCCGAGAACCCCGCCAAGAACGCCAAGGACTTCTTCGCCGCCGTGAAGGCGCAGGGCCCGAGCAAGGCCAAGATGGGCGGCACGGGCTCCAAGCAGGAAGACCAGATCCTGACCGTCGGCGTCGAGAAGGCCACCGGCACCAAGTTCATCTACATCCCGTTCAAGGGCGGCGGCGACGTGGCCGTGCAGCTGGTGGGCAAGCACGTGGACGCGTCGGTGAACAACCCGATCGAAGCCGTCGCCCAGTGGCGCGCCGGCCAGCTGCGCGCCCTGTGCGTGTTCGACGAGAAGCGCATGCCGTACAAGGCCAAGGTCACCGACACCATGTCCTGGGGCGACATCCCCACCTGCAAGGAATCGGGCGTGCCCACCGACTACGTGATGCTCCGCGGCATCTTCGCCGCCCCCGGCATCAACAAGGACCAGCTCGCGTACTACACCGACCTACTCAAGAAGGTCCGCGACACACCGGACTGGAAGGAGTACATGGAAAAGGGCGCGTTCAACCAGACGTCCATGTCCGGTGAAGAGTTCACCAAGTGGCTGGGCAGCGCGGAGCAGATGCACCGCGGCCTGATGAAGGAAGCCGGCTTCATCGCCAACTGAGTTCCCGGGGGTCCACGGCCCCCTGCATCGCGAGTTCCGGGGGCACGCGCCCCCGGACGACAAACCAAACAATCCCTGAGGAGTTCCTGATGGAGCCATCCGAGCATTCCGGCGCCGAGCGCGCGGGCGTTCCTACCTACGTTGTCGAGGCCGTGGTGGCCGCGCTGGTCGTCCTGATGGGCCTGATCGTGGTCCAGGGCAGCCGTTCCCTCGGTTCCGGCTGGACCACCGACGGGCCGGGCGCGGGCTACTTCCCGTTCTATATCGGCATCATCCTGTGCATCTCCGGCGCCGGCATCTTCTACCAGGCCCTGTTCACCAAGGCCAAGAACACGGACATCTTCGTGGACAACGAGCAGCTCAAGCGCGTGCTGCAGGTGCTGATCCCCGCGCTGGTGTACGTCGCAGCGGTGCAGTTCCTGGGCCTGTACCTGGCCTCGGCGATCTACATCACCCTGTTCATGGTCTACCTGGGCAACTACTCCTGGATCAAGAGCGTGATCGCCTCGCTCGTCGTGATCACCCTGTTCTTCTGCATGTTCGAGGTCTGGTTCAAGGTGCCGCTGTTCAAGGGCGTGCTGGACCCGCTGCGCTTCCTCGGCTACTGAGCTTTTTCGAATCCAACCCTAGACACACAAAATGGCCGAACTAAGCGCTCTCTTCCACGGCTTCGGCGTGATCCTCACGCCGATGAACATCCTGCTGATGTTCGTGGGCATCATCCTCGGCGTGCTCATCGGCGTGCTGCCCGGACTGGGCGGCGCGAACGGCGTCGCCATCCTGCTGCCGCTGACCTTCAGCATGTCGCCCACCTCGGCGATCGTGATGCTGTCCTGCATCTACTGGGGCGCCCTCTTCGGCGGCGCCATCACCTCGGTGCTGTTCAACATCCCCGGCGAGCCGTGGTCGGTGGCCACCACCTTCGACGGCTACCCGATGGCGCAACAAGGACATGCGGGCGCGGCACTCACGGCTGCGTTCACGTCGTCCTTCATCGGCGCTTTCGTGGCCGTGGTGATGATCACCTTCCTGGCGCCGCTGGTGGCCAAGTTCGCGCTGAAATTCGGGCCGCCCGAGTTCTTCGCGGTCTACCTGCTCACCTTCTGCAGCTTCGTCGGCATGGGCAAGGGCTCGCCCTTCAAGATCCTGGCCTCGATGACCATCGGCTTCGCGCTGGCGGCTGTCGGCATGGACACCGTGACGGGGCAACTGCGCCTCACCTTCGGCATCCCCGACCTGATGCGCGGCTTCGACTTCCTGATCGGCGTGATCGGCCTGTTCGGCATCGGCGAAATCCTGATCTCGATGGAAGAAGGCCTGGCCTTCTCCGGCAAGAGCGCCAAGATCAACGCCAAGGTGGTGTTCGAAACCTGGAAGAAGCTGCCGCAGTACTGGATGACCTCGATCCGCAGCTCGCTGGTCGGCATCTGGATGGGCATCACGCCCGGCGGCGCCACCCCGGCTTCGTTCATGAGCTACGGCCTGGCCAAGAAGATGTCGAAGAACGGCAACAACTTCGGCAAGGGCGAGATCGAGGGCGTCGTCGCTCCCGAGACCGCGGCCCACGCCGCCGGCACCAGCGCGCTGCTGCCGATGCTGGCCCTGGGCATCCCCGGCTCGCCCACCGCGGCGGTGCTGCTGGGCGGCCTGCTGATCTGGGGCCTGCAACCCGGCCCGCTGCTGTTCGTCGAGCAGAAGGATTTCGTCTGGGGCCTGATCGCCTCGATGTACCTGGGCAACCTGGTCGGCCTGATCGTGGTGCTGACCACCGTGCCGCTGTTCGCCTCGATCCTGCGCATCCCCTTCTCGATCATCGCCCCGGTGATCGTGGTGATCTGCGCGATCGGTGCCTACACGGTGCACAACGCGATGCTGGACATCTGGCTCATGATGCTGTTCGGCGTGATCGGCTACCTGTTCAAGAAGCTCGACTACCCGCTCGCGCCGCTGGTGCTGGCCCTGGTGCTGGGCGACAAGGCCGAGGACTCGTTCCGCCAGGCCATGCTGGTCTCGCAGGGCGAGCTGTCGATCATGTGGTCCAACTACCTGGTGGGCGGCATCAGCACGCTGGCGATGGTGCTGCTGTTCTGGCCGATCATCTCCAGGATCATCGCCAAGGTCCGCCCGCCCAAGCGGGACGAATTCGCGGCAGAACAGCCGGTGGATTGAGATTCACTGTCCCCAGCAAAAAGCCCCGCAGTGCGGGGCTTTTTTTATCGGCTGTCACGCCGGGCCTAGATTTTCCCGCGCTGCTTCAAGCGGCTGAGCGTTTCCGCGGACAGATTGAGGTACGACGCCAGTTCCTTCTTGGGGATGCGGTCGAACAGCTCGGGGTGCTTGCGCAGGAACCGCTTCACGCGGCCCGGCGCGTCGAGCAGATGCAGCGTGATGGTGTGCGCCATGATTTCGCTCATCAGCTCCATCACCTGGTACTCGAAGGCTTCCTTGATCGCCTTGTGGCGGCCGACGAATTCAACCCAGTCGGGCAAGGGCATCTTGGCCACGCGCGCCTTGGTCACGCAGACGATGCTGTAAGGCGTGGGCGTGCCCAGGCGCCACGCGGCATAGCTGGTCTCGATGTCGTGTTCGGCGGTGAAGCGAAGGATCATTTCCTTGGCTTCCTGGTTGGCGACCACGCGCTTGAGGATGCCGTCCAGCACGAAGTACTGCTCCATCTCGTGCACGCCCTGGTTCAGCAGGAAATCGCCCTTCTGGCAGTCGACGATCACCAGGCTGGATTCGAGTTCGGCGCTCTGCCCCGAGTTCATCCCCTTGAGCAGGCTGTTCTGCGCCAGTTGCAGCCGGATGACGTTGCGTTCGGGGTGGTTGGGGACGGAAGACATGGAAGCGGTTGGGGGCATTTGCGCAGGCAGGGAACACCCTTGGGAGACGGTCCGAATACAACGAAAATTGACCGTGGTCAATGGTGGAACCTGAATCGATTCCTATGATACCCCGACGCTGCAACAGCCCCCCTGGCCGCAAGCGTTGCCCGACCATCCAGGCGAGTCCAACGAAGAGACATCCACCATGACTACCGAGACACCCCAAGGCGAAACGATCGACGGCTTCAACCTCGTGATCGAGGGCCTGAAGCTCAACGGCATCGAGAACATCTACGCCCTGCCGGGCATCCCGATCACCGACCTGACGCGCATGCTGCAGGCCTCGGGCCTGCGGGTGCTGTCCTTCCGCCACGAGCAGCACGCCGGCCACGCCGCGGCCGCCGCCGGCTTCATCACCGGCAAGCCCGGCATCTGCCTGACCGTGTCGGCGCCCGGCTTCCTGAACGGCCTCACGTCGCTGGCGAACGCCACGACCAACTGCTTCCCGATGATCCTGATCTCCGGCTCCTCCGAGCGCGAGATCGTCGACCTGGCCCAGGGCGACTACGAGGAGATGGACCAGCTGGCCATCGCCAAGCCGCTGTGCAAGGCCGCCTTCCGGGTGCTGCACGCCGAGGACATCGGCGTGGGCATCGCGCGCGCCATCCGTTCCGCCGTCTCGGGCCGCCCCGGTGGCGTGTACCTGGACCTGCCCGCCAAGCTGTTCGCGCAGGAGCTGCCCGCCGAAGCCGGCCGCAAGACGCTGATCAAGGTCGTCGACGCGGCCCCCGCGCAGATCCCCGGCCCGGACGCCGTCAAGCGCGCGCTCGACCTGCTCAAGGGTGCCAAGAAGCCTTTGATCCTGCTGGGCAAGGGCGCCGCTTACGCGCAGGCCGATGCCGACATCCGCAAGCTGGTCGAAACCTCCGGCATCCCGTACCTGCCGATGTCGATGGCCAAGGGCCTGCTGCCCGACACGCACGCGCAGTCCGCCGCCGCAGCACGCTCGTACGTGCTGGCCGAAGCCGACGTGGTGATGCTGGTCGGCGCGCGCCTGAACTGGCTGCTGTCGCACGGCAAGGGCAAGACCTGGGGCGGCAAGGACGCCAAGGCCGCCGGCGCGCAGAAGTTCATCCAGATCGACATCTCGCCGACCGAGGCCGACAGCAACGTCGCCATCGACGCGCCGCTGGTGGGCGACATCGGCTCGTGCGTGTCCGCGCTGCTGCAGGGCATGGGCTCCGGCTGGGCCAAGCCCCCGGCCGAGTGGACCAGCGCCATCTCCGACAAGAAGGACAAGAACCTGACCAAGATGGCCGAGACGCTGGCGAAGGACCCGTCTCCCATGAACTTCCACAGCGCGCTCAACGCGATCAAGAACATCGTCAAGGCGCACCCCGACGCGATGTTCGTGAACGAAGGCGCCAACACGCTGGACTTCGCGCGCTCCATCGTCGACATGTACGAGCCGCGCAAGCGCCTGGACGTCGGCACCTGGGGCGTGATGGGCATCGGCATGGGCTTCGCCGTCGCGGCCGCCGTCGAGACCGGCAAGCCCACGATCGCCGTGTGCGGCGACAGCGCGTTCGGTTTCTCGGGCATGGAAGTCGAGACCATCTGCCGCTACAACCTGCCCATCTGCGTCGTGGTGTTCAACAACAACGGCGTCTACAAGGGCACCGACAGCAACCCGCTGGGCGGCGACGTCGCGCCTACCGTGTTCGTCAAGGGCGCGAAGTACGAAATGATGATGCAGGCCTTCGGCGGCGTCGGCGTGGTCGCCAACACCCCTGCCGAGCTGTCCAAGGCGATGGAAGAAGCGATCGCTTCCGGCAAGCCCACGCTGATCAATGCGATCATCGACGAGACCGCCGGCACCGAAAGCGGCCGCATCACCAGCCTGAACCCGGCCAAGAAGAAGTAACCCGAGCAATCCCAGATTTCCAAGGAGAAACCATGAGCAACAAACCTCTCGAAGGCATCAAGATCATCGACTTCACGCACGTGCAAGCCGGTCCTGCCTGCACCCAGCTGCTGGCCTGGTTCGGCGCCGACGTGATCAAGGTCGAGCGTCCCGGCTCCGGCGACGTGACCCGCACCCAGCTGCAGGACATCCCGAATGTCGACGCGCTGTACTTCACCATGCTCAACAGCAACAAGCGCTCGCTGACGCTGGACACGAAGAAGCCCGAGGGCAAGATCGTGCTGGAGAAGCTGATCCGCGAATCCGACGTGATGGTCGAGAACTTCGGCCCCGGCGCGCTGGACCGCATG
>JGI20283J15916_100007_pt1 | contig 35557 bp, 20 predicted proteins | sample Plalitdecfosmids_FD_15916 | JGI IMG/M metagenome (IMG submission 15916) | reverse complement strand
GACTTGGGGCCAGACACAGGGCAGGCGCGTTGAGAGAGAGAGCGAACCTGGGTCGCGTAAGTTGGGATGGAGCCGCTCTTCCACTAGCGCGAACCGCCTCGACTACGGAAACATTTGGCGACGCCGAGAGCTCAACAACGCCCTCACCACGATATCCACTCCACACCACCCACCGACCAATTACATTTCGCAGCCATGGCCGACACCACAGAAACCATGGAAATTGACCAGCCCGACGTCGCGACTGACGCCAAGCCGACCACCGACAGCAACGACGCGCGCACCCAGGCAGGCGCGACAGCTGTGCGCTCCATCGAGGGCTGGATCATCATTGTCACCAATGTGCACGAGGAATGTACCGAGGAGGATCTTCAGGACATGTTCGGCGAGTTTGGTACCATCAAGAATCTGCACATGAACTTGGACAGGAGGACGGGTTACGTCAAGGTACGCGCCTGAAATTGGTGGTTGTGACGAGGAGGGAAAGAGTGATGGAGGACTGACATCACACAGGGCTACGTGCTCATCGAGTATGCTACTTTGGAAGAAGCGAACGCCGCTGTCAAGGGCGCCAACGGCGAAGAATTCCTCGAGCAGAAGGTTACCGTCGACTTCGCCTTTGTACGACCACCGCCAGCCAGCAAAGGACGGGCGCGCGACCACGACAGGCGCCAAAGCGGACGTGGGGCCGGAAGAGCCAGGAGCAGGAGTCCTGGACGCGACGGAGACGATATGGACGACGAGTAGTTCCTAGGTGGAAGTGGCATTCAAGCCGCTTGATTTGTTAAACATGCTCTCGTAAGCACCAGGGAGAACAGAAGGGTATGGTCCAAGAAGTCCAGCATCTGCTGCGCTCGCCATTCAGAGCTGTCTCGCAATACTAGCTCCCCGGCTTACCTCCGCGTGGGGTAGGCCGGGCTTCCACATGATCACTGTAAGTGCGCAACGATTACGACTTGCATTGGCCTGGACTAATCCATCTACAGATTATCCCGCCTATGTTTGACAAAACGTGACCACACCGTCTCGCCGCTCCGGTAGTAATAGCCACGACACATCCGGTCTACATGACGTCTTTTGAATCGGGTGTGCCCATGGCCGACCGCGCCTGCGCATCGTTCGAGCTCTCCACTTCAACGTCTCCGTGTGCCCGGTCCTCAACTGTAGCTACCAGGAACTTCCTAGTACTATCACACCTCACAACTTCGCAGATTCTGAGTAGCTCGCCTCATACCACGAGGCGCCTGCACCACGAGAACTAGGAAGCCACTGGTCTACGTGAGACTAGACTACCTCGTAGCATGCGAAACATAGTATAACTTGTCTGCTCGCACTCTCCAAATCTTCTTTCTTTATCTCCATCCGTCAATCAGAATTACAACATGCTCTTTTCCAACTCCTCCCTCACCCACCCATAGCGAGCCGAGATGTCTACGAGTCCAACGATACCTAGGTAAAGCAAAAGATCATCTCCTGGTGGATCTATGATAACGCCTGTAGATATCACAGCACTTCCTACTCAAAACTCCAACACGACCTTCCCCACACTCTTCCCACCCTCAATAATCCCATGCGCCTCTCTCAGCCCCTGCTCATCCATCCTCAACCTCCGCCTAGAATGACACTTCACCGTCCCCTGATCCAGCAATCCCGCCAACTCCTTCAAAATCCTCCCATGACTCTCCACATCAACACCATAATACGGTTTCGTGCCCAGCAACGCCCACACAAACGTCAGACTCTTTGCCATGAACTCCGTGCCGTACATGGGCATCTCTTTGTCTTGGACAATAGAGCAAACCTTTCCGAAGGGGGCGCAGATTTTGGCGGCGGGTGCGAGGTAGCCGGATGTGGGTGTGTGCGTGATGAAAATGTATTTGATCGGTACATCCAGCTTCAACTTCTCAACTTCGTCCGCGAGGTCGTTGTGGTGGTTAATCGTATGCGTAGCCCCTCCCACATCTTTTGAGAAAGCGACTGTCTCTTCTCTAGACGCCGTGGTGACTACAACGGGTAAATCGAGCACCCGACGCGCAATCTGACTCGCCACACTGCCCACACCTCCCGCGCCGTTGATGATCAAAATACCGGCCTTTTCACCCTTCTGTATCTCCATCCGCTCGACTAGCGCTTCGTAAGCCGTTATCCACGTCAACGGCATAGCAGCCGCCTCTCCCCAATCCAAACTCTTTGGCTTGAGCGCCACGGCTCGCGAATCGACTAACTGATACTCTGCATTACTGCCTTGACGGATTGGGGAACCGGCGTAGTAGACTTCGTCGTCGGGTTTGAAATTCTGGACGGAAGATCCGACGCTTTCGATTGTGCCGGCGCCGTCGAAACCGAGGATTTGCGGGAGTGCAGGCGTGCGTGAAAAGTAGTCTGGGTAGTCGTCGTAGGTGCCGGCGCGGACTTTTGTGTCGACGGGGTTGATGGAGCAGGCGCGGAGGCGGACGAGAATGTCGTGGCCTTGGGGAGAGGGAGGTCTGGGGACGGAAATGGATTGCAGGTTTGTGATGGGGCCATATTCGGTGACTGCGATGGCGTGCATTTTGTCGTCAGATGTCATTATCTGCTACGGTTTGTAGGAAGTTCTTTGTTATTGTGAGAAAGCATGGTTCTGGTTGTGTTCATCTTTTATCTTGTGGTTTCTCTAGACTCCACTGTTTGGAGCATCGCACGTAAAGATGCCATCAGAGGTTGATGACGTCACGCATATGCCTCTACTTCGATATGTAGAGGTCTGATGTCTCATTGTCAGCCGAGTTATTCCCGACTCCATGAAACGATGTATTAGTCGCTATGTGCACTTGACGTGTCGTGGCACGGCACATGTACTGTGGTGTCTAGGAAGAATCTGTGCGCTGGGAGGACCCGATCTCGGGAGATAGTCCAACGGCTGCGACCGAGACTTGTGCTGTGGCTTAGGCATCTGAAACCTATCCAATTGGAACAAGTAGCTAAATAGTTGAGGCTGTCTGGATCCCTCAAGTAGGCGCCTGGGCTGTGATGCAGTCTAGCCACGCTCTAGTAAAAGGTACAAAGGTACTTTGGCACATGATCGAGAGTCGATGCAGGCCGGGGAGTACCGTCACATACGTGGTGCACGGAAAGAGGGGTTGCCTGCCGTAGACGCAGGCTGGGACGAGAGGAGATGTAGTGCAGAAAAGCGTTGTGTTCCGTGGGGATGACTGGTGGGATCGGAGACTTAACCCTGCGGTGGAGCGAATGAGCTCATGGTGAACATTAGCTGCTACGGCCGTCCCCAACCACAGCGCCTTCCCATAGTAATGCCCGTAGTGATAATTGCTGCTTTTCTCGATAGATAGTCGCCACCACGGCATCTTCCCGTTTTTCCAAGGACCGCTCCAGGAGAGAGATTCTTTAGACCATTTGGACCCCAAGCCGCTACCTCGCCGTCGCCCGAAGCTTGGAAAGCCACCAATTCGGCGCGCATCGATTATTGCGCAGTGACCTGCTCCTTCCGCACACCACCCTCCCGTCTCCAAATTCGCTGCCCTCGCCCTATCGCACCGCCGTATCTTGTTCGCTGGATCCGAGGCCGCCCTAAAATATCGTGACAGTCGAGTCTCCATCGTGCGCCCGCTTAATCACATCGTGAACGGTTCTCTTGGCACTGCAATCCCGAGGCTACCTGCGTCACCACCCACCGCCCTGCGCCCACGGCAGCCTGCATACCTCTTGAGCGCTGCGACTGGTGGAAAGTGACATCAGCGTCGCATGTAGAAGAACACTGCCGTCTTGCGCTCGCGGGTCATGGCTTCTTCTTAACCGCAGGAAGAGCCACCTTGCACCGGTACACGGGCCAGCAGCGATAGGGACGGCAGACGGGGATAGAGTTTCGAGTGCGCCTTCGCTGCGAGGCGCCTGCCCACAATGTCACAACCTCAGTCCGACGTCTATGCCATGCTCGAATCTTCCTTCAAGGCCTCGCCGAACCTCCGCCAACCGAAACACCTGCCGCGCCGTAGCGACGACTACCGCACCTACTCGAGGGCTGCAGCGCCCCTTAAGCGCGACTATTCCTATACCACACAGGCGACCGACGACACGGATTCGATAGCCGACAGCGAGCACAATACACCGCTTCAATCTCCAGGCGCATTGCCGGGAGCTGACAGCGGCCTCCCGCCTACGCCGCCCACAGCTTCCCAGGACGGAAGAACTGCACAGATGCCCGAGCAACCGCTCCATGCCGACAGCGTAAGGAACTCGATTATATCGCAGAAATCGTCTCTCAGCACGCCCGTCAATGCGCGCAGTCCTCCCACGCCCGATCCCAGTCCTCCGCGAACCAACGCCTCCAACGGCACCAATGGCACGACTGCGACGCTCGAACGGCCACCGATATACACATATCCCTCTTCGCGCGCGGACTCCTTCCAGACTGCCAGAGAGGACCCTTTCTCCTCGGACCGCGAAGACAGCAGAGCCGCAACACCTGCCAACGACAGGCTGAGCACTGTCGAGGAAGACCGCGGACTGGGCCTGGCGTTCGAGCACGACCAGCATGATGTCACGCCCACGAACAAGCAAGGCCCGTACTTCCCCACTACTGAACCGGTGGACTCAACGGTCGGTGCTGAAGAGGACAAGGGATCCCAGGTGGTCGAGGATATCCCAGATCGGGAGTGGAACACAGACCTCATGCGGAACGTAACGGTTCGCAGAAAACGCAGAACGCCCTCCAGCACGCCTCGCAAGTCATCCGCTCCAGCGCGTATCCCATCACCCGTCGCAAAGGACGTCGAAGAACCCGCGCCCGCCGTCACCATCGTCGAAGCCGCCTCGCCGACCCCAAGCACCCGAGCCCGACGCGCTTCCAGTCTGCGCGAACGCGTCGAAGCCAGCCACAACAGCCCCGTCACGCCTTCCATCGAGAACTTTGCGCATTCAATTGGCTGGCCCTCGGAGGGTAGAGGCATGACGGGCGAGAGGCAGCGCGACAACACCAACAAGCGACTCTCCACAGCATCAGTGGCCTCGACGGTCGTGTCGGCGTACGTTAATATCACTCCACCGCGACGAAACCCAACACTGCGACACTCTGGGCGGAACATGGCATACAGGAGAGACTACAGTTCACCTGCGAATCTCGGCTCTGAGACCCACTCGAATCGCAACTCAATGATCTCGCAGTACGACGACATGCCGCCCCATCGCCTGGTGCACAAGAGGACGAACATCGCCGACAGGAGTGCGAGGTTCAGCACCAATTCGGATGTCGGTTCATCGCGCATCATGTCCCCGTCGCTGTCGTTGCGACAGAGGACTATCGATAGCTCAGCGCATACACTAGCCCATCAAGAGTCGATACGAAACGTACTTCAGCCAGCAGCGGACATAGTTAGTCGGCACAGCACAGTCGCGCGATCAGGCGGTAGCTACCACAAGCGAGTCAACTCGGCGCCGGAAGCCACCAGACGCACGCTGTCTTCGAAGCCAAGGAACTTTACAGAGCTGCGGCCCTCCGAAAGTCCTGCACCGATGGAGGATCCCGTCAAACGGATGTCTGTACGAGCACCATCACCTCCTATGCGAGCTCCATCGCCTCCTGTTCGAGCGCCGTCACCGACCCTATCGCCAAAGCCACGTAGGACGTCACCCACATCGCGCAAAAACAGAAGACAGTCACAAGTGGTTACCGATGTGAAGCTGCCGGCGAATCTGGAGAACACCCTGCCCAATCTTCCCGATCAGGGCGTAGATGGGCCAGCCGAACGCGATGTCTTCATGGGTGCGAGCCATCCTGTTGAAGAGACTCGTGTGCCATCTGCGCTGACGGACAGAGTCCGTCTACTACTTGCGGCTCGTGAGACTGCAGAGTCAGCTACTCTTGTCGACTCTAAGCAGAATCCTGCTACGTCTGAGAACTTGGAGAAGTTTTCACCGCTAAAAGACACTTCACCTCATCTGCGTCAGGGCGCAAGGCCAGTCTCATGGGCAAAGCGAGCATCTCTCTCTCCCGAGATGGCAGTGCGTCCCATCTTGAAGGATCGCACATCGACGGACGAGGTGAAACGCCGCAGCAACGCATCGCGCCCTGATTCTGGAGACCATGGCCGCGTCAGTTTCGACCAATCCGCTTCTCGGTCTGCTTCGCGGACTGAGGAGCACGCCAATGCTCGGCACCTGTACTCTCAATCGACGCCGTTCTCACAGTTTTCCGATACGGTCGAAGTCACCGAGGCGACTGCTGTAAGCATCTACCCCCACAACAACCACTCGCTGCTCGTTGTACAGCAGTCACGCGGTAATTCACTGTTGCCAGAGCAGCGTCAAATCACTGGCAACACCTATCTCACACCGCAGGACGATCGTGAGGTGCGGAGTACACCCAGTCCGCCATTCGTAGAGGCACCTGAGGCACCTCAACAAGCTCGCGAGGAGGTTGACGAGCCCTACCCCCAGCCCACTCTGACTTTCGAGCCCTCGACACCCCCAACACAGTTCGACCTACCTCAGCCTGATGGTGTAGAATCGCCTCTCACGAACCCCCGAGACCCACCGGAGCCACCCATCATCAAGTTCATCCCTCCCACGCCCATGGAAGAACTTGAGAACCAACTGGTACCCCCGCCACCAGGACCACCGGAGCGCTCTGATTCGCACCCCCAGCGCCGATTGTCTGTCCTCCAGCGAGCGCGGCGCTACTCCGACAACCTCATCACACCACTCTTCGGTCGCGCCTCCAACAACCGAACACGGTACACCAGCGACCCATTCAAGCAGCACATCCACCGCAACCCCTCCGTCCCCAGCGTCAACGAAGAGGACGGCACCCTCCACCCCTTCTGGCGCCCCCGCGGCTTCTGGGACGGATTTGAAGACGGCGACTCAGAAGATGACTCGGACGAAGACAGCGGCCTCCCTTCCGGCGGCGACACAAGCGACATCGAAGACCCAGAGCCAGAATTCTTACCCTCGCGCCCCCGCCGCGCGAGCACCATCAGCAACAAGCTCAAAGGTGGTTTCCGCGGCAGCGGCGGCTTCCTAATCGGCAACTCCATGGGTCTCGAACGTGCTGGCACGAACAAACGCCGCCACCACATCACCCTGCCTCCTCACTTCCGCACCCCCCGTACAGCCCGCCACCTCGCCTCCCCCGACAAAGTCATAATCCAAGCCCCCACCGCACCTCTCGGGCGCCACCGCAGCGGCGGCATATCCAAACGGCGCTCCAGCCACGACCTCCGTCGCACGAATTCCCTACCCGACAACGTCTCCACTGTATCCATCGAGTACGAACAGAGTCGGCGTGGTAGGGGGTCCTGGCGCCAGGGCAAGAGTCTGCCCGGCTTAAAGAAATACCACGTCCAATACATTGGTATTTCGGGTGTCAAAGAGAAATTGAGGGAGCGACGAACGGAGAAGAGGCGCGAGAAGATTCGCCGGAGTATCGGGAGTAGGTATTATGTTGATCCTGTTGGTACGGGGTCGGTGTGATACCTTCTTCTTCTTTTTTGACATCTTTTGATTTGCGAGCAGGGAGAGGAACGGCGTTCCTGTCTCAGCCTTTTTGTTTTCTGCGAGTAGTTGGATTCCCCATTGTTCTTTTGGCCCTAGCACATATATATATTGCATGTCACCCTTTCTCTTCGTTTTACGACGTCACGGCCTGTTTTGCATCTTTTGGCTATATACCTGGATAGGTTTGGGACTAGGGCATGGGGTTTTGCTATTTCATTTTGCTTCATTCGGCTTGCATTTGAGTTTGGGAAGCGGATGTGAGCGTAAGGGCAATCAGGAAATAGCTCAGTCGCTTCATCTGTATAGCATACTATCTATACACGTAATACATCTTCATACATCACATAACATGTTCACCAAAAAATCACCAAATCTGCATCGATCGCTTAATCAAGTCCTAGTATCCATCTAACATAACAGTTGGACAAAATGTCATTAGACAAACCTTCACATGGATGTAGTTATCAGATGCATTCTTCCCCATCGAAAGCATTATTATCAATCTTACGCCAAAGAGAATTAACGTTCACGACAGGAATACCACCAGCCAACCCGAAGACAGATGCACACTCCAGAGATATTAGAACGATGAAATAACATTGGTATCGAAACTACACTCAGAAGAGAAAGTCGACTCTAGGAAGAAACTAGGAGAAAGAGGACCTAGGTCAAGAGAGAAGGAAAAGAAAAAGAAAGCAAAGAATCCTGGCCCGCCCGATGCGGCCTTTTGCCCTTCATCAGACCCCAAATCTATCCCTACCGACGCATCGAAGCGCAAAACTCCGTCTCCCCCTCTCAACATCCTCAATCCACTCCCTCAGCACCCCCATCCTATCCTCCTCCAGCCCCTCGGCATCCCTCCCGCCATCAACATCCGGATCACCCCGCCTCCCCTTACTAGTAACCATTTCACTGCGCGCAAAACTAACCCTCGAGCTATTCCCTTTCAACTGGCCCAACCTACCCAGCGCACTTGCTTTCTAAGCCCCAGGATTAGGCGTGGTACTCCTATCCCTCCTGAGTAGCCCCCTTCGCTCCGCGGTCTTGGGTCGCGGACTCACGCTGCCAGACGGACTACCTCCGCTCTCGCTAGGCGTGAAGCTACTGCGTATCGATACCATACCCTTGCCCACACCGACGTTTTGCTCCGCGCCGCTACCCTGGTCTGAGATGGTGAATTGGGTTTCGCCCAACTCCTCGTCTCGGCCGAATTTACTGTGGTCTTTGACGACGAGTTTGAAGAAGGCGTCGGCCGTGCAGTTTGTCTTGAAGCTCTCTTCTGAGGCGTCGAATTGGACGGAGCCTTGGGGCGCTTTGATGTGGTCGGTCTTGTGGATTTCCTTCTTGCCGAGCGAGATGTGCACGCGCAGGTTGGTGCCGGCAGGGAAGCCGTCGGCGGAGAGGACGGTAATGTTGGCGGTGCCTTGTTCGGCGCCGCCGGGGCCGGCGTTGTCGCCGAAGCGGCTGTGGAAGCTTTGTGCACCCCAGCTGCGGTGGCGGTTGTGGTTGTTAGAATCTTTTGTGGGGGTGTTGGGCTCGCCTTCGATGGAGATCATGGGTGTGTCGGCGGAGGGACGGTCGGATGTGGATGGGCGTGCGAGATCTTCTTCGTCAGGGGCTTCGCCGCGAGACTTTCTACGCTTGAAACCACGACCTAGGAAGGTGCCTGCGCGGACTACGTTGCCACCGACAAAGGCCGCTCCTTTACCAACTCCCTTGACGGGCGCGCCAATGACTTTGCCGGGGACAGCAAAGGTGCCAGAGAATGTACTGGAGCCTTGACGAGACCGAACGACGTAGTCTGGCTTGAACAACATTCTAAGTCGGATGGCGCCTGACTTGCCGTCGAGGGCAAGCGTAACTTCTTGTTGCTGGAAGGGCTCGAGGATTTCCAGGTTGATAGATGATTTGCCGAGGAAGTCAGCCTTGTCACCAAAGTCCCAGTCGTAAACGTTGACAACAAAGTCCGCGGCCGTTCGACTCCGTACAGGTACTTCGAAGTACTCGTTCCATGCCGGGTGGAGCGTCTTCTTCTGCGTCTTGGTCTTGTACACTTCCTTGTCGTTGAGCATAAACTTGCAGTAAGGGTCCGAGAAGCCGTTGCGGTCTGCAGCTGGAAGATCTGCCGCATCGAGCACATCGACTCGCAGCGTACCCTGGTTGTTGAATGATTCGCTGGGATCGAGACGCATCTTGACGGGAATGTACTTAAGCATGACCGTGATCTTGTTATCGCGTCCGTTCTTGTCCTTGAGCGTGAACTGAGTAGGCGTGTGCAGCGACCTTCGTAGCGTATCAATCGTGTTTCCTGTCAGCTTAGCAATGACGTGATCTCCGTGATCGTCGCCGTCGTTGTCAATGTGCTCGATGATACGGAGGGTGATCTTGGAGAAGTCGAGCTCGCGAATCATCGTGTCGCCAACTGCATCCCGTTAGCTTGGTACATCTTGAAAGACTCGACATAACCCACCATCGTTGAAAGTCATCTTGTTGCTGCGGATCTTCGTGCTAGAATAGCTGGCATACGCCATGTCATCCATAATAACATCGACGTGGCCACCAGTCCTTGCGAATTCACCTTCAATGAGCTTGAACACAAGCAGACCAGATTCTACATCACGTTAGCCAAGACTCGTAGATACGATATAAGAATACGGGGTCAGGTTGCAGGTCAGGGTGAACCAACTGCACAAGCCAAACTCCACTGTATCCTCATAGTCGGCATGCGACCTACCATACTGCTGCAGATCGTCCGCAGTAAGCTTCAGCTTCTCGATCTTCGGCTTCTCAGGAATCGACTCTGCTTGCTGGAGCTCGTTCTTCTCAAGCTCCTTGGCCATGTCCTTCTCGTTCGACTTGAGTGATGAGATGGTACCTGCGGTCTCCGACCTGGCGATGGTCGAAGCGTTGGATACGACACGTTGGTGGCTGAGCTTAGATCCATTGGACACAGGCCGGGCGGCGCCGTTGGATTTAGTCTCCTCCTCTTCTTCCTCGTCCTCTTCGGGGTCCCATGTGGGGTATGTAGGGTAGAAGGAGCAGGTGTAGTTGAGAGTGCCCTTGGGCTGAGAGGAACCAGCCAATCGGAGAGCTCCGGCGGTAGGCTGCTTCTGTTCATGTTCGAGGTACTCGCCATTCTCGTTTTGTTGAATATAGTCGCCAGCCGAAAGCTCAATATGTCCTAGGGGACGATCCTTGCCGAGATTCTCCTCGTCCATGACCTCCAGTGTAAGCTTCTCGCGGACGGTGTGAACAGGGACATAGACAACCTCATCCCAGTCAGGGTCGAGGTTGTTCTTGAAAACGACGGTTCGGCCCTTCTCAATACCAGAGAGTAGCACACGGACATACGGATCCGATTTGCCCAGGGCTTCAAGGTTGCGAAGTCCGCGCGCGCTCTGGAAGTGCAGTCGCATCACACCGATAGGAGTAAGATAACCACTGGAGGAGACAGCACCCTTTAGAGCAACGGGTTTCCAATCAAGCTTCATCTTCACGCGGCCGCTCGATGTACCTGCGAGGTTGTACCACTCATGACCCTTGGCCATAAGTTCGAGCATGTCGTCCATCGTAATTTGATAGGTACCAAGAATCGGGTCAGCTGCGAGGTCGCGGTCGTCCTTGATGACTAGACCTAGCTTAGCCTTCTTGCGGTCTGTGATGAGCATTTCCTTTGTTGCGTCTGGCCAGATAGGTTGGTTTGTCCTCTTCATAACTCGCGACTTGTGGATCTCATGGCCATTCAGGAGGAGGACGGCGTATGGGCTGAGCTGCCCGATCATGCTCTTGCTACCGTCCATATCCTTGGCCTGTTCAACAGTGAACTTGCAAATACCCGTGCGCGACTCTGGTGGAGGCTCCTTGGTGCCGTCTTCAAGCGTAGTGCCTTCAAGAACAGGGAAGAAGCGTACATCCGCTGTCACGAGACCACGGGCGCGACCTCCTGACATGACCTCTAGTTGCATGTTCTCGTGGTCAGGGTCCTCCTCTAGCTGTTCTAGCGCAAAGGTAGCGGTACCGAGCTCCTTGTCCTTGCGAATGTCGTTGTAATCGAAGAGATTGATAGTAAGCGAATCCTTGAGGGAAGTTACGATGATGTTGACAGTCTCGTTCCAGCGAGGATTGGCACTCTCGTGCACCGTCTTGGTACGTGCAAGCACGTTGCGGTTGTTGATGGAGACGGTGGCATAGGGATCAGGAGTACCAGAGAACTTGTCGGGGTTCTTGAGACCTTGAGCACCGTGGAAGTGGACTTGCAGGACACCGATAGCTTGGTCGACAGGGTTGCCCGCAAGCATCTTGGCGATCTCGATGGGGAACACGTTGGGGTCGTACATCATTGGGCCCAGATTAGCGTGGATCTGCTCCATGATGAAAGTCTCCAATCCAGGGATAAAGTTGATGTCAAAACCAAACGTCTCTCCACCCAAAGGCTTGCAGACATAGTCGATGGTCGGGCGCTCCAAGAAAGACATCTCGACCTTCTCGATGTGAGGGAACGGCAGCTGTAGCTTGAACTTCAGGCGCATCAGACCGGAAAAGGCCATGTCTTCTACGATAACATCCAGACCCTTGCTGACAAGGCCCTTTCCGATGCGGATCTCTAGGACGATCTTGGGGTTAATCTTGTTCTTGATCTGCCTCGCGGTAAGATCGGCTACGTCGTTGGGTGTGAAGCTAAACTTCCAGTCCATAAGAACAATATCGTCCTGCGTCTTCGGGTACGTCTTTACATGCTCCAGTCGTGGGGGCTTCGTTCCGAGGACGAAGGTCTTCATCTTCAGACTGTCCAAGAACGCCGGGGTCGACGTCGAGAGAACCTGGTCTACGGTGCCGACAATGGTGTCACACAGAACAGGCGCGTAAATGGGCCAGAACTTGACGAGGAAGCTGTTGATCCACTCCAAGCTCTCTGTGTCCGTCTCCAGCTTATTCTTGGCCATCTCGCGGTTGAGGTCGTCGCGCGCATTGCGGCGCACGCGACGGATCGAGGTGCGGTAGTAGGTGCCGCAGACGGCCATGAAGATCATGATCCAGCCCAGGCCACCACCGAGGATACCGACGACCCACGAGCTCAAGCACGCAAAGATGATGATGCCCGTGTTGTGGTACCAGTCGCCGAAGAACTTGTCCTCTATCCTGCCCTCCAGCCATGTCTGGTGGTCGGCCAGGGAGGCTTCTTCCTCCTCCTTGTTCTCGGAGCCTGGCATGCCGAATCGCGGCGCCCATCCGACCCGATCCCACCGCGCATCGTCGTCGAGTTGTTCGGGCGCGTGGCCATTGGCTTTGGCCTCCTCGGGCGTCTCTATGGCGCCCGCTTTGGTAGGTGAGGGGAGGTCGTATTCGCCCGGGCCGTTGTCGTCGGCATCGGATACGAGGGCCGTCGCGTTCTTGTTGCGCTCGTGGTGGAAGTTGGCGGGGACGCGCGCTCGTGCCTGTGCCCGCTTCTGCTCAGGACTCGCATCGGGGTCGAATTGGAAGGCAGCGCTGCCACCCGCTTGCGCCTGATCAACCAGCGATTTCTCCGCCTGGTTCGCCGTGATGGAGGAATTGGGGTCTTTGGCGGCGTCGAGCAGGCCTTGCTGCTTCAGCTCAGATTCGCGCGATGCGGTAGCCATGTCGGCGATGTGGAGCGGAGGTCCGACCCGCTGACGTTGCGCTGCAGTTGCAAGATGGCTGGCGTGCAATTGAATGCTCGCGGTCGAGGGAGGGGCGTGACTTGGGTGAGGAACCCCAGGAAGGTGAGAGCAGAAGATAGAGCGAGCGGCTGGGAGGTGTTGGGGTTCTGGAAACCTGTTGTTTGGCTGGTTAGCTTTCCTTGGTAGACGGCGGCAGCTATGCTTTAGCGATACTGCAGCTGTACGCGGATGGCTGGCACTAACTCGCCGAAGTAATTCCTGGTTCCCGGTGAGAACGGGAGAAAAAAACAAAGGAAAGGCCGAAGGAAAGACTATAGTTCAGGGTTCATGAGAAATTGATGAAGAATTGAATCGCACGCGGTCCTACTCGCAATCAGGAGCTCGCGAGAGGTGTTGGTTAGCAGCTGCGTCGAGCGATGACTAGCATCCCTCACGGCGATCCCCGAGCTCCCCTGCACAGCCACGCTTATGACATAGCGATCCACGCGTAATCAGCGACACGAACCATTCCGATGTTTTTCCATTAATCTACTGCCGTCAGCCATTCACGCGTCGATTGCAACAACCCCGTCTACACTCCCGTCTATCGTGACACTATCCTTCTGCAGGGCTCGCATGGCGTTCCCATTGATTTGGCTAATCAGTAGCTCAGGGTCCATCCCGCACACTTAGGCCGTGCCAAACGCGCGCCTCCGCACTATCTTGAGCAACCGTTACACCCCATACAAGTAAGAAACTCGGCAAGTCTCTGTAGGTTACACGAAGACAACACATGTAAACTGAAGATTATGATGTCACTGCGCGTTTCTACTTGTATACAATATCCCTACCATAACACGTTATAGCAGGCAACTTCGTTAGGTCCAAAAGTTGGTTTCTAATTTGGACATCTGGCACGTGAATGCCCTCCACCACCTCCCGAGGTCTCCTCGCGTACCTGGGCCGTGTACCACAAGTAACTGTTACACCGCCCCATCATCTCCGAACACTTTCTTTCCACTTTGCACAAAGAAGGGTGTCTCTGTCCTTACCGCAACTTGTCAGAGCAAAGACTACTGCAATACCTGCACAGAAAAACAATCGTGCAGTCTGCAGATCATATGCAGGTGCAGCCACGGGTCCTTAAACCGTGTGTCACACAATGTATTGAATTCGATACCAAGTCTATGTATTACCTTCATTCGTGTCACATCGCACGTGCATCATCAGTGTTGCATCGTGCAAGCTCTTTGCGAGCTGAACTGAATATATCCGACACACAGGCCCTCTTACGCCACAGATCATCCAGACCAATCCACCCAACTCCATGGACCCCACCATCAACACCGACACGGCATAGCCGATGGGTCGAACAAAGCCTTCGAGAACCCACCAATCCATCCCACTTGATAAACTGTTCCTGCTCAAAATTCTTTAAGCAGCCTCATAAACTGGCCCCTGACACTCTGACTCCTGCTGCAACAAAAGATCTTAGTAAATGAAATCCCACAACAAAAAGCTTAAGCGACAGGATATTTCCGGCCAGACACACCGTCCTGCACCCCAGACACATACCTATGCACGCGGGGATCTCGCACCCGGTCTCTGTCCCGATCTCGATCTCGATCTCTTTCGCGACTGTCGTCTCTGTCTCTGTCCTCGTAGCTGGAGTTTCTCTTGTCGCGGTCTCTATCTCTATCCCTGTCGCGGTCTCGGTCGCGGTCTCGATCTCTATCTCGACTTCGATCATGGCGATCGTCCCATTCGTCTTTGACTCTATCGTGACTGCGTGTGCGGGCTGAATCGCGGGCACGCTCGCGCGGGTATTCAACGTCTTCCGAGTGGCGGCGGTGGGAGCGGCTACTACCGCTTCCCATTGCGTATGGGTCGCGGTCGCGATGGTGTCTCTCTCTGTCGCGATCGCGCTCTCGTTCGCGCTCACGAATGTAGGGTGGTTCAGCGTCTCGAGGTGGACTTACAGGATGTACGGTTTGGGGACCCCACCGCACGCTGCTGGATGGGACGGGTCTATAACTCGTGCGTGGCGGCATGACGGGTCGTGAGAGGTAGTATTGCTGTTTCTGTGCTTCGCGCTGGGCTTGCGCGACTTGAGTCGCGAAAAGTGGGGATTGAGTTGGTACATATACGTGTTGGGGAGATGTTGCTGTTGAGTTTCCTTCGTACACTCGGACTGGGTCGTGTTGATTTGAGTAACGGCGCGCCTCATTGTAAGCGGGAAAATAGCCCGGCTGCGATATGGGCGGCTCGTGAGAGCGATGGGTACGCAGTACAGGATTTTGTCGCCGGGGAGATGGGCGATCTGGATCGGAATCGGAGTCCGTTGTTGATAAGGACGATTCACGTCGCGGTGGGTGTGGACGCTTGTGGGCGGAATATCGGGGACCTGGCTGAGGAACAGGTGCAATGGGTGTGGCATCTTCATCTGAGTACCCGTCGCTTCCGTACCCGGTGCGGTCTGGGATAATCCTCTTTCCGGCGATTCTAGTACTCAGAGGATTCAGCATGTGTCTCACCCTTGAGATGATAGCCCCCGGCCTTCCATGGTCCTCTGCGGGCCTTGGAGATTGCTTCGAGACATGGCGCATGAAGGTCGGCCGTGGTCTTCCATTCCGATAGAGCGGGTCTTCAAAGTAGCGGTACGCGCCGGACTTGTCATCTGCTGAATTTCCCTCGCTGTCCGTCGAAGTGCGCGGTTTTGGCTCTTCAGCCGCATTGCCCCCATTTAGCTCCTCTTCCGCCTCCTTCTTAAGTCTGGCGGCAACGCTCTGATACCATGTCTCCATCGCATCATCCGGTTTCTCTGGGAAGCACTCCTTGGGTAGGATTTTAGGGAAGGTGCCCCCCGTTTCCAGATCGGGTATGTCATCCAGCTCCACCGCCTTCTGTAGGAAAGGCACATGCTCTTCTGGCCCTAGCAGCAACTGTATTGTTTGCCATGTCACAAAGCCGTCCTTCTTCAGCGCAGGTATGGTAGGACTCGAGTAGCCGTCGTCGTCTGGTGCTGGTTGCAGGCTGTGGAATGCGCCGAGTGACCGATATATGAACGCGACGGATGAAGGTGGTGTGTCTGTGAATAGTACGTCGTAGTCGCCCCCAACACTGCGATACCAGGCTGCGATTTGCGACGGCGTAAGATCAGGCGAGTCGCTCGATCCGAACTTCTGGCTCTACCGTGGCGCATTAGCTTGAGGTCTCCCAGTGGACATCTGAAAGCTACACTCAACTCACAATGACGTAGGCGATGCCCTTCAACAGGCGATCCAGCAACGGGGTCCCGCATTTATCTTCCTTGAAAAGGTAACCCCAGAAATCGTATGCTTCGCGATGCGCCGCATCCGCTTGCGCTAGGTTTGCGGCGCGTTCGTCCTGGAACTCGTTATGTGGCATAGGTTCGGGTGACATCCTGTCGATAAGTGGGAGCAATCGCTATTAATGGGCTCGGGCATGCAAATCTTCGGCTCGATGCTCGGAGCTGATGCTCGTCAGGTTGCGATCAACCCCGCTGCGTGCGACGCGAGGATGCAGGCGTGTGGAACGCGACAAAACGGCGTCAGGAAGCCACGGCTGCTTATATCAAGTACTGCTCGCCGCTATCAGCAGGCATCATCGCTATGTAAGATACAGGTGACTGGCCGACTGCGCCTCTATACTGCGCAGGAACCGGGAGATTGGTGGAGGTTGTTGTTCGCGGGTTGGGTTGGCTGCGTGGCTGGTGACATTCTGACATCACCGCGGTAGGGCCGCAAGGCTGAGATGGCGTGAGGCCGCAATCAGGCACCATTTCTTGGAAGTAATAAGCTGCAGATGGGTCAGTTCTTTGGGTTGACATGGATCTTCTCCATACTGGAGATTAGCTTACTACTAACCACATCTTACTAGCTTCAAACACAGCGTGTGGTGAACTCAAGCAACAACAAATGGATCATTATGGATTGTATTCAAGATGCATTTTGTCTATGATGATACGTGAATCATGGACATGCGTGACTATTACGCCCCATTACCGCCTGAGTCTTTTGCTCAAGTACGTTGCAATGCAGTCATCCCTCGTTACCAGTGGCTAAAGAAGACCTGTATCCTCAAAAAATCTATAAGAACTGTGAAGGAAATGTCGAAAACCACTCTAGTGCTCGAGCAGCCTGAGCGAACCCTGGACGACGACGTTCTCGAGGATGGAACCCGGGGGAATGTCGATGGTGGAGCCCTCGGTCGCAACAATGATGACAGTGCCCTTGAGGGTGACACCACGGCCAAGGTTGACGGGACCGGTGATGGTCAGATGGTCAAGCTCGACAATCTTGGGGATGGAGGGGATGCGGGCCTGGAAGCTGGAAACCTTCTTGAAGTCGCTGCCGAGCTTGATCAAGGGAGCAGGGCCGAATCGGTTGGGGTCAATCACCAGCTGGCCGTGCTGCAGTGTGTACAGATCCGACTTGACGAGCATCAGGTCAGAGCAAGTCTTGACGGGCAAGAAACGCTTTCGGGGAACGTTGACACCGTGTGCGTTCTTGAAGTGCTTGATGGCGGCACCGACAGCGGTCTCGAGCTGGAGAACGGAGATGTCGGCCTCGCCCTTCTTGTCGGCAGGGATGGACTTGCCGTTGGGGATGATCTCCATGGCAAGCTCGTTGGCCTCAACAACGCGCTTGATGGCGGCGAGGTTCATCCAGATGTTGTTGGTGTTGAAGTACTTGAACTTCTTGATCGACTTGAACTCGTTGACGTGCTCCTTGGGAACCTGGGCGATTTCAAGCAGACGGACAGAGCCCTCGTAGTCAATGATGGTTCCACCCTTGACGTCGGCCTTGGTCTTGTCTGTCAGCTCCATGATGTACTCGGCCTGGGAGTCGACCATGTGCTGGAGAATGCGGAGATCGACAACGGCACCCAAGTTGTCGGCGTTGGAAAGGAAGATGTACTCGATACCACGGTCCATGAGCTTGTCAATCATGCCGGTGTTGTAGAGAGACTCGAAAACGTCACCGTGACCAGGGGGGTACCAGTTGGCGATGTCGGACTTGTTCTCCTTGGGAGCGGGCAGGAGCGAGTCCTTGAGGATACGGGGGTATCTTGACTGATTGAAGGTGAGGATGTCGATGTTGTGGCCCTCGTACTTCTTGATGATGCTGGCAGTGTCGGTGTCGGTGTTGAACGAGTTCATCAGCACGAACGGCACGTTGACATCGTATGTGCGGTTGAGGTACTCGATCTGTCGTACTGACAGGTCCAAGAAGGACATGCCATCACGGACCTCGATGACGGACTTGGGGCCAACGCAACCCATGGAGGTACCGAGACCACCGTTGAGCTTGACAACCGCCAACTTGTTCAGGTATTCGACAGCCTCGGTGTTGGCCAGCTCATCGTAGCCGACGACCTGCTCGGCCTTCGGGGGAGCGATGCGGTTCCAGTCAATGGCAGTGCCCTTGGCCTTGTCGTTGAGGTATCGGCGGAACAGAGCGAAGAAGTTGTCCATCTCAGTCTCGAAGTACTGTAGTGGGTCAGTATACGCTCAGAATGACGTACCCTCCAAATGCCCCTCCAAACATGTTCACAGCTTGTAGTCGCGAGATTGACCCACGCAAGCATATCGAAATGTATAGGTGGCAGATGAAGATGGAGAGGTATAGAAGGATTGCGACTGACCTTCTTCTCAGCGGGGTCTGTGACGGTGTCGGCGAGCTTGTTGAGCGCGTTGCGCATTTGCGAGGCGGCGACATTGGTGGATGTGTTCTCGAAAGCCTGCAAAGTCGTTGTTAGTTGATTGAAATCGAATTCGAGGTGTTGGAGTTGTTGAGACGGTACGTGTTGTCACCACGACATCACTCCCGCGGGGAGTAGGCGATGCGAATGCGGGGCCAATACTCGAGAGTGGCAGCGAACACCAACTCAGAGCAAAGGAGCGAGCGGATGGCAAGTGAGTCGACGGTGCAGCAACGACTGCGGGTCGCGATGGTGGGGCACGGCTTCATGGGAGCCGCACACTCGCAGGCGTGGCGGACCGCCCCGAGGTTCTTCGACCTCGGCGCCGAGCCGGAGATGGCGGTGATCGTCGGGCGTGATCCCGAACGCACCGAGGCCGCTCGGCAGCAGTACGGCTGGCAGGCGGCCTCCACCGACTGGCGTGCCGTCGTCGCCGATCCGGACATCGACGTGGTCGACGTCGTGTCCCCGGGGTCCTCGCACGTCGAGATCGCGATCGCCGCGCTCCAGGCCGGCAAGCACGTCCTGTGCGAGAAGCCGCTCGCGAACACCGTCGCCGAGGCCGAGGCGATGACCGCCGCCGCCGATGCCGCCCGTGCACAGGGTGTCCGGGCGATGGTCGGGTTCAGCTACCGCCGGGTGCCGGCCATCGCGTTCGCGCGGCAGCTGGTGCAGGACGGACGGATCGGCACCGTGCGCCAGGTCCGCGCGCTCTACCTGCAGGACTGGTTGGCGGACGAGGACGGCCCGATGACCTGGCGCCTCGACAAGTCGCTCGCCGGCTCCGGTGCGCTCGGTGACATCGGCGCGCACGCCATCGACCTGGTCGAGCACGTCACGGGCGCGTCGCTCGCCACCGTGTCCGGCACACTCGAGACCTTCGTGACCGAGCGTCCGCTGATGGCCGAGGGGGTCGGGCTCTCCGGCACCGCGTCGAGCGAGCGCGGGCAGGTCACCGTCGATGACGCCGCGTTCTTCACCGCGCGGCTCGACGGTGGCGCGGCCGACGGTGCGATCGGCACGTTCGAGGCCACGCGCTACGCGACCGGGCGGAAGAACGGTCTGACGCTCGAGATCAGCGGGTCCGAGGGCGCGATCCAGTTCGACCTCGAGGCGATGAACGAGCTCCGGCTGTACGAGTCGAACGCCCCGGCGGGGGAGCAGGGGTTCCGCCGCATCCTCGTCACCGAGCCCGAGCACCCCTACATGGGCGCGTGGTGGCCGACCGGGCACCTCATCGGGTACGAGCACACCTTCAGTCACCAGGTGAAGGACTTCGTCGACGCGATCGTCGCCGGCACCGACCCGTCGCCCTCGTTCGCCGACGGCCTGCACGTACAGCGGGTCCTCGACGCGGTCGAACGCAGCGCCGCCGCCGGCAGCACCTGGACGGCGACGTCGTGAGCGCCGCCGAGCAGACCCGCCAGGCGCTCGTCGTCCGCGGCGGGTGGGACGGCCACCAGCCCGTCGAGACCACCGACCTGTTCGTCCCGTTCCTGCGCGAGAACGGGTTCGAGGTCCGGGTGTCGGACTCGACGGCCGTCTACGCCGACGCCGCCGTCATGGACGAGGTCGACCTGATCGTGCAGGTCGTCACGATGTCGACCATCGCCGACGACGAGTTCGCCGGGCTGCAGCGCGCGGTCCTGGGCGGCGCCGGACTGGCCGGCTGGCACGGCGGCATCGCGGACGCGTTCCGGAACACCGCCGACTACCTGCACATGGTCGGTGGCCAGTTCGCGCACCACGCCGGCAAGCACCCCGACGAGCGCGTCGGGGAGCAGTCGGACAACTACATCCCCTACACGGTGCACATCACCGACCTCGGGCACGAGCACCCGATCACGCAGGGCATCGAGGACTTCGACCTCGTCACCGAGCAGTACTGGGTGCTGTCCGACGACTACAACGACGTCCTCGCGACCACCACCCAGGATGCGCGCGACTTCGACGCCTGGAACCGCCCAGTCACCGCACCGGCGATCTGGACACGGCAGTGGGGCGAGGGCCGCGTGTTCGTCTCCGCACCAGGGCACCGCCTCGAGGTCGTCGAGTCGCAGCCACTCCGCACCATCATCGAACGGGGACTCCTGTGGGCAGCACGGTGAACGAAGGGGTGCTCCGCGTCGGTGTCGTCGGCGTCGGGGTCATCAGCCAGCAGTACGTCGAGCACTTCCCGGCGCTGCCCGGGCTGTCGCTCGTGGCGGTCGCCGACCTCGACGTCGCCCGTGCCCAGCAGGTCGGTGCGGCACAGGGCGTTCGCGGCACCACCGTCGAAGACCTGCTCGCCGCCGACGACGTCGACGTGGTGCTCAACCTGACGATCCCGGCCGCGCACGCGGACATCGCCACCCGGGCCCTCGCCGCCGGCAAGCACGTCTACGGCGAGAAGCCGCTCGCGATGTCCACCGCCGAGGCCGCACCGGTGCTCGAAGCAGCCCGCGCCGCCGGCCTGCGCGTCGGCAGCGCCCCGGACACCGTCCTCGGCACGGGCATCCAGACCGCACGGGCCGCCCTCGACGACGGCGCGATCGGCACCCCGGTCGGTGCCGCCGTCGCCTGGAGCGCCCCCGGGCACGAGCTCTGGCACCCCGCGCCGGCGTTCTACTACCAGCCGGGCGGCGGACCGCTCCTCGACATGGGGCCGTACTACCTGACCAGCCTCGTCACGTTCTTCGGGCCGGTCGTCCGGGTCAGCGGCAGCGCCACCCGCTCCACCCGCGAACGGACGATCGCCAACGGGCCGAGCGCCGGCACGTCGATCCCGGTCGACATCGACACGCACGTCGTCGCGATCCTCGAGCACGAGAACGGCGTGGTCTCCACCGTCACCGTCTCGTTCGAGGTCTGGGCCACGCGCGCCCCGCTGTTCGAGGTGTACGGCACCGCCGGCACCCTCGGCGTCCCGGACCCGAACCGGTTCTCGGACACCGTGTCGATCGCCACCGCCGACGACCGCGCGTGGCGCGACCTGCCGGTCGCCGCCGGGTACGCCGACGCCGGCCGCGGCTACGGCCTCGCCGACATGGCCCACGCGATCGCGACGGACCGGCCGCACCGAGCCTCCGGTGACCTCGCGTTCCACGTGCTCGAGGTCATGGAGGCCGTCTCCGCCGCCGCCCGAGACCACTCGGTCGTCGACGTGCACTCGCGCGTCGAGCGACCCGCCACCGTCCCCGCCGGGTCCGCACCCGGATCCTGGTGACGGAACCCGACCACCGCGAAGAAGGACGACGACGATGACGACGACGGACGCGAGCGACACGACGGAGACGACCCGGGCCTCCAGGCCGGTCACCCTGTTCACCGGACAGTGGGCCGACCTGCCCTTCGAGGAGGTCGCCCGGCTCGCCGGCGAGTGGGGGTACGACGGGCTCGAGATCGCCTGCTGGGGTGACCACCTGGACGTCCGCCGCGCCGCGACGGACCCCTCGTACGTCGCCGAGCGCAAGGCGATCCTGGAACGCAACGGGCTGCAGGTCTGGACGATCGCCAACCACCTGGTCGGCCAGGCCGTGTGCGACGACCCCATCGACCAGCGGCACGAGGACATCGTCCCGCCGCACGTGTGGGGCGACGGCGACCCCGAGGGCGTGCGGCAGCGTGCGGCCGAGGAGCTGCAGTGGACCGCCCGTGCCGCCGCGGCGCTCGGCGTGGACACCGTCACCGGATTCTCCGGCTCGTCGATCTGGAAGACCGTCGCCGGGTTCCCGCCCGTGCCCCCGGGGATGATCGACGCCGGGTACCAGGACTTCCACGACCGCTGGTCACCGATCCTCGACGTCTTCGAGGAGGTCGGGGTCCGGTTCGCACTCGAGGTGCACCCGTCCGAGATCGCCTACGACTACTGGACCGCTGCGCGGACCCTCGAGGTGTTCCGCGACCGGCCGGCGTTCGGGTTCAACTTCGACCCGTCGCACTTCGTCTGGCAGGACCTCGACCCCGCGGCGTTCCTGCTCGACTTCGCCGACCGGGTGTACCACGTGCACTGCAAGGAGTCGGTGAAGCAGCTCGACGGGCGCAACGGGCGGTTGTCCTCCCACCTGCCGTGGGGCGACCCACGGCGCGGGTGGGACTTCGTCACCGCCGGCCACGGGGACGTGCCGTGGGAGCGGGTGTTCCGTGTGCTGAACCACATCGGGTACGCCGGACCGACCAGCGTCGAGTGGGAGGACGCCGGTATGGACCGGCTCGTCGGCGGGCCCGAGGCGCTGGCGTTCGTCCGGCAGCTCGGTACCATCGCGCCGCCGGACGCTTCGTTCGACGCCGCGTTCTCGCAGTCGCGCTGACCCGGGCCGTCGCGGTCGCCGAGGTTTCGCGCTGCGCGACAGTTCACGGGCCCGCCGGTGCGAAACTCGTCGCTCAGCCCGAAACCCCACCCACGGCCCCACCCACCACCGAGGAGGACCCATGGCACGGCAGCCCACGGCGACGCCGGGCAACGCCGCGCGCGTCCTCCGGCTCGTCCACGAGGACGGCCCCGTCACCCGCGCCGAGCTCACCCGGCGCACCGGCCTGAACCGCTCGACCATCCTCGCGCTCGTCGGGGAACTCGTCGACGCCGGGCTCGTGCACGAGGAGACCCCCGCCGCGGGCACCCCCGGTGCCGGTGTCGGACGGCCGAGCGGGGTCGTCCGGGCGTCCGCCGACGTCCTCGCCGCCGCGGTCACGGTCGAGATCGACGCCGTCGGGGTCGCCCTCGTCGGCCTCGACGGCACCGTCCGCGACCGGCTGGTCGAGCCGCAGACCACCGTGCCCACCGCGGCGCAGGCGATCGACGCCGTCGCCCGGGTCCTCGCAGCACTCCTTGCCCGCACCGGACCGGCGGCCCGGATCGTCGGGGTCGGCGTCGCCGTGCCCGGCATCGTGCGGGTCGAGGACGGCACCGTGCGCGACGCCCCGCACCTCGGCTGGCGTGACGAACCCCTCGCCGCACCGCTCGCGGAACGCCTGGGGCTGCCGGTCCGGGCCGCGAACGACGCCAACCTCGGCGCCTGGGCGGAACGGCTGTACGGCAGCGCCCGCGGCGTCGACGACCTGGTGTACCTGAACGGCGGCGCGAGCGGCATCGGCGGTGGGATCGTCAGCGCCGGCCGGCCCTTCAGCGGCGCCGACGGGTACGCGGGCGAGCTCGGGCACACCTTCGTCGCGGCGAACGGGATCCGCTGCCACTGCGGTGCGGTCGGCTGCCTGGAGACCGAGGCCTCACGCTCCGCCCTCACCGCGGTGACCGGGACCCCGCCGGACGACCTCGATGCGCTCGCCGCGGCGCTCGCCGAGGGCCGACCCGAGGTCGAGCGGGTCGTCGACCGACAGGTCACCGCACTCGCGACCGCACTGCGGAACGCCATCCACACCGTCGACCCCGAGGTCGTCGTGCTCGGCGGGTTCCTCGGTGCGCTGCTCGGACACGTCGGCGACCGGGTCGAGACCGACGTCCGGGCGCAGACGATGGCCGCGATGACCGATCGGCTCCGGATCGTCCCGGCGGCACTCGGCCGCGACGTCCTGGTCCGTGGCGCCGCCGAGATCGGCTTCGCGGAGCTGCTGCGCGACGCCACGATGCCGGCGGCACCGGCACCGGCGACCATGTCCGCGGCGCCCGCAGCCGCCCCCTCCACCACCCACACGTCCGGCCGCGACGACGCGACCGAGGAAGCGAGAACCGCATGACCTCCACCCAGCGCACCAGCGTCCTGCTCGGCACCCAGGACCTCACCGTCGAGGACCGCCCCGTCCCCGCTGTCGACCCCGGCGACGTGCTCGTCCGGGTCGCCGCCGTGGGTGTCTGCGGCTCCGACGTGCACTACTTCCGCCACGGCCGCATCGGCGACTTCGTCGTCGAGGAGCCCCTCGTCCTCGGGCACGAGCTCTCCGGCACGATCGAGGCCGTCGGCGAGGGCGTCGACCCGTCCCGCGTGGGGGAGCGCGTGGCCATCGAGCCGCAGCGCCCCTGCCACCGCTGCGCGCAGTGCCTGGCCGGCCGCTACAACCTCTGCCCGCACATGCGCTTCTACGCGACGCCGCCGGTCGACGGGGCCTTCACCGAGTTCGTCACCATCGAGGCCGAGTTCGCGCACGTCCTGCCCGACGCCGTCTCGTTCGAGGCCGGCGCGCTCCTCGAACCCCTGTCCGTGGGCATCGCCGCCGTCCGCAAGGCGGGCATCGTGCCCGGTTCGTCGGTGCTCATCGCCGGCGCCGGTCCCATCGGCATCATCTGTGCCCAGGTCGCGAAGGCCTTCGGTGCGTCGCGCATCGTCGTCAGCGACCTGGTGCCGGAGCGTCGTGCGCGGGCCCTGGAGTACGGCGCCACCGAGGTCGTCGACCCCACCGCCGTGTCCGTCGCGTCCGACATCGTCCCCGTCGACGCGTTCATCGACGCCAGCGGCGCACCCCGAGCGGTGTCGGACGGCATCAAGGCGGTCGGTCCGGCGGGTGCCGCGGTGCTGGTCGGGCTCGGCAACTCCGAGATGACGCTGCCGGTCGAGCACATCCAGAACCTCGAGGTCACGGTCACCGGGATCTTCCGGTACACGAACACGTGGCCGGTCGCCATCGAGCTGGTCGCGTCCGGGCAGGTCGACCTCGACTCGCTCGTCACCGGTCGCTTCGGGCTCGACGACGTCCGCGAAGCCCTCGAGAGCGACACGGACCCGGAGTCGCTCAAGTCCGTCGTCTACCCCGGCGGCGTCCCCGCCTGAGCGGGCACGGTGCGGGCTTTCGCCGGCCCGCGCCGCGTTGCGCGCCTGGTGCGGCGTTGCAGCCGGGCACGGTGCGTGGAAGCGCGCACCGGGTGGCGACGCACGCACGGTGCGGACTGGAGGCGCGGCGCCAGGCCGCCCCGCGCCTCCCGTCCGGCACGGTGCGCGGTCTGTCGGATGGTGCGGGCTGAGCCGCCTGGTGCGGCGTTGCAGCCGGGCACGGTGCGTGGAAGCTCGCACCGGGTGGCGACGCACGCACGGTGGGGACTGGAGGCGCGGCGCCAGGCCGCCCCGCGCCTCCCGTCCGGCACGGTGCGCGGTCTGTCGGACGGTGCGGCCTGAGCCGCCTGGTGCGGCGTTGCCGCCGGGCACGGTGCGTGGAAGCTCGCACCGGGTGACGACGCACGCACGGTGCGGGCGGGAGGCGCGGGGCAGGGCCGCCCCGCGCCTCCCGTCCCGCACGGTGCGCGGCTTGTCGGACGGTGCGGGCTGAGCCGCCTGGTGCGGCGTTGCAGCCGGGCACGGTGCGCGGAAGCTCGCACCGGGTGAGGACGCACGCACGGTGCGGACGGGAGGCGCGGGGCCGGGCCGCCCCGCGCCTCCCGTCCGGCACGGTGCGCGGTCTGTCGGACGGTGCGGGCTGAGCCGCCTGGTGCGGCGTTGCAGCCGGGCACGGTGCGTGGAAGCGCGCACCGAGTGACGACGCTCGCACGGTGCGGACGGGAGGCGCGGGGCCGGCCCGCCACGCGCCTCCCGTCCCACACGTGATCCGGAACGGGGCCACCGCCGCGTCACCGGGACGCGCTACGGTTCGCGCATGACCGCTTCACCGGCCGCCGTCGTGCCGCAGCGCACCGACCGGCGCGCGCTCGTCTCCTGGGCGCTCTGGGACTGGGGTTCCGCCGCGTTCAACGCGGTCGTCACCACCTTCGTGTTCAGCACGTACCTGGCCAGCCGGGCGTTCGTGGACCCGGCGCTCGTCGGCGACACGTCCGCGGCCGGCAAGGCGATCGTCGAACGCGAGCTCGCACACAACGCGGCCGTCGTGTCCACCGCACTGACCATCGCGGGGATCGTCGTGGCCCTGGTGGCGCCGGCCATGGGGCGGCTCGCGGACTCGTCCGGACACCGTCGTCGGTCGGTCCTCATCGCCACGATCGGCGTCGCGCTGTCGATCGGCGGCATGGTCTTCGTCGCGCCGAGCCAGCCGTACCTGCTGCTCGGAGCTGCACTGCTCGGCATCGGTACCGTCGCCTACGAGATCGCGAGCGTCGGCTACAACGCCATGATCGGGCAGGTCGCCTCCGGGGAACGCACCGGCCGCGTCTCCGCCATCGGCTGGGCGGCCGGGTACTTCGGCGGGATCGTGCTGCTCGTCCTGCTGCTCGTGCTCTGCATCCAGGACTTCCGGGGTGACGGGGTCGTCGGCGGGCTCCTGCAGTTGCCGGCCACCGTCGCCACCGGGCAGTGGGACGTCCGCGTCGCGATCGGCATCGCCGCCGTCTGGCTGGCCGTCAGCTCGATCCCGCTGTTCCTCACCGTGCCCGAGGCGGTGCCCGACCGCACCCGCGGCGGCGGCGTGTTCAGTGCCTACGCGGACCTCGGCCGGGACATCGCGCGGCTCTGGCGCGAGCGGCGCAACGTCCTCGCCTTCCTGCTCGCCAGCGCGGTGTTCCGCGACGGTGTCGGGGCCGTCTTCACGTTCGGCGGGATCGTCGCCGCGCAGGTGTTCGGGTTCACGCCGTCGCAGGTCATCCTGTTCGCCATCGCCGCGAACGTCGTGGCCGGCATCGCGACGTTCGTCTCCGGACGCCTCGACGACCGGTTCGGGTCGCGTGCGCTCATCATGGTCTCGCTCGTCGGTCTCGCCGTGTGCGGGGTCGGGGTCTTCGCCGCCGGCAACGAGACGCAGTGGTTCTGGGTGCTCGGGCTGACCCTCGCCGTGTTCGTCGGCCCGGTGCAGTCCTCGTCCCGCGCGTACCTGGCGCGGCTGACGACCCCCGGCCGCGAGGGCGAGCTCTTCGGCCTCTACGCCACCACCGGCCGAGCCGCGTCGTTCCTCGCGCCGGCGCTGTTCGGCGTCGCGGTGACCGTCGGTGGGTCGACCCGGTTCGGGATCCTCGGCGTGGTCGTCGTGCTCGTCGCCGGGCTGGTGCTGATGGCGTTCGTCAAGCGGGAACCGCAGGGCGCGCGGGCCTGATCCTCGGCGTGCGGGGTCTGCCAGAGCTCCCCGTCAGGCGGCCTGGAGGCTCGGTGCCCGTCCGTCCACAGGCTGCGGTTGTGCGCACGGTTCCGCACAGGGCCGTGGTCGCGTCGGGCGGCCCGGGCTGCGGTGCGCCAGGATGGGTGCATGACCGACCAGCGCATCGCCGTCGTCGTCCTCGCCGCCGGGCAGGGCACGCGCATGAAGTCGTCCACGCCCAAGGTGCTGCACCGGCTCGCCGGGCTGCCGCTCATCGGGCACGTCCTGCGCACGGCGTCGTCGCTCAGCCCCGAGCACGTCGCCGTCGTCGTGCGGCACGAGCGTGACCTCGTCGCGGCCGAGGTCGTCGAGCGCGCCCCCGACGCGATCGTCGTCGACCAGGACGACGTCCCCGGCACCGGCCGTGCGGTCGAGGTGGCGGTCGAAGCACTGCCCGCCGACTTCGACGGCGCCGTCGTGGTGCTGTCCGGCGACGTCCCGCTGCTCGACGCCGCATCGCTCCGGCTCCTCGTCGACGCCCACGTCGGTGGCGGCAACGGGGCGACCTTCGTGAGTGCGATCGCCCCGGACCCGACCGGCCTCGGACGGATCGTGCGCGACGCTTCCGGCGCCTTCGTCAGCGTCGTCGAGCACAAGGACGCGACGGCCGAGCAGCTGACCATCACCGAGGCGAACGCGGGCATCTACGCGTTCGACGTGGCGCACCTGCGCGCCGCCCTGCCGTCGCTCACCACGGCGAACGCCCAGGGCGAGAAGTACATCACCGACGCTCCCGCGCTGATCAGCGAGCGCGGCGGGCGCATCGACGTGGTCACCCTGACCGACCCGTGGCTCGTCGCCGGCATCAACGACCGTGCCCAGCTCTCCGACGCCGCGCGTGAACTCAACGCCCGCATCGTCCGCCGCCACCAGCTCGCCGGCGTCACCGTGCAGGACCCGGCGTCCACCTGGATCGACCTCGACGTCACCATCGAACCCGACGCCGAGGTCCTGCCCGGCACCCAGCTCATCGGCGCCACCGCGATCGCCGCCGGTGCCGTCGTCGGACCGGACACCACGCTCCGCGACACCGAGGTCGGGGCCCGCGCCACTGTGAACCGCGTCGACGCCACCCTCGCCGTGATCGGGGACGGTGCCTCGGTCGGCCCGTTCGCCTACCTGCGGCCTGGCACGATCCTCGGTGACGGCGGCAAGATCGGCACCTTCGTCGAGACGAAGAACGCCCGGATCGGCCGGGGCAGCAAGGTCCCGCACCTGTCCTACATCGGCGACGCCGAGGTGGGCGAGGACTCGAACATCGGCGCGAACACCATCACCGCGAACTACGACGGCGTGCACAAGCACCGCACCGAGGTCGGCTCGAACGTCCGTACAGGCTCGCACAACGTGTTCGTCGCCCCCGTTAGGATTGGTGACGGTGCGTACACCGGCGCCGGGACGACCGTCCGCAAGGACGTTCCGGCAGGATCGCTCGCGATCAGCTACGCCCCACAGCGCAACACCGACGGATGGGTCGAGGAACACCGACCCGGCACACCGGCGGCCGAGGCTGCTCGGCTCGCGAACGGCGAATAGATCCCGGCGACCACCCGTCGCCGACATCGACCCCTCGTGGGTCAGGGAGTGAGCACCGCACTTGTCCGGAATCAAGACAACCGGCCAGAAACGACTCGTCCTCGTCTCGGGGCGAGCACACCCGGCGCTCTCTGCCGAGATCGCGGAGGAGCTCGGGGTCGACCTCGTGCCGACCGATGCCCGGACCTTCGCGAACGGTGAGCTCTACGCCCGCTTCGACGAGTCGGTCCGTGGCTGCGACGCCTTCGTCATCCAGTCGCACACCGCGCCGATCAACGAGTGGCTCATGGAGCAGCTCATCATGGTCGACGCGCTGAAGCGTGCCTCGGCGAAGCGCATCACGGTCGTGGCGCCGTTCTACCCGTACGCCCGTCAGGACAAGAAGGGCCGCGGCCGCGAGCCGATCTCGGCCCGCCTCGTCGCCGACCTGTTCAAGGCCGCCGGCGCGCACCGAATCATGAGCGTCGACCTGCACGCCGCGCAGATCCAGGGCTTCTTCGACGGCCCCGTCGACCACCTGTTCGCCATGCCGGTGCTGCTCGAGCGCTTCCGTCAGATCCTCGACCCGAAGACGCTCACCGTCGTGTCGCCCGACATGGGCCGCGTCCGTGTCGCCGACATCTGGTCCGAGAAGCTCGGCGCCCCGCTCGCCATCATCCACAAGCGCCGCGACCCGCTCGTGCCGAACCAGGTCTCGGTGCACGAGATCGTCGGAGACGTCAGCGGCCGCGTGTGCCTGCTCGTCGACGACCTCATCGACACCGGCCGCACGATCGCCAAGGCTGCCGAGGCGCTCAAGAACGCCGGTGCCACGGGTGTCGTCGTCGCCGCGACCCACGCCGTGTTCTCCGACCCCGCCACCGAGCTGCTGCAGAGTGAGTTCATCGACCGCGTGGTCGTGACGGACACCCTGCCCCTGCCGATGGACAAGCGCTGGGACCGCCTCGAGGTCCTGCCGATCGCCCCACTCATCGCCCGTGCCATCCACGAGGTCTTCGACGACGGTTCCGTGACGTCGATGTTCGACGGCGCAGCGTAGCGGAGCCGTCGAACCATGGGCACAGCCGACGGCGCAGGACCATCTCCGCGACGTGACGTGTCCCGTTGCCCGTGGTGACCCACCCCGCGCGTGACGCCCTCGCGGCCCGGCTCCGGGCCGCGGGGAGCGTCTTCGCCGAGGACGAAGCCGACCTGTTGCTCGAGGCCGGTGACGGTGAGCCGGTGCGACTCCGGAGCCTCGTGCAGCGTCGGCTGGCCGGTGAGCCGCTCGAGTACGTGCTCGGCTGGGCGGCCTTCGACGGGCACCGCATCCGGGTGACCCCCGGGGTCTTCGTGCCGCGAGCCCGCACCACCGTCGTCGTCGAGCAGGCTGCGCGTCGGCTGCAGCGCTACGACCGCGTGGTCGACCTGTGCTGCGGCGCCGGCGCGATCTCGGTCGCCCTGTTCGGCCGCGTCGGCGCGCTCGACCTCGTCGCCACCGACATCGACCCGGACGCCGTCGACGTCGCAGCCGAGAACATCGGCGACCGCGGCATCGTCGTCGCCGGAGACCTGTTCGCGCCGCTGCCCGATCGGTTCCGCGGGGTCGTTGCGGTCATCGCGGTGAACGCCCCCTACGTGCCGACGGCCTCGATCGAACTCATGCCGGCCGAGGCCCGCGAGCACGAACACCGCGTCGCCCTCGATGGTGGTGCGGACGGCCTCGACCTGCACCGCCGGATCGCAGCGGGTGCGGGGGAGTGGCTCCACCCCGGTGGTGCCGTCGTCATCGAGGTGTCCGAGGCCCAGGCCGAGGCATCCGCCGCTGCGTTCACGGCCGCCGGCTTCTCCGCCGAGGTCGAGCGGGACGCCGAGGTCGACGGCACCTGCGTCGTCGCGACCCTGCCCGCCTGACCCCGGTCTGCCTAGCCGTGGTGCCGAGTGGTCACGACATGCCGCTCAGGTTCGCCGAGGCGGCACGAAGTGTCGCCTGCGCGTCCGCGAACCGACAGTTTCTGCACCCCCGGCGCGACGCACGTGGCGTGTCGCGCGACCACGGCGAGGGGCGGGGCGGGGTGTCACCGGGCCTCCAGGCCGTCTGGTGACCGGAGCGGGCCGGCGCCGAGCGGTCACGACATGCCGCTCAGGTTCGCCGAGGCGGCACGAAGTGTCGCCTGCGCGTCCGCGAACCGACACTTTCTGCACCCTCGGCGTGACGCACGTGGCGTGTCGCGCGACCGGGGCGAGGGGCGGGGCGGGCCGGCACCGGGCCTCCAGGCCGTCGGGTGACCGGAGCGCGTCGCCGCCGAGCGGTCACGACACACCGCTCAGGTTCGTCGAGGTGGCACGAAGTGTCGCCTGCGCGCCCGCGAACCGACGCTTTCTGCCACCTCGACGGCAGTCAGCGGGCGTGTCGCAGACCGCTCCCGGAGCGTCAGCGCGCGTCGACCGTCACCGTGTGCCAGCCCGTCGCACCGTTGGGCGCCGGCGGCCGGTCCACGCTCGTCTGCACCTCGCCGTCCGCACTGGTCGCGCGAACCTCGATGCGGTGCGAGCCGGCGGTCGGCGTCCACCGCACCACCCACTGCCGCCAGGTGTCCGCGGAGACCGAGTCGGCGAGTTCGGCGCGCTGCCAGTCGCCGCCTCCGACGCGGATCTCGACGGCCTTCACGCCCTTGTGCGGCTGCCACGCGACCCCCGCGATCGCGACCGGCTTGCCCGCGGTCACGGTCGACCCGTTCCGCGGGGTGTCGATGCGGGACTCGAGCTTGACCGGGCCCCGCTCCGACCAGCCACGCGGGGTCCAGTAGCCCTGCGCGTCGGCGAACCGGGTGACCTCGAGCTCGGTGACCCACTTCGTCGCCGAGACGTACCCGAACAGGCCCGGCACGACCATCCGCACCGGGAACCCGTGCTCGGTCGGCAGGGGCTCGCCGTTCATCCCGACCGCGAGCAGCGCCGCGGTGCCGTCGTCCTGCAGCACGTCGAGCGGGGTGCCGGCGGAGAATCCGTCGATGCTCCGTGAGAGCACCATGTCGGCGTCGCCCGTCGGACGCGCCCGGGCGAGGAGCTCCCGGATCGGGTAGCCCAGCCAGCGGGCCGTGCCGATGAGGTCACCGCCGACCTCGTTCGACACGCAGCTCAGGGTGGCCACGTGCTCCTCGAGTGGCAGTGCGAGCAGCTCGACCCACGTCAGCGTGATCTCGTTCTCGACCGCGCCGTGGATGCGGAGCGACCAGTCGGCGGGGTCGACCTGCGGTACCCGCAGGGCCGTGTCGATCCGGTAGAAGTCGGCGTTCGGCGTGATGTACGGGGTGATGCCGTCGACGTCGAGCGAGGCACCCGCGGGGACCGCCGGTGCAGCGGTCGCCGCGGCGGGCAGCCGGATGGCCCGCCTGGCAGCAGCGGCCGCCTGCATCGCGGACGACCCCAGCCGGGAGGCGGTGCCCACCACGACCGCGACGGTCGCCGTCGCGACGCCCCAGACCAGGAACGTCCGGCGCTCCGTCGACGCGGGTCGCGGTGCCGCCGTCGGCACGGTCGCCGCGGCCTCCCACCGGCGCAGCCGCTGGAGCAGCAGGCGCAGGACGACCACCGCTGCCGCGATGCCGAGGACCGTCGGGGCACCGTCGAGCGTCCCGCTGCCCGAGCGGGTGCTGACGGCAAGCAGCGCCAGCACGCCACCGGCGGCGAACACGAGGGCACCGAAGGGCGGTCGTGCACGTTCGAGGACACCGGCACCGGCGCTGATCGCGATGACGATCACCGTCATGAGCACGAACAGGGCGACCTTGTCCCCGGTGCCGAACACGGCGACCATGAAGTCCTTCGCACCCGGGGGAGCGAGGTCGATGACGGCGGATCCGACGGCGACCAGGGGGCTGCCCGCTCCGCCGAGCAGCAGCGCGCCGAACTCGGCGACACCGAGGAACGCGGCGGCGGCCACGACGCCGACGATCGCGGCGATCAGCGTCCAACGTCGGGTCGAAGGGGCATCGGGCCCGCCCGGGCCGTCCGACGGACCCGCCGTCGGTTGGCCGATCGGTTCGTCCGTCGTCTCGGTGGTCACCGCCCGAGCGTAGGTCGCCCGGCCGCTCGTGGGCTGTGTGTGCGGGCTTCCCCGCGCGTTCATCGGGTTCGGCCAGCAGGTGGCGCGCGGCTCGTGGGAGGATCGGACCGTGCTGCAGCGTCCGGATGGTGTCCCGCGGTCCGGTCGTGCCCGCGGTGCCGGGCGGACACCGATGTCTCCGGCACGTCGACTCGCCACCCTGCGCTGGGTCATCGTCGTCGTCTGGCTGGTCCTCCTGATCACCCGGATCGTCGTGGTCTCGACTGCGCCGGGCGTCGACCTCTCCTGGTACGGCATCGTGGAGTTCGGCGCGATCGCCCTCGGTGTCGTGGTCATCGTGGTCGCCGTCGTGCGGACCGCGACGGCACGGCGGCGGCAGGCGGACGAGGCCCTCGCGCTCGCCATCCGGCGGATCGACCCGACGGTGTGGCTGGTGCCGGCGGCGCCGACGCCCGAACTCCGTGGTGTCGTCGACGAAGTCCGTCCGGACACCCACCTCGGTTCGCGCGTGACCTGGGCCTTCGGCGCCACCGAGGCCTCCCTGTGGGAACTCGACGAACGGCGGGCGACCCGGCTGCTCGTGATCCGGTGGAGTCGTGTCGTGCACGTCGGACTCGAAGACGTGGCGGACGGCGTCGACGGCTCGGACGGCTCGGGGCGAGACGGTGGCTCCGAGCGCCCTGGCCGTTCCGCTGGCGCTCGCCGCGCGTGTGCGGTGGCGATCCACCACGTACGACCGGACGACACCCCCGCGGTGGCGACGTTCTTCGTCCGGACCGCCCCCGGTTCGCGTCGGCTGCTCGGGCGCGGTCCACGGCTGGACCGGCTCGTCGCCGACCTGGCGCGGGAACGCATCGTCGCCTGACGCAGCGGAGGGCCCCGGGTTCAGCGAGGCCCTCCTTGCCGATCCCGCACCGACCTCCGTGGTCGGCAGCGGGTGCGGTCGTCAGTGCGTGGACGGCTCCTGCTCGACCTCGCGGCGGTCGTCGTCGGACCACAGCGTGTGGAAGGTGCCGTCCTTGTCGATGCGCTGGTAGGTGTGCGCGCCGAAGAAGTCGCGCTGGCCCTGGATCAGCGACGCCGGCAGACGGTCGGACGCGAGCGAGTCGAAGTACGACAGCGCGGACGAGAAGCCCGGCGCGGGGACGCCCGACGCAGCCGCGATGCCGACGATGCGGCGCCAGGCGGCTTCGCCCTCGGCCACCGCGTTCGCGAAGTACGGGTCGACCAGCAGCGACTCGAGCTTCGGGTTCTCGGCGTACGCCTCGACGATGCGGTTCAGGAACTGGGCACGGATGATGCAGCCGCCCCGCCAGATCTTCGCGACGTTGCCGAGGTCGATGTCCCAGCCGTACTCCTTCGCCCCGGCGATGATGAGGTCGAAGCCCTGTGCGTACGCGACGACCTTCGAGGCGTACAGCGCCGCACGCACGTCGTCGGCGAAGGTGTCCGGCACCTCGGCGATCTGCGGACGGTTCTTGACCGACTGCTGCACGGCGGCACGCTGCGTCGGCTTCGACGACACGGCGCGGGCGAACACGGCTTCGCCGATGCCCGAGACGGGGATGCCCAGGCCCACGGCGTTCTGCACGGTCCAGACGCCGGTGCCCTTCGAGCCGGCCGCGTCACGGATGACGTCGACGAGCGGCTTGCCGGTGTCGGCGTCGCGCTGCTTGAGGACCTCACCGGTGATCTCGATCAGGTAGGACTCGAGGTCGCCCTTGTTCCACTCGTCGAAGACCTGCACCAGGTCCTCCACCGAGAGCCCGCCGACGCGACGGAGCAGGTCGTACGACTCGGCGATGAGCTGCATGTCGGCGTACTCGATGCCGTTGTGCACCATCTTGACGAAGTGCCCGGCGCCGTCGGTGCCGATGTGGGTCACGCACGGTTCTCCTTCGGCGACCGCGGCGATCGACTTCAGGATCGGCCCGAGCGTCTCCCAGGCCTCCTTCGAGCCACCGGGCATGATCGACGGGCCCTTGAGTGCGCCCTCTTCTCCACCGGAGATGCCGGTGCCGACGAAGTTCAGGCCCTTCTCGCGCAGGTCGTGCTCACGTCGGATGGTGTCGTGGAAGTTCGCGTTGCCGCCGTCGACGATGATGTCGCCCGGTTCGAAGCGTTCGGCGAGCTGTCCGATCACGGCGTCGGTGCCCTTGCCGGCCCACCATCGGCCGGCTCCTCGTTGCGATGACGG
>JGI20283J15916_100033_pt1 | contig 35593 bp, 43 predicted proteins | sample Plalitdecfosmids_FD_15916 | JGI IMG/M metagenome (IMG submission 15916) | reverse complement strand
TGGTCCCCGAACGAGATGTAGATCTTCGTCCCCTTGATCGACCATTGGTTGTCGCCGCGCGGCGTCGCCATCGTCCGCAGCGCGCCGACATCGCTGCCCGCCTGCGGTTCGGTCAGGTTCATCGTCCCCGTCCATTCCCCGGTCGCGAGGTGCGGCAGGTACAGCGCCTGCTGTTCCGGCGATCCGTGATGCTGGAGCGCCTCGATCGCCCCCACCGTCAGCGTCGGGCACAAGGCGAAACCGGTATTGGCCCCGCCCAGCGTCTCCAGCACCGCGGTCTGGAGCGCGAAGGGCAGCCCCTGACCGCCCCACGCTTCCGGCGCGCCGATCGTGCCCCAGCCACCCTCAACATAGGCGCGGTACGCCTCCGGATAGCCCGCCGGCATGACCACGCCGTCCACCGTCCACTGCGCACCGACGGTGTCGCCGACTTTCGCGAGCGGCGCCCACTCACCCTCTGCGAACTGGCCGGCGCCCTCCAGCACGGCATCGACCACGTCCTCGCTCGCGGCGGCGAACAGGTCGGTTCGGGCAAGTTCGGGCAGGCCGACGACGTGATCGAGGACGAAGCGCTGTTCCGCGACGGGGGCTGCGAAGGCCAAGGTTTCTCTCCTGTGTTTGGCAAGGCTATAGCCCGCGGCGATGACCGCTCCAAACGCCTCCATCTTCCCCTACGGCCCGGCGGCGATCGCGGCGGCGGCGGACGTGATCCAGGGCGGCGGGATCGTCGCGGTGCCCACCGAAACCGTCTACGGCCTCGCTGCCGACGCCAGCGATTCGGCGGCGGTGGCGCGCATCTACGCGGCCAAGGGTCGTCCGGCGTTCAACCCCCTGATCGTGCATGTCGGCGACCTCGCGGCGGCCGACGCGCTGGCGGAGTTCGACGACGATGCGCGCGCGCTGGCGGCGGCGTTCTGGCCGGGGCCGCTGACGCTGGTGCTGCCGCTGCGCCCCGGTGCTCCGGTCGCGTCGATCGTCACCGCCGGCTTGGGGACCCTGGCGATCCGCATACCGGCACATCGAGCTATGCAGGCGCTGATCGCGGCGAGCGGCCGCGCCTTGGCCGCTCCGTCCGCCAATCGCAGCAACGGCATCAGCCCCACCCGAGCGGAGCATGTCGTCGCCAGCCTCGGAGACGCGGTACCGCTGGTGATCGACGACGGACCGTGCACGGCCGGGCTGGAATCGACGATCGTCATGGGGCGCGACGTATTGCGGCCCGGACCCATTACCTCGGCGAACCTGATGGCGGTCCTGTCGTTGTCGGCACCCGGCGGGACGCGATCCCCGCCGCTTCTCGCCGGCGACATCGTCGCACCCGGCCAGCTTGCGACGCACTACGCGCCGCACAAGCCGCTGCGGTTGAACGCCCTGACGGCCGAGCCGGACGAATGGATGATCGGGTTCGGAGCGATTCCCGGTGACGAGACGCTCTCGGCCAGCAGCGACCCCGTGGCGGCGGCAGCACGGCTGTTCGATGCCCTGCACCGGGCCGATGCCTCGCCGAAGGCGCGCATCGCCGTTGCTCCCATTCCTTCGGACGGCATCGGCGAGGCGATCAACGACCGCCTCGCCCGCGCCGCGACGCGCTAGACTGCGCCAGCGCGATTGCCGTTAGCGAACGGCCGCTGCCTCGTTGGCGACGATGTCCGCCTTACGCTCCGGCGACATGGCCTGGGCATTCACATCGGCCGCGTCGATCGCGTCGGCACGCTGCTCGCCCACATCGCGCGTCCGCTCCGCCCGCTCCTGAAGATTGTCGGCCATGGCTTCCAGCGAGTCGGCGCGGTTGTCGGCGGCATCCTCCACGCGTTCGGCCAGCTTGTCGTCGCCTTTGCCCCCGCAGGCAGCGAGCGGCAGGGCGAGCAACGATAGGCACGCGAGCGGGAGGATGGCTTTCATCGGAAAATGTCCTGTTGGCATCGCTCCGGGTCCGGAACGGTCGGCATCAGCGATCCGAATCCATGATCGTTCCTTGGCGAAAGCGCCTTGCGATCAGACACTCTCCGCCCGTGATCGCGCCGCGAAGCTCTTCCGCAGCTTTTGCAGCTTGGGCGGGATGACGGCCATGCAATACGGATTCGACCGGCCCGACGTTTCCCAATAATCCTGATGATAACCCTCCGCCGGGTACCACGTCGTCATCGGTTCGATCGTCGTCACGATCTTTCCACCCGTTTCGCCCGCTCGCTCGATCGCGGCGCGCGCTTCGGTTTCCTGCGCCTCGTCGGCGGGGAAGATCGCCGAGCGATACTGCGTCCCGACATCGTTGCCCTGACGGTTCAGCTGCGTCGGGTCATGCGTCGCGAAAAAGATGTCGAGCAGGTCGGCATAGCGAAGCTGGTCGGGATCGTAGCCGACCCGGATCGCCTCGGCATGACCCGTGTCGCCGCCGCACACCTGCTTGTAGGTCGGATCAGGCACATGCCCGCCGATATAACCGCTCTCGACGCTTTCGACGCCGATCACGTCCTTGAACACCGCTTCCGTGCACCAGAAGCAACCACCGGCCAGCGTGGCATATTCGGTCATCATCGTCTCCTTTGATCGGCAGATAGGAAGTCGCTAGGGCCACCGTAAGGGTCAGGGAGCATGCGACGATGGCGGTAATGGTGACGGGCGGTGCGGGCTATATCGGCAGCCACGCCGTACTGGCGCTGCTCGATACGGGGGCGGAGGTCGTCGTCGTGGACAATCTCGTCACCGGTTTCGACTGGGCGGTGGACGACCGCGCGACGCTGATCGAATGCGACGTGTCGGACGAGGGCCGTGTGCGCGCTGCGATCCGCGGGCACGACGTGGACGCGATCCTCCACTTCGCAGGATCGGTGGTGGTGCCGGAGTCCGTCAGCGATCCGCTCAAATACTACCGCAACAACACAGCGGCTTCGCGCTCCCTGATCGAGAGTGCAGTGACGGAGGGCGTGAAGCACTTCATCTTCTCCTCCACCGCCGCGACCTACGGCACGCCGGACAAGGTGCCGGTGGCGGAGGGCGACCCGACCGTGCCGATCAATCCGTACGGCATGTCGAAGCTGATGACGGAGGCGATGTTGCGCGACGTCGCGGCGGCCCATCCGATCAACTATGCGGCATTGCGCTACTTCAACGTCGCAGGCGCGGACCCGCAGGGGCGAACCGGCCAGTCGACGGCGGGCGCGACTCACCTGATCAAGGTCGCGGTCGAGGCGGCGACGGGCAAGCGCGACAGCGTCGCGGTCTTCGGCACGGACTTCCCGACCACGGACGGCACCGGCGTGCGCGATTACATTCACGTCAGCGACCTCGCCGCCGCGCATGTCGCCGCCCTTGCCCTGTTGCGCAGCGAGCCGGCGCGCAGCCACACGCTCAACTGCGGCTATGGTCGCGGCTTTTCCGTCAATCAGGTGCTCGACGCCGTCGACCGCGTCACGAACGTCACGATCGCGCGCCGCTACGAAGGGCGCCGCGCCGGCGACCCCGCGGAGCTGATCGCCGACAACCGTGCGATTCTGGCGGCGACCGACTGGCGGCCGGAACGCGACGACCTCGACCTGATCGTCCGCGATGCGCTGGCGTGGGAGCGCGCACTGGCCGAACGCGGCGTATGAGGCTGCGCTCGCTGCTGTTCGTACCCGGCGACCGGCCGGAACGAATGGAAAAGGCGCTGACCCTCGGGGCCGACGCGCTGATCCTCGACCTGGAGGATGCGGTCGCGCCGCCGGCCCGGCCGATCGCGCGCGACGCGGTCACCGATTTCGTCACGCGCCGACGCGGGCACGGCCCGACGCTCTTTGTCCGCATCAATCCGCTGGATGGCGAGGAAGCGGCGCTCGATCTTGCGGCGATCCTGCGCGCTGTCCCGGACGGCATCGTCCTGCCCAAGGCGGAGGGTGCAGACGGCGTTCGAACGCTGGCGGAGCGGCTGCCGGGCATTCCGATCCTGCCGATCGCGACGGAAACACCCTCCGCATTGTTCCGGCTGGGCGACTATGCCGCCGTCTCAGGTCAGCTTGCCGGCCTGACCTGGGGCGCGGAAGATCTGCCCGCGGCGATCGGCGCCACGACCTCGCGAGAGCAGGACGGCAGCTATACCGCGCCCTACCAGTTGGCGCGGTCGCTCACGCTGTTCGGCGCGCACGCGGCGGGCGTGGCGGCGATCGAGACGGTGTACCCGGATTTCCGGGATCTCGACGGCCTTGCCAGCTATGTCGCACGCGGACGGCGCGATGGGTTCACCGGCATGATGGCCATCCACCCGGCGCAAGTGCCGATCATCAACGCCGCTTTCTCGGCCACGCCCGAGGAGCTCGCGAGGGCGCAGGCGATCGTCGACCTGTTCGCGGCGAACCCCGGCGCGGGCGCGTTGCAACTCGACGGCCGGATGGTCGATGCGCCGCATCTGAAGGCGGCCCGCCGCCTGCTAGCGCTCGCCGCCGATTGACGCGCGGATACGCGCGGTCGCCCACCAGCTGCCGAGTGTCCAGAGCGTCCCGAAGCTCCACCCGGCCAGCACGTCGGACGGCCAGTGCACGCCGAGATACACCCGGCTAAGCCCGATCGCCCCGACCAGCAGGATCGCACACGTCATCAGATAGCGCCGAATTGGTGGTTCCGGCGCGACCTGGCTGGCGAGCGCGGCGAGGGTCAGGTACACGATCGCGCTGTTCGCTGCGTGCGCGCTCGGAAAGCTGGCGCTGGAGACCGGCACCAGATGCGCGACGACATCGGGGCGCGTCCGCCCGACGATGTCCTTCGCCAGCCCCACCAGCCAAGCCCCGGACGCGCAGGCCACGACGATTGCCGCTGCCGTCAGCCACAGTCGCCGCACCAGCAGCAAGCCCGCCACCAGCGCGACCGCCAGCGTCAGCACGGTGCCGCCGCCAAGCGCAGTCAGGTCCACCGCCACTTTGCCGAGCCACCGCGGCCCGCCCCATGCGCGCAAATTCGTCAGGATCGTCTGGTCCCACGCCAGTGGCCACCGCCCGAGCAGCGTGCCGGCGATCAGCAGCAGGGCCACCGCCACCGATGCAGTGGCTGCTCCCGCCAGCAACGGCGGCAAGGGCCGGCGGTGCGCGCCTTCAGCTTTCATTTACGATGTTTCTCCTATCGTGCGGCTCATGATCGGACAGCTTGCAGGACCCCGGCGATGACCATCCAGCGTGTCGAACCGCAACGGGACGGGCGCGGCGCGCTGCGCATCCCGGTCCGGTTGCAATCCACCATCTGTAGCTCCGCCGTGCGCAAGGTCGCCGCCGACCTCGTCGATCTGTCGACCGGGGGATGCCGCATCACGACTGGCCTGTACATGGCCGACGGCGCGCACCTGACGGTTACGATTCCGACCCTGGAACCGGTCGGCGCGCGCGTCCGGTGGTGCCATCATTTGGGTCTTGGCGTTGAATTCCTGCGACCGCTGCATCCGCTCGTCGTACAAAGGCTGGCCGGGATGAGTGTTTCGCAACTTCACTGACAACAGGTCGCCGGCTTTCTGCACCGTTCCAGCGGTGACGATGAACCATTTCTGTTCCGATACAGTTTGCCCCATTGTAGCTGTTATGCAACCATTTTGGTGCAGCGTGTGTATCGCAGACGAGGAGCGGCCCGTGGGCATTACTTTCTATACCCCGCCGCCAGAGCCTCATGACGAGGACGAACGCTCGCGCGCCGTCATCGCATCGGGCGCGCTGGAAGTCATCGACGATCCCGAATTGAACCGGTTGGTCGAACGCGCCCGCGCGTCGCTCGGTACGTCGGTGGCCGCGGTGTCGATCGTGCACCAGGAATGGCAGTATCTGATCGCGACTGCCGGGCTGAAGCCGGGCGTCTACAGCCGGCGCACGTCGTTCTGCGGACACACCGTCGTCGCGTCGGACGATGTATTCCTCGTCCCCGATGCCGGACAGGATGCGCGGTTCGCCGGCAACCCTGCGGTGGTCGACGGCATGCTGCGCTTCTACGTCGGTGCGGTCTTGCGCGACGATCACGGGCAGCCGCTCGGCGCTCTGTGCGCTTTCGATCCCCTTCCCCGCACCGGCGTGACGCAGCGGCAGGAGCAGCAGTTCCGCGACCTCGCCGCGGCCGTGATGGTCAGGCTGGAAGAACTCCGCGAGTTCGTCTCCAGCGACTGAACGCCGCCGTCCGTCCATGCGCGGGCCAAGCGGCAGGCGATGGTGGGTCCGCCGGGGCTCGAACCCGGGACCTCTCGATTAAAAGTCGCTTGCTCTACCAACTGAGCTACGGACCCCGGCCATCGCGTGCCGCGGCCGGACCTAGGTGGATGGTCGGCGGCGGTCAACCAGCGACGACATCTGGCGCATCGTTCTGCCCGTACGCGGGTCGCGCCAATCGGGGGCGATCGCGGTCACCGGGGTCAGCACGAACGCTCGCGCGGCATAGGCAGCATGCGGGATCATGAGCGATCGACGGCGCCACTGCCCTCCTGACCACAGGACGATATCCAGATCGATCGCTCGCGCGCCCCAGCGGCGCCCCGCCCGCCGGCCGAGCGCGCGCTCGATGCGCTTCAGCCGGGCGAGCAGTGCCGGGGGGCTCTCGACCGTTTCGACCATAGCCGCGGCGTTGGCGAACCGGCGGATGGACGGACCGAGCGGCGCGGTGGCGATCACCGGCGACACCGCGCGGACTCCGCCGATATGCTCCAGCGCGACCGCAATCGCCTGCGTCGGGCTGCCATATCGTCCCCGCCGGTTCGAACCGAGCGCGACGACGTAGCGATAGGGGGGCGTTGCCGGGGACACCGTGCCGACCTACCTCGGAATGATGTATTTCGCACCCTCCCCCATCGCCGACACCGAACCGCCCCGCGACTGCCCGCTCTGTCCGCGCCTCGTCGGCGTGCGCGCGGCATTGCGCGCCGAGTATCCGGACTGGTGGAACTCCCCGGTCAACGCGTTCGGCGATCCGGCGGCGTGGCTAGCGATCGTCGGACTGGCGCCCGGCAAACATGGCGCGAACCGTACCGGGCGCCCTTTCACCGGCGACTATTCCGGCGACCTGCTATTCTCCACGCTGGCGAAGTACGGACTGGCGACGGGCGTCTATGCGGGGGCCCCGGAGGACGATCTGGCGCTGACCGGCGCCATCATCGTCAACGCGGTCAAGTGCCTGCCGCCGGCCAACAAACCGACGCCGGAAGAAATCCACACCTGCCGCCCCTTTCTGGCTGGCCAAATGGGCGTGCTGCCGAATGTCCGCGTGGTCGTGGCGCTTGGGCAGATCGCACATCAATCGGCGGTGAAGGTCCTGGGCGGTCGGCTGCCCAAGGCGAAGTTCGGTCATCTGGCAGAACACGTGATGCCAAGCGGCCTGACGCTGATCGATAGCTACCACTGCTCACGTTACAACCAGAACACCGGCCGCCTGACGACCGAGATGTTCGAAGCCGTCTTCGCGCGGGCCGTGGAAGTCAGGCGTCGGCCGGAATGAGACTGTCGACGCCCTTGGCCGCAACTGCCCAGCGATAAACCGCATCGGCGATGTACATGCGGAATTGGGAAGGGTGGAAATAGACGCGTTTGGCATTGCCGACGCAGGCGAGACCACCATTCACGATCAACGCCTCCAGCCGTGCGATCTGACTGGCATCGTCGGTCTTGACCAAACGGACGGACAGTTCAGGCTGCAGGCGGACGAGGCATATCGCCATTTCGAAATATGTACGATCGACCGGCAGCCGAAAGCGCGCGAGCGGAACCTCCCGCGCATTGAAACGCGCCTGCACGGCGGGATCGGCCGTTTGCGTCTTAGTCAGACGCAGGTCGGGCGCGAACAAGGTGATCGCGCGAATGAACATCGCCCCGCGATCATAATAGCTTGTGTCGTATCCGGTGATGATCGTGGCCGCGCCGCTCTGCCGAGCGATCTCGGTGTCTTGGGCGCATGCCGATCGCGTCTGGACAAGGCGACCCTGCGCAAACCGCTGACTCGCGCTGTTGATCGTGCCGTCCAGTGCGCCGCGGAGCCATTCGTTATCCGCTCCTTCTTTGATGGCGCACGTGGCGAAACGCGACGCGAGCGTCAGAGCCTCCTGACTTCGCCGCGCACCCCCGCCGGTGCGTCCGCTCCCGAGCGTCGAATGCGTCACGGCCGACGTTGGATCGTCGATGTCCCGCATACCCTCTACGACGATGTCGTCCGAAATTGCTGTCGTTGGTTGCTGCGGCGTCTGCTGAGCAAGGCTCGGAGACAGTGTGGCAGCGAACAGGTAGGTCGCCGCCGCTGCCAGCATCACCGATCCTCCACCAACCTGCCGTAAAGCTCCGGCCGCCGATCGCGGAAGAAGCCAAAGGCGGCACGGTGCCGTTTGATTCGTTCGAGATCAAGCGTGGCTACGATCACCCCTTCCTCCTCGCGGCCCAGCTCCGCGACGATGTCGCCGCGCTCATCCGCGATGAAGCTGGTGCCGTAAAAGGTCTGGCCATGCTCGGTACCGATCCTGTTGGCGGCAACGATCGGGACCACGTTCGATACCGCATGGCCGACCATCGCCCGCCGCCAAAGCCTTGCCGTATCAAGAGAAGTATCGTGCGGCTCGCTGCCAATAGCGGTCGGGTAGAACAGCACTTCAGCGCCCATCAGCATCATCGCGCGCGCGGTTTCGGGGTACCACTGGTCCCAACACACGCCGACGCCGAGCGTCGCGGCGGGATGCGGCCAGACCTTGAAGCCCGTGTTGCCGGGGCGGAAATAGAATTTCTCTTCGTACCCGGGGCCATCAGGGATGTGGCTCTTGCGATAGACGCCCTGCACCTCCCCGTCCGGTCCGATCATCGCCAGTGAGTTGTAGTGATGCGGCCCGTCCGCCTCGAAGAAACTGGTCGGGATCGTCACCCGCAGCGCTTCGGCGAGGGCCTGCATCGCCAGGACCGCCTTGTGCTCGCCGACCGGCTTGGCATTGGCGAACAGCCCCTCGTCCTCGACGCGGCAGAAATATTCGCCCTCGAACAACTCCGGTGGCAGGATCACCTGCGCGCCCTGTCCGGCCGCCTCGCGGACCAGCCGCGACACGTTGGCGATGTTCGTTTCGAGGTCGTCGGAAAACGCCAGTTGCAAGGCGGCGACGGTGATCTGGGTCATCGGTTCAGTCCTACAGCGTGACGCCGAAGCGCGCGGCGATCGCGACGGTGGCGAGGTAAAGAAGCATCGTCAGCACGCACCCCGCGCCCAGTGCCAGCGGAAAGCCGACGTCGTGGCGGAGCAGCGCCGGGATCAACAGGAACATGGGAAGCGACGGCAGCACGTACCAGAAGGTCGCCTCCGCATGCGCCGCCATCCGCACGCGGTCGCCGGTGTCGCGCCACAGCCAGATCATGCCGAGCACCGACACCAGCGGCAGCGATGCGATCAGCGCGCCCGCGGCCGGACTGCGCCGCGCGATCGACGCCACGAGCGCGACGATCACCCCCGACAGCGCCGCCCGAACGACGAAGGCCAGCATGTCAGGCCGGGATCTGCTGCGATATGCAGTGGAAGCTGCCGCCGCCGGTCAGGACATGATCCGCACGCTGACCGACCACCTCGCGCGTGGGGAACAACGCCTGGATCGCGGCGACCGCGGCGGCGTCGTTCTGCGCACCGTACAGCGGCACCACGACGGCGGCATTGCCGATGTAGAAGTTCATGTAGCTGGCCGGCACGATCGCTTCGTCGCGCAGAACGCGGCCCGGCGACGGGATCGTCACCACCTCCAGCCCCGCGGCTTCGAGGTCGCGGCGGGCATGCATGTACACCTGCCAGTTCGGGTCGTTCTCCGCCGGCTCGGGAATGGCGACGCGTCCCGGCGCGACGAACCGCGCAAGGTTGTCGACATGCCCGTCGGTATGGTCGTTCAGCAGCCCCTCGCCCAGCCACACGACCTCCCGAAAACCGAGATCGCGCTTCAGCCGCTCCTCGGTCGTGGCCCGCGTCGCGCCGGGATTGCGGTTGGGATTGAGCAGGCATTGCTCGGTCGTGACGACGATGCCGGTGCCGTCGCCGTCGATCGCACCGCCCTCCAGCACCCAGTCATGCGCCTCCGCCGGAACCTCGCGGCTGGCGGCGAGACGGCCACCGATGCTGTCGTCGCCCGGCAGGTCGTACTTGCCGCCCCAGCCGTTGAAGCGGAACAGCGCCGCCCCACCGTCACCGCGCAGGATCGGACCGGTGTCGCGCAACCAGATATCGCCGAACGGTTCCACCAGCGTCTCCGCGAATGGCGCGAGTTCGGCCGCAGCCTTCTCCGCCTCGCCGTCCGCGCAGACGAGGATCACGCGCTCGCCGCGCCCGTCGGCATGAATGGCACGAGCGAACGCGACGACCTCTTCGCGCGCTGGGTCGAGGTCGTCCTCCCATAGTTCGGGATGGCTGGGAAAGCCGATCCAGACGGCTTCGTGCGGTGCCCATTCGGCGGGCGGGCAGTTGGTCATCGTGCGCTTCCCCGGCTCTTGTCGCGCGCCGCCCTGAATTCGGCCGTCGGGTACCAGTTGGGCCACAGCGTCGTGTCGTCCGCCAGCTTGCGACCGAGATTATAGTAGATCGTCAGGTCCGATACCGCACCCGACCAATCCCAGTTCGCGTCATACTCGTCCGCCGGCTTATGATAGCGGTTGGTGGTGTAATCCTCCGCCGCCTTCCTGCCCGCCTCGGATCCGCCGACGACGAGGTTCTCTCCCGATGTTCCATCGAGCATCGGCACGCCCAACTTGGCGAACGAGAAATGATCGGAGCGATAGTAGAGCCCCTTCTCCGGGCTAGGCTCGGGCGAGATCGTGCGCCCCTCCGCGGCGACGATCGGCTTCACCAAATCCTCGATCTGCGACTTTCCCGCGCCCGTCAGCACGAAGTCGCGCGCACGGCCCGCAACGTTCAGCGAGTCCATGTTCACGCCGCCGACCGTCTGCGCCAGCGGGAATACCGGATGCTCCGCATAATAGCGCGAGCCCAGCAGCCCCGACTCCTCCGCCGTCACCGCCAGGAATCCGATCGACCGCTTCGCCGGTCCGGCCTTGGCATTGGCCTGCGCCAGCGCGATCAGCCCTGCGATGCCGCTGGCGTTGTCGACCGCGCCGTTGCAGATGTCGTCGCCCTCGACCGCGTCGCAGCGGCCGAGATGATCCCAGTGCGCGGTGTACAGGACATAGGCGTTCGGATCCGCCGTACCCGGCAGCACGCCCAGCACGTTCTTCGAAGCCTGACGCCGGACGGTCGTGTCGAAGCCGACGGACATGCTCACGCCGAGCGGCACCGCGCGGAAGCCCTTGACCTTGGCGGCGGCGGAGAGCGCCGCGAAGTCCTTGCCGGCGCTGGCGAACAATTCGCGCGCCTTGGCGAGCTGCATCCAGCCGACGACCTGGCTCTGGTCCATATGGTCGCCCTTCTCGTCCAGCTCCAGCTGCGGACCCGTCCACGACGACTGGACGACACCCCAGGGATAGGCCGCCGGCTCCGTATCGTGAACGATGATCGCCGCGGTCGCGCCCTGCCGCGCGGCCTCCTCGAACTTGTAGGTCCAGCGACCGTAATAGGTCATCGCACGACCCTCGAACGGGCCGTCCTGCGTCATTGTCTGCCAGTCGGGATCGTTGACGAGGATGACGACCGTCTTCCCCTTCACGTCCAGCCCGGCATAGTCGTTCCAGCCCTTCTCGGGCGCGTTGATGCCATAGCCGACGAAGATGACCGGACTGTCCTTCACAGCAACGCGCGGCGTCACGCGGTACGTACCGGCGACCATGTCGGTGCGATACGCCATGCTGACCGGCGTCTTGCCCCCGGCGAACGTCATCGGCGTAACGTTGGCCGCGGTGATCTCCACCATCGGCACGTCCTGCGTCCACTGGCCCTTGTTACCGGGCTTCAGCCCCGCCGCCTTCATCTGCGCGATGATGTAGTCGACCGTCTTGGCCTCGGCCGGGGTTGTCGGCGCGCGGCCTTCGTAGCTGTCGTCGGACAGTTCCTTCGTCACCGTCTTCAGCGTGTCGACAGCGATGGCGGGCGTGGTCTGCGCATGCGCCACAATGCTGGTGGACAGGGCGAGTGCGGCGAGCATCGTGCGCGATAGGGTCGGGATCATGGCGGCTCCGCTGAGCGATGGGTTAGCCACCATCTGCCAGCGGGCCGCGGCGTCGGCAACCTCGCTATGGCGGAGGAATGCTCCATGAATTGGGTAAGCGCACCCTCCACAACGAGAAAGGGCGGCCCCTCAGGACCGCCCTTTCTTTTGCATCCGAAGCGGCGCGGAACAGCGCGCCATCGGACCATGCCCGTCTTAGCGCGAGTAGAACTCGACGACCAGGTTCGGCTCCATCTTCACCGGATAGGGCACTTCGTCCAACGTCGGCACGCGCACGAAGGTGATCTTGGCGTTGCCGTCCGGCGCGACATAGTCGGGGATCTCACGCTCGGCGAGACCCTGCGCCTCGAGCACCAGCGCCATTTCCTTGGCCTTCGTGCCCAGCGTGATCTCGTCACCGACGAAGCAGCGACGCGACGCGATGTTGCACTTCACGCCGTTGACGCGAATGTGACCGTGGCTGACGATCTGGCGGGCCGCGAAGATCGTCGGCGCGAACTTGGCGCGATAGACGATCATGTCGAGGCGCTGCTCCAGCAGGCCGATCAGGTTCTGGCTGGTGTCACCCTTCATGCGGGCCGCCTCGTGATAGCACGCGCGGAACTGCTTCTCGGTGACGTCACCGTAATAGCCCTTCAGCTTCTGCTTGGCGCGCAGCTGGATGCCGAAATCGGACACCTTGCCCTTGCGGCGCTGACCATGCTGACCGGGGCCGTATTCACGCTTGTTCACCGGGGACTTCGGACGACCCCAGATGTTCTCGCCCATCCGGCGGTCGAGCTTGTGCTTGGCGCTATGGCGCTTCGACATGTATATTCCTTGCAATCACGAACAACGTTGGTTCCGGTATCGCTCTGCTGGATTTCCAGGAGGAAAAGGCAGGGCCACCGCTTCACCGGAGTGCGGAGCCATTGCGAAGCGGCGCGCCTAGCCGAGGGTGCAGGCGAAGTCAAGAATGGCGCGCCTGCTGGACAGGCGGCGCAGCGCGAGCCACTAGGCCGATCATGACGATCCTCGCTCCCGCCGACTGCTCCACGATGACCGAGGTCCGCGCCGGCGTCGATGCGACCGATCGCGAGCTGGTGGCGCTGCTCGCCCGCCGGTTCGGCTATATGGACGCCGCCGCCCGCATCAAGCCGGAGCGCGGCCACGTCCGCGACGAGGCGCGCAAGGCGGAGGTGATCGCCAACGCCCGTGCCGACGCCGAAGCGCACGACCTGCCGGCCGATGCGATCGCCGATCTATGGGAGCGGCTCGTCGAGGTCTCGATCGCGTACGAACTCGCCGCTTTCGATCGGCGCGGCTGAATTCCGTCGCATCTTCGCGCCGTCGAGCGCGGAAAGGATGCCACGCAACGTTCGCACCTCCTGCGTCGACCAGCCCGGCTTCGTCAGCAGCGTTCGCAATGTCCGCCGCGTGGTTTCGGCACGCGCCGGCGGGAAGTAGAAATTGGCGTGAACGAGCATCGCGTCGAGCTGGCCGATCATGCCGTCCAGCTCCTCCTGCGGCGCGGGTTCCGGCAGCTCGGTTTCCGGCGGCTGCGCCAGATCCTGATGCTTCGACCATTCGTACGCCACGAGGATCACCGCCTGCGCGAGGTTCAGGCTCCCGAATTCGGGATTGATGGGCACGGTGATGATCGTCCGAGCGACGGCGACATCGTCCGTCTCCAGCCCGGAGCGCTCCGGTCCGAACAGGATCGCCGACCGGCCGGGACCGGCGTGGATCGCCGTGGCGGCTTCGTCGGGCTTGACCACCGGCTTCGTGACGCCGCGCTTGCGGACGGTGGTGGCATAGACATGCGCGCAGTCGGCCACGGCGTCGGCAACGGTGTCGAACAGCTGCGCGCGTTCGAGGACGATGTCGGCCCCCGACGCGGCCGGCCCGGCGGCGGGGTTCGGCCACCCGTCGCGCGGCGCGACCAGCCGCAGCTCAAGCAAACCGAAATTGAGCATCGCCCGCGCCGCCTTGCCGATATTCTCGCCGAGTTGGGGGCGGACGAGGACGATGACGGGGGGTGGGGTGGTGCTCGGGAAGGTGCTTCGACTGCGCTCGCCGCCGCTAGCGACCTCCACCTCCCGTTCGTCTCGAGTAGGCGTCGCGCCCGTCGAGGCGCCGTATCGAGAGACCTTGCGAGCCGCCTCCGACACGCCGTCCCAATCTCCCCGGAACAGCGCCTCCTTCTTCTTGCGGGACCAGTCCTTCACCTGCGTCTCGGATGCGAGAGCCTCCTGACGCGAGGGGAACTCCTGCGACCACATCAGCGCAACCGGGCGGCGCGTCTGTGTATAACCCGGTATCTCGCCAGCCTGATGTTGGCCGACGCGGCGCTCCAGATCGTCAGTATGCCCAGTATAATAGCTGCCGTCGGAGCAGCGGAGGATGTACGTCCAGAAGGTCATGCGACGGGACCTATCCCTCGATACGCGGTCTCGACAAGCTCGACCGCTACTCGGGACGAACGGTTCTTTTGATCGAAAACGCTACTCTGCCCGCCCGGCCTCCTCCACCGCGCCGGCGAACGCCTCGAAATCACGCGCTTCGTTGAAATCGCGGTACACGCTGGCGAAGCGGATATAGGCGACGGAATCCAGCCCCTTGAGCCCGTCCATCACCAGTTCGCCGATTCGGGCGGAGGTCACTTCCCCCTCGCCCAGCGTCTCCAGCCGGCGCTGGATACCGGTCACCAGCTTCTCGATCCGCGCAGCCTCGACCGGCCGCTTGCGCGCGGCGATCGACACGGAGCGCATCAGCTTCTCGCGATCGAACGGCTCGCGCCGGTTCTCGCTCTTCAACACCGTCAGTTCGCGCAACTGGATGCGTTCGAACGTCGTGAAGCGCGCTCCGCACGCCTCGCATTGCCGCCGCCGCCGAATGGCCGCTCCATCTTCGGTGGAGCGGCTATCCTTGACCTGGCTGTCCTCGTGACTGCAAAACGGACAGCGCATTCAGCAGCTCAGCCCTTGCGCTTAGAATAGGCGAACGCCGCGCCCGCGATCGCGCCCAGCACCGGGCCGACGACCGGCAGCGGGATTGCGATCACGGCGCCGATCGCGCTGTACTTGGCCATCTTCTTGCCCAGGCCAGGAGTGTTCTTCACTTCGCTCTGGATTTCTTCGATCTTCGACATGCCGTTTAGCCCTGATAGATGGGGAAGCGCGCGCAGAGTGCCCGCACGCGGGTCCGAACGTCCGCCTCGACCTCGGGGTCCCCATGCTCGCCCTTCCTGGCGAGACCGTCGAGCACATCCGCGACCATGTGCCCGATCTCGCGGAACTCCGCCGGGCCGAAGCCGCGCGTGGTGCCGGCGGGCGAGCCGACGCGGATGCCGCTGGTCTTCACGGGCGGCAGCGGATCGTTGGGGATGCCATTCTTGTTGCAGGTAATGCCGGCGCGCTCCAGCGCCTCGTCCGCGTCGCGACCGGTGATGCCGAGCGGCGTCAGGTCGATCAGCGCGAGATGCGTGTCGGTGCCGCCGGACACGACATCGCTGCCGCGCTCCTTCAGCGTGGCCGCGAGCACCTTGGCGTTCTCCACCACCGCGGCGATGTAGCTCTTGAAATCGGGCTGCAGAGCCTCGCCGAATGCGACGGCCTTCGCCGCGATGACATGCATCAGCGGGCCGCCCTGCAGTCCCGGGAACACAGCCGAATTGATCTTCTTCGCGATCGCCTCGTCGTTGGTCATGATCATGCCGCCACGCGGACCGCGCAGCGTCTTGTGCGTCGTGGTGGTCACGACATGGGCATGGCCGAACGGCGTCGGATGATGGCCGGCAGCGACGATCCCCGCGAAATGCGCCATGTCGACCATGAAATACGCGCCGACATTGTCGGCGATGGCGCGAAAGCGGGCGAAGTCGATGACACGCGGATAGGCGCTGCCGCCCGCGATGATGAGCTTCGGCTGATGCTCCACGGCCAGCGCCTCGACCTGATCGTAGTCGATCAGGTGCGTAACCGGGTCGACGCCATACTGGATCGCATTGAACCACTTGCCCGACATCGCCGCGCGCGCGCCGTGGGTCAGGTGACCGCCCGCGTCCAGGCTCATTCCCAGGATCGTGTCGCCCGGCTTGACCAGCGCCAGCATGACAGCGCCATTCGCCTGCGCGCCCGAATGCGGCTGCACGTTGACGAAGCCGCACCCGAAGATCTGCTTGGCGCGCTCGATGGCCAGCGTCTCGACCGTGTCGGACGGTGCGCAGCCCTGATAATAGCGCTTGCCCGGATAGCCCTCCGCATACTTGTTCGTGAACACGGACCCTTGCGCGGCGAGCACAGCCTTCGACACGATATTCTCGGACGCGATCAGCTCGATCTGCGTCTGTTCGCGCTCCAGTTCCGCGGCGATCCCGGCGAAGACGGCGGCGTCGGCGTCGGCCAGTTCGCGGGTGAAGAAGCCGTCCGGCTGGACGTCGGACAGGGTGCGGGGCTGCGTGCTCATGCGGCGAACTCCTTGGCCGACAATGTGTCGACAGAACTGAAACTGGTCGACAATTTGTCGACGCGGCGTTGATGACGGCCACCTTCGAATTCGGTGGTCAGGAAGGCGGCAATACAAGCCTTGGCCATGTCCTCACCGATCAGGCGAGCGCCCATCGCAATGGCGTTGGCATCGTTGTGCTGGCGCGCGAGCGCAGCGGACAGCGGTTCCGACACCAGTGCGCAGCGGCAGGCGGAATGGCGATTGGCGGCAATCGCAATGCCGACCCCGGAACCGCACAGCGCGATGCCCCGCTCGGCACGGCCGTCCCCGATCGCAGCAGCCAGCGCAAAGCCATAATCCGGATAGTCGACCGACGCCGTCCCGTCCGCCCCCAGATCGAACACGTCATGCCCCTGCGCCGACAGCCAGCTCGCCAGCGAGGATTTCAGCGCGACGGCGGCGTGATCGGAGGCGATGGCGATACGCAAACGCTGGAGTCCTTTGATCGCGTGGGATGGCGCGCGCCATAGCCGCAGGCCACCGCAAACGCCACCCCGAAGCATCAGCCGCAAAGCATTGCGATCGCAGCTTGCCGCCACCGCGCCAGCCGCTACGCTGCTTGGCTGTGACCCAACCCCGCCCCGCCAGCGACGAAGCGCGCGCCCACCTCGCCCGGATGCTGATCGCGACCGGCAGCGAGGATCGCGCCGCCTTCCGCGAATTGTATCACCTGACCTCCGCGAAGCTTTTCGGCGTCGTGCTGCGTATCTGTGGCGACACCCAGGCGGCGGAGGATGTGCTTCATGACGTCTATCTCATCATCTGGCGCCGCGCCGGTGCGTGGGAACCCGGCCGCGCCAGCCCGATCACGTGGCTCGCGACGATCGCCCGCAATCGCGCGATCGACTGGCGACGGGCACAGAAGGTACGGCGCGCCGGCCCGATCGACGAGGCATCCGACATACCCGACACTGCGCCCGACGCCGAATCGGAGCTCGTCGCCGCGGGTGAGCGCCACTCGCTGCGTCACTGCCTGGAAGAACTCGAACCGCGTCAGGGAGAGGCTATCCGCACCGCCTTCTTCGACGGCATGACCTATGCCGACTATGCGGAGGCGCGCGGCGTCCCGCTGGGCACCGCGAAAAGCTGGATAAGACGCGGCCTCGCGCGGCTGAAGGAGTGCCTAGACCGTGACGCCTGAGCCCGACACCCACGATCCCGAGCCACAGGACGTAGCTGCCGCGGAACTGGCGCTGGGTCTGCTCGACGGCGAGGAGCGCGCGGCGGCGTTGCGCCGCGTGCTGGCCGAACCCGCTTTCGCAGCGGAAGTGGAACGCTGGCGGCTGTATTTCGCGCAACTGTTCGACCTGTGGCCGGAGGCGGAAGCGCCGGAAGGGTTGATCGACCGCATCGACGAGTCGCTCGGCGGACCCAAGCCGTCGCGCACCCGGCGTGCGCCATGGCCGCTGATCGCCGTGGCGATGAGCGCGCTCGCCGCCGTGCTGCTGGTAGTCATTGCGCTCCGCCCCGCACCGACACCGCTGCCGGCACCGGTGCCGCAGGTTCAGGAGGGCTCGCGCACGCTGCTGATTGCGGCGCTGGGCGACGCCAAGTCTCCGGTCGCCGCGGCCTATCATCCCGAGAACGGGCTGCTGCGCATCGCCGCCGCACCCACCGTGCCCGCCGCGCGCGTCGCGCAGCTATGGGCGATCGGCGGCGACGGCGTCCCGCACCCACTCGGCCTGCTGACGGCGGCGGGCACGGAACTGCGACTGGCGGCCGCGGATCGGGCTCGACTGGTGCCGGGCACGACGCTGGCGATCTCGGTCGAGCCAACGGGGGGATCGCCGACCGGACTGCCGACCGGACCGGTCGTCGCAACGGGTGCGCTGTCGGCGGTCTGACGGCTGTGGTAGGAGGATGGGCATGAACAAGCGTGCGCGATTTCCATCCGTCACCGGCGATACCGGCGGCACGGCGCGCTTCACCGCGGCGGAGTTCCTGCACATGGTCGAGGCGGGGGCCTTCGATGACATGAACGTCGAACTGGTCGAAGGGGAATTGCAGCGAATGCCACCAGCCGGAAATTCGCATTCGCGCCGCCACGGGTCCGTGGCGTTCCGGTTGATGTCCGCGGTCGGCGAAGCGCTGGTACGGATAGAGGCAGGTGTACGGCTCGACGACGACAATATTGTCGGCCCTGACGTCGTGCTGATGACTCGTGCGGTCGCTGAGGATGGTCCGCTTCCGATCGACGCCATCGCTCTGGTGATCGAGGTCGCCGAATCCTCGATCGATCGCGACCTCGGCGTGAAGCGCCTGCTCTACGCCGGTGTCGGCGTCCCGCATTACTGGGTCGTAGACGGGAAGCGATCGGTCATCCACGTCTTCGAGCATCCCGTCGACGGGGACTACGCCTCACTACGGCTAGTGCCGTTCGGCGAGGCTCTGGCGATACCCGGAATGGACGCGACGATAACGTTAGACTGACCCTCGCGACTACCTGTTATTCCGAGCGTGGCGAAGTAATCCAGAGCGTCATGATCATGGCCTGACGCTGTCTCGCTAGGGCAGACATAACGTCCAACTAGCGACGCTTCCATCGCGCGCGCCACCTCAATCCAGATCGTTCTCGCTGATCACCACCAGCTCCTCGTCCTCGTTCCGCGCCAGCGCCTTGGCCCCGATCGCCGAGATCGTGTCGACATGCTTCCGGAACACCGCGACCGCGCGATCGTCCGGCACTTCGGCCCCCAGCGCCTCCAGCAGGTCGTATTGCGCGGCGAACGCCCGGCGCTGGTCGCCGATGTCCGCGGCGAACTCGACCCGGCGATCGTCGACATTGTCGAATACGGTGGCGGTGTCGATCGTAAGCCGGTCTGCGGCCATGAAAAATCTCCTCTTATCAACCTGAAGCGCACAAGCGCGGCGACCTGTTCCCTCAGTCGTCCTCGTCCTCAAACCCGACCAGCGCCAGCGCCAGCGCCTTGATCTGGCGGGTCATGCACCAGTGGACCAACGCATCCTCGCGCCCGTGCGTCACCCACACCTCCTTGGGCGCGATCTCGGTCAGCGTATCGATCAGTTCATCCCAGTCGGCATGATCGGACAGGATCAGCGGCAGCTCGACATTCTTCTGCCGCGCGCGCTGCCGCACCCGCATCCATCCCGATGCCATTGCCGTGATCGGATCGGGCAGCCGCCGCGACCAGCGATCGTTGAGTGCGGACGGTGGACACATCACCACATGCCCCGCCATTGCCGCCTTCGGCACGCCGGTCGCCGGGATCAGCTCCCCCAGACGGACACCCAATTCCTCGTACAGTTCGCAGAGGCGCTGGAGTGCGCCGTGGATGTAGATCGGCGCGACGTGACCGCGGTCGCGCAGTTCCGCGATCACGCGCTGCGCCTTGCCCAGTGCATAGGCCCCGACCACGACGCAGCGATCGGGATTGGCGTGCAGCCGCTCCAGCAGCTTGTCGATCTCGTCGCCGGTATCCGGGTGGCGGAACACCGGCAGCGCAAAGGTCGCCTCGGTGACGAACACGTCGCACTTCACCGGCTGGAACGCCGCACAAGTCGGGTCCGGGCGGCGCTTGTAGTCGCCCGACACGACGACCCGCTCGCCGCGATAGTCCAGCACGATCTGCGCCGATCCCAGCACATGCCCGGCAGGGACGAAGCCCACCTCCACATCACCCATCCGGATGCTTTCGCCATAGGCGACCGGCTCGCCCGTTTGCGGACCGTAGCGCGCATCCATGATCGCCAGCGTCTCCGGCGTCGCCCACACCCGCTCGTGCCCGCCGCGCGCGTGATCGGCGTGACCGTGCGTCACCAGCGCCCGCGGTGTCGGTTCCGACGGATCGATCCACGCATCGGCGGGGCGGACGTAGATGCCGTGGGGATGCGGTTCGATCCAGTCGCCGAGTTTCGCCATGCGGCTAGTACGCGCGACCGGGTCGGATGGAGCCGCCCGGATCGAAAACCTTGCCCCTGTCGTTCTTTAGCCCGACATAGAGAAGGAATGGATCATGAACGATCAGGTGGCGAGCAACTGGGCGGACGGCAGCCTCTGGGTGATCGTGGTGTTCGTCGGAGCATTCGTCCTGCTGGGCGTGATGATCTGGGCGCGCCAGAAGAACAAGGCGATCACGCCCGAACAGGAGCGGCGCAGCGAACAGGCGACGCGCGACCTTTACAACAAGGACGGCCATACGGAGGAGCCGCGCGACCGGATCTGACGCTTCCCGCGTCACTGGCGGATTGGTTCGCCGCCCGCGGGTGGCGGCCGCGGCGGCACCAGTGGGACATGCTGGCGGAGGGTCGCGCCGGCCGGCACGCACTGCTCGTCGCGACCACCGGCGCGGGCAAGACCCTCGCCGGCTTCCTGCCTACGCTCACCGAACTGATCGAGGTTCCGGCCGAGGGACTTCATACGCTGTATGTGTCGCCGCTGAAAGCGCTGGCCGTCGACATCCAGCGCAATCTGGTGACGCCGGTCGAGGAGATGGGCCTCGACATCCGGGTCGAGACCCGCACCGGTGACACCCCGTCCGATCGCAAGGCTCGGCAGCGGGTCAAGCCGCCGCACATCCTGCTGACCACGCCTGAATCGCTGTCGCTGCTGCTCAGCTATCCCGACAGCCTGACGATGTTCGCCGGCCTGCGCACGATCGTCGTGGACGAGGTCCATGCCTTCGCCACCGGCAAGCGCGGCGACCTGCTGTCCCTGTGCATGGCGCGCCTGCAACGGATTGCCCCTACGATGCGCCGCGTCGCACTGTCGGCGACGGTCGCGGATGCGGACGGCTACCGTGCGTGGCTCGCGCCCGACGGCGACATCGACACCGTGAGCCTGGTGCAAGGCGAGCCGGGCGCGGACCCCGACATTTCCATCCTGCTGCCCGAGGATCGCGTTCCCTGGGCTGGGCATTCCGGCCGATACGCCGCAGCGCAGGTGATGAAGGTTATCGAGGAAAACCGGACCAGCATCGTCTTCTGCAACACCCGCAGCCTGGCGGAACTGATCTTTCAGGATTTGTGGAAGGCGAACGACAAGGGCCTGCCGATCGGCGTCCACCACGGCAGCCTAGCGCTGGAGGCACGGCGCAAGGTCGAGGGCGCGATGGCGGACGGCAAGCTGCGTGCGCTGGTTGCGACCGCCAGCCTCGATCTCGGCGTCGACTGGGGCGATGTCGATTGCGTCGTGCAGATGGGCGCGCCCAAGGGATCGTCGCGGCTGTTGCAACGGATCGGCCGCGCCAACCACCGGCTGGACGAATCGTCGAAGGCGATCGTCGTGCCCGGCAACCGCTTCGAATATCTGGAGGCGCGCGCTGCGCTCGATGCGGTGGAGGCGGGCGAACTCGACCCCGACCTGTTCCGCCCCGGCGCGCTCGACGTGCTGGCGCAGCACGTCATGGCGTGCGCCTGCGCGGGTCCGTTCCGTCAGGAGGACCTGCTGGACGAGGTGCGCTCCGCCCTACCCTATTCCGCGTTGACCGCCGACACGTTCGAACGCGTGCTCGGCTTTATCCGCGACGGCGGCTATTCGCTGCGCGCCTATGACCGGTTCAAGCGGCTGGTGCAGGAAGCGGACGGGCTCTGGCGGATCGCGCACCCGAAGTTCGTCGCGCAGCACCGCCTGAACGCCGGCATCATCGTCGAGGCGACGATGCTCAACGTCCGCTTCCGCAACGGGCGCAATCTCGGCAAGGTGGAGGAAGGTTTTGCTGCCACGCTGAGCCACGGCGATACCTTCTTCTTCGCCGGCCTGAGCCTGGAGGTGGAGAAGATCGACACTGAGGACCTGATCGTCCGCGCCACCAGCCGCCCCGCCCGCATCCCGACCTATGGCGGCAGCCGGATGCCGCTGTCGACCAACCTCGCCGACCGGGTCCGGCGTTTCCTCGCCACGCCATCGGAATGGGACCGCTTTCCGCCCGACGTGCACGAATGGCTCGACATGCAGGCGGCCCGCTCGATCCTGCCCAAGCCCGATCAGTTGCTCGTCGAGACCTTCCCGCGCGAGGGGCGGAACTACATGGTCGCCTACAGCTTCGAGGGATGGAACGCGCACCAGTCGCTCGGCATGCTCGTCACGCGCCGAATGGAGACGCAGGGGCTGAAGCCGCTCGGCTTCGTCGCCAACGATTACGCGATCGCCTGCTTTTCCGCGGAGAAGGTCACCGACCCCGCCTCGCTGTTCTCCGCCGATATCCTCGAACATGAGTTCGTCGACTGGGTGCAGCAGTCGCACCTGCTGAAACGCGCCTTCCGTGAGGTCGCGGTGATCGGGGGGCTCGTCGAGCGCCAGCATCCCGGCAAGCGCAAGACCGGGCGTCAGGTGACCTTTTCCACCGACCTGATCTACGACGTGCTCAGGAAGTACGAGCCGTCGCATCTGTTGTTGCAGGCGGCGTGGGACGACGCGCGCGCGCGGATGACCGATGTCGGCCGGCTCGCGAACCTGCTCGACCGCGCCGCCGATACGATGGTCCACATCGACCTGCCCCGCGTGTCGCCGCTGGCGGTGCCGGTACTGGTGCTGATCGGACGCGAGAAGGTGTCCACCAATGCGGGCGACGACGCGCTGCTGATCGAAGCCGAAGCCCTCGCGGCGGAAGCGATGCGCGCCGATTGAAGCCGCCCCGCGTCCCCGCGCGGCCCCTTGCCAAACCCGCACCGCAGGCGCAGCCTCGTCGCATGGAGAGGATCGCCGCCCTGGCGTTCGTCGCCGCCGCGGCGTTCGCCGTGCCGGCCACCTCCCAGATCGTGCCTCCGCCGCCCCTGGACATACCCGTCGACGAACTCGCGATCGGCGAGGCCGATCTGCGCATGACGGTGCCCGTGTCGATCGCGGGCAAGGGGTCATGGCCCTTCGTCATCGATACCGGCGCGGAGCGGACGGTCGTGTCGCACGAACTCGCCGCGCGGCTGGCGCTGCTGCCCGGCCGCACTGTGCGGGTCATGACGATAAGCGGCAGCGTCGTCGCGCCGACCACGCTCGTGCCGATGCTGCGGCTGAAGGCGCTGACCCCCGACACGATCGAGGCGCCGACCTTCACGCGCGCCAATCTCGGCGCGATTGGGATGCTGGGGATCGATGCGCTTCAGGGGCAGAAGGTCGCGATCGACTTCGACCGCAACCGCATGACGCTGACGCCCTCCAGGAAGCGGATGCTGCGTCGATCCTCGCCGGACGAGATCGTCATCGTCGCGCGGTCGCTCTACGGCCAGTTGATCGTCACCGATGCGCGCTGGCGGGGGAAGAAGATCGCGGTCGTCATCGACACCGGCTCACCGGTGACGATCGCCAACCCGGCACTGCTGCGGATCGCCACGCGCAAGCCACCGCCCTTCCTGGGCGCGATGTCCGTCATTACGCCGAGCGGCGCGACGCTCAGCGCCGATGCCTATCGACTGGAGCGGCTGGAGGTGGGCGGGGTCGCGTTCGACGGCGTGTCGGTCGCGGTCGCCGACGCCGCGCCGTTCGCGCGCTTAGGCCTCGGCGACACGCCCGCGCTGCTACTGGGCATGGAAACACTGCGCCTGTTCCGCGCGGTCGAGATCGACTTCGCCAACCGCGCGATCCGCCTCACCCTGCCCCGCGGTTCGCGGGTGTCGGGCACGAGCGTGACGGGTTTCTGAGCGCCCGTTCCGTTCATGCCACCATTGCAAACCTCGTCTGCCACCCGGGCGGAGGCCGGGGTCCAGTTGGAATGTCGGTGGTAATCTGTCGAGAACGTCAGCCCCCGACCCGACAGCCCTCAGCGCTTCGGCGCCGGCGCCTTGCCCGTGTTCACGCCGCGCAGCGACTGGCCGGCGACGTTCAGTTCCGCGCCGCACCGCTTCAACTCGTTCTGCGGATTGGCTTTCTGGGCGGTCGCCTGCTGTGCCGCCCGCATCACGACCGCGCCGACGTTGGTCGACGCGTTGCGACCCTTCAGCTTACCGACGTAATAGAGGATCCCCGCCTGCGCCATCGCGGCGGTCTGCGGATTGCCCTTCGACCCCATCGAACCGAGAACGGCGATGCAACGCCCGTCCGCGTCGGCACCGGTGGGGGCGGCTTGGGGAGCCAGGAGCAAGGCGGCGGCGAGTAGGATCACGAGCTGGACTTTCTGCAATGTTCGTCGCCCACCCTGAACCGCTCGCGGCGGAAAGCCAATCCCGTGCTTGCGCGAGCCGGCGCGGCGGGGCATTGGCAGGCCATGGTTCCCTTTTCGTTCGGCGGCCACGCAGTGATGGCCATGCCCGAGGGCGCGGTGTTCTGGCCGGCGCGCGGCGCGTTGCTGGTCGCGGACCTGCATCTGGAGAAAGCGAGCTGGTTCGCCAGCAAGGGCCAGTTGCTGCCCCCCTATGACTCGATGGCGACGCTCGCCGCGCTGGAGGTGCTGGTGCAGCGGACGCAGGCGCGGGAGATCTGGTGCCTGGGTGATAGTTTCCACGATGTCGCCGGGTGCGACCGGCTGCCCGTGGCGGCGCAGGACACGCTGCGGGGGCTGACCACGACGACGCGCTGGACGTGGATCACCGGCAATCACGATCCCGCGATCCTCGATCGCTGTGGTGGCGAAGTTTTCGACGAGGCGATCGTCGACGGACTGGTGCTGCGTCACGAAGCCGACCCGAAGGACGTGCGGCCCGAAGTATCGGGGCATTTCCACCCCAAGCTGCGCGTGCGGGTGCGGGGTCGTCAGGTGGCGCGCCGCTGTTTCGTCGCCACCGCGACCAAGCTGGTGCTGCCGGCGTTCGGTTCGCTGACGGGAGGGCTGGACGTCGACCACCCTGCCCTCCGCGCCGCGGTCGGGCGCGAGGGTCAGGCGCTGATTCCAGTCGAGGACCGGCTGCTGCGGTTTCCGCTGGCGGCTTGATACACAGCCCCTCCCTTCCCTTCCGGGAGGCGGTGGGCGAGGCGCTTCAGCGTACGGCCGGCCAATGCTCCACCCGGTCCTGCCGTCCCCTTGCGGGGAACCGTTGCGAAGTACCTCCGCGGATGATCACCAAATCACCACTCCGGCGTAGGCCGGGGCGGCAGAAAAAGTTTCGGAATAGTCCCCCCAAGGAAAGGGAGAACGACCGATGCGGGACGACCGCTACCGCGCCAGCGACGGGAAGCCGGCGCGGAAGGCGGCCAGCTTCGGCTTGTCCCACATCCGGATATAAGGGTGATCCGGGTTCCGGTCGAAGAAGTCTTGATGATAGGCTTCGGCCGGAAAGAACTGGCCCTGTTCCAGCTTCGTCGCGATCGGCTTTTTGAACGCGCGCGTCGCGTCCAGCTGCGCGATGTACGCCCGCGCGACCCTAGCCTGGTCGGGCGATTGCGCGAAGATCGCGGAGCGGTAGCTCGGCCCCATGTCCGGCATCTGGCCGTTCACCTGCGTCGGATCGTGCGCGACCGAGAAATACACGCGCAGCAGCGTCGCGTAGCTGACCTGCCGCGGATCATAGGCGATACGAATCGCCTCGGCGTGACGCGTCGTCTCGGTCGACACTTGCGCGTAGGACGCGGTGGCGCGCGTGCCGCCGGCATAGCCCGCGGTGACGCTGCGCACGCCCTTCACATGCTCGAACACCGCTTCCATGCCCCAGAAGCATCCGCCGGCGAAGATCGCCGACTGGAGACCGGGCGCCGGCGCGACATCGGCGCGCGCTGCGGGAATCGGCACGGCGCGTTCGGCGTTCGCCTGGCTCATCGCGAAGGTCGCGGCGATCGCGACCATGCCCAGCCCCAGCGCCGCCGCCTTCATATCAGCGGACCTGATGCGTCGGAGCGAAGCGATGCTCCAGCTCGCGCGTGGCTTCGGCGGGCTGGATCGCCAGCAGGCCGACCGCGCCGACCACGAAGCCACCGGCGAACTGCCATACGAAACTGGACTTCAGATGCTTCAACATAATCCCAAACCTTGATGACTTCGCCGTGTTGCCGACGAAGCTACGTTGCCTCCCATGTCGTGGATGCACCACGACACGACAAGATGACTGTCCTGAAACATAGCGTTGCAACACTGAACCTCGACTGGGTCGATCGTTCACGTGGCTGTCAGGCTCTGCGCCCCCCGGTCCGGGAGCGCGCGATTACTTCAGCGCGGCACATGCCTCCGCGATGCGCGCGCACGCCTCGGTCAGCAGCGCGTCCGACGTCGCGTAGCTGATCCGCATCGCCGGCGAGAGGCCGAACGCCGCGCCCTGCACCGCCGCAACCCGGGCATCGTCCAGCAGGTAGGTCACGAACGCCTCGTCATCGACGATCTTGACCCCCTTCGGCGTGGTCTTGCCGATCAGCGGCGCGAACGACGGATAGACGTAGAATGCGCCCTCCGGCGTCGGGCAGCTCATGCCGGGAATGTCATTCAGCGCCTTGACCACGAGGTCGCGGCGGACCTGAAAGGCGGCGGCACGCTCTTTCAGGAACGACTGGTCGCCGGTCAGCGCGACCGCTGCCGCGGCCTGCGCCACCGAACAGGGGTTCGACGTCGACTGCGACTGCAACTTCGCCATCGCCTTGATGAGCCACGGCGCACCGGCCGCAAAGCCGATCCGCCAGCCGGTCATCGAATAGGCTTTCGAACAGCCGTTCACGGTCAGCGTCCGCTCGTACAACTCCGGCACCACCTCGGCGATCGTCGCGAAACGAAAGCCGTCATAGGTGATGTGCTCGTACATATCGTCGGCGAACACCCATACGTGCGGGTGGCGCAACAGCACCTCGCCCAGCGCCTTCAGCTCGTCGACGGTGTAGGCCGCGCCGGTCGGGTTCGACGGCGAGTTCAGGATCACCCATTTGGTACGCGGCGTGATCGCGGCGTCCAGCACCTCGGGCGACAGCTTGTAATCCGCTTCGGGACCAGCCTTCACGATCACCGGCACGCCGCCCGCGAACTGGACGACATCGGGATAGCTGACCCAATAGGGTGCCGGAATCACCACCTCGTCGCCCGCATCGACGGTCGCGACGATGGCGTTGAACAGCGAATGCTTGCCGCCGACGTTCACGCTGATCTGGTTCGGGGTGTACGTCAGGCGGTTGTCGCGCGCGAACTTCGTGACGATCGCGTCCTTCAGCTCCGGCGTGCCGTCGACATTGGTGTATTTGGTCTTGCCGTCGCGGATCGCCTGAATCGCGGCGTCCTTGACGAAGTCGGGCGTGTCGAAGTCCGGCTCGCCCGCGCCCAGGCCGATCACGTCGATGCCCGCGCGCTTCAGCTCGTTGACCCGCGTGGTGACGCCGAGGGTCGGCGACGGGCTGATGCGGTCGAGCGCAGCGGAGGCGTGCATGGCGGATGTCCCAAAGATCAGCCCGGCAAGGGGCGGGGCCATTAGCCGCGCCGACGCCCTTTACGCAACCGCAACAATCGCCGGAATGAGCCCGCGCAACGCATTGCCGACGAAAAATCCGTCGGTCAGGTCGGCGCGGGTCAGCGTTGCGGGGCGAGCGCGGCCCGCCGCGATCAGGTCGGCGACCAGCACGCCGTGCAGCAGCGGGCCGGGTGCGGGCGTCAGCAATACACCGTCACGCTCCACGAACAGCGACGTGAAGCTACCCTCCGTCAGGACCCCGTCATGCTCGAACAGCACCTCGTCCGTGGCCGCCGCCCGGCGCGCCTCGTCGTAAAAGCCGCGGTCGCTGGTCTTGTGCCGCAGCCGCAGGTCGTGCGGCGGCACCGGCAGCGGGACGATCGCGACCGTCCACAAATCCCGCGATGCAGATGGCAGCGGCGACATCTCGACCGCCACCGAGCCGGAGGGTGCCAGCAACAGGCGGATGCGGCACGGGTCGCGCAGGCGGAAGGTCGCCGCCTGCAACTCGTTGCGCGCACCGTGGCGATCGAACGCGAAGCCGAACACCTCCGCACTCGCCTTCATGCGCGCCAGATGACGCTCCAACAGCGGCATGCCCTCTTCCGGGTCGAACGCCATCGTCTCGATCAGGTCGAAGCCGACATGCCCCTCCCCCACGAACGCTCCCTTGGCCAGACACTCCTCCCACTCCGCCGCCGGGTCCGAATCGGCGACGATGCCCGCGCCCAGCGACAGCGTCGCAACGTCGTCGCCGCCCGCGATCGTCAACGTCCGGATCGCGACGTTGAACATCGCCGTGCCGTCCGGGTCGATATGGCCGATCGCGCCCGTATAAGCCCCGCGCGGGGCTCGTTCGGTCTCCGCGATCGCCTGCATCGCGCGGACCTTGGGCGCGCCGGTGATCGATCCACAGGGAAAAGCCGCAGCCAACACGTCGACCGCGTCGCGATCCGGGGCGAGCGTCGCCGTGACGGTGGAGACGAGCTGGTGGACGGTCGGATAGGTCTCGACCGCGAACAGGTCCGGCACCGCCACCGATCCGGCGACGGCGACGCGCGACAGGTCGTTGCGCATCAGGTCGACGATCATCAGGTTCTCGGCACGCTGCTTGGCATCGAGCGCCAGAGCAGCGGCCAGCGCGGCGTCGGCGGACGGGGTCGCGCCGCGCCGCGCAGTGCCCTTCATCGGCCGGCAGGTCAGCCGATCGCCATCGAGGGAGAAGAACAGTTCCGGCGACAGGCTGATGAGCGTGTCCATGCCCGTCTCGATCACAGCACCATATCCGGCGCCCGCGGCACTTCGCAGTCGGGCATAGACCGCGAGCGGGTCGCCGACGATGCGGACGGCCGCGCGGAACGACAGGTTCGCCTGGTACAGGTCGCCCGCCGCGATCAGGCGCAGGATGGCGCGGACCTGATCCTCATAGTCCTCCCGTTCGATCAGCGGCATTGGCGCGCCGATCCACGCACCGGCCGGATCGGGCGGCGGCGGCGGCGTGGTCCAGCCGTCGAACAGGCCGAACCAGACGAGCGGCGTCGTCGGCGCGACCGCGGTGATCGTCGGCTCGAAGGCCGCGCCCGCTTCGTAGGACAGGAACCCCGCCGCGTGCAGGCCACGGCGGACGCCAGCGCGGACCCGGTCGAGCGTCGCAGCGACCTGCCCAGCCTCGCACGTTTCGACCACCTCCACCGGCCCGGCGTAGAGCCGAGCGGGTGCACCGCCCTGCCGGGCGTCGTCGAGCAGGACGAACGGTGCTTTCGGCTGCATGTCCATGCAGATGCATCCTGCGCGCGGTCAGGGCAAGCATTGACCATGCGCGCGGTCCTGCGCCAAGCAGCCGCCATGACCCAGCCTCCCCTCCGCGCCGTTATCGTCCCGGTCACGCCGCTCCAGCAGAATTGCTCGATCATCTGGTGCACCGCGACGATGAGGGCGGCGGTGATCGATCCCGGCGGCGACCTGCCCCGCATCCGCGCCGCCATCGCGCAGGCGGGCGTCACGGTCGAAAAGATCCTGCTGACCCACGGCCATATCGACCACGCGGGCGAGGCGAAACCGTTGGCGGACGAACTCGGCGTGCCCATCGAGGGCCCGCACGATGAGGACCGGTTCTGGCTCGCGCGGCTGGACGACGACGGCCGCACATACGGCATCCGCGGCGTGGTGTTCGAACCCGACCGCTGGCTGGTCGAGGGCGACACGGTGACGATCGGCGACCTGATACTCGACGTTTACGAAACGCCGGGCCACACCCGCGGCCACGTCATCTTCCACCACCCGCCGTCCAAGCTGGCGCTGGTCGGCGACGTGCTGTTCCAGGGGTCGGTCGGCCGCTCCGACTTTCCCGGCGGCGATCACGACCAGCTGGTGCGCTCGGTGGTGGAAAAGCTGTGGCCGCTCGGCGACGACACCGCCTTCATCCCCGGCCACGGCCCGGCCAGCACCTTCGCGCACGAACGCGCCAGCAACGCCTTCGTCGGCGACGCGGTGCTGGCCGGGCAGTAGTGCGTCGGCCAACGATGCGGGCAAGGACGACGCTGGCCTAGCGCCGCTCCCCCGCCGTCTTCGCCCTGACCGCCGCGAACTCGGACCCCGGCTTCCAGTCCGGCCATGCGCGCGAGGTCGCCAGCCGCATCGTCACCGTCCGCACCAGATCGACATCCGCCGCTGCGCCGCGCAGGTCCCAGCCGGCATCCCACGCATCGCACGTCTGGTGATAGCAGCGCATATAGCCGTCCAGCCAAGCCTGCCCCGCCGCACGCCCGCCGGTGACGAGGTCGGGCGCACCGCTGATCGCCATCAGCAGCAGCGTCGGCACGCCGCGCCGCGCGAGGCTGAAGTGATCCGCACGATAGAACAGCCCCCGCTCCGGCAGCGCCTCTGGCGTCACCACCCGGCCCTGCGCGGTGGCGGCGTCGCGCAGCATGTCCTCCAGCGCGTTCTGACCGTCGCCGACCAGCATCACGTCGCGCGCAGGGCCACCCGTCTGAAGGATGTCGAGCGTCAGGTTCGCGACGGTTTTCGCGGCCGGATACACCGGATCGGCGGCATAGGTTTCGGACCCGAGCAGCCCCCGCTCCTCTCCCGTCCACACGCCGAAGACGAGGCTGCGCTCGGGGCGCGGCCCCGTGGCGGCGGAACGGGCGATCTCCAGCAGCCCGGCGACGCCCAACGCGTCGTCGTTCGCACCGGGGCGGATGCGGCGGCCCTGCGCGTCCGGCGCACCCTCCCCATACGCATCCCAGTGCGCGCCGAGCATCACGACTTCATCCGCGTGGCCGCTGCCGGGCAGGCGCGCCAGCACGTTGCGGCTGACCGCGCGCGTGACCGTGACGGGCAGGTCGGCTGCGAACGCCTGCCCCTTCAGCATCACCGGCCGAAAATCGGCGCGCCGGGCCGCTCTCCGTTGCTGGGCCAGATCGAGCCCCGCCGCGGTGAACAGCCGCGTCGCCGCCGCCCCCTCCAGCCACCCCTGCAGCAGCACGCGCGAGGCGGCCGGTTTCGCGACGTCGTAATTCTCGCCCGCCGGCGCAGTGACGGTCGCCCAGCCATAGCCGGCCCCGGCGGTGTCGTGGACGATCAGCGCGGCGATCGCGCCGCGCCGCGCGGCTTCCTCGAATTTGTAGGTCCAGCGCCCGTAATAGGTCATGCGCCGGTCGCCGAACTTGCCCGCCGCGTGGTCGCCCGGCGTCGCCTCGAAATCGGGATCGTTGACCAGGATGACGGCGACCTTGCCCTTCAGGTCCACACCCTTGAAATCATCCCAGCCCCGTTCGGGCGCGGAGACACCATAGCCGACGAAGACCATCGGCGCGGCGGCGATCGTCGCGCGCGTCACCGGGCGGACCGTGCTCAGATACACGTCGCGCCCGATCGCGAGGGGCGCTCCGCCCGCCGATACCGTGCCGCTGCCAAGCTGCGTCCGCACGAGCGGCACGTCCTGCGTCCAGCTATCCCCGCGTCCGCCGGGTTGCAGCCCGACATCCCTGAACGCGGCGATCAGCCAGTCGACCGTCTTCGCCTCTCCCGGCGTGCCGGGCGCACGGCCGCCGAACGCGTCGGAGGCGAGCGTCTTCACATCCGCGGACAGGCGTTCCGGAGAGATCGCCTGTGGCGGCGCGGAGGCGGCACCGAGCAACAGCGCCGCAAGGGGAAGCAGGCGGATCATTGCGGCGCCACCGTCAGCACGATCGGCTGCCCCGCGGCGACGCGCGGCGCGGCCACCACGATCGCCAGCGCCCATCCTGCCAGCCCCGCGAGCAGCAGCCACGTCAGCACCGCGCCACCCGCGCGCAGGATGTTGGGCGCGGGTCGCAGCATGCCGATCCCGTGCGCGATCCGGGCGAGAACGAACGCGCTCCCCAGCAACCACAAGGTCGTCGGCGATCCGCCCGCCAGTTCGATCAGCGCGATCAGGATCAGCACGAACGGGGCGTATTCCGTCAGGTTCGCATGCGCCCGCGTCCGCGCCAGCATCGTCGGATCGCCGCCATCGCCGATCATTACCTTGCCCTTGACCCGGCCGACGCTGGTCCTGAGCGCCAGCCACAGGTTGAGCGCACCGCACGCGGCGGCGATCGTAAGCGAAATGGGCAGGATCATCGTCGTCGGCCTTCCTGTGGTATCGGGTCCGGGATGGACCGCCCGTCGCGGCACGGCAAGCCGCCAGTCCCCGCCGTCGAAACGCACCTCCGGCCGCATCGGAAGCACGTCGCGACGCTTGCAACCGCAGCCGAATTCGCTATAGCGCCACGCTTCGCGACGGACCCGGAATGCCGGCGCGGCCAATTCGGCCGTGCCCGACTTTTTTGTGTTCGTCTCCACCGGTATAAACACGACAAGGTGCCGCAATGGCCGTTCCCAAGCGAAAGACCTCTCCCTCCAAGCGCGGCATGCGTCGCGGTCACGATTCGCTGACCGTCGCGGCCTTTCAGGAGTGCCCGAACTGCGGCGAGCTGAAGCGCCCGCACGTGCTGTGCGGCGCCTGCGGCCATTATAATGGCCGCGAGGTCGTGTCGGTCGAGGCGTAAGCCTCCGAACGACTGGAACCGACGATGACCGAACAGCCCTGGATCGCCATCGATGCGATGGGCGGTGACGAAGGGCTGGCGGTGATGCTCGCCGGCGTGGCGCGGGCGCGCCGCGCGTTCGAGGGCAGCCGGTTCCTGCTGGTGGGCGACGAGGCGGCGATTCGCGAAGCCCTCGTCGCCCACCCCAATCTCAGTCAGAACGCCGAGGTCGTGCACGCGCCCGAGGTCGTCGGCCCGAGCGAGAAGCCGAGCCAGGCGATCCGTCGCGCCAAACGCACGTCGATGGGCGTGGCGATCGATCTGGTGAAGCAGGGTCGCGCGGCAGCCGCCGTGTCCGCCGGCAACACCGGCGCGCTGATGGCGATGGCCAAGGTCGCATTGCGCACGCTGCCCGGCATCGACCGGCCGGCGCTCGCCGCGCCGTTGCCGACATTGGGCGACAACGACGTCGTGATGCTCGACCTGGGTGCCAATACCGAGGTCGATGCCCGCAACCTCGTCCAGTTCGCGGTGATGGGCGCGGCCTATGCCCGCACGATCATGGACCTGGAGCGGCCCCGCGTGGCGCTGCTCAACATCGGGTCCGAGGATCAGAAGGGCACCGACGTGATTCGGGATGCCGCGACTCAGTTGAAAGCCGCGGGGCACCTCCCGCTCGCGTTCACCGGCTTCGTCGAGGGCGACAAGCTGGCGCGCGGCAACCACGACGTGATCGTGTGCGACGGCTTCGCCGGCAACATCGCGCTGAAGACTGCGGAAGGGACGGCGCGGTTCGTCGCCGACCTGCTGAAGCGGGCCTTCACCAGCTCCATCCGGTCGAAGGTCGGCTTCCTGATCTCCCGCCCCGCGACCGAGCTGCTGAAGCATCATCTCGATCCCAACAACCACAATGGCGCGGTGTTTCTGGGCCTCAACGGCATCGTCGTGAAGAGCCACGGCAGCGCCAACGAGCGCGGTGTCGCCACCGCCATCGGCAACGCGACGAAGATGGCGCGCGCCGACCTCACCCGCCGCATCGCCGAGGATCTGGGGCTGGAGCATGTCGCCCGCCCCGCCCGACGTGCCGGCACTCCCAAGCCGCAGGACGCAGCGGCATGATCCGCTCGGTCGTGACCGGCACCGGGTCGGCCCTGCCGGCCCGCCGCGTGTCGAACGCGGAACTGGCGGCGCAGGTCGATACCAGCGACGAATGGATCGTCGAGCGGACCGGCATCCGCTTCCGCCACATCGCCGGCCCGGACGAGACGACGGGCACGCTCGCCACCGACGCCGCCCGGCGCGCGATCGAGGCGGCGGGGATCGCCGCCACCGATATCGACCTGATCGTGCTGGCGACGGCTACGCCCGACCAGACGTTCCCCGCCACCGCGACCAAGGTCCAGGCGGCGCTGGGCATTCTCGACTGCGTCGCGTTCGACGTGGCGGCAGTGTGTTCAGGTTTTCTGTACGCCGTGCAGGTCGCCGATTCGATGCTGCGCACCGGCGTCCACCGCCGCGCTCTGGTGATCGGGGCGGAGACGTTCAGCCGCATCCTCGATTGGGAGGATCGCACCACCTGCGTCCTGTTCGGGGACGGCGCCGGCGCGATCGTGCTGGAGGGGCAGGACGTCGAACAGGACGGCCGCGGCATCCTTGCGACGAAGCTGCACGCGGACGGTCGCTACAACGACCTGCTCTATGTCGATGGTGGACCGTCGACCACCGGTACCGTCGGCAAGCTGCGGATGAAGGGGCGCGAGGTATTCCGCCACGCCGTGACCAATCTGGCGGCCGTGATGACGGAGTCGCTGGGGATCGCCGGCATCGCCGCCGACGATGTCGACTGGGTCGTTCCGCATCAGGCCAATGCCCGCATCCTCGATGCGACCGCACGCAAGCTGGGCCTGGCACCCGAGACGGTCATCGTCACCGTCGACCGCCACGCGAACACCTCCGCGGCGTCGGTGCCGCTGGCCCTCGATGTCGGCGTCCGTGACGGGCGCGTAAAGCAGGGCGACATCGTCGTGCTGGAGGCGATGGGCGGCGGATTCACCTGGGGCGCGGCCGTCATCCGTTTTTAGCGGCAAAAACTTCATTCATGTGCGGTTCTCCTCTTTTCAACTATGTGTAACATAGAGCAAAGGGGCTTTCGAATCGCCGTGTGCCAGTGTAGGCGCGGCGAATGGGGAGCCTGGAATGAGTGAAGCAGGGACGTTGACGCGGGCCGATCTGGCCGAAGCACTGCATCATCAGGTCGGTCTGAGCCGCGCGGACTCAGCGGATATCGTCGAGCAGATCCTGTCGGAAATGTGCGAGAGCCTCGCCTCGGGCGAGAACGTCAAGATTTCCGGTTTCGGTACCTTCGTGCTCCGCGACAAGGGTGAGCGCGTCGGTCGCAACCCCAAGACCGGCATCGAAGTGCCGATCGCACCCCGCCGCGTCCTCACATTCCGAGCCAGCCAGATGATGCGCGACCGCATCGTCGGGGCTCCGGAGGCATAATCGTGGTCGGCGCGCCCACGCCCAAGGCGAGTGGCGCGCTGAAAACGATTGGCGAGGTGTCGGCGGACACCGGTCTGCCGCATCACGTGCTGCGATACTGGGAGACGCGCTTCCCCCAGTTGCGGCCGTTAACGCGTGCCGGCAATCGGCGTTACTACCGCACCGACGACGTCGCACTGGTGCGGCGTATCGACGCGCTGCTGAACCACGAGGGCTACACGATCCGCGGCGTTCAGCAGTTGCTGGCCGCGGAGAAGAAAGGCACGGCTTCGCCACCTCCCTCGCCCGTCGCGGA
>JGI20283J15916_100069_pt1 | contig 35780 bp, 30 predicted proteins | sample Plalitdecfosmids_FD_15916 | JGI IMG/M metagenome (IMG submission 15916) | reverse complement strand
CAGGAAACAGCCTAGGAACACCGGCTCACAGACCTTGTTGGCCTTCGCCCACCCGGCCTCGTCCTTCGCGGTGGCCGGCTTGGCCACCGCGCCGCCCGCGTCCGCCGTGCCCTTGGGATGGAAGCCCTGCTCCTTCATGCACCTGTGGTAGGGCGCGAGCATCGCCTCGTACTCCTCCGGCGTGGTGTCCAGGCGCTCCCGCGGCCGCTGCGGCCCGGCCTCGACCGACGCGGACGCCGACGGCGCCGCGGTTGCGCTCGCCAACGTCGCCACCTGCGCCTGCTTCTCCTCCGGCGCCCCGCAGGCGGCCAGGGCGGTCACCGCGACCGCGGCCGTCATCAGCGCGTAGCTCCTCCGCATGAAACACCTCTCCGTCTCCACCGGCGCCCGGTCGCACCGCGACGGCCAGCCTGCCGAGCGGACGTTCGGAACGTGTCAGGTTCACCGGCCGACTTCCGGTGGCCTAGATTCGACAGCGTGGGAAGAGAGACCGGCCGCAAATTGATCGCCTCGAACAAGAAGGCGCGGCACGACTACGCCATCCTCAAGACGTACGAGGCGGGCCTGGTGCTCGCCGGCACCGAGGTGAAGTCGCTGCGCGCCGGCCGGGCCTCGCTGGTCGACGCGTTCGCCCAGGAACACGAGGGCGAGCTGATGCTGTACGGCCTGCACATCGCCGAGTACGGCTTCGGCAGCTGGACCAACCACACGCCCCGCCGCACCCGCAAACTGCTGCTGCACAAGGTCGAGATCGCCAAGATCCTGTCCCAGCTCCGGGACGGCAACGGGCTGACGCTGATCCCCCTGTCGATGTACTTCAACGAGGGCTGGGCCAAGGTCGAGCTGGGCATGGCGCGCGGCCTCAAGTCGTACGACAAGCGCCAGGTCCTGGCCAAGCGGGACGCCGACCAGGAGATCGCCCGCGAACTGGGAAGGCACCTCAAGGGCCACCGGTAAGATGATCACCGTGGAATTCGGTCTGGACACGTTCGGCGACGTCACCGTCGACGACAAGGGCAAGTCCCTCCCGTACGCGCAGGTGATCCGCAACGTCGTCGACCAGGCGATCCTCGCCGAGCAGGTGGGTCTGGACGGGTTCGGCGTGGGTGAGCACCACCGCGACGACTTCGCCGTCTCCGCCCCCGAGATCGTGCTGGCCGCGATCGCCGGCCGCACCGAGCGGATCAAGCTGAGCACCGCGGTCACCGTCCTCAGCTCCGACGACCCGGTACGCGTCTACGAGCGCTTCGCCACGCTCGACGCGGTGTCCCGCGGCCGCGCCGAGATCATCCTCGGCCGCGGCTCGTTCACCGAGTCGTTCCCGCTGTTCGGCTTCGACCTGAACGACTACGAGAAGCTGTTCGCCGAGAAGGCCGAGCTGATGACCGCGCTGCTCGACGAGGGCCCGGTCACCTGGTCCGGCACCGTCCGGCCGCCGCTGAAGAACCAGCACGTCTACCCGAAGACCGAGTCCGGCCACATCAGGACGTGGATCGGCGTCGGCGGCAGCCCGGAATCCGTGGTGCGCGCCGCCCAGCTGGGTCTGCCCCTGGTGCTGGCCATCATCGGCGGCGAGCCGGCCCGCTTCGCCCCCTACGTGGAGCTGTATCACCGAGCGCTGAAGGAGTTCGGCCACGAGCAGCTACCGGTGGCCGTGCACTGCCCCGGTTTCGTGGCCGACACCGACGAAGAGGCCGTCGAGACTTTGTGGCCGCACGCCCGCAACATGCTGAACCGGATCGGCCGGGAACGCGGCTGGCAGCCGATGGCCAAGGGTCAGTTCGAAAAGGACGTCCGCGACGGCGCCTGGCACGTGGGCTCCCCGTCGACGGTGGCCGCGAAGGTCGCCCGGACGATCCAGGCCCTGGGCATCCAGCGCTTCGACCTGAAGTATTCGGCCGGCACGCTCCCCCACGACAAAATGCTGAAGGCCATCTCCCTGTACGGCACCGAGGTCCTCCCCCAGGTCCGTTCCCTGCTCGCCTGACCACAGCCCTCCCGCGAAGCCGGGAAAAAGCGTCTGCCGTTATATCTTCGCAGCCGATATATTCGTGGCGTGGAGACACCGGTACGCGAACCCACATTCCTGATCCTCACCGCGCTGGCGGCGGAGGCGCTGCACGGCTACGGGCTGATCACCGAGGTGTCCCGGCTTTCCGAGGGCCGGGTATCGCTGCGTCCCGGCACTCTCTACGGCGCCCTCGACCGGATGCTCGACGCCGGCCTGGTCGCTGTCGAACGGGAGGAGGTCGTGGACAGCCGGTTGCGCCGCTATTACCGGCTCACCGAGCACGGCGGTGACCTGCTCGCCGCCGAGACCGAGCGGATGCGCCGCAACGTGGAGGCCGCGACCGCACGGCTGAACGCCCGTGCCCGTCCGGGCGCGCCCCGCCTCAGTGGAGGAATCGCGTGAGCAGCCTGGAACGCCGCTATCTGCGATTGGTCCGGCTGTTCTATCCGGCCGGCTACCGCGACGAGCGCGGCACCGAGATCGTCGGTACGTACCTCGCCCTGTCGTCACCGGATCGGCAGTGGCCGTCGACGGCCGACGTGCGGGATCTGGCCGGCGGCGGGCTGCGCCAGCGGCTGCGCGCGGCCGGTGCCACCGGACTCGGCCAGGGCCTGCAGGTGGCCGCGCCGCTGGCGTTGTCGACCGCCACGGCTCTGGCCGGCGGCTGGGCCACGCTGGAGCTCAATCCGTGGACGACGGCGTGGTTCGGCTGGGAACAGCACGGCACGTACGTCTCGCTCGGCATCGGCGTGTGGGCGGCCTGGCTGCTCGCCGCGGTGGTGCACGTGGTGGCGCCCGGGCGGTGGACGCGGCCGGCGATCGGTCTCGCCCTCGTCCTCACCGTCGCCGTCGTACCGCTCGCCGCCATCACCGACCAGTTCCGGCCTCCGCTGTTCGTCCTCCTCGCCCAGGCCGGCCTCGGCATCGTGGCGCTGGGAGTTCCCCACCGGCTGCCGCTAGGGCTGCGACTGCTGCCCCTCGCCGGCGCCGCCGCGGCGCTACCCGTAGCGGCGGCCTTGGCCCACGACGGTGTCGGCGATGTCCACACTTACTACGGCTGGCCTGCCGGGCAGGTCCTGCCCGTCGTCGGGACGGCCCTGCTGCTCGTGACGTTGCTCGTCGGCGTGGTGCTGGCGGCGCGCAACGATTTCCGTGGCGCCTGGGCCCTGCTGGTGCTGCTCGGTCCGAGCGGCATGCTGTGGCTGCATCCGATGGCCGAAGAACTCGCCGTCACCATGTACGGCGGCGGGCCCAACGCGGACCGGACGACACTGGCCACAGCGGCGATCGCCGTGTCGGCAGTCGCCGTGATGATCGTCGTGTCGGCCGCGCTGATGACCCGGCGACGGGCCGCCTCGACCCACGCCACCGCCGAGCGTTGCGTGGCATGCGGCTCGCTCACCACCGACAGCACGAAGCGATAGGAGTACGGCGCTTCCCCGGAACCCCGGGAAGGGCCGCACCCGCCACCGGTGGCCGTGCACTGCCCCGGGCTGACCCGACCACGACCGGGCCGGGTCAGCGCGCCTCGCGCAGCTGGGCGTTGCGGGCGGCGGTCACCGCGACGACGTCGGTCAGCAGGCTCTCCATCCGGCCCAGCGTGGTCTCGTCGTAGCCGTCGAGGACCTGGTCGACCTGTTCGCCGGTGGGTGCCAGGAACGCCTCGGTCCGTGAGCGGGCCGGGGCCGTCAGGCGCAGCCGGACGACGCGCCGGTCGGTGTCCTCCCGGCTGCGGACGATCAGGCCGGCGGCTTCCAGGCGGTTCAGCAGGGTCGTGGTGGCGCCCGACGAGTGGCCGATGCGCTCGGAGAGCCGCGCCGGGGTCAGCGGGCTGCCGATCGCTTCGCCCCACAGGATCTCCGAGACCGCGACGGCGTCGTTCACGTGCACGCCCAGCCTCCGGGCCAGCTGACGGGTGAACTCGAGGTGCGCGTCGGTGTAGTCGCGCAGCAGCTGCATCACCCGAGACCGCGGACCGGAACTGAAGAGGGTGTCGGCTTCCCCACTCGGCTTCGCCATGCACCCGACTTTACTCGACTTCAGAGTTCCTCTAGTTTGAAGATACTCTAGAAGCGAGGTAGTTTTCATGCAACGATCCGCACATGCCGTCCTGAGATACCGCTGGTGGGTGGTCGGCTTCTGGATCGTCGCCGTGCTGGCCGGCGGTTTCGCCGCCGCCCGGGTGCCCGACCGGTTGTCGGCCGACTTCTCCGTGCCCGGCCGGGAAGGCTCGGACACGCAGGCCGACCTCGCCCGGACCTACGGCGTCGACGGCGGCGCCGCCTCGGTGCCGGTGCTCACCGCACCGGCGGGGAGGAAGATCGAGCGCGCCGAGGTCGCCGGCGTCGCCTCGGCGCTGCGGGCCCGGCCCGGCCTGCTGGTGCTCGACTACGGCAGCACCGGCGACGGGCGCTTCCTGACCGACGACGGGCGCAGCACCTTCCTGCTGGTCTTCGCGCCGCCGGCGGCGCAGGGGGCGATCCCGTCGGACCGGGGCCTCGAGTCCACCGTGACGACGGCGGCGCAACAGCAAGGGCTGGCCGCGACGGTGCTCAGCTACCAGCAGTTGACGACCGGCGACGCCGACCCCGAGGAAGGGGCCGGCGTACTGGCCGAGACGTTGATCGGCGCGGTCGGCGCCCTGGTCGTCCTGCTGTTCGTCTTCGCCTCGTTCCTGGCCTTCGTGCCCCTGCTGATCGCGGCAGTGTCGATCCTGTCGACCTTCCTCGCCGTGCTCGGTCTGACCACGGTCACCGAGGTCTCGGGCGTCGTCCAGTTCCTCATCGCGCTGATCGGCCTGGGCGTGGCGATCGACTACTCGTTGCTGGTGGTCTCCCGGTGGCGGGAGGAACGAGCCCAGGGCAGGTCGAACGACGACGCCGTGGTGACCGCCATGGTCACGGCCGGGCGCGCGGTGCTGGCCTCCGGGCTCACCGTGGCCATCAGCCTCGTGGCGCTGGTCGTGGTCGACGTGCCGCTGATCCGCAGCATGGGCCTCGGCGGCATGCTCATCCCGCTGATCAGCACGTCGGTCGTGCTGACCCTGCTGCCCGTCCTGCTGAGCCTGGCCGGACCGCGGGTCGACCGGCCGCGCCTGCGCCGGGAGAAGCAGGCCTCGGCCGCCTGGCTGGCCTGGACCCGTGGGGTGATCCGGTTCCGCTGGATCGCCGCCGGCACCGCGATCGCCGCACTGACGATCGCCGTCGTCCCGCTGTCCGGCCTGCAGATCGGCTCGTCGGGCTCCGCCTCGCTGGCGTCGAGCGGCGCGGCCCATGACACGTTGGCGTCGCTACGGGCCGGCGGGGTGGACAACGGCGTGCTCACCCCGATGCCGTTGCTGGTCGGGCCCGGCGGCGACGTCGAAGCCATCACCGACGCGGCGGCGGCCGTGCCCGGCGTCCGGATGGCGATCGTCGCCCCGCCCGCCGGGAACGGAGCCACCGCGGTGGTGGTGATCCCCGACCACGAGACCGTCGACAACACCAGCGTCGCCGTCGTGACCGCGGTCCGGCAGGCGACCGGGGACCGGCCCGGCTACCGGGGCGTGACCGGCCCCGGCGCCCAGGTGATCGACTTCCAGCAGGCGGTGTACGACAAGTTTCCGTACGTGATCGCGCTGATCGCTCTGGTCGTGTTCGTGCTGCTGGTGCGCGCGTTCCGCTCGCTGCTGCTGCCGCTCAAGGCGGTGGTGCTCAACCTGGCCAGCGTGGCGGCCACCTTCGGCATCGCCACCTGGTTCTGGCAGGACGGCAACGGCTCGGCCGCGGTCTTCGGCATCGCCGGCACCGGCGCGATGACGTTCTGGCTCCCGGTGCTGATCTTCGCGTTCCTGTTCGGCCTGTCGATGGACTACGAGGTGTTCATCCTGGACCGGATGCGGGAGGAGTACGAGCGCACCGGCTCCACCGCCTACGCGGTCGAACACGGCCTGGGCCGGACCGGACGCCTGGTCACCTCGGCCGCCCTGATCCTGTTCTTCGCCTTCGCGGCACTGGGCGCGGCGCCGCAGACCGACATCAAGATCCTGGCCACCACCCTGGGCCTGGGCATCCTGCTGGACGCGACGGTCGTGCGCGCCCTGCTGGTGCCGGCCATGGTGTCGCTGTTCGGCCGGTACAACTGGTGGCTGCCGGCCGGCCTCGCCCGTCTCCTGCGGGTCACGCCCTCCCCGCTCAAGCCGGACGTCGCGCCCTGAGCCGGGCCGCCGACCCGGATTCAGTGCTCGACGACGCCGGCGAAGGCGTCGAGGCTGGACTGATCGGGTCGGTGCAGGACGGCCGCGGACTCGTCGGCGAGAGCGGTCAGCCGGGTGACCTCGTCGGCGGTCAGCTCAGGGGCCAGGGCTCCGGCGGCCACGTTGGCCCGCAGGTGGTCGGGGTTCTTCGTGCCCGGAATGACCATCATGGCCGGGCTGCGGCGCAGCAGCCAGGCCAGCGCGATCTGAGCCGGGGTGGCGCCGAGGCGTTGTGCGGGGCCGGTCAGTTCGGCGTAGCCGGTCAGCCGGCCGGACGCCAGCGGGTAGTAGGGCACGAAGAGGATGTGCTGGGCCTCGCAGTCGGCGAGAACCTCGACGCCGCTGCGGTCGAGCAGGTTGAAGCGGTTCTGCACGGCCGCGATCGGGGTCATCCGCTGCGCCCGGGCCAGTAGCTCGGACGAGGCGCCGGAGAGCCCGATGCGACGGATCAGGCCCTGGTCGCGCAGCTCGACCAGCACGCCGAGCCGTTCCTCCAGGTCGTCCTCCGCCGACGGCTGCCCCAGGTCACCGCCGAGCCGCAGATAGGTCAGCTCGCTCACGTCCGTGCCCAGGTCGGCGAGTGCCTCGTGCACCTGCGCGCGGATCTCCGCCGGGTCGCGGAGCGTGGTCCAGCTGCGGCCGGGGCCGCGTCCGGCCCCGACCTTGTTGCCCACGATCACCTCGTCCGGGAACGGCCGCAGGGCTTCGCCGATCAGACGATTGACGGTACGGGGACCGTAGGCGTTCGCGGTGTCGAAGAAGGTGACGCCCTGCTCGACGGCCAGTCGCAGCACCCGCCGCGCGGCCTCCGGGTCGTCCGGCATCCCCCACACCTGCGCGCCGGCCAGTTGCATGGCGCCGTATCCCACTCGGTTCATCGGATCTCCTCCACGTATCAGTGCCACGCCTTATTGCGTAGCACTGCCTGAAACAGTGATACGCCGAATCGCGTAGCATTGCAACCGTGGATGACGAGAAGCGGCGGCAGATCCTCGAGGTGACGGCCCGGATCCTGGAGAGCGGCGGCGCACCGGCGGTGTCGACCCGCTCGGTGGCCACGGCGGCCGGGGTCCGGGCCGCCTCGCTCTACCAGCTCTTCGGCGACATGGACGGCCTGCTCGCGGCCCTGGCCCGGCACGTCTTCGACAGGTACCTGGCGGAGAAGCAGGCCCTGGCCCCGACCGGCGACCCGATCGCGGACCTGCGCCGCGGCTGGGACATGCATGTCGGCTTCGGACTGCGGCACCCGGCGTTCTACCTGCTGATGTTCGGCACCGACCGGCCGGGTCGCCGCCCGCCCGCCGTCGAACAGGGCCGGGACCTGCTGCTCCGCTACCTGGACCGCGTCGCCGGGGCCGGCCGGCTGCGCGTGCCCCCCGCCGTGGCCGCCGAGCTGGCCCTGGCCGGCAGCACCGGCGTCACCCTGGCCCTGATCGGCGCCGCGGGCACCCCTGCCTCGTCGCCGATCAACGACGATCTGGGTCTCTCGGCGAAGATGCGCGACAGCCTGTTCGCCGCGATCCTCACCGACGCCCCCGCGGCCACGGAGCCCGGCCTGGCCCCGTCGGCCCTGGCCCTCGACGCCGCCCTGACCGCCCAGCACCCGGAGCTGCTACGTCCCGCCGAGACGGCCCTGCTGCGCGACTGGCTGCACCGCTTGTCCAGCGGGACGCCGTAAGCAGAAGCGGGGTCGGCGTCACCAGTCCCGGTGACGCCGACCCCGCTTCTGCGAGGGCGCGAAAGCCCTACTTGACGTTGTGCTTGATGCAGAGCTTGGCGTACTTGGCCGTGCACAGCTGCTTCTTGGTGACGAACCCGTCGGCCACCACGTCCTTGACCGTGTTGATGTTGATGGACAGCGGCTCGAGGCTGGCGAACGGGACGTAGGCGCCCGACTCCGGGTCCTTCAGGCGGTCGGTCACCTTGGGCGTCTGGCCCTTGAACAGCTGGATCGCCAGGTTGGCGGCCGTCTGGGCCTCCGGCTTGAGGCGCTTGTAGATCGTCACGCACTGCTCGCCGGCGAGGACGTTCTGCAGGCCCTGGACTGTCGCGTCCTGGCCGGTCACCGGGATCTTGCCGGACAGGCCCTTCTTGCGGAGCACCTCGATGACCGCGTTGCCGAGCCCGTCGTTGGCCGCCAGCACGCCGTCGATGTCGGGGCGCTGGGCCACCATCTGGGTGAAGATGCTGCCACCCTCTTTGTTGTCCCAGTCCGGCACCCACTGGTCGGGACCCTTGGTGTACTCGGCCGCGTCGTACTTCGGCTGGAGCACGAAGTCGTAGCCGTTCTTGAACAGCGTGGCGTTGTTGTCGGTCGGCGAGCCGTTGATCTCGGCGATCACCGGGTTGGTCACACCGCGCTGGGTGAGGCACTTGACCAGACCGCGGGCCTGCTGGCGGCCGACTTCTTCGTTGTCGAAGCTCACGTAGTAGTCGGCGCCGCCGTTGAGGGTCAGCCGGTCGTAGTCGATCGTGGGGATCTTCTTGGCGCGGGCCTTCTGCAGCACGGCCCGGCCGCTGGTCGAGTCGATGTTCGCGATGATCAGCACCTTGACGCCGCTGTTGACCATCTCGTCGCCGATCTGCTGGAACTTCGCCCGATCGCCCTCGGCGTTCTTGATCTCGACGGGCACGCCGGCCGCGTCGAAGGCCTCCTTGAGGAACTTGGGGTCGTCGGTGCCCCAGCGCTGCGAGCTGGTGGTGTCCGGCAGGATCACGCCGACCCGCGCGTCGCCCGACCCGCCGCCGCTGGTGCTACCACTACTGGAGTCACTGGAATCGCTCGCGTCGTCACACGCAGTAACGGTGGCCATCGCCATGAGGCCGGCCGCGGCGATCGCCAACAGTTTCTTGCGCATTGGGTGAGTCGTCCTCTCCGGGGGTTCGACCTGTACGGGACGCCGCACGGCCGAACCAGTATCGAGTAGCCCGCCGTTCACTCGACTAGGGGTACGGCGCCGGAGAGAAAAATAGTTCATTTCCTGGCTGTTAGCACCCTCCGATTACATAACGTGCTGCCGACGTTCAGCCCCACCATGATCCGTTGTTCAGTCCCTCGATCAACACCAGCCTCACCGCGGAGAAGACGATCTTCCTGGTCAGACCCCGGACGGCGGCCGGTCCGGCCGCCGTCGCCACGGCCCGGTCAGGTGGTCCGGCGGCGCAGCCACCAGAACGAGAACATCGCGATCAGCACGGTCAGGGCGGCCAGCACGCCGAGTTCCCGCCATTGCAGCGACCAGAACTGCCCCGGCGGCACGTAGCTGGCCTCCTGCCGGAGGTTCTGGGCCTGCAGCCACCCCTCGCACACCTCCGGGCTGCCCTCGCGGCCGCACTTGGTGCGGTCGGCCGGGCCGCGGAACTCGTCGCCCCGGGCGTCGACGGTCCGGTTCGACAGCACCCAGGCGCCCGCGACCGGCGGCTGGAGGCTGACCCTCATGACGCTGTCGTTGCTGATGCTGATCCCGTCGATCCGCTCCGGATCGAACGCCGCGGTGCTGCTCACCGGCGAGGCCAGCAGCGGCCGGATCAGCGTCGGCACGGCGATCTGCACCGCCGCCACCAGCAGCAGGGTGATCCCCATGGCGAGCACCGCGCGGCGGGCGATCAGCCCGGTCAGCACGCCGATGACGAAGGCGAGAGCCGCGTGGCCGAGTGGGACGACCCCGCGGGCCGCGAAGAGGAGCGGCGTGATGCGGTCGCCCTGGGCCTCGTCGATGGGACCGGACCACCACGTGACGAGCAGGCTGATCAGGCCGGTCAGGAGGATCACGGCCAGGCCCACCCCGGTCAGCTTGACGATCAGCCAGCGGCTCCGGGTGATGGTCTGGCTCCAGACCAGCCGATGCGTGCCGGCCTCCAGTTCGCGGGCGACCAGCGGGGCGCCCCAGAAGACGCCGACCAGCGCCGGCAGCAGAAACAGCACGGCCACGCCGACCCGGTAGAACGTCTTCGTGGCTCCTCGCAGCACGTCGTCGGTGAAGGCCTGGGCCAGCTGGGCGCAGCCGGTGGCGCAGCCGGCGAACCCGCTGTCGTGGTAGCGGTCGAACAGGCCGGGCGCCGTCGCCAGCAGGGCGGCCGCCACCACGGCCAGGAGCACCGCGCCGACCAGCGCCTGGGTGCGGAACTGCCGCCAGGTCAGCCAGATCATCGGTGACTCTCCAGGGTTCGCTCGCGGCCGGGCCGGCCGGCCTCGGTCAGGTAGGCGAGGACCATGTCCTCGAGGTCGACCGGGTCGGCGGTCCAGGCCGGGTCGTCGATCGGGGCGGAGCTGCGCACGATCAGCGAGGACTGGACGTCGGTGTGGCTGGCGTACACGACCTCGACGCCCGGCCCGGCCGGAACCTCGGCGCGGCGTGCGCCGGTCAGCCGGTGGTGGGTGCCGAGCAGCTCGTCGACCTCGCCGGTCATCCGGACCCGGGAGCCGACCAGCACGACCAGGTAGTCGCAGACACGTTCCAGGTCGGCCACCAGGTGCGAGGACATGATCACGCTCACCCCCTGATCGGCGGCGAACTCCATCAGGCCCTGCAGGAACTCGCGGCGGGCCAGCGGGTCGAGCGCGGCCACCGGCTCGTCGAGCAGCAGCAGTTCGGGGTGCTTGGCCACGGCCATGGTCAGGGCGAGCTGAGCGCGCTGACCGCCGGAGAGCCTGCCGGCCTTCTGCCCCGGGTCGAGACCGAGGTCGGCGATCCGGCTCTCGGCGAGCTGCCGGTCCCAGGCCGGGTTGAGGTGGGCGCCCATGCGCAGGTGCTCGGCGACGGTCAGGCCGACGTAGACCGGGGTGTCCTGGGCGACGAACCCGATTCGGGCGGACCCGTTCGCGGGCGGCCCGCCGAGCACCGCGATCGTGCCGTCGGTCGGCGCGAGCAGCCCGCAGGTGAGCTGCAGCAGCGTGGACTTGCCGGCGCCGTTGGGGCCGACCAGTCCGACGACGTGGCCGGCCGGGAGGTCGAGCGTGCAGTCGCGCAACGCGGTGCGCCGCCCGTACCGCTTGGTCAGGCCCGAGGTGCTGACGGCGCTAGTCATGCCCGTCGCCCCACTCGCTGTTCCGAAAACGCCCGAAACGTGCTGAGAAGCAGGGCCTCGATGCTCTCCTCGTCGAGGCCGGCGTCGTGCGCCTTGGCCAGCCACCCCTCGAGGTCACGGCGCAGCGGCTCGTGCGCCGCGACCGCCTCCTCGCCGCCGAGCGTGCGGGTGACGAAGGTGCCCAGACCGGGTCGTGGCTGGACCAGCCCCTCGTATTCCAGCTCCCGGTACGCCTTCAGCACGGTGTTCGGGTTGATCGCCACCCGGGCGACCACGTCCTTCACCGTGGGCAGCTTGTCGCCCTCCTTGAGCAGCCCGAGCCGCATCGCCCGGCGGACCTGCTGAATCAGCTGCATGTAGGGCGCGATGCCGGACTTGCCGTCCAGATGGAACTCGATCATCCTCCACCACCATTCCACTAGTTACCTAGCACAATAGCGATAGCTTTGTGGACGGACAAGGGCGCAGCGTGGAGGCGGCCGCTCTCAGACGAAGCGGCCGGGGTCGCCGGCGCCTTCGCGGAGGATCACCGGGTCACCGTCGGACAGATCGACGACCGTGGTGGGCTCGACGCCGCATTCGCCGGAGTCGACCACGGCGTCCAGCTGGTGGTCGAGGGCTTCCTTGATCTCCCAGCCGATCGTCATCGGCTGCTCCTCGCCGGGCAGCAGCAGCGTGCTGGAGACCAGCGGCTCGCCCAGTTCGGCCAGGATCGCCTGGGCGACCACGTGGTCGGGGATGCGGACGCCGAGGGTGCGCTTCTTCGGGTGCGACAGGCGGCGCGGGACCTCTTTGGTGGCCGGCAGGATGAAGGTGTACGGGCCGGGCGTCGCCGATTTCACCGTACGGAACGAGGCGTTGTTGATCTGGACGAACTGGCCCAGCTGGGCGAACTCGCTGCACATCAGCGTGAAGTGGTGCCGGTCGTCGAGGTGGCGGATCTCCCGGATCCGGTCCAGTCCGTCCCGGTTGCCCATCCGGCAGCCGAGCGCGAAACACGAGTCGGTCGGGTACGCGATCAGCCCGTCGGCGCGGAGGATGTCCACCACCTGACGGATCGAGCGGGCCTGCGGGTTGTCCGGATGTACGTCGAAATACTTCGCCACCGGACAAGCCTAGTGAGTCGGTCTCGCGCCCGTGATCGACTCGCCGCGTTCCGCCGCCGAGAGGCCCCACAGTGGATTCCCAGCCGGGTGGAACTAGCGCCAATAGGTTTGCCGTGGAAACCTATTGGCATGACGACCGAAGCGGCCCCGGCCGACGGCGACCCGCGCCGACTGCTCTCCGACCTGCGTGCCCTGACCCGGCGCGTGCGTCTCGACCAACGGATGACCTGGACGGCGCTGCTGGTGCTGGCCGTACTGACCCTGGTGGCGATCCCGTTCGACTGGTTCGGCATGCAGGTGGACTGCGCCGCCGACGGCAGCTGCACGTTCGCACGCCGCGGCATGTTGTATTACTGGCCGGCCGCGATGGTGCTGGCCTACGCCACGATCGCCGTCTGCTACCTGCGCGCGGCCCGCACCCGGGGGCTGGGCACCCGGGTGCTGCCGTACGCGATCACCGGCGCCGTGACGACCATCGTGTTCCCGGCCGCCTGGCTCGCCGTGTTCCTGTACTTCCGCAGTCATCCCTACCCGGACCAGCCGCTGCCCTACTGGTATTTCGTGCTGGACCGGTTGGTGATGCCGTGGGGCATGATCGGGGTGGCGTTGCTGGTGCTGGTCTGGCTGGAACGCAACGTCGGGCTGCTGCTGTTCACCGCCGGCTACCTGGCTCTGGTGCTGCTGGTGCTGCCGATGGACTTCGGCATGAACGTCGGCTTCGGGCCGCCGCACATCGGCATCCGGGCCGGAATGGCGCTACCCCAGCTCTTCGTCGGCATCGTTCTTCTCCTGGGGGCGGCCGGCTTCGCCCGGGCCGGCCGGCGTCGGCAGCAAACCCCGTGACCGACTCCGCTCATCCCGTCCTCGGGCTGGACGAGGTCGTGCACCAGCGGGTACGGCTGGGCATCCTCACCGTCACGCACGAGGCGCGCCGGGTCGAGTTCGGCTACCTGCGCACCCAGCTGGAACTGACCGCCGGCAACCTCTCCAAGCACCTGAGCGTGCTGGAGCAGGCCGGTTTGATCGCGGTGGAGAAAGGCTACGAGGGCCGGCGCGGGCGCACCTGGATCACGCTGACCGCCGCCGGCGCCACCGCGCTGTCCGACGAGATCCGCCGGCTCAAGCAGCTCATCGCCCGGGTCGAACCGGCCCGGGCGACCGGCACCGCACCGAAACCCCAGGAGGCGTCATGACCACGCTGTCCCGCCGCGGCCTGCTCGCCGCCGCGCTCTCGGTCCCGTTCGGTGTCGCCGGCCTCGCCGGCCGGGCCGAAGCCGCTGCGCCGCGGATGGTCCTGCCCGCGCCGACCGGCCCGCACCCGATCGGCACGGTGGCGCTGCACCTGGTCGACCGGTCGCGCCCGGACCCGGTGGCCGGCCCCGGCCGGTTCCGCGAGCTGATGGTCAGCGTCTGGTACCCGGCGCGCGACGTCGCCGGTCATCCGCGGGCGGCCTGGCTGTCCGACCCGTTGCTGCGCGACCTGCTGGAGTTCAACGACATTCCGGCCGCCGGGGTGGGCGGTCCGCCGATCACGGCCGGACGGGTGGGCGCCCCGGTACGGCGCCCGGACGGCCCGCTGCCGGTCGTCGTTTACTCGCCCGAAGCGCACGACCAGCGCGGCGACACCACCGTCGTGGTCCAGGAGCTGGCCAGTCACGGTTATCTGGTGGTCACCGTGGACCACACGTACGACGCGTTCGTCGAGTTCCCCGACGGCCGGCGCCTCGCCCCGCTGGACGGCGAACACTCGCTGGGCGCTCCCGACTTCGCCGACGACATCCCGTACGTGCTGGACTGCATCGGCCGTCTCGCCGCCGGGCGCAACCCCGACGCCGACGGCCGGCCGCTGCCGGCCGGGCTGCTCGGCGCACCCGATCCGCAGCGCATCGGCATGTTCGGCACCTCCAAGGGCGGGACGGCGACCGCCCTGGTCATGGGCCGGGATCCGCGGGTGCGGGCCGGGCTGAGCCTGGACGCGCCGATGGAGCCGCTGGTCACCACCGACCTCGACCGGCCGTTCATGCTGATGACCGCCGAGTACACCCGGGACACCGCGCCGGTCGCCCAGTTCTGGTCGCACCTGACCGGCTGGCGGCTCAACGTCCAGGCCTGCGGGGCGGCCCACAACGCGTACGACGACTATCAGGTCCTGCTGCCGCAGATCGGCGCCGCGCTCGGGTGGAGCGACGAGCTCCTGGAGAGCTGGAACGGCACCATCGACACCGGTCTGGCCGTACGCATCCAGCAGGCGTACCCGCTGGCGTTCTTCGACCTGCACCTACGCCACCGGCGGCAGCGCCTGCTCGAAGGCCCCAGCCCGGCCTTCCGGAAGGTGCGCTACCTCCGCTGAGGCGTGCACCCAGGCGGCGGTGTCCGCCGGGAGCAGGCCCTCGGCGGTCAGCGGGCCGCTGGTCAGCAGCACCTCGCCGGGCGGCAGCGGCACCGGGCCGGCGCCCATCGCCACGACCAGCGTGAACCCGTTCGGGCGCCGGGCGATCAGGCGGTCGTCGAGGTCGACCGTCCACCGCACCCGGTCATCCGCGTCGAGGTGACGGCGGCGCAGGGCCAGGGCGGCGCGGCACAGCGGCAACGTCGGCGAGGTCAGGTGGCCGGCCCAGTCGTCCGGCACCGGCAGCCACGGGGGTGCGCTGCCCGGCGGGGAGAAGCCGTCCGGCCAGGGCAGCGGCACCCGGCAGCCGTCGCGGGACATCCCCGACCGGGCCCACGCCGGGTCCTGCCGGGCCTCGGCCGGCACGTCCACCTCGGGCAGGCTCAGCTCCTGGCCCTGGTAGAGGTAGGCGGCGCCGGGCAGGGCCAGCACGGTCAGCAGCGCCGCCCGGGCCCGGTCGGCGTTGCCGTAGCGGGTGGCCGTGCGGGGCACGTCATGGTTCTCCACCACCCAGGTCACCGGCGGGTGGTCCAGCAGCGCGGTCCCGGTCGCCGCCCAGTCCCGGGCCGACCAGGGCGCGACGACGAAATCGAAGGCGAACGCCTGGTGCAGCAGGTCCGGGCCGACGTAGCGGGCGGCCCGATCGACCGGCAGGTTCACCTCGCCGATCAGCGCGCGCGGCGGGTCGTAGGCGTCGGCGATCCGCCGCCAGGAGCGGTGGATGTCGAGGACCTCGTCCTGGTCGCAGGCGTACGGGTTGCCGCGCAACCGGCCCGGCTCGGGGTCGGTGCCGGGCGGCAGGTCCGGCAGTCCCGCCTTCTTGACCAGGCCGTGCGCCACGTCGATCCGCATCCCGTCGACCCCGCGGTCGAACCAGAACCGCAGGACGTCGGCGAAGAACGCCGCGGTCGCCGGGTTGCGCCAGTTCCAGTCCGGCTGCTCGGGGGCGTACAGGTGCAGGTAGGACTGTCCGTCCGGGACCCGGGTCCAGGCCGGGCCGCCGAACACGCTGGGCCAGTTGTTGGGGCGGTCGGCGAAGTGGAAGCGGTCGCGGGCGCCGGGTTCGTCGCGCAGCGCGGCCTGGAACAGCGGGTGCTCGATCGAGCAGTGGTTCGGCACCACGTCCACGATCACCCGCAGGTCGCGGGCGTGTGCCGCGGCGACCAGCGCGTCGAACGCGGCCAGGTCGCCGAAGAGCGGGTCGACGTCGCGGTAGTCGCTCACGTCGTACCCGTGATCGGCCTGGGGTGATCGCTGGAACGGGGTCAGCCAGATCGCGTCCACGCCCAGCCCGGCCAGGTAGTCGAGGCGGGCGGTCAGACCGGCCAGATCGCCCACCCCGTCGCCGTCGGCATCGGCGAACGAGCGCGGATACACCTGATAGACCACTGCTGAGCGCCACCACGTCATGCCCGGTGCGGTACCCCGCGGACCGGTGGTCCGAACGCGGTCACCCGGTGCTCACCGGAGCAGCCGGGCGGGCACCGCTTCGGCCAGGGCGGCGTAACCCGCCGGGTTGAGGTGCAGGTGGTCGCCGGTGTCGTAGGCCGGGTTCAGTCGGGTGGGTGCGGCCGGGTCGCGGACCGCGGCGTCGAAGTCGATCACCGCGTCGACCAGCGACCGCAGGCGGGCGTTGACCGTGCGGCGGGACTGCTCGCGCAGGCCGCCCGGGTCGTCGTAGCCCTCGTGGCCGCCGAACGGGGTGAGAGTGGCCGCGTAGACCGGCAGGTCCACGGCGTGCGCCCGCAGCGCGATCTGCTGGTAGGCCACCAGCAGATCGGCCACCACCTGCTGCTGGGCCTGCGGGGTGGCGGCCGCGGTGCCCAGGTCGTTGACGCCCTCGAACACCAGCAGCCGGTCGACGCCGCTGGTGGCCAGCACGTCCCGGTCCAGCCGGGCCAGCAGGTTCGGGCCCAGCCCGTCGTCGAGCACCCGGTTGCCGCCGGCCGCCTGGTTCAGCACGGCGATCCGCGGGTGCCGGGCGAACAGCCGGTCGGGCCAGCGGTCGTTGCCGTTGGTGGTGGAGCCCCGGCCGTCGGTCAGCGAGTCGCCGACCACGGCCAGCGCCGGGGCGGCCGACTCGACCTCGACGCCGGAGATCAGGTACCAGTGGTCGACCGGGGTGGCTCCGGGCAGATCCGGCGCGCTCACCAGGTCGCCCTTGACCAGGTGGGACGTGGTTCGTGAACCGGGGTGGGAGGTGACCGACAGACTGGCCTGGCCGGTGGCCAGGTAGACCGAGACGGTCAGGTTCGCGCCGGCGGCCAGGGGCAGCGGCACGGGGTCGGAGACGATCTGCGCGCCCACCGGCACCACCGCCGAGGGCCGGCCGCCGAAGGTCAGCGGGCAGAACGACGTGGCGCCGGGCACGCCCGCGCGGCCACCGGCCGGCCGGGCCACGGTCGCCGAGGTCAACGGCAGGGCCGCCCCGCCGTACGCGTTGGAGAAGCGCACCCGCAGCCGGGGCCCGCCCACCGTGACGTGCACGGTCTGCCGCAGCGTGGCGCCGGCCAGCACCGTCCCGTCGGCGGTGAACGGGGCCGGCGGCAGGTTGTTCGGCTCGGTGAGCTGGGGCATCGCGGTCCAGGTGTGGATCCAGCGGGTCCGGGCGGCCGGTCGGCGACCGAGGACGGCCGCGGCCGGGGCAGCCGCGCCGGCCAGCGCGAGCAGGGAACGTCTGCGCATGTCAGGACCGCCGGCTCTCGGGCGGGCCGAGATAGCTGGGCTGCACTCCCCCGGTGTCCACGACCAGGCGCTGCACGATCACCGTGGGGTCGACCATCCAGAACGTCAACGTGTGCTTCCCGGGTTTGTCGATGACGTGCGTGGTGGTGGTGACGTTGATGTTGTCCGAGGTGTTGCGGGCCCACTGCCGGTTCATCGTGGTGTCGTTGGCGCCGGTCGCCGTGGTCACATTGACCTCCTGCGGGGCGGCGCCGTCGATCGAGACCGCGTAGCGCAGGCCGGGCGTGGGGCGCACGTTGTTGCGGGGCGACAGATACGCGCTGACCTGCACCGGACCGCTGCTGGTGAGCGTCATCGCGTAGTCCAGGCGGGCGCCGGCGCCGCCCAGCGGGGTCATCCCGTTGCCGGTCCGGCCGATGCCCGGCAGCAACTGCCAGGAGCCGGTCTTCCGGCTGTAGTGGTCGGCCTCGATCGCGACATAACCGTTGGCCTCGAGGAAGCCGTGCGGGCGCAGCACCGGGTTCTCCACCGGCAGCGTGACGGTCGAGGTGGTGCCGGCCCCGGTGATCGTGATCGGCACCGTGGTGCGGCCGGCCGGGGCCCGGCGCCAGTCCACGGTCACCGTGGCCCGCACCTGGTCGCCGACCGTGCCGGTGGCCGGTGAGATCCGCACCCACGGCTCGGCCGCGGTGATCCGGTAGCCGAACGGGGTGGCGCCCTTGTTGTAGAGCTCCAGGTGCGGGGCGGCCTGGCTCTGCCACGGGCTGACCCGGCGCAGGCCGGAGGCGTCCACGCCGAGCGATGCGGCGGCCGGGACGGTGATCCGCTTCAGGTACGGGTAGATCTCGTCGGGCAGCGCCACATTGTCCTTCTCCGGCTGCTGCCAGGGGGCGTTCGGGCCGTACCGGGCCACGTTGCCGTACCCGATCTTGGGTTGGGTCTGCCAGCCGGCCCACTTGCCGCCGGCCAGGACCCGGTTGTAGTGGTCGCTCATCGCCTGGTCCTGGGCGAAGAGGGCCTCGGCCCGGTCGGCCAGCGCGTTGGTCGCGGCCCGGCCCTCACCGGCGTACTGGATGTTGCGGAACTCGGCCCGTCGCAGGTCGTACACGATGGCGGAGTCTTTGATCTGGTAGTAGACGAGCTGGTAGAACGCATCCTGCCAGGCGGCCGGCACCCTGGCCTTGAGCCGGTCGGCCGTCGCGGCCAGGGCCAGCCAGTCCTCGGTGACCCGGTCCAGCTCGCGGTAGGCGGTCAGGCTGAACGGCGTCTGCTGGTCGTCGTAGACCACCGCGGCCGGGTCGGTCCGCAGGTCCTTGGCGGGGTCCACGGTGATCCGCCGGTTGAGCAGCTCGGGCTTGCGGCGGGACTGCAACCGGCCGTACTCCTCGAGGAGGCCGCCGATCGCCGGGGCGAGCGGGGCGCCGAAGTTCTCCGCGGCGAACCGCCGGTGCCACTCGCCGAGCTTCTGCACCGGCCAGGCCGACGGGTTCCAGGCGTAGTCCAGGAAGAACTGGGTGGGCGCCTCCTCGTTCTTCAGGTCACCCACGTTCGCCACCCACAGGCGGTCCACCCCCGAGGTGTACGCGAGGTGCAGCTGCTCCCAGGTGTTGGTCAGGTTGGTGGTGTCGGCCCACTTGTAGTTGCGGCCGTCCCCGACGTAGTCGAAGTGGTAGTACATGCCGTAGCCGCCGGACCGGGCGGGCAGCGACGGGTCGGGCAGCCGGCGCAGGTTGCCCCAGTTGTCGTCGCAGAACACCACCGTGACGTCGTCGGGCGGCCGGTAGCCCTGGTCCCAGTAGCGCTGCACCTCCTTGTAGAGGGTCTGCACCTGGGGGCGGTCGATCAGCCCGGTGTCCCGCAGGATCTCCCGCTGGCTGTCGATGATCGTGCTCATCAGGTCGATGCCGTCGCCGTCGGGCAGGCTGACGTCGCCGTTGCCGCGCATGCCGAGCGTGATCACGCCCTCGATGTCCTGGTCGCGCATCCGTTCCGCGCCGTCGCGCCAGTACGCCTTGATCGCGTCGGCGTTGCGCCGGAAGCTCCACTCCCCGGTACCGGCCGGGTGCCGGTTCCACTCCTCGATGCCGCGCATCATCGGCGCCTCGTGCGAGGTGCCCATCACCACGCCGTAGAAGCTCGCGGTGGCGTGGTTGGCCGGGTCGTCCTCGGCGAACGCCCGGCCCCAGACGGCCGGCCACAGGTAGTTGGCCTTGAGCCGGAGCATGGTCTCGAAGACCTTCGCGTAGTACTCGCTGGTCAGCCCGCCCGGATGGCCCGGAGCCTCACCCGGTCCGAAGTAACCGGGAGCCCAGGTGCCGGTGGCCGGGTTCTCGTCGTTGATGAAGAACCCGCGGTACTTCACCGCCGGTGTGCCCTGGGTGTGCCGGCCGGGCAGCACGTAGAGGGCGTCCCGGTGGGCGGCGGGCACGTCGTCCCAGAAGTGCCAGGGCGAGATGCCGGCGGCCCGGGACACGTCGTACGCGCCGTAGATCGCGCCGCGCTGGTCGCTGCCGGCGATCACGAACGCCCGCTTCACGCCGGGCAGCGGATCGGTGACCACCTGCTCGACGGTGGTCTCCCACTTGCCGCGGACGCCGGCCACGTCGAGCTTGCCGCGCTCGATGATCCGGTCGATCAGCGGGCTCTTGCCGATCGTGCCGAGGATGACCGGGTCGCTCCCGGCCGGGATCGTGTCGTGCGCCACGACCGGCGCGATGCCGGTGACCTTCGCGATGTCGGCCCCCAGGTCGTCGGCGACCCGGATCACCCCGGCGTGGTCGGCCGCGCTGACCACGATCGGCGCGGCCTTCCCGGCGGCGGCGAGCGGGAACCGGCCGGGGCCGGGCCGGTCGGCGAGGTAACTCTGCGGCGCCGGTCCGGGCCTGGCCGCGGCCGCGGCGGGCGGCACGGCGAACAGCGGGCCGAGCAGGACCAGGGCCAGCGCGGCGGCCCTCATGCGAAGATCCGCAGCGGTACGGCGGCGGCCATGGCGGCCATGCCGGCGTCGTTCGGGTGCAGGTGGTCGCCGCTGTCGTAGGCGACGTTCAGCCGCAGCGGGTCGGCCGGGTCGCGCATCGCCCGGTCGAAGTCGATCACCGCGTCGTACTCGCCGGAGCCGCGGATCCAATGGTTCAGCGCGGCCCGTTTCCGCTCGTTCTCCTCGGTGTAGAAGCCGAGGGTGTCCCCCTTGAACGGCAGGATCGTCCCGCCGTACGCGGCCAGACCGGCCTGGTGCGCCCGGGCGATCAGCTGCCGGTGCCCGGCGACCAGGTCGTCCACGCTGACCACTTCGGACAGCGGCGCGACGGTGCCGGGGTGACCGAGGTCGTTGACGCCGAGCAGCACGATCAGGTGCCCGGCGCCGGGCTGGGCCAGCACGTCGCGGTCGAAGCGGCGCAGCGCGTTCACCCCGAAGTAGTTCGCGAACGTCTCGGCGTCGCTGCCCCGCGGCGGGTTCGGGTCGTGCAGCAGCCGGTTGCCGGAGACGCCGACGTTGGCCACGCCCAGGTCGAGACCCTCGGCCCGGAACCGGGCGGCGAGCCGGTCGGGCCAGCGGTGGTTGAGGTTGGCCTCGGTGTTGGCGCCGTTGGTGATGGAGTCGCCCAGGGTGACCACGGCCGAGCCGTGCGCACGGACGGCGACGCCGGACAGGAACAGATACTGGCCGACGGTGGAGACCGGGGTGACGGTGCGTGCCGCGGTGACGTCGCCGTCGGCGATCACGTTGTCCTGGTAGGCGAACGCGGCGAGCGTGGTGACCGGCGTGCGTTCGGGCAGGTAGAGGCTGATCGTCAGGTCGCCGCCGGGGGCCACCCGCAGCTTGACCGGGTCGCTGACCGCGGGGGCGCCGGCCGGGACGGTCAGGTCGGCGCGGTTGGCGAAGGTGACCCGCCGGTCGCTGCCGGGCACCGTGGCGGTGCCGGCGCCGAGGCCGGCCCGTAGCGCCACCCGCACCGCGCCGATCCGCAGCGGCGTCTCGCCGAACTCGTTGCTGAGCCGGATCCGCAGCTCGTCGCCGCCCAGACTGAGATGCACCACGTGCCGGACGGTCTGCCGCCGCAGCACGGCCGGGGTGCCGGGCGGGACGGTGGTGGGCGCCGCGGCCCAGGTGGCGACCCAGCCGTGCCGGCCACCGGCGGACTCGGCGGCCGCGGCGTCCGCGGCGTCCGCGGCCGCGGCCTCGGACAGGCCCCCGGTGGCGGCGCCGGCCACCGCGCCGGAGGTGAGCGCGAGTAGTTCACGTCGGGTCGCCATGGCTCTCCTCAACACGATCGCTAATTCCGGAAGTTTCGGTAACACATCAGGCTTTCTCTCGTAACGTAGAGGCGGTCATCTATGTCGTCAAGGTGTCTTCAATAGATCTTGGCGGGTAACACTCGGCGTTGACGCGGGCCCGGCCGAGCACCTAGGTTCCGGAAACCATCGGAACTTTCGGTTCCACCGACGCGAGGTTTCGTGAGAGGACATCTGATGACATCGATGAGGACCGGACTGGGCGCGGCCGCCGCCGGTACGCTGCTGATGCTCGGGCTGACGGTCACCCCCGGCGCGGCAGCGCCGGCCGACACGTTGCGGGAGGCGGCCCGCGGCACCGGCGTGCGCATCGGCACCGCGATCGACATGACCGCGCTGGCCGAGGACGCGCCGTACCGCGAGATCGCCGGGCGGGAGTTCGACACGGTCACCCCGGAGAACGTGATGAAGTGGGAGGCGGTCGAGCCGGAGCAGGGTCGCTACGACTGGGCGCCGGCCGACCGGCTGGTCGACTTCGCCCGCGCCCACGGGCAGAAGGTGCGCGGGCACACGCTGGTGTGGCACAGCCAGAACCCGGCCTGGCTGACCGAGGACGCGTTCACCCCGGCCCAGCTGCGCGATCTGTTGCGCCGGCACATCTTCGCCGAGGTCGGGCACTTCAAGGGGCGGATCTGGGCCTGGGACGTGGCGAACGAGGTGTTCAACGAGGACGGCACGCTGCGTGACTCGATCTGGCTGCGCGCCCTCGGCCCCGGCTACATCGCCGACGCGTTGCGCTGGGCCCATCAGGCCGACCCGGCCGCGAAGCTGTTCCTCAACGACTACAACGTGGAATGGGTCAGCCCGAAGAGCGACGCCTACTACAACCTGATCAAGCAGCTCAAGCGGGACAGGGTGCCGGTGCACGGTTTCGGCATGCAGGGCCACCTCGCCCTGCAGTACGGCCTGCCGACGACCGTGCCGGAGAACGTCCGCCGGTTCGACGCGCTCGGCGTGCAGACGGCGTTCACCGAGGTGGACATCCGGATGCAGTTGCCGGCCGACCCGATCAAGACGGCGGCGCAGGCGGAGGGCTTCGGGTTGCTGCTGCGCTCCTGCCTGCTGGTGCGCAACTGCGTGTCGTTCACGGTCTGGGGCTTCTCCGACAAGTACTCCTGGGTGCCCGGGGTGTTCGACGGGGAGGGCTCGGCGACGCCGTACGACGAGAACTACGCGCCGAAGCCCGCGTACTCCACCCTGCGCGACACCTTGAAGCTGGCCGGGAACCGATGAGGGACCGGGCGGCGGCGCACCTCGCGCCGCCGCCCGGAGCCGGCTAACTGGACAGACAGTTGAGGTTGTACACCGAGGTCGGCGGCGTGCCGGAGCCCAGCAACCCGAAGGTGACGTACTTACCGGCCTCGACCGTGCCGTTCCAGCTCACGTTCTTCGCCGTGACGAGGGAACCGCTGGTGGTCGCGGTGGCCCCCCAGGCCTGAGCCAGGGTCTGCTGACCCGGCCAGGTCCAGGACACCGTCCAGTTGCTGATCGACTTGGCCGTGGGCGCGTGCACCATCACCTCCGCCTGGAACCCACCGGTCCACGCCGAGCTGATGTTGAACATCGCGCTGCACCGTTCCGCCACCGGCGGGATGGTGGTCGGCGCCGTCGTGGGCGGCCCCGTCGTCGTCGAGCTGGTCGGCGGCGTGACGGGCGGGGTGGTGGCCGGCGTCGTCGTCGGAGGCGTCGTCGGCGGGGTGGTGGCCGGCGTGGTCGGCGGCGTCGTGGTGCCGCCGTTGCCGACGCCGGTGACCTCGCCGTTGCCGCCGTCGAAGGTCACGTCGGAGCAGCCGTAGAACGTCTCCTGGCTGTCCGAGCGCGACCACACCGAGTAGATCAGGTGCCGGCCGCTCTTGCCGGACGGCAGCGCGCCGTCCCACCAGTAGTTGCCGTCGTCGGTGCCCGGTCCGCCGTCCGCCTGCGGGTTGACGACCTGGGAGAACGGTGTCGCCTCCAGGTCACTCCAGGCGAGCGCGCGGGTCGGGCTCCAGCTGTCCTTGGTGACGTACAGCGAGAAGGTGCCGGGGTGCTTGGCCCAGTCGTTGTACTTGAACCGCATGGTGGCGCCCGCGGTCAGGTGGGTCACCGGCCAGTCGGCCCGCGGCAGGTTGAAGCCGGTGAAGTTGTACGGTCCGCCGGTGCCGCCGCTGCACAGCTGGCCGTCCGGGATGAACCCGGACGTCCGCCCGCCCCCGTCGGAGCGGAGCACCGCGAACCAGTTGTAGAGCGAGGTCGATCCGCTCTGCGCCACCGCGGCCGCGCAGGCCGCGTTCTTCGGCTCGATCGCCCCGGTGTTGGGGTTGCGGCCGTCCTTGTAGCAGAGGTACGTGCGGCTGCCCGGCACCATCATGGCCCCGTGCGCGCTCGCGCCGCTGGGCAGCGCGACCGCTCCGAGTCCGGCGGCGAGCAGGCCGGCCACCGCGTACAGAAGGAACTTCTTTCTCATCTTTCCCCCTCTCAGCCGTTCGGGAACAGGCGCGCGAAGTCGGCGTAGCCGGTGGCCACGTCGACCTGGGCCCAGAATCGGTGGTAGTTGAAGGTCGGTGCCGCCCCGCCGTTCAGGAAGGCCTGTACCTTCGGGTAGTCCGGGTCGTTCTTGTAGAAGGACCGGATGTCCAGGAACGACTTGCCCGGCTTGATCTCGTCGCCGTTCGGCATCTTGCCGCTCCAGCCCGGCGGGATGTAGAGGCCCTGACCGGTGGCCGGGTCGTAGACGTCGTCCATCCGGGCGTAGTCCGCGCGCGTCTCGGTGACCGACACGCCCTTGGCGTCCTTCTTCGTCCAGATGGCGTCCAGCAGGTTCTTCGCCGCCGTCTTGGCCGCGGCGTTGCCGGACTTGGCGGCGTAGTAGGTCAGCAGCTTGGCGTACGAGCCGGCCACGCCGAGGTCCTGACCCTTGCTGGTCACCGTCACGTGCAGGCCGGTGTTGGCCTGCGGGCTGGACGCGTTCCAGGTGTTCGGCTTGCCCGACCACTCCATGTCGGACGGGATCGAGAAGCTGGTGGGGGTGATGTCGGAGTTCGCGAGCGCCCAGGGCACCCACTTGTCCAGCACCGACTTCGCCTTGGCGTCACCGGTGGTGTAGTAGTACTCGGCCAGCCGCTCCAGCGACCAGGTCTGCATGCCGAACCAGCGGTTCGACGGCGGGTCCTCGTACACCGGGGCCTCGACGTAGGACAGGCCGTAGAACGTCGGGGTGCCGGCCGGCGGGGCCGAGTAGTTGCCGTTCCAGCTGTTCGTGGCGCCACCGGCGATGGCGCCCTCGGAGGACTGCAGCCACTGGTAGAACTCGAGCTGCCGGTTCAGGCTGGCCTGCCAGTCGGCCTTCGCGGTCGGCGACTTGGGCGACAGCGCGGACACGTTGGACAGCACGTACGCCGCCATCGGGTTCTGGTAGCCGAAGTGGTCCACGCTGGACCCGATCCGCCACGCCCAGCCGGCGTTGGTGTCGGTGGCGCCGCCCCAGGCGTAGTACCACGACATCAGGTTGTTCGAGCTGCTCTTGCCGTTGCCCGGGGCGCACGACGTCGAGGTGCAGCCGGGGGTCTTGAAATATTTGTCGTAGAACGAGTACCGCAGGTAGTCGCCCATCTTGGCGGCGTTCGCCACGGCCGCCGAGACCTGCGACGCCTTGCCCTGCTCGGTGGCCCAGGTGTACGCCCAGTACGCCGCCTGCACCGCGCGCGAGTCCGCGTCCGGGGCGTTGGTGTACTTCCACTGCTTGGCGTAGCTGCTGTCCTTGGTGAACAGGTCGAGGAAGCCGTTCGGGCCACCCGAGGTGAAGGTGTCGCAGGACGGCTGCGGGACGGTCTCGAAGGTGGACTCCTGCGGACCGCGCTGGAAGGTGTTGATGTAGGCGACCCGGGTGGTCTTGTCGCCGCAGCGGCCGAAGCCGTAGACGTTGTCCACGTCGAGCAGCCAGTGCATCCCGTAGATGTCGGACGTGCCGTAGGCGCTCTTCAGCTCGGCCGCCAGCGGGTCGTTGCCGACCGACACGCTCGGCTCGAGCTGCGACGGGTACTGGGAGGGCAGCGGGTGCTCGGCCGCGTAGGTGGCCGGCTTGGACGCGTCGTACTTGTCGTTGGTGGGCTGGTCGGCGTGCGACGGGATGATGTACTTCTCCATCGTGGCCCAGGCGCTGTTGAACGGCGCCCACTCACCGGTGACCTGACCGTGCTCGGCCTCCAGCCACAGCCAGTAGCTGAACGCCTCGGAGGTCGTCTCGTGACCCTGGTCGGGCGCCTCGTCGATCAGCGTCTCGATCGAGTGGTAGGGCACGCCCTCCGGGCTGAAGTAGCCGTTCGACGGGTTCTTGATGTCGTTGTACATCTGGGTGAACCGGCCGTCGACGCTGCCCTTGGCGACCACCGTCACGTTCACCGCGGCGGCGGTGTATCCGCTGCTGGTGGCGGAGACGGTGGCGGTCGAGTTGACCGTGGCGGCGCTGGTGGCGGCGACCGTGACGGTCTGGCCGGTGTTCCAGTTCGACGGGGTGAACGTCAGCGTGGCCGGCGTGGCCGAGACGGTGGTGGCGCCGGCGCTGCGGGCCACCGCGACGGTGACGTTGGCGGTGGGCGCCTTGGACAGGGCGACCTTGTAGGTGGCGGTCTCCCCCGGTGAGACGCTCACCGAGGAGGCGTCCGCCAGGACCGCCGGGGTGGTGCTGGCGTCGACGAAGACCGGCACGTCGGCGGTGCTGCTCTTGATCCCGGCCGCGTCGTAGGCGATGGCCTGCAGGTGGTAGGCCGCGGTCTGGGCCGGCACCCCGGCCCAGGTGTACGCGTACGGCGCCGCGGTGTCGGTGTTGAGCAGCAGGCCGTCGTGGTAGAACTCGACCTTGCTGATCGAGCCGCCGGCGGCCGCGGTGGCGTTCGCGGCGATCGGGATCGAGGCCGGCGCGGTGTAGCGGGTGTTCGCCGCCGGCGCGGTGATCTGCACGGTGGGCGCGGCCGCCGCGCCGTTGCACGGGGTGCCGTTCAGCGTGAACGCCGTGGGCACCGGGTTGGCCGACCCGAACGTGCCGTTGAAGCCGGTGTTGATCGTGGCGTTGGTGCCGAGGCTGCCATTCCAGCTGGCGTTGTTGACGGTGACGTGCTGCCCGCTCTGGGCGTACACGCCGCTCCAGCCCTGCACGGCCTTCTGCGCCGCGTCGGGGAAGTCGAACTCGAGTTTCCAGCTGGACACCGGGTCGCCGGCGTTGGTGATCGCGATGTCGCCGGTGAACCCGCCCGGCCACGAGCTCTGCACCTTGTAGACAACGGTGCAGGCGGCCGCGGCCTGGGCGGGGACACCGGCCGCGAGGGCCACGCCGGCGCCGAGGACGGCGGCGCCGGTGACGGCCAGCAGGCGTCTGACTCTTGGTCTCACTCTGGTTCCTCTCTGGGGGTTACGGGGCGGGCGTACGGGTGAGGGGGATCGGGAAACCAAAGGGGTAGATATTGACAGGGATATATTGGGAGCGCTCCCAAGAGCGTGCGTCCGGGACATATCCCTGTCAAGACCCGGAAACCTTAAGTTGACATTCGTCGATCTCGAGGCGCGCGCGACAGTGCCCTGCTCAACGCCCTCACGTAGGTTCGGTTCATGTTCCCCGGCATCGACACGGTCACCGATAGCGACATTTTGGACAGCCTCGCTCATGACCACGCAGAATGGGCACCGGTCGGCAAGCCGCTGGCCGCGGTCCGGGCCCGGACGACCGAGGAGGTCCAGGCCGTCGTGCGGCACTGCGCCGAGCGGGGCATCCCGGTGGTCGTCCGCGGCGCCGGCACCGGGCTGTCCGGCGGGGCCAACGCGGTCGACGGCTGCGTGCTGCTCGACCTGACCCGGATGAACCGGATCCTGGAGATCGACACCGAGAACATGATCGCGGTGGTCCAGCCCGGGGTGGTCAACGACGACCTCAAGGCCGCGGTGGCCGCGCACGGCCTCTGGTATCCGCCGGACCCGGCGAGCGCGCCCTGGTCGACGATCGGCGGCAACGTCGCCACCAACGCCGGCGGGCTGTGCTGCCTGAAGTACGGCGTCACCCGCGACTACGTGCTGGGGCTGGAGGCGGTGGTGGGCGGGCCGGCCGGCGCGTACGGCACCGCGGTCCGGCTCGGGCACCGCACCACCAAGGGCGTGGCCGGCTACGACCTGACCGCGCTGTTCGTCGGCTCGGAAGGCACGCTGGGTGTGCTCACCGAGATCACGCTGCGGCTGCGGCCGGCCCGGCGGGAGTCACCCCGTACGGTCGTGGGCGCCTTCGCCGACGTGGTGGCGGCCGGCCGGGCGGTCGCCGAGAGCACCCGGCGCGGCCTGCTGCCGGCTGCGCTGGAGCTGCTCGACCGCACCTGCCTGCAGGCCGTCGAGGACTGGAAGCACCTGGGCCTGACCGCCGACGCCGAGGCGCTGCTGCTGGCCCAGATCGACAGCCCGGGCGCGGCCGGCGAGGCCGAGGCGGCGGCCACCGCGGCGGCGTTCCTGGCCGCCGGCGCGCTCTGGGCCGAGCAGTCGACCGACGAGTTCGAGGCCGAGGCGCTGTTCGCCGCCCGCCGGCTGGCCTACCCGGCGCTGGAACGGCTCGGGCCGGTGCTCACCGAGGACGTCTGCGTGCCCCGCTCGGCGGTGCCGGCCATGCTCACCGCGATCACCGGGATCGCCGCCCGCCACGACATCCGGATCGCGACCATCGCGCACGCCGGCGACGGCAACCTGCACCCGCTGATCCTGACCCCGCCCGGCGACGACGAGGCCCGCGGCCGGGCCCAGGCCGCGTTCGAGGAGATCATCGCGGCGGCGCTCGCGGCCGGCGGCACGGTGACCGGCGAGCACGGCGTCGGCCTGCTCAAGCGGGGCGGCCTGCGGAGCGAATTGTCGCCGTCGGTGCTGGCGATGCAACAAGCAGTGAAAGGGACGTTCGACCCATTGAACCTATTCAATCCTGGAAAGGTGGTCGGCGACCCGGCGGAATGATTCGAATACCGTACGTCGAGCATTTGCGCGATATTTTCCCGCACTGTGTATCATCTGGCATTGATTACGGGAGCGACGCCGTGAGCCCAGGGTCACCTGGCGGGTCCGGCGCGTGACGAATCGCCGACCCCCCGGCGATGGAGGAGCGTTACATGAAGGTGTGCGTTGTCGGCACGGGTTACGTCGGCCTGACCACCGGGGTCAGCCTGGCCTTCCTCGGACACGAGGTGACCTGCGTCGACCTTGACCAGCGCAAGGTTGACATGCTCCGCGGCGGGCACTGCCCGATCTACGAGCCGGGCATGGAGGATCTGCTCGGTGAGGCGTCCGCCAACCTCCGCTTCACGACCAGCTACGCCGAGGCGGTGCCGGGCGCCGACGTGGTGTTCGTCGCCGTGCAGACCCCGTCGGCGGCCGACGGCAGCCCCGACCTGCGGTACCTGCGGGCCGCCGCGGAGAGCGTGGCGCAGCACCTCGATCACCCGTTCACCGTCGTCGTCAACAAGTCGACGGTCCCGATCGGCAGCGGCAACTGGGTCGACGCGATTCTGCGCGACTCGTTCGCCGGGCGCGATGTGCGGCCGGAGAACTGTGAATTCTCGGTGGCGTCGAATCCCGAGTTCCTGCGCGAGGGAAATGCGATCCACGACACCCTCTTCCCCGACCGCATCGTCATCGGCTCCGACAATCCGCGCAGCCTCGAGGTGCTGAACCGGCTGTATCGGCCGATCATCAACCAGACGTTCACCGCACCGAGCTTCTCGCCGCGGCCCGACGACATCGGCGCGGTGCCGCTGGTCTCCACCGACCTCGCCTCGGCCGAGCTGATCAAGTATGCGGCCAACGCGTTCCTGGCTCTCAAGATCAGCTACGCCAACGAGATCGGCCAGCTGGCCGCCAAGGTCGGCGCGGACATCACCGAGGTGACCCGCGGCATGGGTCTCGACCAGCGGATCGGGTCGCGTTTCCTGCAGCCCGGCGTGGGCTGGGGCGGCTCCTGCTTCGGCAAGGACACCAAGGCGCTGATCGCCACCGCGGCCGAATACAACTACGAGATGCCGATCGTCAAGGCGGCCCGCGACGTCAACCAGCGGCAGCGCGCGATCGCGGTCGAGCGGCTGCAGGACGAGCTGCGCATCCTCAAGGGCCGCAAGATCGGCCTGCTCGGCATCGCGTTCAAGCCGAACACCGACGACCTGCGCGACTCGCCGTCGCTCGACATCGCCAACCTGCTGATCGCCCGGGGCGCCCGGGTCAAGCTGCACGACCCGGTGGCGGCCGACCGGTTCCGCCGGGAGCAGCCCGACCTGGCCCCGTACCTGAGCGAGACCGTCGACGGCCTGTTCGACGACTGCGACGCGGTCGTGCTGGTCACCGAGTGGGCGCAGTACCTCGAGCTCGACTGGAGCAAGTTCGTCGGCCTGATGCGCACGCCGATCCTGCTCGACGGCCGGCACGTGCTCGACCCGGAGCGGATGACCCGCCTCGGTTACAAGTACCTCGCGATGGCGGGCTGACCCGCCCCTGCGCGCAGCACGAAGCCACCCCGCCCGGTATGTCTCCTCGATATCCGGGCGGGGTGGCTTCTTTGCAGCTAGTGTCAAGATCCAGGCGTTTCCGCCTCTGACCAGGGGTTCTAGCTTAACCGGTTAAGGTCATCGGTCATCGCAGCCGTATCGTTACCGACTCGATCAAGCGGAAATCATTGCGCAACGTGCCGGTTACCTCTTGACTGTGACCCAAGTAGCGCTTCGGACGGCGACGTCTTCGGACGTCGGAGGCGCGATTTGACATAGGGAGCGGTATGTTCGGTCTACCTTCTGGCCCGCGATTCCGGGCGGCGCTTGCCGGCACGGTGAGCGCGGGTCTGGTTTTCAGCATGGCTGCCTGCGGCGGCGACTCCGACGACGCAGCTTCGACGGATTCGACGGCTTCAGCCATCGATTGTGCCCCTTACACCAAATTCGGTGATCTCAAGGGCAAGACGGTCACGATCTACACGGGCATCGTGACCCCGGAGGACACTCCGCACATCGAGTCTTACAAGCCTTTCGAGAAGTGCACCGGCGCCACCATCAAGTACGAGGGCGACAAGTCCTTCGAGACCCAGATCCTGGTGCGGGCCCGCGCCGGCAACCCGCCGGACCTCGCGATCGTGCCCCAGCCCGGTCTGGTGAAGCAGCTCGTCGCGACCGGCAAGGCCGTCGTGGCCCCCGCCGAGGTCTCGGCCAACGTGGACCAGTTCTGGGACAAGGCCTGGAAGGAATACACGACGGTCGACGGCAAGTTCTACGGAGCTCCGCTCGGCGCCAGCGTGAAGTCCCTGGTCTGGTACTCGCCCAGCGAGTTCAAGGACAGCGGCTACACGGTCCCCACCACCCTTGCCGAGCTGAAGACCCTCTCCGACAAGATGGTCGCCGACAAGAAGAAGCCGTGGTGCGCGGGCATCAACTCCGGTGACGCCACGGGCTGGCCGATCACCGACTGGATGGAAGACTTCATGCTCCGGACCGCTGGTCCGGAGGAGTACGACAAGTGGGTCAAGCACGAGATCGCGTTCAACAGCGCCGAGCCGACCGCCGCGCTGAACGCCGTCGGCGAGTACCTGAAGAACGACCAGTACGTCAACGGCGGTCTCGGCGACGTCAAGAGCATCGCGACCACGACGTTCCAGGACGCCGGCCTGAAGATCCTCGAGGGCCAGTGCTCGCTGCACCGCCAGGCCAGCTTCTACGCGGCCAACTTCGACAAGGACACCAAGGTGGCCGAGGACGGCGACGTCTTCGCGTTCTACCTGCCGGGCCAGGACGCGGCCTCCAAGCCGGTTCTCGGCGCGGGCGAGTTCGTCGTGGCGTTCGCCGACCGTCCGGAGGTCAAGGCCTTCCAGACCTACCTCTCCAGTGACACCTGGGCGAACACCAAGGCCAAGCTGTCGAGTGGCTGGGTGACCGCGAACAAGGGCCTCGACCAGGCCAACCTGACCAACCCGATCGACAAGCTGTCGGCGTCGATCCTGCTCGACCCGAAGGCGACGTTCCGCTTCGACGGCTCCGACCAGATGCCGGCCGCCGTGGGCTCCGACGCCTTCTGGAAGCAGTCGACCAGCTGGATCACCGGTCAGGACACGAAGACCACGCTGGACAACATCGAGAAGGCTTGGCCCAAGTAGTGATCTGATAGCTCCAACCGGGGCCGGTCGGGACTCCCAGTCCTGACCGGCCCTGCCCCTCTCTCCACTCCAGCGCACGAGGAGGTACGGGTCGCGTGTTCAACACCGCCTCCACCACCCCCGAAAAACTCCTACAGATGCTCGCGGCGTTGCTGCTGTTCGCCGCGATCATGGGCCTGATCCTCTTCCTGGCCGGCCGGGTCGGCGGCGGCAAGCGCGGCAACACGATCGTCGGGTATCTCTACCTCGCCCCGGCCATCCTGATGCTCGCGGTCGGCCTCGTCTATCCCGGCCTCCGGACCATCTACCAGTCGTTCTTCGACGCCGCCGGCAAGGCGTTCATCGGGTTCGACAACTACGCGACCATCTTCACCGACAACGATCAGCTGACCGTGCTGCGCAACACCGTGTTCTGGGTGCTGGTCACCCCGTTCGTGGCGACCGCGGTCGGGCTCGTCTACGCCATCCTGGTCGACAAGTCCCGGTTCGAGTCGGTCGCCAAGGCACTGATCTTCCTGCCGATGTCGATCTCGTTCGTCGCGGCCGCCATCATCTGGAAGTTCGTCTACGAGTACCGCCCCGACCAGGGCAACGTGAAGCAGATCGGTCTGATCAACCAGATCATCGTCTGGCTCGGCGGCACGCCACAGCAGTTGCTGATCGAGTCGCCACTCAACACGTTCCTGCTCATCGTCGTGATGATCTGGATCCAGGCGGGCTTCGCGATGACCGTGCTCTCCGCGGCCATCAAGGCGATCCCGGACGACATCATCGAGGCGGCCCGCCTCGACGGCACCACCGCCTGGACGATGTTCCGCAACATCACGTTGCCGAGCGTCCGGCCCACGCTGGTGGTGGTGCTGACCACGATCGCCATCGGCACGCTGAAGGTGTTCGACATCGTCCGGACCATGACCGGCGGTCAGTTCAACACCAGCGTGATCGCCAACGAGTTCTACAGCCAGACGTTCCGGGCCGACAACCAGGGCCTGGGTGCGGCGCTCGCCGTGCTGCTGTTCGTCCTGGTCATCCCGATCGTCGTCTACAACGTACGGCAGCTGCGTCAATCGGAGGCATCATGACCGCCACCCCGGTAGCGACGCCGGTACCGTCCGCCGCACAGGTGCCCGGCCGCGCGGAGACCGCCCGGAAGAAGCTCAGCTCACCCTGGGCCTCGATCGCCGCGATCGTCATCGCCGTCCTCTGGACCCTGCCGACGTTCGGCCTGTTCGTCTCGTCGTTCCGCCCGGAGCGGGCGATCAAGACGACCGGCTGGTGGACGTTCTTCACCGACCCGACGGTCACCCTCGACAACTACAAGGGTGTCTTCGGCGTCGGCAGCACCACCAACCTGGCCGACTTCTTCGTGAACTCGCTGGTCATCTGCATCCCCGCGGTGCTGATCCCGATGGCCCTGGCGGCGCTCAGCGCGTACGCCTTCGCCTGGATCGAGTTCAAGGGCAAGAACATCCTGTTCCTGTCGATCTTCGCGCTGCAGATCGTGCCGCTTCAGGTCACCCTGATCCCGCTGCTCGAGATCTTCGTGAAGGTCGACCTGACCGGTACGTTCTGGACGCTGTGGCTGGCCCACTCGACGTTCGCCCTGCCGCTGGCCATCTACCTGCTGCACAACTTCATGCGGGAGGTCCCGGCCACGCTGATCGAGGCCGCCCGCGTCGACGGTGCGGGGCACGTGGCGATCTTCTTCAAGGTGATGCTGCCGCTGCTGACTCCGGCGCTGGCGGCGTTCGGCATCTTCCAGTTCCTCTGGGTGTGGAACGACCTGCTGGTGGCGCTGGTGTTCGCCGGCGGCGGCAACGAGGTCGCCCCGATCACCCTGCAACTGGCCAACCTGAGCGGCACGCGTGGCACAGCCTGGCAGTTGCTGTCCGCGGGAGCGTTCGTCTCCATCATCGTGCCGGTCACGGTGTTCCTGCTGCTCCAGCGCTACTTCGTACGAGGCCTGCTGGCCGGCAGCGTCAAGGGCTGAGATCCGCTCCGCAGTACGAGGGGCCGCACCCGATCCGGGTGCGGCCCCTCTTCTCATGGCCGGCCGTACGGGCGGTCCCGCCGCGCCGTCCGCAGCGTCTCGGCCCACCACCCCAGCTCGCCGAGCGCCAGGTCGAACGCCTTGGCCACTCCGTCCGGCGCGGTGTAGCCGGCACTGCCCAGGTCGTACCAGGGCGTGCTCAGACCCACGACCCGCCTCGTGGTGACCATGTGCAGCTCGGCCAGGACGCCGCGCAGGTGCTCGGTGGCGAGCAACCCGCCCTGCACCCCGTAGGACAGCACGGTGGCCGGTTTGAACATCCACTCCCGGTAGTGCCAGTCGATGGCCCGCTTGAGACCGGCCGGATAGCTGTGGTTGTACTCCGGGGTGACGATCACGAACCCGTCGGCCCGGTCGATCCGGCCGGAGATCGGCGTGGGCCGGCCCCCGCCGGGCTGGAGCAACTCGTCATCGGGCAGCTCGCAGTCGGCCAGGTCGATCAGGTCGGGTTCGGCCCCGTCGAACTGCGCGGCGACCCGGCCGGTGGCCCAGTCGGCCAGGACCCGGCCCATCCGCTCACCGCGGACGCTGGCGGACAGGATCGCAATGGTGTGATCGGTCATGCCCCGACCCTCGACCTTCACCATATGGTGAAGTCAAGATGGACGGCATGACTGTCACCGCGTTCACCAAGAGCGTCAGCGAGGTCGCGGCGGAGAGCGGCGTCGCGGCGTCGGCCGTCCGCTTCTACGAGCAGCACGGCGTGATCACCGCCATCCGCACGGCCGGCGACCAGCGCCGCTTCGACGACAGCGCGGCCTGCCGCATCCGGGTGGCCAAGGTCGCCCAGCGGGTCGGCCTGACCGTCCGCGAGATCGCCGCGGTCTTCGCCGACCTGCCCGACGAGCCCCGCCCGGCCGACTGGGGCCGGGTCGCCACCACCCTGATCGCCGAGGCGGAGGCCCGTACGGCCGCCCTGAAGTCCCACCTGAACGACATGCGGTCCCCCGGCCGCCTCTGCGAGATCGAGGTGTGACCCCGCCGGCGCGCGGCCCCCAAGGACGCCGTTGCCGTGACTACCGGATGGAGCGGTCGCCGTTGATCGCCTTGACCAGGCGGGCGAACGGGTCCGCGGTCGCGGTGCGGAAGTCCACCGCCTGGCGCTGCCCGAGGAACATCGGCAGAGTGGCGCCGACGGCCGCGCCGGGCAGGAACACCGGGATGAGGCGCAGGTTGCGCTGAGCCGATTCGCTGATCAAGGCTTGGGCCTCGCGCTTCTGCCACTGGCCCAGCCCGTGCGGACCGATGAAGACGGCACCCGCCCTGACCTTGGCGATCTGCGTCTCCAGCTCGTCGTGCCAGTCGATGCCCGCCTCCAACGCCAGCTGATCGACCCACGGAAGAACGCCCACCGTGCGCAACCGGTCGGCGATCCCCAGGATCTCCGCCCGGTCCTGCGAGTTGTACGACAGGAAGACGTCGTAATCGCCGGTCTCCTCCTTGCCACGGATGGTGGCCGTGGCGGCGGCCCGGTCCCGGCCGGCGTCCGCGCTGGCGTTCATGTCCCGGACCTGGGCGGCGCTGCTCAACCGTTCCTGCCGATCGAGCAAGGAGATCCGCACCTCGTCGCACACCGGGCACTCGATATCGGCGTTACCCCGGGCCTGGCGGCGGCGCACCAGATCGACCGGCAACCGGTAGTCACAAGCGGTGCAGGTGAAGACCCGTTCGCGGACGACCGAGCCGGGCAGGGCGCGGGCGTTGAGATGCACCTGGCAGTAGTCCTCGAACAGGAACCGGGTCTCCTCGCTCACCCCTTCGGCGAAGAAGACGGTGAGCTCGCCGCGGCCTTCCTCGACCTCACGGACCCGCAGACCACAGACACCCCCGACGACGGGTGGTCTAGGTGTCGTTGTAC